>Ga0172372_10000240_pt1 | contig 85200 bp, 62 predicted proteins | sample LakKiv5m_2_FD_114544 | JGI IMG/M metagenome (GOLD analysis project Ga0172372, IMG submission 114544) | Freshwater microbial communities from Kabuno Bay, South-Kivu, Congo - kab_092012_9.5m | ecosystem: Environmental > Aquatic > Freshwater > Lake | place: Democratic Republic of the Congo... | reverse complement strand
TGGATCAGCAACCCGTCGCTGCTTGAGCTCATCGTGTTTCCTGCTGGTCGAAAAAGCTAGCTGGCTGGGCAATAGATCGAAAACCAATGATAGCAATCCCCAAGAGCCTCAGGGACTGTCCCCGGGTCTCTCAGATTATCGAGCCACCATAAAAACCGATGTGGCTCCCGCCCGCTTGGAAATGTCATAGACCTGCAACGCATCACCCGCAAGAACGGTGTCCTCTGGATCAACAATGATCGGTATGTCCGCTCGAACTTTAAGGATCGACCTGAGCCGCCGCTCGATTTCCTCCACACTACCTACCACCAACCCATTCCACTGGTACTCAAGCTGCCCTGCCTGGGCCTTGATCTTGATCACGCAATCGTGAATGTCCTCCTGGGGCGGAGTCGGCGGCGTGTCCTGCGATGTACCAAGCGTTGACTCTGACTGGGCCGACACCGAACTGGGCAACAGTTTCTCTAGCCGCTGAAACGAAGCCGTCGTCAAAAAGAAAACCAATAGCAGAAAAACCACGTCGATCATCGGGGTCATCATGCTGTCGAGCGAACTGCGACCCCGGGGATTGCTGTAGTTGGTTCTCATCTCTGCTCCTCATACACCGCAAATACAATATCCGAATTGCCTGTGACCGCACATAGCTTGAGCAATTTCGCAATCGAACCATACGCTGCAGACTTATCAGTCCTTATTCGCAAGCGAATCGGATTCTTCCCGTTCTGGTCCATCTTCCCAAGGATCATACCTTGGACTTGCTCCAAAGTAAGCTTGCTGTTGTTGATCAAATAGGAGCCGTCTGGAGGGATCTGAATCGTCAGCGTGGACCGCTCAGAGAAGTCCGATATTCCCGTAGTTGCAATGGGCAACTGCAACGGAAGAAAGTTCTCCTGTTTGGCAAGATGACTGCTCACAAGAAAGAAGATAATCAGCAAAAACGTTACGTCGATCATCGGCGTAAGATTGATCGATACGCCTCGGCTACCAGGATAATTGGGGACTCGCATGCTAGAATTGTACCAAACCTGCAGCCTCTGGTTTAGATGTTCTTGACACCCCAGCCAGTGCTGAACACGATGAATCGTCTGCCCCTAAACACTCCCCTCCCCCTGAACTTAGAAAAATACTTCGCCAATGCGGATCGCTTATCTGGATTGCTCAAGCGGAATTAGCGGCGATATGACCCTGGCGGCTCTGATCGACTCGGGTGCGAGTTTGTCCGACATTCAGCAATCCATCGATTCTATGGCTCTGGGAGCAAAACTATCAGTATCCCAAGTACGAAAGCGCGGTTTTCGCGCTTTGAAACTGCATATCGTGGCTCTATTGGACCCCGTACACAGGGACTTGGAACAAATCCTCGCATGCATCACTGGCGCAAAACTCAGTCCTGGTGCAAGGCGCATCGCCGTACGGATCTTCGAGCGATTGGCCAAGGCCGAATCGAGCGTTCATGGAGTGTCGATCGACCAAGTCCACTTTCACGAAGTTGGAGCCATCGATTCGATCGTCGATATCGTCGGCTGCGCGGTAGCTTGGGATCAACTGGGGATCGAACAAGCAGTCGCAAGTCCAGTTCCCACCGGATGCGGTTTTGTGCAAATCGCGCACGGAAGGGTCTCCGTGCCTGCACCAGCAACAGCTCAATTGCTCAAAGGAATCCCGCTTGCCAAGTGCAACCTACCATTCGAGCTGACAACCCCCACAGGTGCGGCGATTCTTGCCGAGCTAATCGGATCCTTCGGTCCGTTGCCATCGATGCAGATCGAATCGATCGGCGCAGGAGCAGGCACCATGGACTTGGAAGACAGACCCAATCTCCTGCGCATTTTCATAGGCTCTTCCCCCCAAGACTCCACTTCGGTTGGGATTTCAAGCGACACTGTCGTCGAGTTGGAAACCAACCTCGATGATATTACCGGCGAGCAAATCGGATTTGCCATCGAACAACTTTGGAGCGCCGGAGCCTTGGACGTGTTTACCACCGGGATTCAGATGAAAAAGAATCGCCCAGGAACACTCCTGAGTGTGCTTGCTAGCCCAGACCAAGCCAGTCGGATCGAGCAGGTCCTTTTCCAGCACACAGGCACCCTGGGAATTCGCAAGACTCTCAAGCAACGCAGTATCCTCAGGCGTCGCCATATTCAGGTCGATACTCCCTGGGGCAAAGTGGATTGCAAGATGGTGATCCATCCAGATGGCTCGTTCGGATTCTCCCCAGAATACGAATCTTGCAAAAAAATTGCTCTAAAACACAGCTTAAAACTAAGCGAAGTGATTCGCGCGATCGAACCACCAAAGGAATCTGGGCTGTAAGGGATCCTAAAAGTATGTTCGAATGGAAAAAAACAATGGCTGGGAAAGGATGATCGATGTCAACGGGAATCGGGCAAAACGCCGTTAGTAACATAGCCTCTGCCGGTGCACGCACCGTCGCTGTGATCGACATCGGTTCAACCAGCATCCGTATGGCGATCGCCGAAATCGAGGGGCAGAACCAAGTCCGAACCATCGAAGAAGTCTCACGCGCAGTATCGCTGGGCAAAGATACGTTCACCACCCAATCGATCTCGCGCGAAAGCATCGAGGAATGCGTTCGAATCCTCAAAAGCTATCGCCGCTTGATGCAGGAATACGGTATCACCCGTCCAGAACAAATTCGTTTGGTTGCAACCAGTGCGGTACGAGAAGCAAGCAATCGATTGGCGTTCATCGATCGGATCTACATCGCAACAGGGCTTGAAGTCAAGATCCTTGACGAAGCCGAAGTCAATCGGATCACTTACATGGGTATCCAACCCCTGTTGCAACAGAATCCAATCCTGAAATCAGTCAAGACGATCATTGTTGAAGTAGGCAGCGGTAGCACCGAGATCTTGGTCGTCAGCGCCGGCAACATCCAATTCTCAAATACTTACCGCCTGGGCTCCTTGAGGATGCACGAACAAGTCGATCGGTTCAAGACATCGCACGCCAAACAACGAGCTATTCTTGAGACGCAGATTCGCAGGATCGTTCATCAGATATCGGAGAATGTCGGAGAGACCGAAATCCAAATGGTGGCTATCGGTGGTGATGTTCGCATGGCCGTCAAGAACATCGACTCGGTAGTCGCCGAAGGCCCCTTGCACCGTGTTTCGACCGATGCGTTACTAGCTTTTGCTCGCCAGATCGGCAACCTTCATGAAGATGACTTGATCAATCGTTACTCGATGAGCTTTGCTGACACCGAGACACTTTGGCCTGCCCTGATGAGTTATGCGCTGCTGGCCAAAGAATTCAAGAGTCAACTGCTGTTCGTAGCAGATACGAATTTGCGGGATGGTCTCTTGACCGAACTCTCGGTGCGTGACGCTTGGACCGTTGAACTGCGAAACCAAATCATCCTTTCGGCGATCAATCTTGGCCGTCGATTCGCATTCGATGAGTCGCATGCGAGGCACGTCGCCACGCTGTGCCGCAAGTTGTTTTCCGATCTGATGCAGGAACACCAACTCGATCAACGCATGGAATTGATCCTGTACCTAGCCGCACTACTCCATGAAATCGGCAGTTTCATCAGCGCCCGTTCGCATCACAAGCACGCCATGTACATCATTCGCCACAGCGAGCTATTTGGCTTGTCCGAGCGAGATCAACTGCTTCTCTCTTTGGTGGTCCGCTACCAAAGACGTTCCTCCCCACAACCCGAACACGATGGATATTCCACTCTAGATCGCAACGACCGAATCGCTGTGGCAAAGATGGCGGCGATCCTAAGACTGGCTATCGCGCTGGATGAATCGCGTTCGGAACGGATCGGAACCATCCGTTGCTACAAAGAAGACAATCGCCTCGTGATTGTCACACGAGGAAGCGAAGATGTGTCGCTTGAACAACTGACCATCCGACAAAGCGGTGATTTGTTCGAAGAGGTCTTCGGTTTAAGTGTCGTACTGAGAAACGAACTCGAATAGGGGACCTGCATGTCTGAGGTTTGGTATCAAGCCGGATTGTCCTTCCAGTGCACAGGCTGTGGCAACTGTTGCTCGGGTCCCCAAACCGGTTTCGTTTGGGTCAGCGATCAGGAAATCGCCGCAATCGCTGAGAAAATGAATATGGGAGATGACATCGATCGATTCGAACGGCAATTCGTTCGAACCATCGGGAACCGTAAAAGTCTCGTCGAATATTCCGACGGCGATTGCATTTTCCTTGACCCAACCCTGCGACAATGCAGTGTCTACGAAGCTCGACCGATCCAATGCCGAACATGGCCATTCTGGAAAGAGAATCTGGCAAGCCCAACTCAATGGGGACAAGCCGCCAAGTCATGCCCAGGATGCAATCGAGGCAAGCTTTACTCTCTAACACAAATCGAGAAGATTCTCGCAAACTCCGACCAGGCCGCATCGGAATGAAAACGATCCACTAGGACTCGACTGAGCTATCCGGCTTGGGACCAGATGGCAACAGCGGAACCACTGCGAGAATGCCAAGAATCAATCCAGCTTCGATGCCGTAGGTCCAAAGATAATACTCACTTCGCTGATCCGATCTCCATTCTTCGCCAAAGTTAACAATCCATAGGCCCACGGTTTGAACCAACAGCGGCCCGATTAGCAAAACCAGGAGAAACATCGGGATGTAGAAGAGTCGACTCTTGCTTCGAATAGCAGCTACGGCCAAGAAAGAGGCTAGCCCGATACCGATCGAAATCCAACCAAACCAAATCCCAATAGCGACCAGGAATTTGACGGAATCAAAAATTGTTGATTCTGAAGTCACCTTTAGCCATTTGATCGCCATGGCAAGCAACGCAGAGATCACCATTGCCCCTAACATCATACGAATCGAAAACTGACTTGAATCGGCTCGGTCCTTGGGAAACCACCGAAAGTTAGACATCCCTAACAACAAATTTTGAATCCATCCAGCTAAACCATACATCCCCACGCTTCCAAGCAAAATGATCCCTATGATCGTGGGGGGCATTCCTGGAGGCCAAGCGATACTCATCCCTACGATCGCAAGCAAACCGATACTGATCGTTAGCATCAATCCAAACAGGATTCTCATGAATCTGCTGGTGATGTAGCTATGGATCAGCAACCATAGGGCCATATACTGGGCGATCCATAAACCTATAAATATACAAGCTACAAAAGATTCTCCGAGCTGTAGTGATGCTACTGAAAGATCTCCGATTACGGTGGTCATCAGCAAGAGTGCTCCCCAGATAACCTGTAGGCGACTCATCCGAGGATTCCCCCCTGGGTGATTTAACTTGGAGGATCGATCCGTGGGATCCACTGTGAGGCCCTCATCGATCGCATAAGGATCGTCGCTCATCGAACTCATCATATTTCCTGCTGGTCTAATGCTCGCTGACTTGGTAATAGATCAATAACCATGGATAGTCCAAGAACATGTCCAAGCGTTACTGTGTAGAAAAACAAAACCCCTCGGATCGAAGGCATCGAATCCTGCCATATCAGATAGCCATACATCAACGAGCCGCTCAGCGCGCAAAGCGCTGGACCCAGGACGATGGTGATCCACCAAGCAGTATTGTAGTATCGATAGTATCGACTGAAACAGCAGCCTAATTGCAGGCTCGAAATAAGTGCATGCCAAGGTATAGTCCATGCCATCCAAAAAGCGGAATAACCGAGCGTTTCGAGCACTAGTGGATTTGAAATCCAATCGGCTTGGCGGATCGCTGGAACCACCCCCTTACCCACAAGACTCAGGATCGCCGCTGCGATCATACTCATCAGCAAAAATCGAATCGAGAATTGTCTGCGGGACTTGTTCGAACTGCTGGACTTGCCAAGAAAGAGATTCATCGGATAGATCATCAAACTGATCGCGATTCCCTGCACCCAATAGAAAGCGACCCCGAGCAACATTCCCAGGGTGGATTCAATGGGGTCCAAGCCACCCCAAGAATAGAAACTGGCTGGCAGCAAGAAAATTGTGACCGTCGAAGCAAATGATAGCACAGTGCCCAGGACGATCCTTTTGGAAGCATTCGATGCAAACGATCGAAGCCAAAGCCAAATCGCGGCATATTCGGAAATGACCAACCCCATCATCAGACCCAGAAACCCAACCACGATCTCAGGTACGAAAAATGTGAAAGCCCAAATCAATATCAAGATCAGTGGGCTCAGTAGGTTCAGCAGCAGTAGCCCACCGAATAGCAGAACCGCCCGGCTCGTCGACTGGCTAACCGTCAGCTCCCGATCCGAGATCGCGTCTAGGTACGTGTCATGTTCGGACTGCGTCATAACTTCTACGCTAAAGCCGCTCTGTTTATAGGGAGCAAACCGATCACCAACCGCAAGCCAAGAATCAGGCTCAATTCCGCAGGCAAGTAAAACAAGTAACTCTCAACCATCGTCTGCCTCTGATTCATTCTAAGAAAGGCTGAAACAAGTTGATCGAGTATGTGAATCAGTGACGGTAGTATCAACACCAAAGGAACCAACGCAATTGTATACTTCCTGGTCGCCTTGAAGACCGCACCGGCAATCTTTAGATACGTTAAACACGCAGTAGACACTGCAACTGCCGTCAACATGCTCAGCGTGAACACCCACTGTTGGATGGTGATTGGCGAAGCTTGAAACCACGATAAAGGGTCGGTTGCTTTTCCCCAGGTCATGATCTCTTTGATCATCAAAGTAGCCACGGCGGCAAAGAACATGGCAAAGAAGATCGTGCGAGTTGTCAACGTTTGGCTGTTGGGAACATGCAAAAACCCTCGTAGCTTGGAGATGCGGATGAGGCCGCTGAGGATCAAGCCAACCAAACCATAGAGAAACCAACCCAACAGAATAATGGTGAGCATTGCCGCAAACTTATCATTCCAATTGGCTAGGAAAATCAAAAATCCACACGAACAAAGGGCTACCAACGCCGAAAGCAACGCCCCTTGCCCTCCCCTGACGCTCAGACTTGGTGCGTACGTTCGTGTCCATAGCCACACACCGACTAACACGGCTAGCGAAATCCCCCAATAGAAGCCAAAAAATCCCATCCGAATAGGCACCGATAACCAAGGAGGGGACATCGATTCAATAAGTCCCATCGCGAACAGCTCAGTCCCATTAAGAATTAGCGCCAGGGTTAACAACAAAACCGCTTTTCCAGTAGCCTTACGCGCTGGTGATTCTTGTCCGTTTTCCAAGGTTTTGGACTCCTAAAAAGCACTAGCTAACGAGTAGCTTCTACAGGCACACGGACTAGGACGCAGGGCTTGCGACGTTCCCTAGGTGACTTTGGTCAGCTCGGGTTGGCTAGGTACCGTTGGCAATGTTTGCTGTATCCAATCGGCAACCATCAACAACTGCGGTTCATGAAAAAACCGCCCTGTCAACGCAATCGTCTTTGGCTTTTTGTTGGTCAAGTCTTCGCCAAAAGAAACGACCATCGATGGATGACCGGTCAAATTCATTCTGGCCAAATCTCCATCGCCTAGATAGACATCGACCTCTTTGAGGATTCGCTCGGTATTTTGAATCAAGTCGACTCTGGCTCGCATCGCCTGCACGTAGTCGATCGCCGAGCAGAACTGGGCTTCGCGGAACGTAGGTGCCCACTTGCCGACTTGGTCGTCTTGCTGAATGCTTTCGAAAAGATCGCTATGCATAGCCGCAGCCTCCACGCTGATCGCATCGGTCATGGCTTGTATGCGTGGATCGGGCTCGAAATCCAACTCGACCACTTCGCAACCTTGTTCGCTCAGCAATTTCGAGAGCGTTCTTTCGGAACCTTTGGGTCGGCTCGAAACTCCAAACTTGAGTTTCTTGATCGACCAGTCCGAAAGCGGCCAATCAAAGGGAGCTTCGAAGACACTAGCGTCTTTGCCGTCGCTTCCTAACATCTTCGAGAAAACCAAACCGCAATCGCGCGGCGTTCGCCCGATCGGTCCTATCTTGTCCATCGACCATCCGAGCGTCATGCATCCATACCGGCTGACTCGTCCAAAACTTGGTCGCAATCCGCATGTGCTGCAAACTCGCGTTGGAGATACGATGCTGCCGAGGGTCTCTGAACCGATGGCAAATCCGACCAAACCGGCGACCACCGCAGAAGCGCTACCTGCCGATGATCCCGAACTGCCTTGCTCGGTGTCCCAAGGGTTGCGTGTCATCCCACCAAACCACTGATCGCCCCAAGCCAACGTCCCAACGGTCAGCTTGGCAAGAAGCACCGCGCCTGCCGAATCCATTCTCTGAGCAACGGTGGCCGTCGCCTGGCGGATGCGATCTTTGTAATCGACGGCGCCCCAAGTGGTTGGCATACCCGGTATGGAAATGATATCCTTGGCCCCCCAAGGTATCCCGTGCAATATTCCCAAGTCGGCCCCGGAAGCCAGCTGGGAGTCAGCACGCTTAGCCATCTCGATCGCTTGGTCGTTGTAAGAGACCACACATAGCAACTGCGGGTCGAAACGCTTGAGCCTCTGAAGGTACATCGCCGTGAGTTGCTGGCTGGTAAAGAGCTTGCGCCGAAGACCAGCAGCCAATTGTTCGATGGTCCAGAAAGCGACCTGCTCAAGTTTGTCGCTATCTACCTTGGGCAGTTCGATCGATTCGAGTACCTTGATGTCCCAAGCACCCTTGGTTCTTTCTGCAATATTATTTGCTATATCGTTTGCAGGGCGATGTCCAAAAGTAGTCGCGGGTTCGACGAAGGCTGCTGGCAGAAAGACACTCGCCATAGGAGTGTTCTCATCGACCCGTATCGATCGCAAAGCCTGGATCGATTTGGCTTTGGAAGTGAGCCGTTTGGCGATCTCTTCGCAATGCGCATCGCTCAGTTCAACCCGTGATTGCCACGCGGCATTGCGGACCATTTCGGAGGTGATCTCCGGAACAACCTTGACGGCAGCAGCATCCTGAGGCTCTTGCTCGATGGGCAAGCAAGCCGCAATGGCTTGAGCCTCAGGAGCGGTAGCCACGTATCCGGTTGCAAGAATAGTGCTGATGAGCCATTCTCGGCGACCCATCGGTCCAGTGAAACGAGTCGATGGGTTTGCCTGATTCATGGTAGGCCGTCTAACGTCTTTGAACGGTTGAGGAATTAAAATTTTGCCGTTGTTGAATTGGCATCGATCGAGATGCTTACCGACTCCTCGCCGATGATGTCTCGATTGACGCCGACAAAAACCCAGTGTTCACCTTCGCTCATGGGAATTTTGACATTTTTGCCATCGATGGGGATCGGTTTCCCGTTGGCCCATAGGGCGATGCTACCCTTGGGAGCATTGCCAAAATCCAAGACGACATCACCGGCTCGGGTAACATTGAGTTTGGTCCGCAAGAACGTATGATTCGGAACCCCAGGATGAGGCCTGAAGGTGGCCAGCGAGCGCATCGGAACGCCGCCTGAGACCAATGCGGGGTTGAGTTGCCACGTGAAATTGGATTGATCGCCGACGATGGAATCGAGGCTGGTTCTGTTAAATAGCACGTGAGCTTTCTCGGTCCACAGCAAGGCTTCCCATTGCCGCAGGGCGCCGTTGTTGGCTACGAGCATTTTGCCATCGAGCTTTCCGAGTTCGGTGATGAAGCGCAGCAGGTGGATCGCTTCTTCTTGAGTGAGCGAATCGAGCAAACCGTCGGGCATGAGGGAACGGGATTCTTTGATGTCCTGGATGTCATCTTTATCGATCGTAACCTCTTTGCCATCGGCCAGTCGCAGTACGACTTCGTCATCCGATTCGCGGACGGGGATCCCGGCAAAGACTTCATCGCTCTGGGTTCGAACCAGTTTCGCGTTGTAGCCTTCTTTGACTTTGGCGGCTGGATTCAGGAGAGACTCAAGCAGATAATCCGCAGGGGCTTGGGCACCGATGCTCGTTAGATCTGGTCCGACCAAGCCACCGACGCCACCGATTTTGTGGCATTGGATGCATTGGAGTTCATTGCGTCGATAGATCCATTCCCCTTGGGCTGGATCACCTTGGGTCTTGGCCAGTTCGAGCCATTTGCTCTTGAGTTCGTCGTTGAGCACCCATCGATTCTCTTGGAGTTTTCCTGCCGTATCGATGGCTTGGATCAAGTCACCTCCTGCGTTCATCTTTCGGAGTGCGGATTTGAGCTGACGTGCCGCCGATGCATCGAGCGCGATGCCTTGGAGGGCTCCCAGGAGATTCTGAGCTCCATCTTTTCGACCTAGGAATCCGGCTGCGGCGTTGCTCAGCGATTCGGCGCGCGAGGGATCCTTGACCAGACGTCCGATGAGGGATTTGGCAGCGGCGCCAAAATTCGAATCGGCTTGCCTTTCCATCGCAGCGATGGCCACTTCGATGTTCTGGTCTTGGGTCAACTGATTGACCAGTTCCTTCGACGGTTCATCGCCCAAGTTGGCGAGGCTGCGAAGGGCGGCGACACGAACGGCAGCCGAGCTACCCGCGTCTTGGCTGACTGCTTCGATCCGCGGTCTTGCACCGGCGATTCGCCAAGGGCCAAGGGTTCGGAGGGCGACTAGACCTAGATCCATCGGTGCGAGGGCTTCGTTCTTTTTGTCTTTCGCGATTGCTTGTTCGGCCAGTTTGGTAAGGGTCTGTGCGGTAGACGGTTCGATAGCAAGGGCTTCCTTGCGTCGCAGCGAGGCATCGAGGATGGCTTGGATTAAGTTCCCTCGAAGGTTTTCATCGGGTAGGGCTGTGGGGTTGAGCGGATCGATGAGCCGATCGACGAGTTTGGCTTGCTGAGGCCCGTTGCCAAGTTCTGCAACGAGGATGGCCATGGTCGATCGGGCCGCTTGAGCATTGGCTGGCGAGTCGCTGTCGACTTTCTCATCGAGCATTGTCAGCACCGCATCGATGGTGCTGGGGTCTTCGACGGCTTTCAACGCGAATGCGATGGCCGATGGGTCATTACCAAAACGGAACTTGCCCGATCGGAATTCGGGAAGCCAGACGCTGGACAGATCTCGCATGGTTTGCCAGAGTGCAAAATCGAGGAATCGGTCCATCGGTTTGTGCAGGGCCAGGCAAGCGGCCTGAGCGGCTTCGACACCGGGCAACTGAGACAACAGTCGCAGGGCTTCGAGTCGCACTCGAGGGTGATCGTCTTGGACGAGTTTCTTACCCAGCGCGGTCCATTGTCCGATTTGCGAGGGGTCCAAGGATCCGAACTGGCTGGTTCTGACCCAACGGATTTGGTTGGCGATTTGGTGGGTGTAGGCAGCACGCAGTCGTCCGTCTTGGGAATCCAACAGGGCCTTTTGAAGGGTCAGGTCAAAATGGCCGAGTCCTTCATGGACCCACGAGAGTTCGAGTTGCTCGAGGCCACGACTTGGGTCTTTGGCAACGGTTTGGACATAGGCATCCAAGGTTGCTTTGGCTTGCCCGGAAGAACGAACTTGTTGACGGAGAGCTTGACCTGCGAAAAGTCGGACCAAGTCGGCATCGTCGGCCAATCGAGCGAGGTTCTTTTCGACAGGGTCCTTGGCCGTGATCGGCTGGTTTTCGACCGGCTTTTGATCCTTGTGCGTCAATCGCCAGATGCGCCCGTGGGTGCGGTCTCGCCGAGGATCGCGGAAGTCGACTTCGCCGTGTTGGATGATGGGGTTGTACCAGTCGGCGATGTACAGAGCCCCATCGAGTCCTTGTTTGGCATCGATGGGTCGGAAGGCCACGTGAGGGGTTTTGATCAGCTCGGCTTGTTGGACCGATTCGTATCCAGAGCGGTCTTCGGAGACTTTGAAGCGGCAGACGCGATGCGCGCGGAAATCGTTGGTGACCATCGAGCCACGGATCGATTCGGGCCAGTGGTTGCCTGAGAGAATTTCCAGACTGCAGTGCTTGGGGCTGCCTGGGTTCAGACCGCTGAGGATGCGTTTGGCACCCACGGCGGTGACAAAAACGCTGCCTTCGAACGTGTAGTTAATCCCTTCGCCATAAGCACCGTCGGTGGCGAACATTTGACCATAGCGATCAAAGTGAACGCCCCATGGATTGACGAACCCTCTGACGACGATTTCCAAGCGTTTGGTTTCGGGGTGGAATCGCCAAATACCTCCGCCGTTGAGGCGTTCGACGCCCCAAGGGGTTTCGATATGGGAGTGGATGTAGATCGATTGGTTCATGTAGATCCAGCCATCGTGTCCCCAACGCAAAGAATGGAGCAGATGGTGGGTGTCTTCGGTGCCGAATCCGGCCAAGACGATTTTCTTTTCGTCGGCGACCAAGTCACCGTCGGTGTCGCGCAGATAGAGAAGCTGATCGCTGTTGACGACATAGGCGCTTGCTTTGTCGCCATCGTTGGCAGGCAAAACCCCAGTGGGGATTAGGAGTCCGTCGGCAAATACGATCGTGCGATCGGTCTTACCGTCTTTGTCGGAATCTTCCAGGATCAGGATTTTGTCATTGGAAGGTTCACCCGGCTTGATCTGTGGATAGGTTTCACTCGAAGCGATCCAGAGCCGACCATGGTTATCGAAGTTCATGTGGATGGGTTTGGCCATCGCCGGATCGCCGGCAAAAAGCTCGGCCTTCCAACCTTCGTCGACTACAAAGGTGGCTTTTTCCACCTCAGGGTCAGGTATGGGGATATCTTTCAATTCCCGCTGCGCCATCAGTTGGGAGCTCAGCAGAGAAAGCTTCACGAGGAAGGCAAGGGTCAGCGAAGCGGTTTTGCAAGTGCGCTTGGCGATACTGTAGGTCATCGTCATAGGATCGATTCAAAAGCGGGAAGGTATCCAAGGTTGGAAAGGAAAACTTTGAGCCGACATTGTAACAAACCAAAAGAGAGATTGCCGCTATAATCAGAGGTGTTGACGGTAAAAGCAGGTTAGATAATCCTGCGCAACTTCAAACAAACTAAAACAGCCAGAAAATCCATGAGCGAGAACATCTACTGCGGTTTTGACCTGGGTGGGACCAAGATGCTATGCGTCTTGATGGACCACAAAAAGAAGGTCCTTTTTCGCGAGCGGAAAAAGACCAAGGGAGCCGACGGTGGACAAGCCGGGATCGTGCGTGTGATCGACCTGATCCGTGAGACGCTCACCAAAGCCAATATTCCCGCCGAGCGAGTCCAGAGCATTGGCATCGGCTGTCCTGGTCCAGTCGACATGGACAAAGGGATCGTCCATTTGGCAGTGAACCTTCACTGGAAGAATGTACCGCTGGCCAAGCATCTTGAGGATGCATTTGGTCGGCCTGTATCGGTACTCAACGATGTCGATGCGGGTGTCTACGGCGAGTACGTGTGCGGTGCGGCCAAAGGAGCACACAGCGTTGCGGGTATTTTTCCAGGGACTGGTATCGGGGGGGGATTTGTCTACGAAGGTCAGATTCTGCGAGGCAAATCGCACACGGGTATGGAGATCGGTCACACGAAAATCACTTCGAGCGAACACACCAGCGGAACCAATATGGGAGGCACACTCGAAAGCGAAGCGAGCCGCTTAGCAATCGCGTCCCAATGCGCCAAACTTGCGTATCGCAATCAAGCTCCCGTGCTTTCAAAACTCGCTGGAACCGATTTAGCAGAAATTCGCAGTAAAGTACTTGCTGCTTCGGTCAAAGGAGGAGATGAGCACGTCGAACAAGTCGTCCGGCAAGCGGCTCGCACGATCGGGTACTCGGCCGTCAACTTGATCCACATGCTCACTCCCGAAGTGATCATCTTGGGAGGCGGTTTGGTCGAAGCCTTAAGCCACCTGTACTTGGAGGAAGTCAAGAAAGTGGTCTCTGAGAACGTGCTCGAGTGCTACAAAGACATCTACAAGATCAAGATCGCGGAACTGGGCGACGATGCTGGAGCGATCGGAGCAGGAGTCTGGGCGGCTACACGAGTGGGTCATGAGAACAAAACCGAACCGGCAAAAACAGAACCCATCGATGTTCTTTAAACCTTGTTCTTAAGGCCTTTTTGCACTTGGTACGGGCGGACCAACACCCGGGCTGCTGGTCCACTGGGAGCTTTGCAAGCCCGCGAATCGCTTATCCAGAAGAACAGCTTTAAAAGCATTTCTTATTTTATGCAGCCGCGTGCGGTGGTTTCCCAGGTAGAATGTTTACGTTGACCCGACTCTCGGTCGGATCCTACAATGAAACTTCCTACATTTTCCAGGAGGAATCGATGCATCGAGTTGTTTTTGCACTGCTGCTTGGTCTGTTCGTGGCGTTGCCCACATGGACCGGTGGCGCAGTATCCGGCCAAGACCCATTAGAGGATTCCTTTTTGGGTGGTAACGCCAATGGGTTTGGGCAAGACCTATCGCTAGGTCTTTTCGATAACCCGTATGAGTTTTCCGCGACCTACGAACTGAATCCCAAGACTCTCAAGGGCCGAGTCGTCTTAAGTGCGAAACTCTCCGGAAAATATCATATTTTTTCCACGACTCAGGCTGCAGGAGGCCCAAGCCCAACGGTGATCAAGCTTTTGGGCAAGCAGGCCAAGATCGTCGGTCCGTTTGTACCTGATCGAGCCCCTGAAATCGACCGCAACTCAGAGTTTTGGCCGGGACTCAATGTCGAGCAGTTCAGCAACCAAGTTACTTGGACGGCTCCTATCCAGTTCTCGGAATCCCCCGGTGAGAAACCCGGTCCGATCGAGCTGAGTGTCGAGGGCCAGGTTTGTGAAAAGAACTGCATCCCGATCCGCGATGAGAAAGTCAAAGCAACCTTCACCAATTGGGTCGAGGAAAAACAAGAGTCGCTGGCTTTAGGAACTTTCCGCGAACCCGACAGCACGGTCGAGTGGAAGATCTACTTGTCGAAGTCTTCGGTCAAACCCGGAGAAAAGCTCGAGCTGATCTTCGAAGCCAATCCCGACAAGGATTTTCACATTTACAAACTCGATCCTAAGGACAAGACGATCGAGAACCGAACTCATTTGGTGTTGACCCAGAAGGCTGGTGTTCGGGCGTATGAACCCAAGTCCGACAAGCGTTCGGTCCGCAAGGACTTGGGGGTCGGTGGAGTGGTGGACTACTACGAGGGCAAAGTCACCTTTCGCGTTCCAATCGAAATCCCTGATACTGCATCCGAAGGGGAAACCCCGATCGAGGGTCTTTTAGGCTACCAAGCCTGCACCAATGGTGCATGCGATCGTCCTCGAGGGTTATTGTTCAAAGGGGTTTACGAAGTTTCCAAGACCAAGCCCTCTGGGGACAAGTTGCCTTTGGGGATCGCTGTTAGCAAATACGACGATGTCGCCAATCACCCGGATCGCCAGAGTTGGTTTGAAGGGGACAAGTATGCGCTGACGCTTTCGCTCAAAGATGTCTTGACGACATTCCTCTTGGCGCTTGCCGGAGGTTTGATCTTGAACTTTATGCCATGCGTGCTTCCGGTTATCGGCCTGAAGATCCTAGGGTTTGTCAATGAAGCCAATGGCGAGCGTCGACGAGCCTCGATGCTGACGATGGTCTATGCGCTAGGCATGGTTGCGGTGTTGCTGGTCTTCGGACTCATCAGCCTTGGGTTGCGTTGGATGACAGGCCAAGCGCTCGTGTGGGGTGCCCTGTCAACCAACACCGTTTCGTTAGTCCTCTTTACAGGATTCCTTTTCACGTTGGCATTGAGCTTTCTGGGGGTCTGGGAGTTTCCGATTCCGGGCTTTGCAACCGGGGCCAAGAGTACTGAACTGTCAACCAAGAAAGGCTATGGCGGTGCTTTTTTCAAAGGCGTGATCACCACATTGCTGGCGACTCCCTGCAGCGGCCCATTCCTAGGTAGTGCCCTTGCAGTTTCGCTTACCCAACCGGCTTGGGTCGTGCTGCTGATCTTTTTGGGGATCGGGATCGGAATGGCATCTCCGTACTTGGTCATTACATTGTTCCCTGGCGCGATGAAGTGGATTCCTAAGCCTGGTCCTTGGATGGAAACGTTCAAGGAATTCTTGGCCTTCCCGATGCTCCTGGGTGTCGTCGCATTTGTGGCGAGCTTTCCGGAGAAAAAACGAATCGCGATGCTTTCGGCCCTGATCTTCATTTGGTTTGCTTGCTGGCTCATCGGACGCGTACCGTCTTGGGAAAGTGCCCCGCGACGCCTGAGAGCTTGGGGACTCGGAACCCTGATCGCCATCGCTGGTACGTTCGGATCCTTTTACTTCATGCAGCCCTCTAAGTACGAACTCAGATGGGTACCTTTTACCGAACAAGCACTGCAAGCGGCTGTCGCCGAGGGCAAGCCGGTGATGGTCGACTTTACCGCCGAATGGTGCCAGAACTGCAAACTGAATCTTGCCGTTGCGATCAATACACGCAAAGTTCGAGAAGTCGTCGAAAAGAACAATATCGTTCCGATGATCGCCGACATGACCGAACACCCTCCTGAGCTGACCGCCAAACTTCGGGAACTTAAAAAAATCGCCATCCCGGTGCTTGCGATCTATAAACCTGGGAACTCGAAATCACCGATCATCTTGGAAGATATCCTCACTGAGTCGCAAGTGATCGCGGCGTTGGAACGGGTCGGGTCCGTCGGGTCCGTCGGGTCCAATAGGCAAAGCAATATCAAATAGGTTGGGATGGCCATGCAGCGAATTCTGAGTCATTTTCGATGGGTTGTGGTTGCGTGGCTGATTTGGGTTGCCATCGCGGTGGACGTCCGGGCCGATGGGCCAGCGGACAACCAAATCGAAAATATTCGCCCGATTCCACCCGCTGGAATTGAGATCCCTGCCCAGATCAGAGAGTCTCTTACCGAGGCGCTCGAACCGCTCAAGAAATCGATCGATGAACTATCGCAATCGAAAGATCCATTTACTCAAGACTTTTTGCCTGATGCGGAGATCTTTTATCGAGCGGTATCGCTTGCCTTGAATGAAAACGGTTTCTTTGAACCCGCCGACTTCAAACGGGCCGAGGAACTCATCGCCGAAGGGAACCGGCGCTGCGAGTCCATTCGAGCCAAAAAAATCGATTGGGCGAAGTTTGAGGCTGACTTTAAGCATAACTACGCCACGGTACGAGGGTTTCGCTCCAAACTTGATGGGACCGTGCAGCCTTATGGTGTTGTCTATAAAGGAAGACGCACGGGGCAAGTTCGCGCAGATGTGTGGTGCCGAGGTCGCAGTGAAAAGGGACTTGAACTGCAGTTTCTTTGGACGCGGATGAGGAGCCTGGATCCGTTACCTGACGCAGGCGTTTTGATGATCCATCCCTTCGGACGCTACTGCAACGCCAACAAGCTTGCAGGTGAAGTCGACACGCTCGAAGCCCTTGAGCATGCCAAAAGCCAGTACCCGATCGATCCCAAGCGCATCGCGATCCGAGGCTTTTCGATGGGAGGCGCTGCGGCTTGGCACCTGGCAGTCCACTATCCAGATCGATGGTTTGCAGCGACTCCAGGTGCGGGCTTTTCCGAGACCCCCGATTTTCTGAAAGTCTTCCAATCCGAAACGCTCAAACCCTATTGGTTCGAACAGAAACTCTGGACCATGTACGACTGCCCGGTATGGGTTCGGAATCTTCATACCGTCCCGACGATCGCTTACAGCGGTGAAATCGACAAGCAGAAACAAGCTGCCAATATCATGGCCAAGGCCAGTTGGGAGCTTCCCGACCAACAACGATTTGAACTGACCCATATCGTCGCTCCCAAGACAGCCCACTCGATTTCGCCCGAGGCAAAAAAGGAAATCGAACGCAGGCTTCGCATCTTGGATCCAGCCTCTGATGCGATTCCCAAAAAGACGATCAAGAGGGAGGATGACATCGTCTTTACGACGACTACTTTGCGCTACAACAAGGCCTTTTGGGTGACCGTCGATGCCTTGGAGAATCATCATGAACCCGGGACGATTTCAGCGAATTTCAATGACGAATCCAACAGCATCAAGATACGCATCGATGGTGGGATCACCCAATTCACGCTCGATCGCGATGCGAACCAACTTGGAGATAACGTCATCAGCCTTGATATTCAGGATCCTAAGCGAGCTTGTTTTTTTGAACTGAAACCCCGCTCCGATAAGTCCTTTAGAGCAACCTTTCGAGTGGTTGACGGGGATTGGAAACTGGTCTCGCCTGTAGAACCCCCAGCGACACAATTGCGCAAGAAGCACATGCTTCAAGGCCCCATCGACGATGCGTTAATGGCCCCCTTCCTATTTGTCAAACCAACAGCGACCGGTATAAACCCCAAGCTCGATCAGTGGGTGCAAAGCGAATTCGATCATGCCGTTCGAGAATGGCATCGTCAAATGCGTGGCGATGCACGTATCAAATCTTCCGAAGAACTGACCCCTGCGGATATCCAGGAATATCATTTGATCCTTTGGGGTGACCCCGAAAGCAATCCGACGATCGCCAAGGTGCTCGAAGCACAGGGGATCGCAAAGTTACCCCTTCAATGGACCGACACAACCATCGAGCTTGGAGACCTAAAGCTCGATGCACAAAACCATGTCCCTTTGATGATCTATCCAAATCCTCTAGCTCCGGATCGCTACATCGTCTTCAACAGCAGCTTTACCTATCGCCAGTACGATTATCTGAACAATGCGCGTCAAGTTCCCAAGTTACCCGATTGGGCTCTGATCGATATCACCACGCCTCCCAACGGACGCTGGCCTGGGAAGATCGTCCAAGCCGACTTCTTTGACGAGAGCTGGAAGGTCAAGCCGAATCGACCAGCCATCGCTCCGCAATAGACCATGCAGCTACTTGTTGCATGGCTAGGTTGGCTATCGAGTCTTTGGCTGTTGCTGTTGTGTTTGGTCAACATCGTCAGTTGGGCATCCAACCTGCTTTCTTTGCCGGGAAACTGGATCATTGTGCTGGCCACGGCGATCTACGCTTACTTTTTTCCTGAATCGGAAACCTCGGGGGTTGGATGGCTAGGAATTGGGGTTTTAGTGGCTCTTGCGATCGCTGGTGAGATCATCGAATTCGTGGCCGGTGCAGCGATGGCAGGCAAGCGTGGGGCCAGTCGTAGAGCGATGGCATTAGCGGTCGTCGGGACCATGGTAGGTAGCATCTTGGGAGCCATCTTCACGATCCCGATCCCCATTCTCGGACCGATCGTCGGTGCGATTGCCGGGGGTGCTGGAGGTGCGTTCTGTGGAGCATGGTTGGGCGAGATCTGGAAAGGCAAATCGGTCGAAGAGGGAATGCATGTAGGAACCGGAGCACTACTAGGTCGTTTGCTGGGCACCTCCGGAAAACTGCTCGTGGGTGCTGTGATGGTTGTGGTCGCAACCGTCGATGCGATCTACTGAGGATCAGCAACCTGAGGAACTGCTAGTTTCCTATCCACCAAACCTCGGACGAACGGATTCCGGGTTTGACTTCCCCGCTTGGAATCACCCAACCATCAAACCAACGGACCAGAGGTACCGTCACTCTTGCGAAGGGCAATTCTTGCGAGCTTTCGCTCCATCGGTTTGCGGCCGGATCAAAGGCATAGAGTTTTTTGGAAAAGCCTCGATGTGCTGCAGGCGCTACGCCGACTTGATCTCCCGCATCGCCTCCTGCGATCCAAATGCGAGACTCTCGAACCATCGCAGGGCCAGGACTGGCGGCCAGGGGGATCGGCAAATCCGCTTGGCGGACCCATCTTCCTGACAATGCAGCCCGATCCAATTCAAACTTCCAGCATTCGCTCAGATACTCCCGAACAGGATTGCCATCGGGTCCAGGAGCAAGCGTCACTCCGCCGATGACCAGGAGGGAATCGTTCCAAGTTGCCGCCGTGCTTAGCATCCGTGGCCGACCTGGAATCTCGGGAAGTTCGAGCCACAGTGCCGGCTGGTCTTTGGCTTGTAATCTTTTCAGATCCAGCCCCCAGGTCTTTCTTTGGCACTCCGTCGCATCGGATCGATCGATGCCTCCAGAGAGGATCAACATTCCGTCGACAATGGCGCCACAAGCGTTGGCAAGAGGGACTGGCAGATCGCTTAAAGCCTCTATCGAGAGCTTAGAATCTTGATAGCCCAGTACCAAGACATCGCGCGCATGTTGGCTCGCATCGCTTCCTCCGACGCATACGACTCGATCGTTCCATGGGATGCTGATTCCGTAAGCGAGTGGTCGGGGCAGTTTCCCGACCAAGTGCCATTGGGTCTTGGATCTGTCTGCATCTGTTGCTTCGAGCGCATAGACTTGGTCGTGCCAGATTTTTTTGCCACCTTCCCATGGTTTCTTGTCGGGAAAGTTGGCACCCCCTGCGACCAGGAGCACAGAGCCTGATTGGCCTGCAAAAGGGCTAGCCACGCCGACTGGATTGGGGAAGTCGTCGAGTTTTTCGAATCGCCACTGCTGAGCGTGTGCTGGGTGGATCCGTAACGAAACGCCCAGCAAGATGAACAATGACAGCCCAAACCTTGCGATCCTAGCCCGATTCATCGGATTTACGTCGCCGATTTGTTGCTGGTCGCTTTGTTGGTCACAGGATCGGCTGGAACAGAGTCAGGCGATGGGCTATGCACCGTGGGTTTGGTTTCCAGAGCCGAGTTCAGATCGATTTCGCGTCCGAGTTGGTTATGTTCCATCGCGCGCTGGAGATACTGAACAGTTTCATCGATGGTGTCGGCTTGGAGGAGCATCAAATCTCCGGCTTGGATCAAGGTCAGAGCATGCTCGACGGCTTTCTCCCAACCGATGAAGTCATAGACTTCTTTGACGCGTTTTCCTGAATCCATACCCCGTTTGAAGATCGAGGATATCTCGCCAGGTTTTCGGCCTCGCAAGTACTGATCTTCGTAGAGGATGATTCGGTCGAAGTGATCGGCGAGGATCTCCCCTTGGCGGATCATGTCGACATCACGTCGATCGCCGGCAGCCGAATAGACCACGGTGCGATGTCCGTGGGGGAATTGCCCTAGGGCTTCGATGATCGCCAGCAAGCTTGAGCTGTTATGGCCGTAGTCTGCGACCACCGTAGCGCCGTGAACATCCAGGAGATTGAATCGACCTGGGACTTTGTCCATGTGGGCGCTGAAGGATTCCAGGCCGATGACGATTTGTGCGATGGACAAGCCCGCGCCCCAGCATGCGGCGACGCTTGCAAGGACGTTTTCTACTTGGAATAGAATCCGACCTTGGTGGGTCAATGGGATCTTATCAAGTGTTGTCGGGGCGGTCTCTTCGGCACCTTCGGCGATCACGATCATGCCGTTTCGCACGAACACGACACGTTGGCCTTTGATGCGGTGATCGCTCAGGACCGGATCGTTCTCATCGATCGCAAAGAAGATCACTCTTCCTTTGCATTTCTCGGCCATTTCAGCCGTCAGTGGATCGTTGGCTTTCAGAACACCGAATCCGTTTTTATGGACCGCTTCGATGATGCAGCGTTTGACTTTAGCAAGTTGTTCGATCGTTTCGATATCGGAGAGTCCAAGGTGGTCACCTTCCCCGATGTTGGTAACGATCCCGACGTCGCAGAAGTCGAAGCCGAGACCTTCGCGAAGGATTCCGCCCCTTGCGGTTTCCAGCACGGCGGCTTCGACGAACGGGTTCATCAAGACAGAGCGGGCGCTTTGCGGACCAGAGCAGTCCCCGGAGTCGATTCGGCGACCGCCGACGTAGATGCCGTCGGTGCAGGTCATACCAACTTTCTTGCCGGTGCTAGCGACGATGTGGGCGGTCAATCGGGTGGTTGTGGTTTTTCCGTTGACTCCGGTGATGCTGATGATCGGAATGCGTCCATTGGTTTGTCCCGGATACATCATCTCGATGATCGATTCACCCACGGGCCGAGGAGAGCCCGAGGAGGGTTCGATGTGCATGCGCAGTCCAGGTCCAGCATTGACTTCGACGATCACTCCGCGTTGGCCTTGCAAGGGTTGCGATATGTCTTGGACCACCATATCGACACCAGCGATATCCAATCCGATGATGCGTGCGGCTTCAATTGCATGACGTGCAACATCGGGATGGACTTGATCGGTCACATCGGCTGCGGTTCCTCCGGTGCTCAGGTTGGCATTGCGTCGGATGAGAACTTTCTTGCCAACGGGTGGAATGGTATCTGGAGTCATGCCTTGATCCATCAGAACCCCGAGGGCCACCGGATCGATTTTGATCAAGCTCAGGGAGGTCGAGTGTCCATCGCTTCGGCGTGGATCTTCATTGACTTTGTCGATCAGTTTTTGGACGGTCGATTGACCATCGCCGATCACGTGGGCAGGTTCGCGCCGAGCGGCAGCGACGAGTTTTCCTCCGACGACTAGCATTCGGTAATCGTCACCGGGAGCATGGCGTTCGACGACGATCGAACGGCCTTCTTGTCGAGCGGCTTCATAAGCCGCGACGACTTGCTCTCGAGTTTGCAGGTTGGTTGCAACTCCTCGACCATGATTGCCATACTGGGGCTTAACGACCACGGGCAATCCGATATCTTCGGCGGCTTCCCAAGCATCTTCGGCACTTTCGACCGATCGGCCTTCGGGGGTAGGGATACCGATGGATCGCAGGAGGGTTCGGGTGAGCTCTTTGTCTTGGGCGATCGATTCGGCGATGGCGCTGGTGGAGTCGGTTTCAGCAGTGCAGATGCGTCGCTGGTGAACCCCGTAACCCAGCTGCACAAGGCTTCCTTCGTTGAGCCGTCGCCATGGGATATTCTTGGCTTTGGCGGCATCGACGATCGAACGGGTGCTTGGACCCAAGCATACGTCGTAGGCGTATTCTTTCAGTTCCGAGACGACGGCGTTGACATCCAATGGAGTATCGTGGATCGCAGCTTGGATCAACTCAAACGCCTTATCCAAACAGGCAAGGGCCAGCTTTTCTTCTTTATAAGCGATGGCGACTTTGTAGATACCGTCGGTATTGGTTTCACGGGCGCGACCGAAACCGACTGGAGTTCCTGAGAGGGATTGCAGTTCGAGCGTGACGTGTTCGAGGATGTGGGCCATGTAGGTGCCTCGGCGAAGACGCACGAAGAATCCCCCTCGCTCACCGATGCTGCAACGATGTTCGACCATCGTGGGCAACCAACCCATGAGTCTTTCGTTGAACCCCGGAATCATTTCCGAAGAGGTGTCTTTCATCTCTTCGAGGTCTACCCAAGCTTCCAGAACTGGATAATTGGCCCATATATTTGGCCCGCGAAGCTTGTTTACCTTGAGTATCTTCATAGTTTCCTCTGTTCATCGGTCCTGCTAGAAAGGGGCTCTCCCAGCCCCAGCGTCCCATGCTCCCAATCTGCCCACGACCGTTCCGCGGTCGCCATGCTGCTCCATGTTCCATGCAGCCAGTGGATAGACGAGAGGATGTTCAGGTTTTGGCGGAAGCCTTCCGCCGTGGAAAAGCATTCGACGGATAAGCAAACCCCGTTCCGATCGATCCTCACAATTCCCCAAACCAGTTTTCCCTGAAAATCTGGGGTTTCTCGCAAGTTTTATCGGATGAGGTGTTTGCGGTTGTGTTGTCGAATTGAGCACAGTGTGTATCGCTCAGGATGTAGATCTTGGATTAGTTCGGTATTCGGAAGCGGAGCTGTGAAACCATGAGAAAAACCCTTTTGGGCCCCTCGCCTGCGGCACTTTAGCTGCCGTTAGCCCACAGCTGGGACTTCGAATCCCTTGCGGTAAGACTTTGTCAGAAACGCAGAAGCCGCTGGGTCACCCGAGAGCTTCATCGAAGCGACATCCCACTGGAGTTGTTTGCCAGGCACTCTGGCGGCGATGTTTCCAAGCTGGACTGTTTCGGTCAGAGGGCCTGCGACCTCGAAACCATCGGTTGTCTTTTTGCCCGCAAGGACTGCATCGACCCAATCGTGCCAGTGGTTGGTTCCGTTGATCTGGGGCAAGTCGATCGCTTTGGCCTTATTGGCTTGGTAGAGCGATGGCATTGCAACGTGGGGCAAGACCATCGTGCCGCCTTCGCCGATGAACAAAGAACCTCCGCTTGGCAATTCGACACCATCGGGTAGTTGTGCAAGTTCGCGGGGTGGTTTGAGTCCTCCATCTCTCCAGACGACTTTGATTTGAGAATCAGCGGTGTACTTGGTCCCTGGGAACATGTAGGTGATGGTTTCGGGACCGGGCCAAACTTCGTTGGTGGTCCCGGAGTTTTCCGCGACGATGCTTGTGGGTGCCGTCAGCAACAGAGCGCCGAAGACTGGGTCGAGGATATGGCAACCGAAATCACCCATGGCACCCGAGCCAAAGTCTTGCCAGTCTCGCCACTTGAATGGATGGTACACATCGGGGGCAAAGGGGCGCTCGGGAGCGGCACCTAGCCATAGATCCCACTGGACGTTGCTGGGTACTGGGGCCGATTCAGGGCGATCGGTCCGGTTGCAGTACTGGCGACCTTGGACTCCGACCCACGAGTGCACTTCCTTGACCTTGCCGATCGCACCCTCGTGAATGAGTTTGACTCCGAGCCGATATTCTTTGGCCGAGTGAATTTGGTTACCCATTTGGGTTGTCAAGTTTTTCTTTTGTGCCAAAAGTCGCATTTGGCGAGCTTCCCAAACGGTATGGGTCAGAGGTTTTTGGCAGTAGATATGTTTGCCCATGGCCATGGCCATCATGGCAGCGGGTGCATGCATGTGGTCTGGGGTCGAGACGATCACCGCGTCGACTTTATCACCCAGTTGGCTGAGCATGTGGCGATAGTCTGAAAAGTGCTCAACACCCGGAAACGCTTTATCGACTTGGTCGAAGCGATTCGAATCGATGTCGCAGAATCCGACGAATTGAACTTGCTTGTGACTGCCGACTTGGGACAAATCCGACCAACCCATGCCGTTGACACCCACGACGGCAACTTGCAGTTGCTTCTGGAATGCGTTGGCTCTCAAGACGTTTGGAGCAAGGCTGATTGAGCAAGCGGCCGCAGCGGAACTCTGAAGAAACGCTCGGCGGTGGGACACACGGGAAGTCGGCATGGTAGGTTGACCGGTGGGAGAGGGATCGCGGGAGAGGAAAACGGATCAAATCCGAGCCCAAATTATAATGCGATCGAGTCTGAGGGTGGGAAATAATTTTGATCGAAGGTGGCTTCTGGTATACTTGCCCGGAGTCCTTCGTAAAAACCCTTGCGTATTCCCATCGAAACCCGATCCTCATGGCCTCCAATCCCCCAGTCTCGACGAGCCAGGCGCTTTTGTCGCCCGAGATGATGGCCAAACTTGAGCGGATGGAATTGGTCAGCCGCAAAATTTTTCGCGGCCGGATGAAAGGCGAGCGACGCAGCAAGCGCAAGGGTCAGAGTGTCGAGTTTGCAGACTTTCGAAACTATGTGGCTGGCGACGACCTGCGATTCATCGACTGGAATCTCTTCGCTCGGCTCGATCGACTCTATTTAAAGATCTTTCTTGAAGAAGAGGACCTGCACGTCTATACCTTGGTCGACGACTCATTGTCGATGGATTTTGGGACCCCGACAAAGTTCTTAACGGCCAAGCGGATTGCGGCGGCCCTGGGCTACATCGGGTTGTGCCGTGGAGATCGCGTATCGGTTTCCACGTTTAGCAAAGCGGCCTCCCCGATGGTGGTTCGAGGTAGATCCAGTTCTTACAGGTTGCTTGGTCAACTTCAAGATGCCACGTGCCAGAACCCTACCCCTAGCATGGAGGAATCGGTGCGTCGCTTCTGCTTAAAGAACACCGGCAAAGGGATCGTGATCCTGATCACCGACTTGATGAACAAAACCGGCTATGAGACCGCATTGAAAATGCTGGTGGCCCGCGAAATGGACATTTACTTGATTCATATTCTAAGCCCTGAAGAGTTGCAACCGAAACTGACCGGTGATTTGAAGCTCACCGACTGCGAAGACGATGACATGCGAGAAGTATCGATCTCAGCGTCCCTCTTGCAACGCTATCGCTTGACCCTGGACGCTTTTATCGAATCGGCAAGAAGCTTTTGCAATCGTCGTTCGATCGCTTATGTGTCGGTGCGAAGCGATCAGGAGATAGATCCTTTACTCAATGAGTACCTTCGTTCGCGCGGCTTGGTGCGCTAAGGAGCCTTGCGATGACCTGGATCAACATGCTATCCCCGTTGCAGTGGGCGTTGCTGCTTGCAATCCCACCAGCGATCCTGAGTTTGTACTTTTTGAAACTCAAGCGACAGCAGGCTGTCGTCCCTAGCACCATGCTTTGGAAACGCGCCATCGAAGATTTGCACGTGAATAGCATCTGGCAGAAACTTCGCAAAAATCTACTTTTATACCTTCAGCTTTTATTCGTCGGATTGCTGATTTTAGCCTGCTTGCGTCCGGGTTGGAGCGGAATGAACCGAGTGGGAGAACGGCGAATCTACATCATCGATCACTCGGCCAGCATGCAAGCTACCGACAATAACCCCAGTCGCTTGGATGTCGCCAAAGACAAGGCGCTGAAGCTTATCAAAGATGCTGCCAGCAACGACTCGGCGATGGTCATCGCAACTTCGGATCGCGCAAGCGTCGAACAAGGATTCACCAACAACCGCAGTTTGCTTGAAAATGCAGTCAAACGCATCGAGCCCACTTCGCAACTAACCGATGTCAGCGAAGCATTCCGAGTCGCCGCCGGGCTTGCAAACCCCGGCCGTGTAAGTTTCGAGGACAACGTCGATATCCAAACCGCCGAAGCAGTCCCGGCGACTGTCTACTTCCTGAGCGATGGCGCCGTCGGTGAACTCAATGAAGCCGAGTTTGGGCAGTTGAAAATCGAGTATGTACCGATCGGTGCTGCAGAGACCCAAAACGCAGGAATCCTCAGCTTCGCAATCCAACGACCCGAATCGGACTCGGCGTTGGCAAAAACCGGTGCGATCTCAGCTTTCGCAAGGCTGATCCAACACGGTTCTGATCCTGTCGAATGCACGGCTTCGTTGTATTTAGACGATACGTTCATCGATGCCAAGAAAGTCAAGTTGCTAGCGGGCGAAGAAACAGGGATTCAATTCGATCTCGAAGGGATCGAAAGCGGCGGCCTGAAACTTCAACTCGATCACTCCGACGCCCTGCCACTGGACAACGTCGCTTACGCGGCCATACGGCCCGATCGACAAGTCAGCATTTTGGTCATTACCCCCGGCAACAACGCTTTAGAAACCGCTCTTGGCACCCAGAGAGTCATGCAGCTTGCCAACGTCCAAATCGAACCCTTAAGCCACCTTGCTACCCAGGAGTATCAAAGCAATTCCAGCCAAGCCAAATACGATCTGATCATTTACGACTCATGCTCTCCAGATAAGATGCCAACGGCCAGCACCTTGTTCATCGGTGGTTTGCCTCCTGCGGATATCCAACCTAAGGAGCCGGAACAGCCAGCCGGGGAACCGACGACCGGTGATCCAGTCGCCAGCCAACCCCAAACGGGTGCAACTGCGACAACAAGCCAGCCCAATGCCCAGAGTGCCAAGCCTGAGCAGGACCAATGGGCCTTTGGCAATCCGACGGGACCTGTGATCGTCTTGGACGTCAATCGCAGCCATCCGGTCAGTCAGTATCTGGAGATGTCCGCCGTCGGGATCGTCGAGTCCCGGTCGGTCAAACCGCCCGCTTCGGGTTCGGTCCTGATGATCGCCGACATTGGTCCTATCTTTGCCGTCGCCCCCAGAGGCCCCTTTCAAGACGCGGTGTTGGGCTTTGACATCGTTCGTCCCACCCAAGACGGCTTAGAAATCAACAGCGACTGGGGCATCAAAAGATCGTTTCCGGTGTTTGTCTTTGCCGCCGTCGAGCAGTTGGCAGGGGGGGTTACCGAAGCCAGCGCACCGACGGTCCAACCCGGGATGCCGATTCAATTGATGCTATCGAATCGTTTCAAGAGTTATCAGATCATCGATCCTTCCGGAAAATCCCAAACGATCGACCGTGGACCCGATGGACGATTCCTTTACACGCGAACCGATCAACTCGGAGTTTATGAAGTTCGCGCGGAGGGATTGGAAGAACCGGTCGAACGATTCTGTGTCAACTTATTCTCAAATCGTGAAAGCAACTTGAAGGTAGGTTTGGAACTGCAAACTGGTTCGGAATCGATCGCAGCGACCTCGAATACCATTCGCGCCAGGCAAGAGACTTGGAGATGGCTCTTGCTCCTAGCGCTTGGACTGCTGATGCTCGAGTGGATCGTCTTCAATCGACGGATCTTTATCTAGCGGTCCATTCATCAGGTTCCGATCGACGCCTTGAGCGTGACCTTTTCTTCACCTCGTTGGACCTGGACTTCAAGATCATCGCCGGGTTTGTAGGACCCAAGGGCTTCGTCCATATCCTCTCTAGCTCCGACTTGGCGATCGCCGATCTTGAGGATTTTGTCGTTGGGCTCGACCCCAGCTTTCTTGGCCCATCCGCCTGGCATCACTCGCTCGACGACCAATCCAGGTTCACCTTGCTTGATACGTACACCCAAGCGAACCTTGGTCGCAGCGCTTCGCAGGAATACAGGGCGCTCTGGCGCATGCGCGATGTTGTCGGTCAAGAACACAACCATGTCGACGATCTTGGAGATCCCTTCGACGTTGATCTTGTCGAAATCGTCACTGGGACGGTGATAGTCAGGGTGAAAGCCCGAGAAGAAGTGGTAGACAGGGATCCCTTTGAGGAAAAACGATTGGTGATCGCTGGGTCCAACCCCTTCGGGTTGACGCTTGATATCGAAACCGAGTTTCTCGTTCGAGCGAGTCAGCAGGTCGTCAAACTCTTTCGCGGTGCCCGTCCCGTAAACCGTTAAAACGTTGTCCGAGAGTCGTCCGACCATGTCCAAATTGAGCATCGCGACTGTCTTGGCCAATTCAAATCGCGGATGATTGACATAGTATTCGCTTCCGATGAGTCCAAGTTCTTCGGCGCTGAAGGCCATAAACAAGATACTGCGCCGAGGCTTGTCCGCAGGGGACTGTTTTGCTGTTTCAACAATCCTGCGAGCCGTCTCCAAAAGCCCAACGGTTCCCGAAGCGTTGTCGTCGGCACCGTTGTGAATCGCGATGGTTCCAGGGGCAAGCGAACCGGCACCACCCATCCCCACATGGTCAAAGTGCGCACCGACCACGACATACTCGTCTGCCAAGCTACCTTGACCGGGTAAGAGCCCAAGGACGTTCATCGAAGGAATCTTGCGACGGGTCACATCCGACTGACCCTTGGCCGACCAACCGGTCATCTCGAAGGACTGAGGCTGGAGCTTTTCATCGATGGCAGCTTCGATTTCAGTAAGCGATTTTCCGGACTCTTCGAGCCAGGCTTGGGCCATGCTACGGCTGATAAAGAACGTCGGGATCTTCTCTCCATCAGGACTATTGCCTGCTCCAGCGACTGGAAGCAAAACGCCGGGGCTCTCTTTTTCAGAGGTCGCATCATTGATCAGGATCAGGGCTGCGGCACCATGCTTGGCAGCATTGCTTTCTTTGCTGGTAAAGAATGCGTACTGGCTAGGCTGAGTTCCAGCAAAAGGGCCAGTGGCTTGGGCCGGCTTGGGCTGCTTGCGGATCACAAGCACCGCCTTGCCCTTGACATCAAGTCCTTCGTAGTCGTCGTATTTAAAGTTCTCTTCGTTGGCCGAGATACCGTATCCAGCAAAAACCAGTGGGCCGTTAAACTCGCCGTTGCTACCGATGGCTTGAGGCTGGAACTCATCTGCCAACACCATGGCAACCTTGGTCCCATCGGGCTTGATGACCTCGAGCTTGTTGGTTTCGGGAGAAGCTCCCGGGTTACCCGTTACTTCGAAGTATTGAAAGGGTTGGCCGTCGAACAAATCGGTTTGAAGTCCGAGTTCACCGAAGCGTTTGGCGATAAAGTCTGCAGCGAGTTTCAGGCCTGGCGTTTCTGCAGCGCGTCCTTTGAGTTCATCAGAGGCCAGATAAGAGATATCGGCATAGATCCGTTCATCCGAAGGAGTCTTCAGCGTCGGCTTGGCCGGCTTGGGGTCATCGTCCCCAAAGCAAACAGGCAAATGCGACTGGGAGATTACGCAGCAGCAGAGAGCTGCCCATGCAAGATTTGCGGACATGAGATATTTCATCGAAGTGGATCATCTTTCGTTAAAAGAAAAAAGGACGCTCCCCCAGAGGCCGTTGCAAACTGACCATGGCAAGGAGAGCCAGCGTCGGGATGCGACGCACCTTGGAATGTGTGCCTAGTTTACTGGATCTAAGCAAAAAGTCATCGATTTTGGAGAGGGCCAATCGGTGGCGATGCGAAAAAACAGGCGGGAATCGTCCAGGTTCCAGCTTGTCTTTGGAAAAGGCTCAAAGCCGCTTAGTCGATCCCTTGTGCTGGCAGATCGCCTTGGCCTAGGAACTTGGGCTGGGGCGCAGGCACATCTCTTGGCCGCAGATTTTCGCGCTGGGTCAGGCGCACCAGTTGGTGGACAAGGTATTGCTTTTCGATTCGCATTTCGCTGTGCTCTAAAGTGTATTCGATCGCATTTTGGATTTGCGAGAAACGCATATCGACGATCTGAGCGACCATCGGATCGTTTTGCATATTATTGCTCAGGACTTCAACTTGATCGCCTATCCTGAGTCCTTCGTCGGGGATCTCGAGCCAGAGAATCGGCTCGATTCTCAGTGTGACTCGATCTGCGTAGCGGACGTGATAGTACTTGCCGTCCCAATCGAAGCGTTCGAAGACAAGATCGCTAGGGATCCAACCATCGATCTTGTTGCGATCCTCTGGGTGAAAGGCTTCGACCCCTCGCTCGGGCCAAACGTGATAGATCCCGAAATCTGGAAGGATCGGCCCGTTGAGCATAGTTTGTTGTTCCTGTGAGTTCGAACTCGGTGCTTAGGAGCCCCCTTGGGCTGCATACTGCTTGAGCGTGTCGATGAGTGTTTGCAATCGTTCTTGGGCAAGAGGCAACGTGGAATCCGACATGTCTTGAAGTTGCCTGATGGACAAGGTGGATTCTTGGAGAAACTGTTCCCACTGCTGGGCAAGTTGCGGGATCATTCTAACGCGTAGTTCGCACAATTGACGCCGAGCCGTGGCACGTTCGAGGGCTTTTCGTTCGAACATGCACGAGGTTTCGTCTTCGGCTCTGGATTTGGCTTGGCATCGAAGCAGGTCTTCGCGGGCTTGGGTCCAGCGTTTCTGAGCGATACGAAGCTGGTCAGCCCAGTATTCGGGAAGCTCTTTGGCCAGCCATACCGAAACCCTTTGAAACTGATCGCGGATGTCGTCGGAGTTTTTTCCTGAAGCGTCGCTCAGAGCACCGATAGCCCTTGCAAATCGCTCTAGCGCATCGATGCTCTGGACGTTGGCTTTAGCCATGGCCGCGTTGGTACTCTTCGATCAGCTCGGCCTTGCGAACCAGATAAGGCACATGGCGCTCGGAGGCTTCGATCAACCTCGAAAGTTGCTTGAGCTCCTGTTCGAACTGAGCTGCGAATTTTGCATGCTCTTGGTCGCGCCATGATGCGCTCAGCTGCTGCATTTGCTGCGAGAGCTTCGTCGTCGAATCCGCCAAATTTCCTGAGAAACGTTTGAGCAGCATCGCAAATTGGCGAAGTTGCTCGGGGTCGACGATGGCTTGGGTCACGTTGGACCTCCGTGTTGCAGTAGCTTTGATGCATCCTGGTGCTTAAGCCGGGGTGCTTAAGCGGCGGCCGAACGCTCGGCACGCTTGCGTTGCTTCTCCTCGTAGGCAGCTAAGTCATACACGTTTTTGGCCAAGCCTACAGCTCGCAGGAATCGAATCGCCTGAAAGGTGATATCGAACTCCCACCACTTGTGACCGTGCTGTGCCAACCGGGGAAGAGCATGGTGATTATTGTGCCATCCTTCGCCATAAGCAAGGATTGCTACCCACCACAAATTTCGGCTGTCATCGCGAGTCTCGTAGTTTTTGTAACCCCACATGTGGGAAGCCGAGTTCACAAACCAAGTCACGTGCAAGACCCCGACCATGCGAACGCAAACTGCCCAAACCAACCAAGAGATGGCCAAGCTAGGACCGTCGATCATGTAGCCAATACCTGCTAGCAACGCTCCAAAGAGGATGTGGATCGGCAAGAAGAACGTTTCGAAGAACATCAGCCCCTTGTCTTTGACCAAGTCCGGAACCCAGTGATTTGCAAATCCCTTGAAGTCCCCGTTGTCGGTCGAGAAAGCCAACCAAAACATATGCGCCCACCATGGACCATCATGGGGCGAGTGAGGATCTCCAGGTTGATCGCTGTAAGCATGATGCTTGCGATGATTAGCAGTCCAAGAAATCGGACCACCTTCACCTGCCAAAACACCGAAGAATGTCAACGTGTACTTGACCCATCGGGGAACTTCCAAGCCTGTGTGGGTCAAAAGTCGGTGGTAACCCAAACAGATTCCCAAACTACCGTTGATCCAGTGGATGAAAAGGCACAGGAACAATCCACTCCAAGAGAACGTCCATGGAGCAGCAAGAGCCCCCAGGTGCAAAGCCACCAACCACGCCGTTGCTCCCCACTGGATGTGGTACACCTCGGGGATCCTCGGCTGGGCCTTGGAACCCGATCGAACCGGTACACTGGCTTGGATCTCCTCGGAGACCGGACTCATCACCGGAGACTGCAGCTCCGCATGATGGGACTTGGGACTCTTCAATGAAGTTCCCTGGGACGGATCGTGTTGGCTAGGATGGCTTCTCATATCGGATGGCTTGAACAAGCTCGCAAGTGGGAAGTGTTGGCAGAAGGGCAGGAAAAAAGCCCGTCTGGTGGGCTTATCAAGAGTAACGTCTGGAGTCCTCAAACGCCGTAGTTCGGTGGTCTTTGCTGTGTCAAAGTTTGGTAAAAGTCGTCTTGAACCGCCGAAAACAGCCCGCATCAGGAAATTTCGCAACGTTTCTTGCGAAAAAACCGTTGCCATCCGAACTTTTGCCCTAAACTGCCGTAGTGACATTCCCAGAACCAGCCGTGGGCTAGCCCGGCACCTTGAATTAATAACACTAATCGACTGGTTTTTGCATGCTTCAGTCAACGAGCGATCAGCCTTCAGGGCCGCAGATACTCCAGCGCGAACTCTTGCGAGAGATGCTTGCGGATTTGCTGCTTCGTTTGGACGTGCCTCATGAACTATCAAGCGTATCTCAAGCGTTGAGCGATTCGCTGATCGATGGGGCGCGGACCCCAGATGCTTTGGCCATGTCGATCATGCGAGCGGGAACAGCAGTGGGTTTGAGGATCGCTCCGCTTGAGCTCTCGATGGTAGATATTTGGGAGTTGTTGCTCGATGAGTTTCCGGTGGCGGTGCTGTATCAATCCGCCTCTGGAGAGCAAAAGGCCGCGGTTTTTTCCAACGTGGCTGGTGGACGTGTCGATGCCACGGTGATTTCGGGCAATTCCAAGCAGAGCGATTCGCTGACGCGTCGCGAGCTATCTCGATTGCTCCGAGAGGGGAAATCGCATCAATACTTCATCGCGGAACCATCGCTTAGTTGCGAAAAGATCACTTCGAGCCACGAGCCTGACCAGGCGCGGATTCCTAAGGTGCACGATGATCATGATTCGCATCACCACGGCGAGCATATCTCGCCGCAGAAGCGGCTTTTGCGGCTTTTGAAGCTCGATTCGAAGGACATTTGGACCCTGGGTGTTTTCACCTTGGTGGTCAGTTTTTTGGATCTTGCTACACCGCTTGCCGTCGAGCAGATGGTCACAACGATTGGATTTGCATCGGTGGTACAGCCGCTGATTTGGATCGCGCTGTTGCTCTTTGCGATCTTGACCTTATCGGCGGTGATCAAAGCCTTGCAAGTCTTCGTCGTGGAAATACTTCAGCGGCGTATGGTGGTTCGGATTGTTGGGGATCTTGCCGAGCGACTGCCTCGCTTGGAGCGTTCTGCGATGGATGGAATTCACGGCCCGGAGTTGGCCAACCGTTTTTTTGACGTCATGACGATGCAAAAGGCAACTGCGTCGCTTTTGCTGGATCTGCTTGCCCTTGCGATCCAGACCTGCGCGGGTTTGCTCTTGCTGGCAGTCTATAGCCCCTACTTGTTGGCCTTTGACTTGATCCTCTTGATGGCCATGACTGTGATGATTTATGCGTTGGGTCGAGGTGGTGTCCGAACGGCGATCGAAGAGTCCCTGATCAAATACCGTATCGCGCATTGGCTTCAGGACATCATCGGCCATCCGAACGCGTTCCAAGTCCATGGTGGTGGTTCGCTGGCAGTCGATCGAGCGAATCGATTGGTTGTGGAGTACCTCAGTGCGCGTCGCAAGCATTTTGCGGTATTGATTCGTCAGTCGCTCTTTGCTCTGTTGCTTTACGCGGTATCGATTTCGGCGTTGCTGTCGCTTGGGGGCTGGCTGGTTCTCAACAACGCACTGACGATTGGACAGTTGGTCGCTAGCGTTTCGGTGGTCGCGGTGGTCGTGGGTGCATTTTCGAAAGTCGGCAATAGCCTTGAGTCCTTCTACGATTTGATGGCTGCAACCGACAAGGTGGGTCACTTGATCGATTTGCCCACCGTGCCTCCTAGCAGACCCTTGGATGCAGGCATCGGGCCGGTCGATGTACGTTTCCGGGATCTGGTGCTCCACACCGGACGCGAGCACATTTCGATCCCCAACTTCAGCATCCAGACCGGTCAGCGGGTAGCGATTCACTGCGAAGGGCATTCAGGAAAAACGATGCTCCTGCAAACCATTGCAGGCCTGCGGAATCCTCATTCAGGACTTTGCGAAATCGGAGGGATCGATTCTCGCGACGTCAACCGTTTCGCAGACGGTTCTATGGTAGGGATCGCTTCGGAAGTCGAAATTTTTCACGGATCGCTTCAAGAGAACATCACGCTCAATCGCTTATCGATCCACGATTCGGATTTGCGCGAAGCCCTCCAACTAGCAGGCCTTTGGGACGAAGTCCTCTCGCTGCCGATGGGGCTCGATACGATGCTTCAAACCAACGGGTTCCCCTTGAGCCGATCTCAAGCCCATCGCTTGATGATCGCAAGGGCGATCGTCTCCAGACCTCGACTGCTACTGATCGACGCGAGCTTCGATAAACTTGGACCACGGATGCGAGAGCGTGTCTGGAACAATCTCAGGTCCGACCTGCAACCTTGGACGATGCTCGTCGTGACCCACGATACCAAGATCATCAACGATTGCGATAAACGAATCGAATTGACTCCACCGGCAAACCCACATCTCTAATGGCTACCTTAACCGAAACCCCTCCGAGCGATACCAACACCCAACGTCGCATGATCCGACTGCGACCTACGCAGGAACTCGGTGAACGCTTCCCTGCGATGCACCTGGTTCGTTCAAGCTGGTTTGCTCGAGGACTTGCTCGAGTCCTGCTACTGATGATGATCCTGCTGCTTGCTGCCTCGATCTTCTTGCCTTGGCAACAATCGATACGGGGCGAAGGCCAAGTCACCGCGAGGTTGCCCCAGCTTCGCCGCCAAGCCGTCGAGAGCCCCGCCAAAGGAATCATCGCTTCGCTCAAACCCGATCTGCGCGAAGGAGCCTTTGTCGAAGAAGGCGAGATCATCATGGAGATCAAACCCTTTGCTGAGGACGCCGAACGACTCGTCCAAGAAGCCGTAGGTGCCATCCAAGCCAAGCTCGCTCAGTATCGAGTCATCTACGAGAACCATCGTCTGCAAGTCGAGTCGGCGCGCATGCAAGGACAACAGGCAATTGCAAGCGCCGAAGCCGAAGTCCGAAGCGCCAACAACTCCTTCGATAAAGCCACCCGCGATGTCGATGAGCAACTGGCCGCCTACAACCAATCCAAACTCGAACGCGAACGATCCGAAGGACTCGTTCCGGACGTCGTCTCCGAAGTCGAATACAACAAACTCAAGAACAAAGAACTCAGTGAGCTTGCGAAACTCGAAGGGAACATGGCCGCCGCCAAGAAAACCTTCAACGAACTGGACGCCAAGGAACGAGACCTCGAACGAAAACGAAACGAAGTCAATCAAAAAATCCTTCAGGAACAAAACTACGTCGACAAGTCGCTCACCGACGTCAACAACACTCAAAAAGAACTCAACGAAGTCTTGACCAAACAAGGCGAGTTCAATCGACTAAAAGTACCTAGTCCCAGCCGAGGACGCATCCAAGCCATCCGAGGTCAAGTCGGTACCAACTCGGTCAAAGAAGGAGATCTTCTCTTTGAAGTCGTTCCCGAAACCGAAGATCTGGCCGTAGAAATGACCGTTCGAGGAGTCGACGCCCCCTTGATCCACGTCGGAGATACCGTCCGACTTCAATTCGAAGGCTGGCCCGCCATCCAGTTCGTCGGCTGGCCATCGGTCGCCGTCGGCACTTTCCCCGGTGAGGTCATTGCTATCAATCCTACCGATTCAGGCAAAGGCATCTTCAAAATCGTCGTTGGCCCCTCTCAAACTAGGAATACTGAAGAAACTTCGACGATTATGCCGAATGTAACGGATGATAAGTGGCCCGACAGTCGATATCTACGCCAAGGAGTAAGGGCGAACGGTTGGGTAATCCTCAAGACAGTGCCACTAGGCTACGAAATATGGCGGCAACTCAACGGATTTCCGATCTCCATCAGCGACTCGGAACCCACGCAGGACAAGGGGGCCAAAGAGCCAAAAGCGCCCAAGATCAAGTAGCGCAAAACCTCGCAGGGCCCCTGCATCTCGTGTTCGGTGCGGCCCTCTTTCTGGCTACCGCATGCCCGATTGGCCATGCCCAAGAGCCGGTTGATCCTACCAAAGCACCGGCGCTCGAACGAACGCTTAGAACCGACCCGCCGAAGATCTCTGGCAAGACGCTCGATGAACTCGAGCAAATGCTCAAATCCGCCCGAGCAGAGCTTGGACAACAGCTTACCCAAGAAGATAAATCGCAAAAAGCTCCTGACCAAAAGGACGCTCTAAGGACCGATCCGCTTTGGAATGGCGAGAAGCGATTCCTAGAACTCGAAGCGATCATCCAGGAGCGACGCGGGGAACGCCAAGAAGAACTCTTGCAGTTGCCGAAAGCAGAAAACAGTTCGGCTCTACCGCAGGCCGATCGGACATCGCAGGCACACCAGCTACAACAGCTCGGGGAGTCGCTCCTGCTGGCCGATGTCATCGCGTCGACGTTCCGCTCGTTTCCAGAGATCGAGATCGCTCGATTGCAAGCCAACGTCACGCGTGGGGAAGTCACCCAGGCTAGCGGTGCCTACGACCTTCACTTGGATTACTTCAGCCTCAATCAACCGGTCGGTTACTACGAGAACAGCCGATCTGGAGTCAGCCTCTCGAGGCAATTGTGGTGGGGTGGCTATGCGATCGCAGGATACCGCATCGGGCGAGGTTTTTTTGAACCTTGGTACAAAGAGCGGGAGACCAACAAGGGAGGGGAATTTCGCGCCGGTTGGGTTCAACCCCTCTTGCAAGGCCGAGCCATCGATCCGTATCGAGTCTCGTTGTTCCAAGCCAATTTGAATCAACAAGCCGTTGCACCGGAGATTCAGCAGAACGTGCTCGGGGCTAGCTTAGCGGCTGCAGCGGCCTACTGGGCATGGGTCGAGGCCGGCAATGAGCTTGCCGCTCAAGAGCAGTTGCTCGATCTAGCGATGAAACGCAACGAGGGGCTCAATAGGCTTTTCGAGAGAGGACTGTCGACTCGAAAAGAACTGGCCGTCAACGCTCAAACAATCTCAGAACGACAACTCAAAGTGTTTGAGTCCAAGCAGAAATTTAGGGACACAGCGTTTAAGTTGGCGGTATTTTTGCGAAACGAAAATGGCACCCCGATGCTTGCAAGGCCCGAGTGGCTACCGGCAGACTTCCCGCAAATCAATCCGTTGGAGTTATTGGACTTTGAAACCGCATTTTTGGAAGCTCAGCAGCGTCGCCCCGAATTGGCTTTGATCAATATCGATTTGCAAAAACTGCGTTGGGATCTGGAGTTGGCTCGCAATCAAACTCTTCCGAATTTGGACTTTACGATCCAAGGGGTTCAAAACGTCGGAGATCCCGCCACAACCCTCAATGACAAAGGGGATTTTATCCTGGAGTCTGGGGTCATGGGGGGAGTCCCTGTGCAACGTAGAAAAGCTCGCGGAAAAATCGAAAGCACGTTGGCCAAGATGCAGCAGGTTGAGCAAAAGCGTTGGTTCATGACCAACAAAATCGAAATGGACTTGCGTGTTGCTCGAAATGCGTTGGAAGTCAGCCGTGACATGGTCCTGCGCAGCCAGCAATTGCTGCGCGAAACTCGCGAGACACTCGACTACTTCCGCCGCGAATTCGCTTCGGGAAACCAAGACTTCCTGTTCCTTTTAGCCCAAGAGGCAAAAGCCACCGAAGCCCAAATCAAACTCCTGGATGCCCAGCGCGAATACTACATTTCGCTCGCTAGACTCCAAGCCGTGTTGGGTCTAGATCCCCTCGAACAATCCCTGAATCTCGATCAATCCCTGGCCTCGGGCGAGCCGCAAGCCACCATGCCAAACCAACCCGAGCAGATCCCGGCGGGTCCTCCAAGCCGCTGAAGATCATCCCATGTTGACTTCAACCAACAAAATCACTTAAACTGCTACGACAAGGGAAAGGAGTTCCTTCCCACTCGGTTGACCGGACCACCGGAAATCGCTGTCGATTTTTGACTGTTGTTTTTCCGCGAAGGAGACGTTCGAATGTCTACGGTCATGATGGATCGCTTGCCCACCGGCAACGCTAATGTTTTTGGTGCCAGCGCCGCTGCACCCAGTGCGACAAATGCCTGTATCTTGCCACGTTGCACCCTGAAGTTCGAGAAGTGCCAAGGTGGTATCAAAATCCACTGCTGTTGCGAAGACGATGTCGCTTGTGGAGCTTTGCAAAACCTTTGCAAGATGCTTCAGGGAGGCGTGTGCAACTGCTGCTGTTTGTGGAATGGACAAGTCGTTTTCCAATGCAATTTGTGCTGTGGTCACACCAAGTGCGAATTGACTCAAAACGGTTGTTGCATTACTTGCTGCAGCGGTGATGCTGCCTGCTGCAGCATGTTGCAATCCTGCTGCGATGCACTCTGCGCATGCTGCGACGCCGGTTGCTCGTGCTGCATCTCCATCGGCGGTACCCCCGTTTGCTGCGGTACTTGCTAACCACTCGGACCAGTTTGGACCATCGCTAAGCAGATCCGATCGGATCTTCATCGGCTCTGCTAGCGAGAGTCCAGGAATCCCAAGCCTACAAACACAGCTTGCATGTGTGGATCATGGTTCAAAACAGAATACAGCGCTATGAGTCCATCTGGCTCAATAGCCCCAAAGCACCCCCCCCAACTCAGGATGTCATTCCAACTGGATTTGCCGTCCAACTCCTTGGGCATCTAACCCCTGAGCATCGCCAAGCGATCGCCCAGCAGCGCGAACTGTACCAGTGGGCTTTTGACCAAGCTCGACGAGAGTACGACCAAAAACTCTTTTGGGACTGGTCGATTTAGCGCGCAGCCAACGAAAATCTCCCCCCTGGCAAATCCCCGGAAAAAACCTCCCGATCGGAGTTTTCTATCCGGCTGTGACCAAAGGTGTCCCTCGGGATTTGTATTATGCTAGCACACATCTACAACCTAGTTTTTGTTAGCAGCAATACTCGATCATGCACCGAATCTATGCTTTTCAAGTTTCCCCGCAGAGGACCGTAAGCCACATTCCGATTGCCACTGGCGGGGCGATCGATGCAAGTCCGGAACTGATCCAGTTGTTTGGCGAGTTGATCCCAGCTTCGAAAATCGAATCCCAATCGATTGTTCATCTGCGATCCGATGACGGGGAATCCGAACCGTTCCGAAATCAAATCCGGGATCATTTCCTCGTGATCTGTTATGGATCCGATAAGCAAGCCAACAGGGGAGCCGCCGAAATCGCGGCGAAACTCAGTTTGTCGATGGACCAGCGATCCTCGAACCATTCGTTACTGGTGATCGATGCACAGGAACTGAACAAACATCGACGCATCGCTTTGTGGCTATTTCCCAAGGACGATGTTTTCCGACTTCAAACCTCCAGTCAAGGCAACCAACTGTCCATTCTAGATGACGTGTTTAGCAAATCTTCGACTTGGAGAAAAGCAGCGATCTTCTCCGGACCCAATACTTCGCAAGGGTTTCGCACCGGCAGAGTGATCGATGTGCAGTCGCGGCGGTCGGACCAGAAGGCTGCTGACTTTTGGCTCGGTTTATTTCTGGGAGGAGTTTACGCCATGGACTCCAAGAACTCCACCTACCAATTGGTCAGTCACCTCAAAGATGCGTTCGATGCGTCCTCGGGTCCCCAACGCGATCAGCTCTTTGCAGCGATGGTGGCACTTCCGAAATCCCCCCACAAGAATTGGACTTATTCATCGATAGCAGAGCAATACCTCGACCCTGCTTACCAAAACGCGTTCCTGGATTCTATTCCCCAAGCGGTGCGCGAAAGCTCGTTCGAGTTGGACCGCAATCTCTTTGAATCCAAGCTCAAGTTTCGAGTGTTCGAAACGATCGAAGGGGTTTGGATTTCGAGTCCCCCGGATCAGATCGGCAAGGCGGTTCAAATCGATCCGAGCCGATTGAGCATCAAGGTCCAAGGAACCATCAGAAACGAAACGATCAGGGCCCGCCATGTCCAGTGAGTATGCCGAAGATCCTGCAGTCATCAAAAACCTACTGCAGCAAACCGCCCAAGCTTTGGAAGACCAATTCCGTAGCGTCATCTTCGACCAAGATCGACGCGCTGAAAACATCCAGTTCCAAGTCCGCAGTTCGCAGACTCAATCCTGTGGATTTGAGATCCATGGAAGGATTGAATTCCAAGGAGATTTGGAGGAGGTGCTGGAACTGTTACGGCCAAGCTATCCTTTTCAAATCGTGCAGGCCAGCGCTTCGGGTACCGAACCAACGCTCATCGAAGCGACCTTATCTCCCTGGGTGCTGGCTCCAGGATGGGAGAAGCTTGGGGAGTTGCCAGCCGTTTTCATCCTTGAAATCTTTGTCGTTGAGGCAGCGCCGACGATTCCATTTCCAATCCCTCAAACCAACTCAGACCCACCGCAGAAGGTTCGTGAAGTGATCTTCTTGATCCATGGGATACGGGATCGAGCGCGATGGCAAGCACTCGTCAAGAGGATTCTCGAAGAGGTCCAAGGAGTGGTCGTTGTTCCGATCAAATACGGGTACTTCGACGTGTTTCGGTTTTGGCTGCCGGTATGGACACGAGGAGCTCCGATCCGATTTACCCAACGACAGATCCAGATCGGTAAGAACGAATACCGTGTCGAGAAGTATTCGGTGATCGCCCATAGTTTTGGGACCTATACGATTTCGAAAGTCCTTCAACAGACCCAGGACTTGGTATTGGAGCGTTTGGTTTTATGCGGTTGCATCATCCCAAGCGATTACCCATGGGAGCATTTATCCGGCCGGATTAACAACCCAGTGATCAACGACTATGGCACGCAAGATGTATGGCCGTTTTGGGCTAGAAAATTAAGTTGGGGGTATGGAGATACTGGTCGCTATGGATTTGGCCGATCCGACGTCATGGACCGCGCGCATGACAAAGCACACGGGGACTACTTTGAGGAGCAGTTCATCAGGGATTTTTGGAAACCCCTGTTCGAAACAGGGATTATCCAGGAGTCCCAATGGGAGGAGAAAGCACCCAAGCCCGGATGGATCATGGAAACGCTTTCGTTTATGCCCCTAAAGCTGATTTTGTTGGCCATCCTCACCGCAATAGCGATCTATACGGCGATGGCAGTGATCCACTAATATCAAGCCCCGACATCACCAAGCGTCGGTGTGTTACTCCAGGCAAGTTATCGCAGTTGACTCCCAAGGCCATCGGTTAGGGTTTTAGCGAATACAATGGCCTGAAATTCCAAAAACCCGCTGTATCAGAAGCGATAATTCTAGTTTTTCAAGTCGACTCTCCCGAAGGCTTGAGGGATACTACTACAGGTTTCCAAGAACAATCCCCTCTGCTTTTTGCAACTCAACCACACCAACCCAAGCACTTTTTGATGTCGATCGAAATCGTTCCCAATACAACTGCGTCGGATCCTTTGAACCACGAAACGCAAGGTTCCAAAGTCCTTCCGGCCGACCCAAGTCAGACATTGCCCTGGCCTGAAACGGCCGTCAAACCGATCCAAGTCCGCTGGCGCTACGCAATCTCGATACCACTGATCCATCTGCTGGCATGCTTGGCCTTTGTCCCCTACTTCTTCAGCTGGACCGGAGTCGCACTGAGCATCCTGGGCCTGTATGTCTTTGGAACACTGGGCATCAATATCGGTTACCATCGGATGCTGACCCATCGTGGATTGAACGCTCCGAAATGGTTTGAACACACCCTAGCCCTGCTGGGTGTTTGCACCATGCAAGACACACCAGCTTGCTGGGTCGCCATGCATCGGATCCATCACCAACACTCCGATCATCAACCCGATCCGCACAGCCCCTTGGTCACTTTCTTCTGGGGACACTTCGGCTGGTTGATGTTCGAAAACCGAGACTTCACCAACGTCAAAGATTATCAGCGATTCACCCGAGATTTGCTCAAAGACCCGTTCTACATGAAGCTTGAGCGCCATCAGAATTGGCTCAAGGTCTACATCGCCGTCGCACTGCTTTTTCCAGTCGCCGGATTTTTGATCGGCTGGTTGATGTCGGGAAATGTTTGGGGAGGGGTTCAGTTCGGCTCGAGCTTGCTGGTCTGGGGTGTGTTCGTAAGAACAGTCCTGAATTGGCACATCACTTGGAGCGTCAACTCAGTGACCCATATCTGGGGATATCGCAACTACGAGACCAAGGACAACAGCCGCAACAACTGGATCATCGGTCTGCTTGCCAACGGCGAAGGATGGCACAACAACCATCATGCAGATCAACGCGCAGCGGCACACGGTCACAAGTGGTGGGAGTTCGACGTCAGTTGGATCACCATCCGAGCCTTCGAAAAGATGGGGCTTGTTTGGGACGTGGTTCGCCCGCAAGCATGGGGCGATACCCCGCGCAAAAAGGCCCGCTAGTCGTCCTCGGATCGATAATCTGCCCAACGAATACCAAGCTTTCTCATCTTAGCGCGAAGCGTGTGAGGGTTGATTTGCAGGATCCTTGCAGCACCCCGTTTTCCTTCCACCTGACCCTTGCACTTGACGAGCGTCTTTTCGATGTGCTGCTTGATCAGCTCGTCAAGCGGTAGCCATCGACTTTCCACTTCACTCGATGGCAGTTGATTTGGAACCGACGGCAAAACCGGTGCGGGTTGCAAATATGAAGACTCCGGAATCACTTCGTAAAACGTCGGCTCTTCATTCGACGGATCCGATCGTGTCGGCAGGATGAAACTTGACCCAAGGGCCGTCGCGAAATCCAAGTGATGTCCACGACCCAAAATCACCGCTCGATCCACAACGGCCTGCAATTCACGTATGTTCCCAGGCCAAGAGTATTTCAAGAGTCGGTCGATGTCTGATGAAGTCGGCTCAGCGTAAGGCAAACCCAGCTTGGCCGCCGCTTTCCTAGCGAAATGCTTGGTCAATGAAGGAATATCCTCGAGGCGCTCACAGAGCCTGGGCAACAGAATAGGAAACAGATTGATACGGTACCAAAGGTCCTCCCGAAAAGTCCGTTGATGGACCATTGCAGCTAAATCACGATGGGTGGCTGCCACGATCCGAACATCGACTTGAATCGTTTTCTCTCCACCGACTCGCTCTATCTGATGCTCCTGCAAGACCCGTAGCAATCGCACTTGTGCTGCCAAAGGCAATTCCCCAACCTCGTCTAAAAACAAAGTTCCACCATCGGCCCTTTCAAACCAGCCTTTGCGCTGATCGGATGCTCCCGTGAAACTCCCACGCTCATGGCCAAAAAGCTGAGAATCGATCAGCTCCGAAGGAATCGCGCCGCAGTTGACCCTCAAAAAGGGACGGTTGGATCGCGAAGATCGAGAGTGGATCGCCCTGGCGATTACCTCTTTGCCCGTTCCAGTATCACCAAGAATCAGCACAGGCATATCGGAACTTGATACCAGCGAAACTCGCTCCATCACCTTCTTAAGACCATTGCCAGATCCAACGATCGACTCGCTAGGGTCTTGGTTCTCCTGGGACTGGCCACTTAGGGATATCACCAACGCAGGTTCATGGTGCTCACTAGGTAGGAGCTTCTGAAGATAGAAGCCCAATGGGGCTGAAATCTGCCCCAGCAGTTCTTCGCTCGAGGCAGTAAGCAAACGCCCATGCTCAATCTCCAACACCGCGATACCCACCGCTTGGCCGACCGAACTTGGCTCAGAACGATCCAGCGGTGGGCTATGCAACCCAAAAGCGACCATAGAACCTGTCAGTTCCTCGGTAGCAAGCCAAGCCAACTTGCCACTCCGCCTAGGACTTGGCTGCTCAAGAAGCGTCGCTGAATCGGCCCATTGCCGAAGCTCTAACCAACGGGAAAGACTGCAAGAGATCTCTCGTGGCTGGGTGTCGAACAAGCCACCGCTGTTGGCATAAAGAACCCTGCGAATGCATCCTGAATCATTGCCAAAGAATGCCATCAAACTCAAGCTCTGCACCGGAAGAAACTCGCGCACAAGCTCCAGGAACTCGCCAGCCGTAGTCGTCGTCGGTAGTTCCGAGTGGGCCAGTTTCCATAATCTTTGGATCGGCAGCTGTGTCATAGGATTCCTGGCGTAAGCCCTGTTGCGTTTCTCTTGAAGACCAACCCCAAAACGCAATTTCCGGACCAAGCCTCCTAACCCAGAGAACTATCAAAAAAGACGGGTAGCTATCACATGCAATAGAGCATCCTTTTAATATAACAGAACGCTATCGCATTTCAAAGGTAAGGACTCCCGTAAACCGCTGCCGAACCCTCGAGGTGCCTGGCACCTCGAACTACTAAAGAATCTCGCCAGGTGCCAGGCACCTAGAAACACCCCCCTGAAATAAAGAATACTCATAATAACCCTCGAGGTGCCTGGCACCTCGAACTACTAAAGAATCTCGCCAGGTCTCGCCAGGTGCCAGGCACCTAGAAACACCCCCCTGAAATAAAGAATACTCATAATGCCTGAAGGCTCAGGGTGCCTGGCACCCTGAAATGCTACCGGATGCTCAAGGTGCCTGGCACCCCAGAACTGCGACCCAATCTTTCGAGGTGCCTGGCACCTAGGACTAAGGCCTAGAAATACTGTCATCACTCGTACTTCTTACCAAAAGGCCGATGAAGCTTATTTCTACTCGATTTTGGCGCAGGAATTGCACATCGTGGTTATCAGTGGCTTCCTGCTTGGATTTTGCCCTTGGGCCACCGAAGATCAACCCTCGAAAGAGTCTCTGGAATCGATGCTTAAAATCTCCTCGTTTGTCGACGGCTTCCGGAACACCGGTGCGGTCTTGGCCATGCTGTGCCTGGTGCTCTTGAGCACCAGTGGCTGCAGCCCCTCGGAATCGGCTTCGACGACCAAGGTTCGCACGCTCAAAAATGTCTCCTACGATCCGACCCGGGAACTCTACGACGAGTTCAACAAAGTCTTTGCCGAACACTGGCAATCAACCCACAACGAGGTGATTGAATTTGCCCAGTCGCATGGTGGATCAGGCAAGCAAGCCCGCGCTGTGATCGAAGGGCTCGATGCCGATGTAGTTTCGCTGGCTCTGTCTGGGGATATCGATGCGATCACCGAGAAAACCAGCGCTCTTGCTTCGACTTGGCAAAAGAACTTCCCGAACAACAGTTCCCCCTACACCTCGACGATTGTCTTCCTGGTGCGTCAAGGCAATCCCAAAGGGATTAAGGACTGGGCCGACTTGACCCGCGATGGGATTGAAGTGATCACCCCCAACCCAAAAACTGGCGGTGGAGCCCGTTGGAATTACTTGGCCGCTTGGGGATACGCTTTATCGAGCCAATTGGGGGATTTGTCGAAGCTCAAAGACGCCAACGAATCCGATTCGGTCGCCAAAGCAACCCAATACGCCAAAGAGTTTATCGCCAAGCTTTATTCGAATGTTCCTATCTTGGATACATCCGCACGGGCAGCGACCAATACGTTCGTTCAACGTCAAATCGGGGACGTGTTGATCACGTGGGAAAACGAGGCTTACCTTGCACTCAGGGAAAGTGCCGATGCGCAAGTGGAGTTGGTGATTCCAAGCATCAGTATTCTGGCCGAACCCCCCGTCGCGGTCGTAGATCAGTACGCCCAAGCCCACGGCAACACCGAATTAGCGAAGGCTTATGTCGATTACCTTTACTCCGACGAAGGACAGCGGATCGTTGCCAAGCACTTTTACCGACCACGCCGCTCCGAGGTGGTTCCTGCAGAGACGATGCAGCGATTTGCAGAGGTAAAACTATTCGAATTGACCGACATCGTTTCGGATTGGCGTGAAGCACAAGAGACGCATTTCAAGGATCGCTCAGGGGTCTTTGATCAAGTCTACTCGAGCAAAGCCCAGTAAACCAATTCCGATGAGTGTCACCGGTACCATGCAAGCTCGACGTTTACCTGGGTTTGGCCTGACTCTGGGCTTCACGCTTTTCTACGTGACCTTGATGATCGCCTTGCCGATTGCAGCGCTGCTGTTGAAAGCCTCAGCGGTCTCGACAACGGAGCTCATAGAAACACTCAAGAGCCCACGAGTCCAAGCATCTTTGCGATTGACCTTTGGAGCCTCGGTTCTGGCTGCTTTGATCAATACATTTTTCGGTTTTGTCGCTGCCTGGACGTTGGTCCGATATCGCTTTATAGGACGACGTATGATCGACTCGTTGATCGATCTACCGTTTGCTATGCCTACTGCGGTTTCGGGCATTGCGCTCATGGCGATCTATGCTCCCACAGGTCTCATCGGCCAGCACTTGATCCCTTGGGGAATCAAAACGGCGATCAGCCCATTGGGTGTGCTGATCGCCCTTGTTTTCATCGGGTTTCCGTTCGCCGTGCGAACGATACAACCTGCCATTGAGGAACTGGATATCGAAGCCGAACAAGCTAGTGCGAGCCTGGGTGCAAGCCGATTACAAACTTTCACTCGAGTGACTCTACCCAGTTTGCTTCCAGCGGCTCTTACGGGCTTTACCCTGGCGCTGGCTCGAGCGTTAGGTGAGTATGGGAGTGTGATTTTTATTGCGGGAAATCTCCCGATGCGTACCGAGATCGCTTCGCTCTTGATCGTCAGTCGACTTGACGAGAACGATGTTGTCGGAGCATGTGCCATCGCGGTGGTCATGCTGACTGCAACCTTCGGTCTACTGCTTGGTATTCAAGCGATTCAGTGGTTTATCCAGCGCAAGACAGGGCGAAACTAAGGGATTACGCATCGATGTCCAGTACCGAAGGATTTAGCCATGAGAGCCGTGACCCTAAATGGGTTCAGTTCCTCCTGATCGGGTTGACGCTCGGGTTTGTTTTTCTGCTTTTGATCCTGCCGCTTGGAGTGATCTTTTGGGAGGCGTTTCGCAAGGGGATCAAGACCTATGCGTTGGCCCTTTCGGATCGCAATGCACAAAGCGCGATCGCTTTGACTTTGCTCGCCACGGCCATCAGTGTGCCGGTGAATATGTTCTTTGGCTTAGCAGCCGCTTGGGCGACCACAAAGTATTCGTTTCGGGGCAAATCGCTGCTGATTTCCATCATCGATCTTCCATTTGCAATTTCCCCTGTGATTGCTGGTTTGATGTTGATTCTGCTTTACGGCATCCACGGATGGTTTGGATCGACACTACAAAGTTTTGGACTACAAGTGATTTTTGCGGTCCCGGGTGTCGTCCTTGCGACGATGTTCGTTACAGTTCCCTTCGTCGCCAGAGAGTTAATTCCAGTGATGCAAGAACAGGGGAGCGAGCAAGAGTGGGCAGCCGTTTCGTTGGGTGCCAGCGGATGGCAAACCTTTGTGAAAGTCACACTTCCTAATATTCGCTGGGCGCTTCTCTACGGGGTACTGCTATGCAGCGCGCGGGCGATGGGAGAATTCGGTGCTGTCTCGGTCGTCTCATCGAACATTCGAGGCCTAACCAATACCTTGCCTCTCCAGATCGACGCCCTTTACAACGACTATAACGCCCCGGCTGCATTTGCGCTCTCATCGATTCTGGCATCACTGAGCATTTTGACGCTCATCGCCAAATCTTGGTTAGAAGCTCGTATCGACTATCGCTCGAAGGACAAGGAGGAACTACTTTGAGTGTAGAAGTTCGCCAGGTCAACAAAACCTTTGGTTCTTATAAAGCCCTTCAAGACGTAAGTCTCAAAGTAAACAGCGGGGAATTGGTCGCTTTGCTGGGCCCCAGCGGTTCGGGAAAGACGACGTTGCTTCGAGTGATCGCTGGAATGGAAGTTCCCGATCGGAGCCAGAACTCCGAAGAAGGCAAAATTCTCTTTTTTGACCAAGACGTTGCCAAATGGAGCGTTTCGCAGCGCCAAGTAGGATTCGTTTTTCAGCACTATGCGCTCTTCAAGCACATGAGTGTTTTCGAAAATATCGCGTTTGGACTAAGGGTTCGCCCCAGAGGCCAAAGACCATCGAATGCTCAGATCCATGATCGCGTCAAACAACTTCTTCAGTTGATTCAGCTCGAAGGCTTCGGCGATCGCTTCCCAATGCAACTCTCCGGCGGCCAGCGCCAGAGAGTCGCCCTAGCAAGAGCCATGGCCATCGAACCCAAAGTCCTCTTGCTAGATGAACCCTTCGGTGCCTTGGATGCCAAAGTCAGGCAGAAACTGCGAGAATGGCTCAGGCGACTTCATGAACAAATGCATACGACCACCATCCTGGTGACCCATGACCAAGAAGAGGCGCTTGAGGTTGCCGACCGCGTCGTAGTGATGAACCAAGCGAAAATCGAACAAATCGGAACCCCTGAAGAAGTCTTTCATCGCCCCGCATCGGAATTCGTCATCGATTTCCTCGGAAGCGTCAACGTGTTCTCGGGAAGAAGTTCAGAGACCCTCAAGGGTGAATCGAAAGTCTACGTCCGTCCCCACGAACTTCAAATCTCACGCAACTCGATCGATCACACGTCGATCTCCGGTCAGGTGCAAAAGATCCATCGTGCCGGAGCGAGTGCCAAAGTCTTCGTGCAAACCGACAACGATCAAAAAGTTCGTGTCGACGTTCCGATGAACCAACTCCAATCCTTGGAACTTGGCATCGGACAGCAGGTCTTCATCACGCCGATGCAAGCCCACGTTTTCTCACCTGATTACACCATCTAATTAGTCCCTAGCTAGCCATTAAGGATGCGTGACCATGAAGGACTCCTACGAAAATTCGGAAAAAAAGGGCCAATTGGAACGGGAAGTGCAATTCGATCTGGAACAGATTCGACAGGCGATCGAAGGCTTAAGGTACGGCCAAATCACCATTGTGATCCATGACGGATCGGTGGTGCAAATCGACCGGACCGAGAAGCGCCGATTCAAATCCAATTCGAACGCCAGTCCTAGCTAAGTAGTTGCTGATCCGACCCCGGAAAGCGAATCGACACGTTTGTGTGGAATGACCAATTCCTTGGAGCTCCTCACATGGGTTGCACAACACGGGTTTGTGCACAGGTTCTCCTCGAAAGGGTCGTATGTCCCGTTGTGTTCAAGTTTTCTCTCGTCTGGCTTTCCTGTGCTCAGTGGCAAGTCTTTCGCTGATGGCTGGCTGTTCTCGAAGCGATCGCATCGCGACGTCACTGGTCGAAGGTACCGTTCTGAGCCAGGATGGTAAAGCCTTGGAGCGAGCCACGGTGGTATTCCACCCGACGGATGCTCAAGCCAAGTTTCCCAAGCCGCGCGGGACCACCGACGCTCAAGGGAAATTTCAGTTGTCGACCTACGACACCGCCGACGGTGCTCCGGTAGGCAAGTACAAAGTCACCATCGAGCAATGGTACAGGGACACCCCAGATCAAGCTCCAACGAATCACCTACCGCCAGCTCTGGCTTCGGAAGCTACTTCGGGACTTGAAGTTCAATTGAGTAAAGGCACAAACGTTTTGGAGCCTTTTAAGATACGTTGATCCAGACACTCCGGATCGTACCGGCAAGAGTCCACCTGATCATTAAAGAATACTGTTTCTAAAGAAAGAAATCATGAGACATTTATCCCAGAAACACACTTCCTCACGCAGCGGTTTTACCCTGGTCGAACTGCTGGTGGTCATCGCCATCATCGGCATTTTAGTCGGACTGCTCCTGCCGGCCGTACAAGCCGCACGGGAGGCTGCACGACGCATGTCGTGCTCAAACAACATTCGCCAGATCGAACTTGCCTTTCATAACTTCCACGGCGCGCAGAAATATTTCCCTAGCAATATTCGACCCAATGCTGTCTCGACGGTTCGGGTCCGATGGGCGACTTACTTGCTCCCCCATATCGAATTGCAATCGTTGTATTCCCGTATCGACCTGAATAAGAACTGGTCGTCGACGGTCCCAAACGCAGACGGCAGCGTGAACTACGATCTGTTTGGAAACAAGATTCCTATCTACGAATGCCCATCGAATCCCGAATCAGGCCGCGTGCAGGATGGTTCGCCTCCTCCGGATACACCTGTTTGGCAAGCTCGTGTTGCCAATGGTGACTACTCAGGCTATTACGGTGTTTCCCCTCAAATGGCAACCCTTGGTTTGGTGGATGCGAATTCCGCCAAAAATGACAACGGCGCACTTTCTAAAACCGCCAATTTGAAGTTCGCCAGCTTCACCGACGGCACCAGCAACACGATTCGTCTTGTCGAATCCTCGGGTCGACCACACGTGTACCGATTGGGCCGCAAGGTTATCGAAGCTGGACCCGGTAGCTCCGTACGCGTCAACGGTGGAGGCTGGTGCCGTCCAGCCTCGGAACTGAACGTCCTACTAGGAGTCTCTGCCGATGGAGTTTCGTATCCGGGTCCCCAAGTCATCAACACAACCAACGGCATCGCTCTGGGTTCAACCTATCCAGATCCATACTTTGGGGTCGATGGTACCGGACAAGCTTATTCGTTCCACTCAAGCGGTATCACCGCCTCGTTTGTCGATGGTAGTGCTAGGTACTTGAGCGCCAATATCGATGTTCGTATCTACGCTGGTCTAATCTCCCGAAACGGTGGCGAAGTCATCCGGGATATCGAGCAGTAGCAGAATTTCTTCGAACTCAATCGGTTGGGATTTGAAGAAATCCCACCGAGTAAGTTACCGCGCGGCCAGCGATCCCTACTCGCTGGTCGCGATCCTCGCAATACAATTGGCCCCCGCGAGCCGAGATCTGCCGAGCGTAAAGCTGGCTCTTGCCCAGTCTGTTGGCCCAATAGGGGATCAGCGTGCTGTGAGCCGATCCGGTCACCGGATCTTCAGGTACACCTGCTCGGGGTGCAAAAAATCTGGATACAAAATCGCAATCACCTCCGGGAGCCGTGACGATCACTCCCAACGAATCCAGCTCCATCAAGATATCCATATCCGGCGTTATCTCTCGCACGATCCTCTCGCTATCAAAGACTGCCAAGTAGTCTCGCGACTTGCCCACATAACGGGGTGCAATCCCGAGAGCCTGCTCAAGCAATCCTGGATCCACACACTCAACTGCGGGCCTTGAAGGAAAATCCAATTCCAATAGTTCCCCTTTTCGAGTGACAGTCAACTCCCCTGACTTGGTCTCAAAACGGATCACCTCTCCTCGATACCCCAAGTGTCTGAAAATCACATGCGCAGGGGCCAAGGTCGCATGACCACACAAATCGACCTCCATCGCTGGAGTAAACCACCGCAATTCAAAACTCGATTGACGCTGGATCACGAAAGCGGTTTCCGCCAAGTGGTTCTCAGCAGCGATCGATTGCATCAATTCGTCTTGGAGCCACTCCGCAAGAAAGCAAACGCCTGCTGGATTTCTAGCAAACATTCGATCCGTAAATGTATCGATTTGATAATAGGGGACACTCATTCATTTACGACCTGCGTTGCGGATGACAAAATCAACAAGCTCCTGGCACTCAAAGAATCCTTCCCACATGTTGTGGCCTTGGCCAGGTGGAACGATTAGCTCCATCGCTGGTCCCCCTGCCAGAGCATAAGCCTCTTTGAGTTTACCTGTATTGAGCTCAAGCGGTACGACCGTATCGACATCACCATGGATCGAAAACAATGGAACCTTGGCTCCTGCAAGCTTGGCCATTCGATCGATGGGATTGAACTCCTTGAGTCGCTCCTGCAATTGCGTAGGACTGAGCTCAAAAGCGCTCGCTGCCCGTTCCAACCCAGGATAACTTGCCAAATTACAGACCGGATAAATCCCCGCCCAAGCGGCAAGTTCCAGAGGGTGATCCGCTGCCCAAGAGAGTGTCTGCAAACCACCGCGTGATCGACCGAGCATCACCGGCTTTTTGGAATAACCGCGACGCACCATCTCTGCGTGCAAACGATCAAAAACGCGATTTCCATTGGGACTGCCATAAGACTCTCCGGCATCGATCCCGGCGATTGCAATCCCCGCTTTTAAGAACCTCTCAAACATCCAACGCTCTTCGGGACCTGGTAAGCTTGGGAGCGTGGGAGCATACCACACCCAAGGTCTAGCGTTCTGTCCGTCGGGTCCTGTGTATTGAGAAGTCGTCGGGATTAAAAACGCGATGCTTCCACCCAAATCGAAAGACCGGCCATCAAGCGGTAATTTCTTGAGCGGCTCCTGCGCATCGCTTCGGTTGCCCCCAAGCCACAGCATCGTTAAAAACCCAAGGATGTACATGGCGCAAAACGCTATCCGGAAACCATTGGCTTGCTTCATCATTTGGTACTCGCTTGCTTTGGACTGACCCAGCCTAAATCGAACAGCCCCGGCCACAGCTTCGGATCGATGGATTGATCCGCACTCCATCGGACCACAGGACCCTTGGCAACATAACCATGCACTTGCCCTGTGCCTACCACGGTGGCTTGGGACGCACTCCACTGAATTCCCGTCGACTCATCGATGCCGATTCCAAGGAGACTGGGGTGCATGGTCACGGCTCTAGCCAACCTTGCAAACCGATTCGTTTGCGTGAAATGCTGATCGATGATGGTGCCTGGCAACAACCCAAAGCCTTGGCCCATCGTCGGCTCATCTACCCCTGCGGCGATCATGTTCTTGGAAAGAATCGCTGCTCCGGCGCTGGTTCCCCCAAGCACACCTCCGCGACGTAGGAACTGAACCAATCGCTCGACGAGCACGGTTCCACAGAAGCGCTCGGACAGTCGAGATTGATCACCACCGGTGATCCAAACCGCCGCAGCTTGTTGGATCTGCTCGCCGAATTCGTAGCCCTCTGCATCTTGCTTATTCATCGCGTGGAGAACTTGGACGTCCCGCCATCCTCGAGCCTTCCACAACTCCAGCCAAGGGGAATAGTCTCCCGAATCGGCTCGCTCAGAAGCCGTCGGAATCAGAACGAGCGTCGATTTCTGTGCATTCGATAGTTCGCAGAATCGATCTAGGAGGCTATCGGGTAGTTTACCACCTCCACACATAAGGATTTTTCCATCGAAGGTAGGGCGGCTAGGATCCAATGGGTCTTGGGCCTGAGTGTCGCTTGCGAGCAACCCAGTGCACAGAGAGCCCGCACCAATTGAAAGGATTTCGCGACGATGGTATTTACCCGAGTCGGTCATCTTGCGCGATCAACCTTTAGCTCGAATTGCATCTTGGACCACTTCGACAATTCTTTGATGCATGCTTTGGATCTCCACGTTCGCATCGATGATGGCTGTGATCCCACCGCATCGGGGAAGCTGGTCGAGAAACCCGCGGCGAACTTTATGAAAGTACTCGATGCCACGCTTTTCCAATCGGTCTTGCCCGCGTTGGATTCGCGAAGCTGCAATTTCAGGATCCAGATCCAGTACGATCGTTACATCGGGCATACAACCCGAGGTAGCGATCCTGCCGACGCGCCAAAGGTCATCCACATCCAGTCCACCCGCAGAGCCTTGGTAAACGACGTTGGCAAGCAGAAATCGATCGCAAACGACGGTACCACCTGCCCGGAGAGCAGGCCGAACGTTTTCTGCGACTAGCTGTGCTCTTGCAGCCATGTACAAGAGCATCTCGGTGGTGTTGGCCAGCGGGATATCTTCTCGGTGCAGCAGGATCTCTCGAACAGCAGATCCGAGTTTGGTAGATCCAGGGTCCCGGTGCGTGTGGACTCGATGCCCCTGTCGCGTTAGCCAATCGGCAAGTAATTCGATTTGAGTGGACTTGCCTCCGCCGTCGATTCCGTCGAGAGTGATAAACATCGTTGCTTGCTTCCAACCGATCCAAAGATCGATCTACATCGAAAAAGAGTCCATGTCCTCTTGGGGAGCGACTTGATAACCCTGGGGTTCCATCGAACAACCCGCCCTGCCCTGACTCAGCGAACGAATGGCACTGGAGTAACCGAACAATTCCTTGAGCGGTACTGCCGCCAACACCTGGGTGATCGCACCTCGGGTTTCGGTCCTATCGATCATACCGCGACGCTGTTGCAGGTCGCCGACGATTTCACCGAGGTAGTCGGCAGGTGTGGAGATATCCATTTTCATCACGGGCTCTAGCAGTGCGGGACCACCTACTTTCAAACCTTCGTCGAAAGCATCGTTGGCTGCGATCCGAAACGCAATCTCATCGGATCCAACTTCGGCTGTCTCGGCTCCCAGGATACTGATTCGAATACCTGTTAGCGGGAACGATCCGATCAGACCACCACCTTCGGCTCGGTTTCGGAGTTCCTCCAAAGCGGCTTGTCGCAGATTCTCAGGCAGCATCTTTTCGGCCGGAGTGCGGTCCAAAACGATCACTTTGGCAGAGAGATCTTCAAGGGGTTCAAAGCGAACTTGTAGACGCGCAAACAAGGTCTGCGAGCCGACTTGCCGATTGCACTGGCCGGTGACTTCGGCGGTTTGACGAATCGTTTCTCGATACGAAACCCTGGGCTTGTAGAATTTCACGTTCAAATGAAAGTCGCGAACAAGTCTGTTCTTGATGACTTCCAAATGCAATTCGCCCATACCGGAAATGATGGTCTGTCCGGACTCTGCGCTCTCGATGGCATGGAAGGTCGGATCCTGTCTTTTGAGCATATCGAGAACTTCGGCAAGCTTTTTGCGCTCGGCGGTATTTTCCGGTTCGATCGCCATCGAGATGACCGACTGTGCGAACTGGATCGAAGGCAATTGGACTGTATCGCGAGTATCGCACAGGGTATCGCCGGTGATCGAATCGCGAGGTCCGATCGCGCAGGCGATATCACCGCATTCGAGGGTATCGATTTGGCCTTGGCGATCCCGCTTAGAAGCGTGGATTTGCCAAAGCTGAGCGACGTTTTCTTTCTTGTCTCGGTTGGGGTTATAGACGCGCGAATTGGATTCGAGTTTGCCTGAGTAAACTCGGATCCAGAACATATCGCCGGTTTTTGCTGGCAGGATCTTGAAGACCAATGCGCAAAACGGATCGTTGGGATCGGGCTTGCGAAGGATCTTCTTATCGGGCTTCTTGGGATCGCAACCTTCGACGGCTGGTCGATCGATTGGGCAGGGTAGATACGCTGCCACCGCATCGAGCAGCGGTTGGACGCCGACACCGCGCAGTGCCGAGCCGCACACAACGGGCTGGATGGCTTGTCGGACACAGGCATCGCGCAGTGTTTTTCGGATCAGCTCAGGAGGGATCGGCTTTTCCTCCATCGCCAGTTCCATCATCTCTTCACTGTGCATGTAGAGCTTTTCAAGCATAACGTTGCGCCAGTCGCGAGCGTCGGCCAAAAAGTCCTCGGGGATTTCTTGGGTTGTGACTGTACGGCCAGCGTCTTCGGTGCTGAAGGTCAATAGCTTCATATCGATCAGGTCGATGATCGCGCGGAACGGATCGCTCGTATGCGCAGGACCTTGGCCCACCGGGATTTGAATCGCCACCGGATCGGCACCGAGCCTTGGACCGATCTCTTCGAGCACACGATAAAAATCAGCCCCTTCTCGATCGAGCTTGTTGATAAACACGATCCGTGGAACGCCATACTTGTTGGCTTGCCTCCAGACCGTTTCGCTCTGGGCTTCGACACCTTCGCGTGCACTGAAGACGACGACAGCTCCGTCGAGGACTCGCAAGCACCGTTCGACTTCGGCAGTGAAATCGACGTGGCCTGGGGTATCGAGCAAATTGACGGAACATTCTTTCCAACGAAACGTCACGCACGCAGCGAAGATCGTAATACCTCGCTGCTGTTCCTCGGGATCATCATCGGTCTCGGTCGTCCCTGAATCGACAGCCCCTGCGCGGTGTTTGGTCCCGCTCATGTAGAGCATCTGTTCGGTGACGGTCGTTTTACCGGCATCGATATGGGCGATGATTCCGATGTTTCGGATCGTTTTAAGCTCGCGAGCCATGTATCCAAACGCTCACGCGTTCCACTACGAGTAGGTGTCGAGTCAATTGCAAATTCCAGGCCAGTTCTCCTGGCCAGAGGGTTTAGCTAGGCTGCTTGCGCAAATCGAGCCATTCACTGTGGAAGACACCTGCTTTGTCGAGCCGCTGGTAAGTGTGTGCACCGAAGTAATCCCGCTGGGCCTGGAGCAGATTCGATGGCAAGCGAGCCAGCCGATAGCTGTCGTAGTATCCCAAAGCAGTGGTAAATGCCGGGACCGGTAATCCCAAATGGCTTGCTGCCATGACAACGGCCCGCCATGATTCCTGGGCATTGTCGATCGCTTTCTTGAAGTAAGGATGCAGTAGCAGGTTCTCCAAATTCGGTTCTGCATCAAAGGCTTCCTTGATACGATCCAGGAACTGAGCTCGGATGATGCAACCACCACGCCATAGCAACGCACAATCGCCGTAATTTAGACCCCAATCGAGCTCCTTACTGGCTTCTTGCAGCTGCACAAACCCTTGCGCATAGGAACAGATCTTGGATGCATAGAGCGCTTGCCGAACCGCTTCGATGAACTTCTTGCGATCCGAGACCAAACTCTTGACTGCCAAGTCGAAGGCTGGGTTGTGGGAAGCGACCGGAGCAGATAGGACTTTGCTAGCCCGCACTCTCGCTTCCTTCATGGCGGCCAAGCATCGTGCGTATACTGCTGTGGTCACCAGCGTGCTCGGTACACCAAGATCCAAAGCCAACTGACTCATCCACTTACCAGTTCCTTTGGCACCGGCGACATCGAGGATCTGATCGACCAAGTAACCATTTCCACCTTGATCATCTTTGACGCTGAAGATGTCACGGGTGATCTCGATCAAGTAACTTTGCAACTCGCCTTGATTCCAATCGGAAAACACATCGTAGAGTTCTTCGTTGGATAACCCGGCGGCTTCTTTGAGCAACAAGTAAGCTTCGCAGATCAACTGCATGTCGCCGTACTCGATGCCGTTGTGAACCATCTTGACATAATGCCCAGCACCCCGAGGACCAACCCATTCACAGCAAGGGATGTCGTTTTTGGGGCCGACTTTGGCCGAGATCGCTTGAAAGATCGGCTTGATGGTTGGCCAAGCTGCTTTGCTACCACCGGGCATGAGACTCGGTCCTTTCAAAGCTCCTTCTTCTCCACCAGAAACACCCGATCCAACGAACAAAAGACCTTTGCTCTCAACTTCTTTGGTCCTTCGCTCGGTATCGACGTAGTGGGTGTTGCCCCCATCGATGAGGATATCACCAGGCTCCAGATGCGGGGTCAATTGGTTGATCAGGTCGTCGACAGCTGGGCCAGCCTTGACGAGCATCATCACCACACGAGGACGCTTGAGGTTCTTGACCATATCGACGATCGAGTGGCAGCCGACAAAGTTCTTGCCCTTGGCTCGGGTCGCTAGCAACTCGTCAACTTTCTCCGTAGTCCGGTTGTAGACCGCGACTTTAAAACCTCGACTCTCCACGTTCAGAGCGAGATTTTCACCCATGACTGCCAATCCGATCAAACCGAAGTCGCACAAGTCGCTCATCGTAGGTCCCGAAAAACTTTCTATTTAAGGTTTGAAATCAACCAAACGAATATCCCCGAACGAGGCCCTACCCCAGCAGGGGTTTCGGAGACTTTGGTCATCAGTGGGCCTTGAGAAGCCAATATTCTAGCCTTAATCGAGCCCTCCCACAATCGAATTGAAGGACCCTCAAAACTCAGGCAATTCCTTGTAAAGTTGCCCTATTACTACAATGCCAGGCAGGTTAGGGCAAACGCCACCTGAAACATCCTCTTGCTCCAAACTCCCTATTTTAATTTCCCTTATTCAAGAGCATGACCACTCGCATGAAAGTCTCCATTCCCGCCTTCAGGCCCGCCTCTGAGTCGCTTCGAAAACTCGGGATGCTCGTCAGCGCCCTGGCCATCTTGCAGTCGCCCGCTCTGGCCGATGACTGGCGTCAGTTCCGAGGGGGAAAAGCCCTGGGTGTCTCCTCCGAAACGAAACTACCGAGCGATTGGCAAGAACCCCCACAAGCCGCATGGCGAACCGAGATCCAAGGCAGCGGCTGGTCTCAACCAATCATCGTTGGGGACAAGGTCTTTGTATCGACGGCAGTGGCCAGCAAGGGAGCCAAACCCAAAGGGATGAGCGGTGGGGTGATGGACCCAAGCACCATGGGCAAAGCGCCCAAGCCCAAAGATCCGATCGCTTGGAAGGTGGTTGCTTGTCACTGTCCGATGGCAAACTTCTTTGGGAACAGACGGCGATCGAAGCGATCCCTTCCTTTGGCAAACATGCCTCGAACACCTTTGCCACCGAAACCCCTGCAGCCTCAAGCGACACTGTATATGTCTACTTCGGTGCCGCAGGATACATGGCCGCTTACGATTTCAATGGATCCCAGAAATGGTCCAAAAGCCTCGAGCCCCAGAAAATCTCCAACGACTTTGGAACTGGCAGTTCCCTACTGCTGGTCGAAAACGAAAACTCCGATTCATCCCGGCTGATCCTGCAGCAATACAACGAACAATCCGCAACACTGTTGTGCTTAAACCCAAAAGATGGTCAAGAGATCTGGCGAGCCGAGCGTCCCAAAGGTTCCGCATGGAGCACTCCGATCCATTGGACCAACGATGGGACCGATGAGATCATCACCGGTGGCCAAGGTTCCGTGATCGCTTATGAACTGACCACAGGCAAAGAACGATGGAAGGTCGGTGGTCTGGATACGTCGTTCTCTTGCTCACTGGTGGCCGATCAATCCGCAGTCTACTTCGGCACCTCAAGCCCCGGCAGTCGAGCTCCGATCTACGCGGTATCCAAAGGCCATTTAGGCGATCTTTCGCTAGACAAAGACTCGACGAATTCCCCAGCCATCCTTTGGTCTGGATTCAAAAGCGGTGCCGGCATGCCCTCGCCGGTCGTCGTGGGCGACTACCTTTATTTCTTCGGGAACACAGCCACTTGCTACGAAAAGAAAACCGGCAAAGAAGTCTATCGCAAACGTATGCCAGGGGGCACCCTGGTGGCCGGTTGCCCCGTCGTCGTCGGAGACAAAATCTACATGTTCAACGAAGCTGGCAATATGATCATCGTAAAAACTGGTCCTGAATTTGAAGCGACCGAATTGGCCACCGGTGCCAAAGATGAAGTGTACTGGTCCACGCCCGCGATCAGCTCCGACTCGATCCTGGTTCGATCCTCGGATGCCATCTACTGCTTCCGCTAAATCCCACGAAGCTTCAAGGTTGATTTCTCCAAAACCATGTTTATCTTCCCAAGATCGCTGTGCTATACTTGAGAGGTCCGCTTCCCGCCTAAATTCCTGCCGACCTCCCCAATCCGCTTGCCCCCGGCGTGCATCCAACGTGACAGAGCCACTTCAGTACTGCCCCGGGTTCCATAGGTTTCTCAACGGAAACCGACGTCAGATCCTCCAAGCAGGCGCGCTGTCGATGCTTGGATTGGGCGCCCAGCGCATTCTCAGTCCGGCCTCGGGGAACCCTACAAGCTCCCTACCGATCCGAGCCAAGCGATGCATCTTTTTGTTCATGTGGGGAGGACCAAGCCAACTCGACACCTTCGACATGAAGCCAGAGGCTCCTGCCGAAATACGCGGTGAATTCAAACCCATCTCGACGGCAGTTCCGGGCATTCAAATCTGCGAACACTTTACCAAGCTATCGAAGCTGACCGACCGCATTACGATCCTGCGATCCTTAGCACACGACGACCCAGCTCACCTTTCCAGCGGCCATGCCACCCTGACAGGCAACCCCGCACCGGTCCTCAAAAGCGATGACGCTCCACCGAGCGAAAAAGACTCACCTCATCTAGGCAGCTTGCTGAGCAAACTCAGGCCCGGCGCCGACGGACTGCCAGCCTTTGTCGCGATGCCATGGAAAGCGTTCCACCCTGCCGCCCCCGGTGGCGAGGCTCCAGGTCAACACGGCGGCTACTTGGGCTCAGCCTACAGCGGTGCTTTGCTCCAAGGGGATTTAAACCATCCGGAATGGAAACCTCAAGCCTTCTCGCTGCCTGCAGAAATGACCCTCGAGCGACTCGAGTCCCGCTCGCAACTACTGAAACTATTGGAATCGCAACGTTCGTCACTGCATCGTGTCGCCGAAACCGGAGCGCTGAGCAATCAACAGGTCCAAGCCTTTGAAATGCTCTCGAGTCCCAAAGTCAAACAAGCCTTTGATCTAAGCCAGGAATCTCCCCAAACGCGCGATCGCTATGGGAGAAACATCCATGGTCAATGTGTCCTGATGGCTCGCCGTTTGATCGAGCATGGAGTTTCCCTCGTGTCGGTCAATTGGCACAACGACGGTCAAAACTTTTGGGACACGCATGGCAATAATTTCAACCGCTTAAAAAACGACTTGATCCCACCGGCCGATGCGGCACTCTCTGCGCTGATCGAAGATCTCGAAGCACGAGGAATGCTCGACGATACCATCATCGCTTGGGTGGGCGAGTTTGGACGCAAACCTCAGATCACCGCTGCCAATGCAGGTCGAGAGCATTGGCCCTATTGCTACAGCGGTATTCTCGCCGGTGGAGGAATCGCCAAAGGCCTTGTCTATGGTCAAAGCGATCGCAACGCCGCCTATCCAAGCAGCAATCCGGTCACGCCCCAAGACTATGCCGCAACCATCTTGCATCAGATGGGAATCTCTTCTGAAGACACCCTCTTGGACCGAGAGAACAGACCCCATCGGATCTGCAGTGGGAAACCCATCTCGGGAATCATCCGTTAACCCAACGCTTCCAAAGCCTACGGCTTCAATACCCATGCCTCCAACACTCCGACTCACCCCTCTGATCGGTTCTTTGACATACCTCTTGGTTGGCTATTTATCCCACGATTCGCAAGCTCAAGACCCCATTGCTTTCAATCGCGATATCCGACCGATCCTCTCCGAACATTGCTTCCAATGCCACGGCCCGGACGCTCAGCAACGGCAAGGTGAACTGCGGTTAGATCAATACCAAGACGCAATCCTGGCGGGCCAAAGCGGTAAAACGGCCATCGTTCCAAACCAATCCAAGCAAAGCGAGGTCTACACACGGATCCTCAGCACCGATCCCGATGTGATCATGCCCCCACCTCACATCGGTAAGCCGCTCAACCAAAATCAAATCGAACTACTGAATCGATGGATCGATCAAGGTGCCAAGTACGAAGGTCACTGGGCATTTATCCCACCTGTGCGACCCCAGGTCCCGCTGGCCGACCAAGCGATCCACTACCCTAATCCGATCGATCGATTCCTGCTTGAGAAACTCAAATCGCAGGGGTTTGAGTTCTCGACCAAGGCCTCCAAAGAAACGCTCCTGAGGCGCGTGACTTTGGATCTGATCGGTCTGCCTCCAAGCCTCGATGAAATCGACGCATTCGTCGCTGACACATCGGAAAACGCCTACGAGAAAGTCGTCGATCGATTGCTGGCTTCACCACACTACGGTGAACGCATGGCCATCGCTTGGCTAGACCTTGCACGGTACGCCGATAGCAATGGATTCCAAGTCGACTCGTCGCGACAGCAGTGGCCATGGAGAGATTGGGTCATCGATGCTTTCAATCAGAACATGCCTTACGATCAATTCACCATTGAACAAATTGCAGGCGACATGCTCCCGGATGCCTCATTGTCCCAAAAGGTTGCAAGTGGATTCAACCGCAATCACAGGCTCAATGGCGAAGGGGGAATAATCGCCGAGGAATGGAGAGTCGAAACCGTGATCGATCGGGTCGAAACCACTGGGATGACATGGCTGGCTCTCACACTCAACTGCTGCCGTTGCCACGATCACAAATACGACCCAATCTCCCAAAAAGAGTTCTACTCCCTCTTCGCATACTTCAACAACGTCACCGAAAGCGGCACACTGCAAGGCGAATCTCGCAATACCGAGCCGGTCATCTCGGTGCCTACCGCAGAACACTTGCAGCAACAAAGAGACTTGGAAGGTCAAATCAAGAAAGCCCAACAAGATTTCCAGCTCGCCCAAGCCGACATCGCCAAATACATGGATCCGTGGGAAACCGAATTCAAGAAAACCATCGCTACAAGCAAGCCGACTTGGAATACCTTGGATCCAACGACCGTCAAAGCGCGCAGCGCCGCAAGCTTTGCAAAACAACCCGATGGATCCTTCTTAGCCAGCGGCGAAAACCCAAATCACGATGTTTATGAAATCCAATCCAAGATCGCCGCAGGGCCACTGACCGGTATCCTCTTGGAATGCTTTCCCGACCCTAGCCTTCCACAGCAAAGCCTCGGACGATACCCCAACGGAAACTTTGTCCTGACTCGTTTAGAAGCCCTCGTCCAACCTCCCCAAGGGTCGGCGCAAATCCAAGCCAAAATCGTTGCAGCCCAAGCCGACTACTCGCAAAAAGATTGGGATATCTCCAATACAGTCCAAGGCAACTCAGGTCGCGGGTGGGCCGTCGATGGCCCAACACGCAAAGAGATCTGCCGGGCGATGTTCCTGCTCGAACAACCCATCGATGTTCCAGAGAACTCGACAATCACCATCCGATTGGTCCAGGAAACACTCGGCCAGCACAACATCGGACGCTTCCGTCTTGCTACGACTTCGCTTGCCAAGGGTGCTGTAGCCATCGCAGGTGTTCAAATCCCCGATTCAATCCGCAATACACTTGCCCTTGATCCATCCCAACGATCCCAGATGCAAACGAAGGAACTCCAAGAGTATTACCTCAAGGTCGCAGATGGTCCGATCCAGCAAGCCGCGCGAAGCGTTGAAACGGCAAAGAAGCAAATCAGCGATGCAAAGGCTTCCTGGCCCACCGTCATGGTGATGCAAGAAATGCCAAAACCCCGCGAAGCCTTTGTGCTCTTGCGTGGGGAGTACGACAAACGTGGGCAACAGGTCCAAGCTGGCTTGCCCAAAGCATTGCCCGCTCTGCAACCGGAACTTCCCAACAATCGCTTGGGACTGGCTCGCTGGATCGCCAGTCGCGATAACCCGCTAACGGCTCGCGTCTGGGTCAATCGCATGTGGGAGAAGTTCATGGGGAACGGTCTGGTGAAAACTACGGAGAATTTTGGCTCCCAAGCCGATTGGCCAAGCCACCCGCAATTGCTTGATTGGCTAGCCATCGAATGGACCGAACCCACGGTGCTCAAGCAAGCCGCCGGAAAATCCCTCCATCCATGGGACATCAAAGGACTTCAGAAACTCATCGTCATGAGCCAAGCCTACCAGCAATCGACCAGCCTTGTCGGCAAGGAAAAACTGCTTGAAGCCGATCCGGAAAACCGTTGGCTCGGGCGCGGACCACGCTTCCGACTATCCGGTGAAGTCCTTCGAGACCAAGCCCTCGAGTCCAGTGGATTGCTTACCAAAAAAATCGGTGGCCCAAGTGTTAAACCTTACATGCCTGAGGGTGTTTGGGATGAAACCAGCGTCTACGGCGACCTTCGCAATTACAAACATGATACCGACGATCGGCTGTACCGACGCAGCTTGTATACCGTATGGAAACGGACCGCCGCTCCCCCAACGATGCTGCTGTTTGATGCCCCCAACCGAGAGATATGCATCGTCAAGCGGTCGCGGACCAACACGCCTCTTCAAGCCCTCTCGCTGCTGAACGAAGTCACTTACGTCGAAGCTGCAAAAATGCTAGGGCAACGAATGATGCTCAGTCCTCTACAGACCACCAAGGAGAAACTGAAATTCGGTTTCCGATTGGTCACAGGTCGAACACCCACCGACGAGGAACTACAAGTTCTCGAGGAAAGCTGGCAAGAGGATCATCAATACTACCAAGAGCATAGGGACAAGGCCGAGCAGTTGCTTGCAGTCGGCCAGTCCAAAGCACAAGCCCAATCACCGGCAGAATTGGCTGCCTTTACCCTCGCAGGAAACGTACTGCTAAACTTAGACGAAGTCATTACTCGCGAGTGAAAGACTATTTATCATGCACATGAATCGGCAAGCGTTTCTCAAAAGCTCTGCTGGAAGCCTGTGGCTCTCGGCCATGATGTCGTTGAACCGCAGCGATGCCAGCTTCGATGAGGCAACCAAGCCCCAACGAAGCGGCGGAATCCACCACCAAGCCAAAGCCAAACGGATCATTTATCTATTCCAATCCGGAGCCCCTTCGCAGATGGATCTTTTCGATCCCAAGCCCGCTCTGGAAAACCGACGCGGCGAAGATTTGCCAGATTCGATTCGCCAAGGGCAACGCCTCACGACGATGACTTCCGGGCAAAGCAAGTTCCCTGTTGCGCCATCGATGTTCAAGTTTCAGCAGCATGGCAAAAGCGGGATGTGGTTCAGCGAGCTAATGCCTCACATGGCTACGCTTGCCGATGACTGGTGTCAGATCCGATCGATGCATACCGAAGCGATCAATCACGATCCAGCCATCACTTTTTGCCAAACAGGCTCGCAACTTGCGGGTAGACCCAGCATCGGCTCTTGGATCAGCTACGGACTGGGAAGTCAGAATAAAGACCTTCCAGCCTACGTGGTCTTGACCTCGTTTGGGACAGGCCGGCCCGATGATCAGCCCCTGTACGATCGACTCTGGGGCGCAGGTTTTCTGCCTTCGCAACATCAGGGGGTCAAGTTCCGCAACAAAGGGGACGCCGTTTTGTATCTATCTAATCCCGCAGGAGTCGATGCCCAACGTCGCCGCAAGACACTCGATCGACTCGACAAGCTGAATCGAAAACACTTCGAGGATCTTGCAGACCCCGAAATCCAAACTCGCATCAGTCAGTACGAAATGGCCTTCCGCATGCAAAGCAGCGTGCCAGATCTGCTCAACGTCGCCGACGAACCGGAACATGCGATCCAGAAATACGGGCCCGATGTCAAACGCCCAGGCTCTTATGCAGCCAACTGCCTGCTCGCCCGCCGATTGGCCGAGCGAGACGTACGATTCATCCAGTTGTTTCACATGGGGTGGGACCACCACGGAGGTTTGCCCAACGCGATCAAACTTCAGTGCCGCGATACCGACCAACCGACCAAAGCCCTGATCGATGATCTCAAAGAGCGCGGGCTCTTTGACGATACGCTCATCGTCTGGGGAGGGGAGTTCGGAAGGACCGTCTATTCGCAGGGCGCTTTATCGGCTGACAACTACGGTCGGGACCACCACCCCAGGTGTTTTACGACGCTTGTGACAGGAGCGGGAGTACAAGGCGGACACGTGATCGGTCAGACCGATGATTATTGCTACAATATCACTCAAGATCCCGTCCATGTGCACGACTTGAACGCCACAATCATGCACCTGCTGGGAATCGACCATACGCGACTGACCTACCGTTTCCAAGGTCGAGATTATCGATTGACCGATATCCATGGGAATCTGGTCCAATCGATGCTCACCTAGTATTTCCTCCCCAGCTTCCTGTTCTTCCTGATCCATGGTCTCGGAGCCACTGCTATGAAACTTGGACAAGGCACTCTGGTCATTACCAACGGCCAAATCATCGACGGAACGGGAGCACCCGCGATCCCCGATGGCGCATTGCTGATCCAAGACGGACGGATCGCTTACGTGGGTCCTGCGGCGGGATTGCCTGCAGTTGCCCCCGATGCATCATGCATCGATGCCAAAGGAGGCTCGATCCTCCCAGGGCTCGTCGAAGCCCACTTCCATGCCACTTATTTCAACATCGCCGCTCTGGAAGACCTGGATATCAAATACCCCGTCGAATACGTCTCGCTCCTGACAAGCGTCAATGCGAGGCTAGCCCTCGAATGCGGATACACCTCCGCACGATCCGGCGGTTGCCTCTTCAACATCGACGTCTGGCTCAAACGCGCCATCGAAGAAGACCTCATTCCAGGCCCAAGACTTTCCGCCAGCGGTCGCGAAATCTGCTCGGCAGGAGGACTGATGGACTGGAACCCGGAATTTCGCAAGATCGGTATGGAAGGATTGGTCTTCATCATCAATGGAGTCGAAGACGCACGCAAAGCCGTCCGAGCGCTGGTCAAAGACGGAATCGAGTGGGTCAAAACCTATCCCACCGGCGATGCAGCTTCCCCCGATGCCAATGACCACCACACCCTATGCATGACCTTCGAAGAAATGCACGCGGTGGTCGCCACAGCCCACAATCATAAGTTAAAAGTCACCGGCCATTGCCGAGCGACCGAAGGGATCAAAAACGCCCTCCGCGCCGGCTACGACTGCATCGAGCATGGTACCTTCATGGACAACGAAGCGCTCGATCTGCTCCTTGAACGTGATGTTCCATGCGTACCGGCGTTGTACTTCGAACAAGCCAGCGTCGAGCTAGGTCCCCAGTTCGGTCTACCACAAAGCGTTATCGATGGACACCAAGAAACCCTCGATGGCGGTATCCAAAGCGCTCTGAAAATACTCAGAGCCGGCGGTCGACTCGGTATGGGCGGCGACTACGGGTTTGGATGGAACCCCCACGGAAACTACGCCAGGGAATTGACCTTCTTTGTCCGACAAGTCGGTTTCACACCCATAGAAGTCATCATGTGCGCCACCAAAACCGGCTCCGAAATCATGGGACGAGATCACGAATTCGGAACCCTACAAGTCGGCAAACTCGCCGATGTGCTGATCGTCGATGGAAATGTGATCGACCGAATTGAACTCCTAGAAGACCGATCCAAATTCCTCGCCGTCTTGCAAGCTGGCATCGTCAAAGCCGGCCAGCTCGCCAAACCGTTTCCAACGATCATCAAACAAGAAAAATAAACGAGCCCCATGTTCGAAGAGAAACTCTTCAAAGTCGATTCCGGTAGCCGAACTATCAGCGTCGGCGTCCGAAAAGGTGCCGGACAAAGCTCGCCACAGGAACCGGTTCTTGTGCTGCTCCACGGAGTCACTCGCATGTGGCGCGATTGGGAACCCATGATCCCATTCCTTAGTCACGATTGGACCATCTATGGAATCGATCAACGAGGACACGGCAAATCCGATCGTGCCGATAGCTACCTAGTCCGCGACTACGCCAACGATCTAATCGATCTACTCGAGCAAAACGCCTTCGGCGATTCGGTCGTCCTAGCCGGACACTCCTTGGGCGGTATGGTCGCTGCCGAAGCTGCAGCCAAAGCCCCCCAAAGAGTTCGAGCCGCGATCCTCGAAGACCCCCCTTGGGACACCATGGGCCACGCAATCCTAAAGACCAATTGGCAATCCCTCTTTCAGGGTATGCAACAAGTCTGCAAACATGCCGGGTCGATCGACTCGATGAGCCATGCACTCGGGGCGATCGAACTTACCCAAGCCGATGGTACCACCATCAAGCTCCATCAAATTAGAACCGACGAAGCCCTCCGATGGAGTGCAAGCTGCTTGTCGAAACTCGATCCTCGTGTGCTCGATCCACTCATCGCTGGATCTTGGCTCGAAGGACTCGATTGGAAGTCCGCAGCAACTGCGATCCAGTGCCCGACGATCCTACTCCAAGCTGACTTCGCCGCTGGCGGTGCTCTGAACGACCAAGACGCCCAGTTTTTTTCTCAGACCTGTCGCACCTGCCATTGGATGCGATTCCCCGGCAAAAATCACCAGTTGCACGGCACCATCCCCAGCCAGATCGCCGGTGTCATCGACCAATTCCTGCCAAAGTAATATCAGACCAAGGCAAAATCAGCCGACCTAATCCCGTTTGTTAATATTGGCGATCTAGGTTGCTTTTTCCGATTTTTAAGGTTGGATCTAGCGGTTTTTTTCATTACGATTGTTACCAAAAGAAGCCTCCAATGGACAGTTGGTTTCGAAGCTGACCGTCCATAAAACGTCCGACGATTGAACTCGTACAAGAGGGTGCCAAGTGGCACGGCCCAGTTTAATACCATGATGAAATCTTTGCTCACCTGTTTTGCATGTGTTTTCGTAGCCGTCCTGACCACAACCAACGTGCAAGCCGACTTAGTGGCTGGTTGGGATTTTCAAACAACCGCCAACGGCGGCACTGCCACGGCAGCCTCTCCTAATACACCCAAGCAGTACACGGCGAACTTTGGTTCAGGAGCGATGTTTCTCAACGGGCTCAACGGCTCCAGCGATTGGTTCGTTCCGGCATCGGGCTCAGCGAACACCGAGCTCAATGCTTTCGGAGGAACGGCCTTGAATGCAGGACCTGGTTTTTCAACCACCACATCGGGTGCTGCTTCGCTTGCGATTGTTAACCAAACCGCCAACAGCAAAAACATCGTTTTCCGATTTTCGATGGCTGGCTTCCAAGACTTGGACGTCAGTTACGCTACCCAACGAACATCGACAGGTTTCACGACCCAGTCGTGGTCTTACAGCACCGATGGAGTTGCTTGGACCAACCACGATGCCTTCTCAACGATTGCAACGGCATTCGAAGTAAAAACCTTGTCCAGAATCACAGCCCTTAACGGTGCTGCGGATGCTTATCTTCGTTTGACAGTCACTGGGGCGTCGGCAGCTTCAGGCAACAACAGGCTCGACAACATTCAGTTCAACGCTTCGGCGGTTCCTGAGCCGACCTCGATCCTCTTGGCTAGCACTGTCGCATTGGGCGGTGCCTTCTATCGATTCCGTCGCAAACGCTAAGCGATCACTTCGCCGATGCAGTTGGATTCTTGGACTCCGGTGAGCTTGTGGTCCAAGCCACCGTTAGGCTTTGATTTCAAAAACCGCTTCGACTTCCACCGCTGAACCGGTCGGTATCTGAGCAAAGCCCAGGGCGCTGCGAGCATGGAAGCCGTCGGTGGACTTTCCATAGATTTCGTGCAACAGATCGCTACAACCGTTGATCACAAGGTGCTGCTCATGGAATTCCAAGGTCGAGTTGACGCACCCTAGAAGCTTCAATACGCGCAGTCCGTCGAGGGTGCCGTGGAAGTTCCATACCGAATTGAGGATCTTTTCAGCGCACTGGCGAGCCGCTTCTTTGCCTTGTTCAACCGTCGTCCCGGCACCAAGTTTGCCTTTGATGTCGCTAACATGTCCCGAGGTGATCAGCAGGTTGCCTGTGCGCACGACCATCGCCAAATATCCTGGCTCTTGTTTGGTGAATTTGACTCCGAGGGATTCGGCTTTTTCTTGTGGTGTCATGGGGAGTGAATTCCTAAGTGGCGAGGATGTGGATTCGTAAGAGCATTCGCTCAGTAGAATCTGAGTTTAACACACATCGCTCGCTCGATCGACCGCAGAATTAAGATACGGTTTCCAGCCGTTTGGAAAGAAAGCCCAGTGTCGTCGAAATAATGCTCAAGCAACCCAAAACAACCATAGAAATCAGTCCCAGCCGCTGAACTCTCGAGGCGGTGATGACCCGCTGTTCCCAGGAGCGGATCTGCTGGAGCTGGGGTTGTTCAACGACCATTCTTACTTGCAATTGATACAGCTTGCCAGCAGGTGTGTCTTGTGAATCGACGCGATGCTCCGTCTTATCAAACAGTTCCTCAAGAATATACTCCTGCGTTAGTGGTTCAAGCTTATCGGCTGAAACTTCCTGTAGTACAAAGGTATCGATCAGCCGTTTGGCTTCCACCGGAAGGATCAGATCCAGTTCAGCTTGGCACTCCTGGATACTCGCATGCTTGGAACTCTCCAAGGGAATCTGAACGTAGTCCTCTTCGACAATGCGCTGATCGATGCTGTAAGAATCTCGCTGCTGCGGGACCCTTGCTGCGGCAACCGACGTTTTCGGAGGATCTTGTGCGTTAATGCTTGGCTTGTAAGTTTCCGAGCTGTAGGGTTGGTAAGAGCTAGGCGGCTTCGAGCCCCGCGTGATCCGATCTAGGAGTGACAGAGTTGGAATCAAGAACAAGAGAAATAGCACAAAGGCGACGTTGGCCTTCACAAAGAAAAGCCAGCCCTGGATCACTCCTTTTACAAACTTCGTCAAGAAATTCTCACGGTTCATGTTTTTCTGCGATCGAAGCTAGAGTTTTCATGGGTTCGAGCCACGGAGAGGCCAATTGCACCACGGTGCTCACAGCGCATGCGAGCAACCAAGCCCAAACAATTGGAAAGTAAAAAACACACTCGATCACAGAGGTGATCAGGAAAGCAATGACAATAGGCAAGACCTCAAAGTAGCTTTTCCTGAGTGAGTCCGAGAGTCTCCACCACCGAATCGACCACATCAAGACTGCAAAGAAAGCCATGTGCGCACCCAAAAGCGGTGCTCCATCGGCCCGGTAAAAACCCTTCCAGGAGGAATTGAATTTGTACTCACTCAACTCAGTTACCAACTCATTGGTCGCAGGGTCGAGCGTTTGGTGGATTGACGAAGCAACAGGCGGAGGACTACCGGAGATCCTCTCCCATGGGACCATCAAATACTCACTGATCTGATAGCTTGCTAGACCCAACATCAAACCTGCAGCCAACATGGAGAATCGGAAGATAATTGGAAACTCCGTTTTGGTCTCCCAGCGTCGACTCAGCAGAATCACTACCCAACAAGTCAAGGTGCTCATGACTCCCAACCAAGCGATTCCTCCAAGCCAGTCTTCGTTGGAGAACTCGGTATTGGACATCATCAGATAGCCTCCTGCGACAGTCCCCAGGCTGATGATCAGCCCAGCGAACATCATGGCGCGAGCCGCTCGATACACTTGGGAAAGCCTGCCCTGATGGCTTAATTGCTGACGCTGAATGCTTCGCAGTTCTCTTGCCTGCTGCTGGCCAGGTACCAGTTCTATTTGGGTCAATGGCTTTAATGAGAACTCTTTTGCAAGTCTCTTTTTGCTGCGATCCACCAGCTGGGCAACCTTTGCGTGGATCGACTTGGGCTGGGCTTCGGTATGGACCTGAATTGCAGGCTCTCGGCCAATCGTTGGGACAGCGTAACCACCTGGATCAAGACGGTACCCTAGATCACGCAACAAGTCTCGGCCGTCTCGATAGCGATCCAACGGGTTCTTTGTCAACGCTTTTCGCACCACAGGGACGTAAGCCTCGGGAAGCTTCGATAGGTCCGGATCGGCCGTAAGATGCTTCATAAGAACTTCCCCTGCGCTTTGACCTTCGAATGGCACTGTGCCTGTAAGCATTTCGTACAAGATGATCCCAAGCGAATAGATATCGATCTCTTTGCCGTACTGCCCTTTGGCGATTTCCGGTGCCATGTAGTGCAAGGTTCCAATCGTTTCTGTTTGCCCGGCCCGGCGCGATGCACTGATGAATTTAGCTAAGCCGTAGTCTCCGATCTTGGCAACTGAATTCTCGACAAAGATATTCGCGGGCTTGAGATCTCGGTGAACGATCCCCGAGTCGTGAAGATAGATACAACCGGCGACCATTTGCGCGAAAAGAGGTATTGCTCGATCGACCAAGATGCCTTGATGAGCACCATCTAAAACCTCGCGCAACGTATGGCCTTGGATGAACTCCATAATGATCCACCCCCTGCCCTCTTGGTCGTGCCGGATGTCATAGATCCCGACCAGATTTGGGTGGCGTAGATTCAAACACTGCCGTACTCCTCGCAGCTCAACCTCGAGGTTCTTCTGAATGTACTTGAGCGCAACTTCTTTGCCTGAATCGCTCTGTGCGAAATAGACTTCACCAAATCCTCCGGTACCAAGCCCTCGCTTGATCGTGTACCCATCAAGCGGCTTATCACCGTGGACGTATTGGTAAAGCATCTCGACACCTACAATGTTTGACTTTCCTCAGTGAGCCTGCTTACAATGACCGCCTGAACCGTCTGCTTAAAATCTTCCCGAAATTGATAACCGACGTTCAAGGCACAGAAATTCGAACAACAGGGCGCTGAAAACCCTATGGTTTGCCTTTTTCTTGCGATTTCAGCTCGGATTCATTAGGCAGCCAATACATCCAGACTTTAGGGTCGTTGAGGCGATTATGGCAAGTTTTGGGGCTGGACTGGCTTGTGGTATCGGTCATCACAGGCATTCCTTCGAATCCTTCGGAGCATTGGACCGCGAAGGTCTCATGCTGGCCAGCCGACGCAACCTCTTGAAATCCAGCTTAGCTGGTATTGCCGGACTGTCGCTACCAACCTTGCTCCAAGCTCGCGAGCCGATCGCACATGGCGGCCTCGGGGCTCCGAAGGGCAAAAGTGTCATCCTCTTGTGGATGACCGGTGGACCAAGTCAGATCGACACTTGGGATCCCAAACCCGATCGGCCAATCCAGAATCGCGGCCCCTTTGGCGTTACCAGCACAGCCCTGCCAGGCACCTTCATCTGCGAGCATCTGCCCAAACAGGCTGCGATGCTCGATCGTTTTACGTTGATCCGAAGCGTGGATGCCAAGTTCAGTAACCATGAACCCAACATGGTCCTACAAACAGGGAACTTGGACGCCGAACCAAGGACCAATCCAGAGGCACCAAGATTCCCATCGATCGGATCGATCGTCGCGAAACACCATGGGGCAAACCGACCTGGACTACCCCCCTACGTCGGATTCTATCGATCCAGAAGCCATATTGCGTTTGGAGGATATTTAGGTCAACAATACGACCCATTTCCAGGTAATCTTGCTGCCAAGTTACCCGTATACGATCTGATTGGAAACGACACGGGTAAAAAGACCGAAGGAGAGATGTTTCAACTGGCCAAGGGACTGAGTTTCGATCGAATCCAAAACCGACGCCAGCTCCTAAGGGATCTGGATCAAATGCGGCGCGACATCGATCAAAACGATACCATGAGCGCGATGGACTCGCATCATCAACAAGCCTACGAATTATTGCTTGGGAAAGAGACTCGCGAAGCTTTCGATTTGAGTCTGGAAAGCGACAAAACCCTCGAGCGTTACGGATCCCACCTTTGGTGCCAACAGGCCCTTCTAGCAAGACGCTTGGTCGAAGCCGGTTCGGCATTCGTGACGCTGGATCTGAGCTACCACACCGCCAGTGGCACTTGGGACAACCATGGCGATAACATCCCACCCTACGGGGGTATCTCCAAAGGACTCAAACCACTGCTTCCTCTGTTCGATCATTTAATCACTACCTTGATCAGCGATTTGGACCAACGAGGTAAACTCGATGATACGCTGGTCATCGCTATGGGTGAATTCGGGAGAACTCCAATGATGGGTACCCAAGACTCTACGGACGGACGGGACCATTGGCCAAACCTCATGTCGATCGCTTTGGCTGGCGGAGGACTCAGGCATGGGCAAGTCATCGGCCAGAGCGACAAAGAAGGAGCTTACGTACGTGAGCGTGCTGTAAAACCCGGCGATATCGCAGCGACCATCTATCGCTTTTTTGGGGTCCCCCTAGAAACCCAGTACACCGATGGCAGCGGCAGGCCAAGAAACATCATCGATCAGGGCAAGCCGATCAGTGAGTTAGGGCTCTAGGATAGTCGTGCTTCGTTGGAAGTGATGTCATTGACTATTTGGGAATCGGTATCGCGAGCATATCGTCGTGAGGATCGATGTCCAAGAGATGCTCGTCAGCTAACTTGAGCAAGATCTCAACGCTCTGTGGGAGTTTGTCGGCAAGATTGTATTTCTCCGAGATGTCTTGCTCGACATGGTACAACTCTGGCTTTGCCAACTCGACTTCCTTGCCGTAGTTGACCGCCTCACGCATCCTAAGATGTAGCTTCCACGGCCCCCTGCGTACAGCATGCAATTGGGCGTTGGTCCAATAGAACATTTCTTGTCGAGGGCTCTCTTGATCCCCAAACAACACACCCGACAAATCATAGCTGTCGAGTTTGCGATTCTCCGGAAGCTCTCCGCCTGCGATTGCGGTGAAGGTTGCCATCAAGTCCAGCGTGGAGCCTAAGTCCTTTTTGGTGCCAGGCTGAATCTTGCCAGGCCACCAAAACAGAGTTGGCACTCGCATTCCACCTTCGAATGTCGTTCCTTTGCCGGCTCGAAGCGGACCGGCCGATCCTCCATGAGTTTCAAACGACAACCAAGGCCCATTGTCGGAAGAAAAGACCACCAGCGTCTTGCGATCGAGCTTGAGCTCTCGAAGTGTATCTAGAACAACGCCAACGCTGGTATCGAGCTCCTCGACAACATCTCCATACAATCCCCGAAGCGATTTTCCTCGAAATTGCTTCGATGCAAAAAGCGGTATGTGCGGCATCGAATGAGCTAAATACAAAAAGAAAGGACGCCCAGCGTTCTGCTCGATAAACCCTACCGCTTCCTCTGTGTATCGCCGGGTCAACGTATTTTGATCCGCCGGCCTTTCGATGATCTGCGTGTTTCGCATCAACGGCACTTGGTAATGCTCGATTTGAGGGTAATACGACGGATCCTTACGGACCTCTGCTAGGTAGCCCGGCCCCCCAGTCTTGTCCATGTCGTTGGAATAGGGGATCCCAAAGTAACTGTCGAAACCTTGGGCTGTTGGAAGGTACTGCGGTAGATGCCCAAGATGCCATTTGCCCACCATCCCGGTTGCATATCCAGCGTCTTTGAGCATCTCAGCAAGAGTGATCTCATCCGAAGGCAATCCACCTGCTGAGTCAGGAAACAACACGGCCCGCTTGGCGCTGGTCATCCCGTTACGGATCGGATAACGACCTGTCATCAGCGCCGCTCGGCTCGGTGTACAGACCGGTGCTGCCACATAGAACTGAGTCCATTTCTGTCCTTCACTGGCCATCCGATCTAAATTTGGAGTTCTGATTACCGGATTCCCGAAACAACCCAAATCACCCCAGCCCAAGTCATCGCAGAAGATAACAATGATATTGGGTTTGGTGTCTTGTCCCTGCACCCAACCCGAACATACCGCGATGCTCAAACACACCATCTGCAACCATGCCGCAGACCACATCCTGAAGTTCCATCCCATGGCAGAGTATCCCATTGTGAATCGGCTTCAAACAAACCGGTGATTCTATCATAGCCAATGCCAGCATGGGATTGGCATCATCGATTCGCAGGATTCCTACTCTATCGCGAATGGCAAAGATATCCGAGACGAATTATGATACGCTCTAGTCCTCCCTGGTTCCCCCCTCGAATTTCCCTCCGGAGTCGATCTGTCCGATGATTAGCGATAAGTTTCTTCGGTTTGCATTCCTTCCATTCTTCGCCTTCCTGGGCATGAACTTGCCCGTCCTGGCCCAAGAACAAGACCGACCAGCGGTACTTCCAAGCACCCTTCCCCTTGAGTTTCTCCCAGGCGAGAAAGTCGCCTTGGTCGGTAACTCTCTGGCCGAACGGATGAATCTCTTCGGCCACTTCGAAACCTACTTGCACCTGATTCACTCCGACCGCAACATCATCGTTCGCAATTTCGCCCGGCCTGCAGAGGCGGTGAACAACCAACAACGATCCGCTGACTACACCGCGATAGACGATCCGATGAAGGTGTTCTCGGCCGATACCTACCTATGTTTCTTTGGATTCAACGAATCCTATTCAGGCATCGAATCGGTCGATGAATTCAAGAAACAGTACAAAGAGTACCTCGACCAAATCACAAACCTCTACCCGCGTGGTAAATCGTCTCCCAAGGCTCGCTTTGTGCTGATCTCTCCAATCGCTTTCGAGTCGGCCGATTCTCGATTTCTGCCCAACGGAACCGATGAAAACAAGCGTCTTGCGGTCTACTCTGCAGCGGTCGAACAAATCGCCAAGGATCGCAAACTCGCCTTCGTGGATCTCTTTAATCCCACGCTCAAGCTCTTTGGACAACAACCCGCCTTGCAGTACACCATCAACGGTTGTCACTTGAATGAAGAAGGTGACAAGGCGATCGCAAAACTGCTTGTCGCTGAATTGCTAAAGGCCGATGAGTCAAAACTTTCGCTCGACAAGACAAACGGTACTTTCGAAAAACTTCGAGCGGCCGTCAATGACAAAAGCTGGGTGCACTTACAAGACTACAGGATGCTCAACGGTTGGTATGTCTACGGTGGACGCCGAACCTGGGATAAAGAAACATTTCCTCTGGAATATGCCAAAATCCGAAGGATGGCTGAGGTTCGCGATCAGTATTGCTGGGATATTGCCCAAGGCAAATCGGTACCGACGACACCCAGAGATGACAACACCGGAGAGCTATTTGTACCTCAAACCCGCTTTGGAGACCCTCGTCAAAAGTACTCTGAAGCCGAGGAACTTCGCTATCTCTCGCCCGACGAATTCATCGCTCAAACCAAAGTTCCAGAAGGATTCAAGATCCAGCTCTTTGCCGATGAAACCAAGTTCCCAGATATCGCAAAACCAGTGCAACTGAACTTTGATAACAAAGGCCGCGCGTGGCTGGCCTGCATGCCTACGTATCCTCAGTGGAAACCAGGCGATGCTCGTCCTGGCGATAAACTCGTCATTCTCGAAGATACCGACCAAGACGGCAAAGCAGATATTTCGAAAGTGTTTTATGACAAACTCCATTGTCCGACAGGATTCGAGTTTTGGAACGGTGGAGTCCTTGTTGTAGATCAGCCTCGCATGCTCTTTTTGAAAGATACCGATGGCGATGACAAGGCAGACCAAGTCATTCACTTAATGGATGGATGGGCCACCGATGATACTCACCATACCTGTGGGGCGTTCGAGTGGAATCATGGAGGCTTACTCCATATGCTCGAAGGGATCGCAACGAGCACTACCCTTGAAACCCCTTGGGGACCGCATCGCAGTAAAGGTGACGGGGGTGCTTACGTCATGGATCCACGCACGATGAAGATCCGTCAGTTTGCCCTGCCCGGCCAGTACAATATGTGGTGCTATGTCTTCAACCAATGGGGGCAAGGAATCGTCGGGGACGGAACAACCGCCAATCATGCTTGGGATACCCCCCTCTCCGGAGCACAGTTTCGCGGAAGACAAGGCTTGAACTTCGTGTTCAACAACGAAGGTATGCGACCAGCTCTTGGTTGCGAGTTTCTTGTCAGCCGAAATTTCCCTGAGAGCGTCCAAGGACAATTCACTTATGCCTGCGTAATCAACATGAACGGCATGCCTCGCTTTACTGTCAATGACAACGGTGGGGGGTATAGTGGTGCTCGGATCAAGAACACCGATGGGTCACCTGACGATTTGATCCGATCCTCAGACAAACATTTCCGTCCAGCAGACCCTCAAATCGGACCCGACGGAGCATTGTGGTTTGGGGACTGGGCCAACGCGCTGGTCGGTCACATGCAATATAGCCAGAGAGATCCCAATCGCGACCATGTTCGCGGACGGCTATATCGATTGGTTTATTCGGATCGACCGCTTGTTAAACCTGTGATTCAGCATGGCAAGCCGATTCCGGAACTCTTGGAACAATTGACTCAGTACGAGTGGCGAACTCGCTATCGCGCCCGTCGGGAACTCAGAGATCGGCCCGAAGCAGACGTGTTGTCGGCAACCAGCCGATGGCTTGCCAGCAAGGATCCCATGTCAGCTGATTTCGACCGCTATTGTTGCGAAGCACTTTGGATTCAGCAGTCGCATCACAGGATCGATGTAGATCTGCTTGCGAAGGTTCTCAAGACTGCGAAAGCACCTGAAGCAAGAGCTGCAGCCGCACGCATCGCAGCCGATAGTCGCGACGAACTATCACAAGCCCAAGAGATGCTCGTTGCTGCCGCGACAGACACTCACCCCAGAGTTCAAACCGAAGCGGCAAGAGGCCTGAGTTTCTATTCCACCAAGCCTGCGATGAGGGCCTTGTTTTCCATGACCAATGCTCCAGCCGATTACTGGCGCGATTACACAGTCCAGCATGCGCTGGGTGCTAATGAGCGGTCTTGGATTGGTGATTTTGTAGCGGGCAACATCGCGGAAGCGTCGGATCGAGGAAAGCAAATGGTGGCTCAGTTGATGGCATCCAATGCGACTGGAGTTGCCGCCCTACCCCACCTGCAAGTCCTCATGTCACAAGAACCAAAACCAGCCGAAGAACGAAACAAAGCGATGACCGCACTGACTGAAATCAAAGGGGACGTGAATCGAGGTCGCGAGATTTTCGTTCGGAACTGCACTGCATGCCATAAAGTTGGCAATGGGGATGGTCGGGAATTTGGCCCCAATTTGGTAGGAGTTGGCAAACGGATGCCAAGGACCAAAATCATTGAATCCATCGTGGATCCCAATGCGGAGGTTGCTGAAAAGTATCGCTCGACAGCAATTGTCACCGATGATGGAACCATCATCACTGGATTGCTAGTTTCCGATACGGATCAGACCGTGGAGATATTCGACGGCAAGGAGTCTCGCAAGATCGCCAAGAGCGAGATCCAGGAGCGAAAGACCTTGCAGCAAAGCTCGATGCCTGAAGGTGCTGCTGCTACGGTTGCACCGTCGGAGTTCATCGATTTGATCGAGTATCTCTCGGCACAGATGCAAGAAGTTCAGCCATAGAGAAACGCTTGTCATTCGTTCAAGAAAGCCGATGGGTAGATGACCGATCGATCATTGAAACTGGTGCTTATGGGGACCGGGCCTTTTGCTGTCCCCAGTTTTCGCCAAATAGCAAGATCTAGGCATTCGATTCTTGCCGTAGTGACGAAACCTCCGGTCGAGAAACCCTCTCGCGATAAAGAACCACCGGAGAGTCCCGTGATGCGCTGGGCGAAAGAATCCGGATTGAGGGTCGTGACACCATCATCGATGAACGAACCAGATTCGCTTCAGTGGCTCTGTAGCCTCAAACCTGATCTGTTGATCGTGTGCGATTACGGACAGATACTATCCAACGAAGCTCTCTCGATGGCAAGACTCGGCGGGATCAATTTGCATGGCTCACTTCTGCCCAGACATCGCGGTGCGGCTCCGGTGCAATGGTCGATTCTATCGGGCGATCAAACGGCGGGCGTGAGCGTGATCCACATGACCCCAAAACTCGATGCCGGACCAGTCCTCGAGCAACGCTCGCGAGATATCGAGCCTGATGAATCGGCCGATGGGCTTGAAGTCCGTTTGAGTCAGTTGGGTGTTGAGCCGACACTCATGGCCATCGATACTCTAGCCAATGCTTGCACTTTGGGGGACGACTTACAATCTGGAGTTCCGCAGGATCGACAGCTTGCAACGAAGGCACCGAGATTAAAAAAGAGCGATGGGCAGTTGGATTTCAGATATCCAGTCGAATGGATCGATCGGCAGATTCGGGGATTGCAGCCTTGGCCCGGTGTCTTTGGAAACTTGCTAAATGGGCAGGGCAAGTCGGTGCGGATGGTAATCCACAAGGCTCATCCTTATTTGGTTGCCTCAGAAGTATTGTCTGAGCAAGGGCTCAAACCAGGTCAGATTGTATTTAGCGATGTGGCTAGTGGCCTTTCTCTGACAATCGAGCAACCCAAGCAATGGGTAGCGGTGGTAGCAAAGAATGGTCTATTGATCCTCGAAACCATGCAGATTGCCGGAAAGTCCCCGATGCAAAGTGCTGGGTTTGTCAGTGGTTACTCAAAGCAGCCAGGTCTATGTTTTGAAACGCCAACGGAACCTCATCCGCTCTTGGAAAAAATGATGGCCATGGGCAATTCTTGATCGATCGATTCTTGAGTGATGGACCGAAGGTGATCTCCTACCGTGCAAAATACATCCCAACCTCGATCGATCGGCATGTTGTCATTGGTTTGTTTGGTGATCGGTAACATGATCGGAGCGGGGGTGTATATCTCGACCTCTTATGCGTTGGATGCTCTTGGGGATGCGAGATTGGTTTTGATTGCCTGGGCGATTGCTGGAGCACATGCAGTGTGCGGAGCGATCGCCTATTCGTCTCTTGCGCGTCGGTTTTCATTCAACGGGGGCGAGTATGTATTCCTGAGTCGATTCGTCCATCCTGCGGTGGGGTTTATGGCGGGTTGGATATCGATCATCGCTGGTTTTACTGCACCGATTGCAGCGGCGGGTTTGGTTTTTGGAGAGTACATGATTGGCTCCTCTCAATCGACTACTTCGGTACGATTTTTGGCAACCGTTTGGATTGTCGCTTGCGCGGTTTTCCACAGTGTGAATTTGCAAGTCGGAGCATGGTTCAATAACGCAGTTGTGGGACTGAAGTTCCTTGGATTTGGTGTTTTCTCAGTTGCATGTGCGATCTTTTTGATGCGGTTAAATCCAGGCGATGGATTCGCTCCAGCGCTAGATCAATCGATATTGGCACCGGATTATCTGAAGCAGTTTGGTCAGGAAGCCTTTTTAAAGACCTTGTTAATTCAATTGTTTTTTATCGCCTTAGCCTATACTGGCTTTAACGCGAGCATTTACATAGCAGGTGATGAGCCCGCAGAATTAGTATCGCGGTCGATGATTCTATCGAGCGTTTTGGTAACGATCACTTACTTGGGATTAAACGCATTGTTCTTGATGTGTGACACCAGGGAATCGATCATCGGTGGCAAGGACTATTTCGTATCAGCAGTGGCAAGAAACGTTGGTGGAGCATGGTTACAGTGGGTCATGAGAATCACCATTGGACTCTCCTCAGCGACGAGTGTTTTAGCGATGCTGGCGATAGGCCCTAAGGTGATTGCTCAAATGGCATGCGATGGTTGGTTACCTGGACGATTAGGCCAAGGCCAGACACCGCGGATTGCGATTTGGTTGCAGGCCATTGCAAGTTGCATAATCGTTTGGATCGCGAGTGTTTTGCAGGTGATCAGTTATTTAGGATTGACGTTAACCATGTGTGGAGCGATCGCGACATCCACTTTGTGGATTGCCTATCGTCAGATGCACGCCCAAAGACCGGTCCAATGGTGGGAGCATTTAGCGTTATCGATTTACATTGCTGGAGCGATCTGTCTGATGGGGGGAGCTTGGGTTGTCAAAAGAGATCAGTTCTACCATTGCATGGCTACTTTTCTCAGCGGGATCGTTGTGTACGGGATAGCAACTTGGTGGCAAAGGACAAAGGCGAGATGATCAAAAGAAAGTCTGCGATTGAGTCGTGTCCATGCGATATCGTGTTGTTGGGTCGTTTTTTGATCATGATGGTTTTGCTGTTAGCAAGTTCTCTATTGGCGGATGAAAAGCAACCAGTCCGATCAAAGAATACAGTTGTCGTAAAAGAATTGATTAGCCAACTTAGATCTTCGGAGTATGCAAAGCGGAAGGAAGCTTTTTTGGAGCTCTGCAATCCAGAACTAGCACTGGCTCAGAATCCTCAGGATTGGCTTCTCGACAACAGGGAAACGTTTGATCCAGAGTTATCCTCGATGCTTACGTGGATCACACGGATTCGATCGCTTCCTGGTTCGATCGACAGCAAACTGGATGCCATTAGTGACTTTTCTGCCATATCGCAAGGCTCGATCGAAGTGGTAGAGCGGTATACGAGCCAGGGTAAGCTTGAGTTGCTGTTGGAAATGATACGCATCACCCCGCAAACGGCTCGGGAGAAGATTTTAGAGAACAGTATTGTTCGTGGAGAGAGAAGTATAGATCGAATTTTCGAGAAGGCATGGGAGAAACAGCGGTCGGATTTAATCCCCAAGTTTCTCGATGTGATATTGCCATCCCATCCAGTGCGGATCGGTCTAAATCGCCGTTGGGCGATGTTGGGTTTGGGAGAATCTTGGAAAGTTGATGTTTCGCTAGACACTACCGCGATGCAAATAGCTGCTTTGGAGAGCGAAGGCCAAGTCCAACAGGCAGTTCAGATTGCCAAGCAGTCAATACAGCCTGGAACGATCGAAAAGATTTTGCTTCGAAATCAGCGATGGGATGATTGGCTGGCACTTGATCCTTCAAAGCTAGCGCTGATTTCGGCGGTGTGGTCAGAAATACCGCGTGTACTGGTCATGGAAGCGTTGGATCGGCACCAAGAGGCACAGCAGTACTATCAATTGCGAAAGAATCGGGTAAGCAAAGGGGTAGACGCACAAGTTCTCTTGGCCCAGTTAGCGTTGGTCACCGGTGATTTAGACAAAGTTTTCTCGGATTTGAAGCAGAACGAGCCAAATCAGCTTATGTCGATGTATTTCCTTCACAATCGTGTTGAGCAATTACTCGATTTTGAAGGTCTCAATGCGCGATCGGAGTCGAGCATATCCGCTTGGTTGGACCGAACTATCGTGGAGGGCAAGGGGTTTTCTAAGGCGGTGCGTTTCCAGGCGTTGTTTCGACGGCTAGGTGAGAGCCGATGGACGGATGCTATTGAGAGTAGGCTCATCCAATTTATAGAGGGTCACGAACCGATCCAACAGATTCGGTATTGGAAAGACTATCTTCAGCAAACGATGCGATATGGATTGGAGGAAAAGCGGGTTGAATTGCTTGCCAAAGCTCTAGATCGACACCAAGAGTTCCCGCGAGCAGAATTTATTTCCGGACAAGGGATTTCAGGATTTCCCGAAGCGCAGGAGGAAAGAGAGTTAACCGTGGAGGATCTCTTCCGAGAGGCTTTTCCTTATATGAAGGAAGCGGCTTATCCGCTCTATCATGCGATTAGGACAAAGCGTTTGGAAGCTTCTCAATTGCAGGTTATCGAATGGTTAGAAGCGTTTCATCAAGGCATCTTGCCCCAGGCGTGGTCCGAGCAAGAGGTTATGGATCTGTATCGGTCTGCGGCGACAACAAAGGTACTTCAGGGGCTTACTCCGACAGGGGTAATCATCGATTTGGCTGAATCGCTTGAAGTGATGGGACTTCTAGAGCAGTCTGTAGGTTTTCTTGAGAGTATTCGCGGTCAAGTCCGTGCGGACTTGATGCGATCACGTTGTTATTGGAAGGCTGGAGAGTTTCAACAGTCCAAAGAGCTAGTTCAGGAGTTGCTCACACGAGGAGATGGGGGGTTGGCAGTCTTCCAATGGGCTTCGGAATTACTTAGTCACTTGGACGATCAATCATCACATGCGGCCTTGGAGCGCAAGGTGCTGACATGTTCGGGAGGGATGGAGGCCTTCGCTGCGTATTCAAGGGAGATGCGAAAGGGGGTCAGGTTCGAGTTGCCTGAGTCGATAGCGAGGTTTCTTGAATTGCAATACGAGTGTTTTCCTTCGAGTTTAGGGAATCTATGGTTGGAGGATGTGTTTTGGGGTTGGAACTTATCGCTGCTTGCAAATCACTACCATCAAACGGCCCCTGATTTTCCGAAGCGGGTGGCAAGAAATTTTGATCTCTCGTTGATGAGTTGTATATTCGACTTGTTTGAAGAGTTCGACACATCGGCTAGTAGGAATCTTCGAGCTTCTTTGGGTCGAAATTCCGTGGGATGGGACTTGGATTGGTCGCAATGGGCATGGAGATATGAGCGGGTGTTTGCAAGTGGATTTTGGCAGTCGGTCCAGCAGGGAGATCGGCAGAAGGCGGATCGATTTCTTAAATCGGCTTACCGTCTGAATCCCGAGCAGATCAACACATTGATAGACGCAGTACCTTGGGTACTTGAAAAGTTTGATCGCGAGACGCTCAAAGAGTGGTTTATGATCTATTATGCACCGATGCAAGAGCATCTTAGAAAGTACCCAGAGGATAGCTTGATCGCCAACAATGCAGCATGGCTTGCCGTCAAGTGTGGTTTTGAGATAGATCGTGCTTTGGAGTTGTCGCTAGAGGTGACTAAGCGATATCCGACGGACACTTACTTGGATACTCTTGCGGAGGTGTATTTTGCGAAGGGGGAGACGGATCGTGCGATAGAGATTTCTTTAGCGTGTCAAAGATTGAATCCTCGCGATCCTCACCATCATAGGCAACTGAGTCGATTTCGAGCCAATGGTTCCTTGAGGCGTTAGTTCCTTTTACCCAGGAAGGAGGAAATCCATCGTATGAATACAAGTTTGGATCGCGTGATATGGATTTTGATTTGTTTGTTTGGCTTTGGAGGTGTAGGGACGCATCGACTGTTCGGATACGTCCAAGATCATCAAGAGGCTCGTTTGCAGATCATCAATGGGACGCAGCAGCGCATTGAAGTATTTTGGGTCAAGTCCCAGGATCAACGAGTTAGCAATGGGATGATTGAAGCTGGCGAGCAGACGACGATCCAAACGACGCTTGGGCATAAGTTTGTGGTATTGGGCCAAAGCGATGAGATTTTAGGAGCGATTGAGAGTCTTGTAAGGGTCCAGGCATTCCGGGTAGGTGGGGTACCAGAGTATTACGTTCAGCGTATCGAGGTTGATGGATTTCCGATAGTTGCATCGGAAAGGGTAAGTGCGTTTGCATTGAAGGAGGCAGGTTATATCATCCGTGGGATGTTGAAGAATCGGCCGGATGTACTAGATGCGATGATTAAGAGTGGATCGCGGTTGTGCATTTTGGGTTGGAACGAGTTCACGACGGATCAGCCTGAATGGCGATGGTTAGCGAGTCGATCGAATCGAGATTACCCTGGGGTACAGGCCAAGGACTATTTTGATGCACGGGCAAGAGGGATGGGTGGCAGTCAGAGCGATCCTTTTTGTTCGTGTGGCGAAGAGAACTTGCTTGGGTACCCAGGGGATCCGTACTGGCAGGAGAACATCTTGATCCATGAGTTAGCGCACAATATACATTTGCGAGGGATGGTCAACATCGATGCGACGTTTGACTCAAGGGTCCTAGCTGCATATGAGCGGGCTAAAGGGATTGGGTTATGGAAGGGAAAGTACGCGAGCGTCAATCATCACGAGTATTTTGCGGAGGGGGTACAGTCATGGTTTGACAATAATCGGCAGGACGATCATGACCACAATCATGTTGATACGCGGTTGGAGTTGATGGAGTACGATCCGGGTCTGGCATCATTATGTCGAGAGGTTTTTGGGGACACTGAGTTCAGGTACACCAAGCCAGTCGAGAGGCTCGAAGGTCATTTAGAGGGATACAGAACTGAGCAAGCACCAACGTTTACATGGCCAAAGAGGCTCAAAGAAGCGCAGTTAGAGATCAGGCGGCAGGTTCAAACCCGATAGGCAGCAATCACACACATTCCGAAGGACTCGCCTCGAAACAACGCCACTATTTCCAGGGACTGTCCCCACGCCTCAACGGGGACAGACCCCGATTTTTTTGCTGCTAGGACGGGGACAGACCCCGGAGCAAGGGGTTTAAAAATTGATTTGAAGGCAAAACGAAAATTTCGTTTTTGAGCTCTGCGCAAGTGGAAAACGGGCTGGTTTTCTCGATGCAGGCCCGACTTTCCACCTAAGATCACCCGTTTTTCACAGGCTTT
>Ga0172372_10000239_pt1 | contig 85249 bp, 92 predicted proteins | sample LakKiv5m_2_FD_114544 | JGI IMG/M metagenome (GOLD analysis project Ga0172372, IMG submission 114544) | Freshwater microbial communities from Kabuno Bay, South-Kivu, Congo - kab_092012_9.5m | ecosystem: Environmental > Aquatic > Freshwater > Lake | place: Democratic Republic of the Congo... | reverse complement strand
TCTCACGCGTTACTCACCCGTCCGCCACTAGATGCCTAAGCATCCCGTTCGACTTGCATGTGTTAAGCATACCGCCAGCGTTCATCCTGAGCCAGGATCAAACTCTCCGTTTTGTTAAGTTTGCTTTTAGCTCTACTATTATGATTTGACTAACGAATCCTTTTGCATCGCCAGAATTCGTTAGCTTGAATTTCTTAGACGAGGAATGGTTGTCTTTATTCTTTCAAAGTATTATTTTGTCTCGGTTCGGTTGTGGGGCTTGTTTGCCTCACTTCAAATAATCTAACAACTATCTTTGGGAATGTCAAGTAGTTTTTTGAGATTTTTTGAAAAAGTCTCTAACCCAGTTATGACAATAATTTCAGCCTAAATCTTCCCCAAAAAATCAATAACAAAGTGAATCAACACAAATTAATATCTACTTGGACAAAACGCTATATAAAGGGCTAATAACTAAAAACCGTTTGGGAATCTTTCGATAGCCTGCCAATTCTCCCCCTTTCCAGTACGGTAGAGCGTCAACTCAATCCTGTGTTATGTTAATGATATGACAATCAACTTTTCTCCTGGCATAACTGTCATTATGGTAATTACAAAAAGTAGACTTGTTCTAGGTGCTACAGCTGTGGCTGTTTCTACAATTGTGGTCGCTGGTCTTGGTATTCACTGCCGTGGTCAGGCCTTGTTTCAGTCCAGTCCCAAGGAACTGATAGATGAGGTTTGGCAAATTGTAAACCGCCAATATGTTGACGGTAGTTTTAATCAGGTCAATTGGCAAGCTGTTCGTCAAGAGTACTTAGGCAAGTCCTACGGTAATAAACAAATAGCCTATAAGTCAATTCGCGAAATGCTCAAAAAGTTAGGAGACCCCTACACTCGATTTATGGATCCGGATGAATTTAAAAATATGCAGGTTGATACATCCGGTGAGCTAACGGGTATTGGCATAACTATAAGTCAAGACGAAAAAACTAAACAACTAGTTGTGATTGCTCCTATTGAAGATACACCAGCATTTAAGGTGGGCATCTTGGCCAGAGATGTAATTTTAGAAATTAATGGTAAAACCACTCAGGGTATGGATACCAATCGGGCCGTCTCTCTAATTCGGGGCGAACCGGGAACTCAGGTCAGATTGAAAATTTCCCGAAATGGAAAGACTAAAACATTTGATATTACTAGGGCCAGAATTGAAATTCACCCAGTTAAATTTTCTCAAAAACAAACCCCTGCAGGTAATATTGGTTATATTCGCCTTAATCAATTTAGTGCCAATGCTAGCAAGGAAATGAGAGGTGCTATTGAAAATTTAGAAGCTAATCGGGTTGATGGCTATATATTAGACTTACGAGGTAATCCGGGTGGACTTCTATATACAAGTATAGATATTGCTCGCATGTGGTTAGATAAGGGAACCATTGTATCTACTATTGACCGCCAAGGGGAAAAGCAACGAGAATCCGCCAGAGATCGCGCTTTAACTAGTAAACCTTTAGTTGTATTGGTAGATAAAGGATCCGCTAGTGCTAGTGAAATTCTTTCTGGGGCCCTACAAGACAATAGACGGGCAATGGTGGTGGGTACACAAACCTTCGGCAAAGGTTTAGTTCAATCAGTCCGTCCTTTACGGGATGGATCGGGACTAGCAGTTACTATTGCTAAGTACCATACACCCGCTGGTAGAGATATTAATAAGCATGGTATTGATCCCGATGTAGTTGTAGATTTAACCGATGCCCAAAGACAAAATTTGTGGGTGAAGGAACGGGAAAAGCTGGCAACCCTAGAAGATCCCCAATTTGCTAAGGCATTAGATATTTTGGGTAGGGAAATAGCTAAAAATCCTTAGTAAGTAGGTGGGTGGAATTAAATACAAGATGAACGTAGGTTGGGTTGAACTATGAAACCCAACACCCCCATCGGTTATACCATCGCCAACCCATCCTACAAATAATATGGAAATTACGTGTGGAGCTAGTGGAATAAAATTATCAGGAACTTAACCTCTAGATACTCGGTTTTCAAACTCCTGGCGAGTGCCTTCAACTACACTCAAGGCGGATTCATAAATTTCCTCATGCTCTTGTTTGAGCCATCCTAAAAGATTAGCAAGTTGAGCATTCCGCAGGTCCAGATCAGCCTGAAAAATTATCGATGCTGCCATAGCCTCAGCATACTCGCGCTTGTGCCCTTGAGCTTCTATAGCACTTGCAAGAGCAGCCAGGGCTTGTTTGGTCACAGAAGCTGGATTATTTTCTATAGACATGTTTTCAATTGTGGTTGAATTGGCGAAATAGTGGACTGAACGGCTAATATACCAATTAGAGCGGGGAGAGGTCAACTATGGCTCAGCTATTTCACTATGCCAGAAAAAATTTTTCCTAACCCCTTGCCAAAATCAAAAAGTGCTGCTAACTTAGTAAAAGTGGAACAGAAAGGGTCGGTGTCCGAGCGGTTAATGGAGGCGGACTGTAAATCCGCTGGCTTGCGCCTACGCTAGTTCGAATCTAGCCCGGCCCACCACTTAATTAAACGTAAAAGCATACTATGGTTTGCCCGTGTGGCTCAGTGGTAGAGCACACCCTTGGTAAGGGTGAGGTCACGAGTTCAATCCTCGTCACGGGCTTAAAATAGCTAAAGAATTAGAAGTCATCAAAGACGATGTTTTTAGACCACAAATTTTGATAAATTTGAATTTTATTTGACTTGATAGAGACTTTCTGTAGATGTAGGATGTAATATGGGGAATGCGGCCTTTTAATAAATTGGATTTTTATGGCTAAAAAGAGCATGATTGAGCGCGAAAAGAAACGCGCTGGGTTAGTAGCAAAGTATGCTGCCAAACGAGAAGCACTGTTGGAAGAGTTTAGAACTACAGAATCACCTCTGGAAAAACTAGAGGTGCACCGAAGAATTCAACAACTACCACGCAACAGCGCACCTACCCGTCGTCAAAACCGTTGTTGGTTGACTGGTCGTCCTAGAGGTGTTTATCGGGACTTTGGACTATCTCGCAACGTTCTTCGAGAATGGGCACACCAAGGTTTATTACCTGGAGTTGTCAAGTCTAGCTGGTAATCGGGAATTAAAACCCAATAACAAACAGGTGACTCTATTCCGTCAACATTGCGGAGTAGCCGCCTACAACTGGCTATTGCGGGTGTTGGGTTTCATACTTCAACCCAACCTACGTTCATCTTAATATTGAATTCCACCCACCCACTTAGATAAAAGCTCCAGTCGGTTTCAACCGACTGGTTTTCCGCTGGTATAATTCACTGCTGAACTATCTCCAGAGCGAGAAATGGTTGAAGACATTCTTGCAATCCTCCATTGCTTCAGCGCCCGACTCCACGGTCTTTAGAAAGTACAATTTGCGTAAATTGATAGAGGGCACCTCAGTGACGCTATGCTCGGGGAACCCCTAAAGTACGCTGGTTTGAATTATCTGGGCGACTTTGCGATCGCTTGATTACTTAATTTCTTACATTACAAAATTTGGCTGGGGGACAGCATAAGTTTGACCATCTGTCGTTTGACTAATGGAAAATAGCACCAATAAAATAAACTAGGAAATTTCCATCAAGTCCGAAATCCAAGTTTGCCGAGAGGAAAAAACACAATGAAGAGAATTATTTCCGTATTGCTACTGGGTATTGCAATTTTCACAATTGCCTTCACCAATTCAGCTTTAGCATTGGATGCAGCAGCTGGTCAGGCTGTATTTAAAGCTAATTGTGCCCAATGTCATGTTGGTGGTAAAAACTTAGTTAATGCAGCTAAGACCCTCAAAAAAGAGGCTTTAGAAAAGTATGGTATGTACTCCCAGGAAGCCATTGTTAACCAGGTTACAAAGGGTAAGGGTGCTATGCCAGCCTTTGGTAAGAGACTGAAATCTGCTCAAATTGAGAATGTGGCAGCCTATGTACTAGAACAAGCGGAAAAAGATTGGCACAAGTAAGTTTATTGCTAGTAAACTAAATTACCATTAACAATATTCTTCGCTCAAACATCTCCTATTGGCACTTGTGTCAGCCTAGGAGAACTCATTTATGAACTATTCAATAAATCTCTGTCTCTTCAGAGCTAAAAAGCTTAATATTTAAGTATGGCATCTTCAAGGATAGTTTTCAAACAGCGAGAAAAAGAAGCCAGGTCACTAAAATCTTTTTTGATGTACAGTGTCATGGCCTCTTTCGTAATACATATTGGTTTGATAGGATTAGTTTTTGGGGAATTATTACGGAAATTTAAACAAGAGAATCCACAGGTAGTTGAACTGGAAATTATTGAGGAACCTATAAAGGAAACAGTGACCAAACCACCAAAAATGAAAATCTCAGCAACTGAGAGTAAATCCGGTAGTCTAAGTAGTGGAAAGATCACTGGTAATAAAAACTTTAAGGTTCTCATACCCGGGGGCACTTTCCCTCGTATGGATAATAGAGCTGTTGTGAAATATCCACTGAGTTCAAAAATTGCTACTAAAGTCAGGAATCAGATCAGACTAAATCCTCAACTACCAGTACCCAAAGTTATACAACCAGAAACTACACAACCTGTAGTAACAAGTATCACTAACACTAAATTACTGATCCCACAGCCAACAACGGTTATTGATGGAAATACTGACAATACATCCATCGGTGGAACTGATGCAAATAATATTCCCCAAACACCCCTAGTGAATGGGGTTGGAAATGGTGATGGGATTGGAAATGGTGATAGGATTGGAACTGGTAATGGGATTGGAACTGGTAATGGGATTGGAACTGGTAATGGTGATGGGGTGGAGAATACAAGAAAGACAGAGGAGACACCAACCCCTAAAGCGAGTCCAAATACAGGTGTTATTCTAAGTCATGTGGATTGTATCCAATGCCCACCCCCCAAATATCCGGAGGGGGCTAAAAGAAGGGGTAGAAGTGGCACAAAAATTACGGTTTATTTAATTCTAGACGCAGATAGTAATGGTAATATTACTTCTGTGAGTGTGGATCGTCCCAGTGGTGATAATGAGCTGGATGAAGCTGCTAGGGAGGGGGTGGAAGAATGGAAGTTAAAACCCTTGAAGGGGGGTAGAAGAGGGGTAAGAGCAAAAGTTAACTTTAAACTTTAACAAATCTTGATAAAATTTAACAGAATTCAATACACTTGTAGTGTCTGTGTATCCCACAAGAGGAAATTTTAACTTCCTAAGTGTTATGTATTTTCCATATATTTTGTTAACAGTTAGTTCATAATAGTCAAGATTTGTATTTTCCTGATCTAAAGTAAAAACTATGCCCCGTCGTCAAGATATCCACAAAATACTTCTGTTAGGTTCTGGTCCAATTGTGATTGGTCAGGCTTGTGAGTTTGATTACTCAGGTACTCAAGCATGTAAAGCTTTACGGGAAGAGGGTTTTGAAGTAGTACTGGTCAATTCTAACCCTGCTACTATTATGACCGACCCAGAAACAGCAGACCGCACCTATATTGAACCTTTAACACCGGAAATGGTGGCTAAGGTTATAGCTAAAGAACGTCCTGATGCTCTTCTCCCTACCATGGGTGGACAAACTGCTTTAAATATTGCCGTAGCTTTGGCTAAGAATGGCGTTTTAGAAGAGTATAATGTTGAACTGATTGGTGCCAAATTACCAGCAATTGAAAAAGCTGAGGACCGAAAATTGTTTAATGACGCCATGGAGAAAATTGGCGTAAATGTTTGTCCCAGTGGTACAGCATCCAGTTTGGAAGAATCAAAGGCGATCGCACAGAGAATAGGATCTTACCCCTTAATTATTCGTCCAGCTTTTACCATGGGGGGTACTGGTGGGGGTATTGCCTACAATAAGGAAGAATTTGAACTGATGGCCCAGGTGGGTATTGATGCTAGTCCTGTGTCGCAAATTTTAATTGACCAGTCTTTACTGGGTTGGAAAGAATATGAGTTGGAAGTAATGCGAGACCTAGCAGATAATGTGGTAATTATCTGTTCTATTGAGAATTTAGATCCTATGGGGATACATACTGGGGATTCTATTACTGTAGCTCCAGCTCAAACCCTAACGGATAAGGAATACCAACGATTGCGGGATATGGCAATTAAGATTATCCGGGAAATAGGGGTAGAAACGGGGGGTTCTAATATTCAATTTGCTGTCAATCCGGTAAATGGGGATGTGGTGGTGATTGAAATGAACCCCCGTGTATCCCGTAGTTCCGCTTTAGCTTCTAAAGCTACTGGGTTTCCTATTGCTAAAATGGCCGCTAAATTGGCTGTGGGTTATACTTTGGATGAGATTAAGAATGATATTACCAAAAAAACCCCCGCCTCTTTTGAACCTACTATTGACTATGTGGTGACTAAGATTCCCCGGTTCGCTTTTGAGAAGTTCCCTGGATCAGATCCAGTATTAACTACTCAAATGAAGTCTGTGGGTGAAGCAATGGCTATTGGTAGAACTTTTAATGAGTCTTTCCAAAAGGCTTTACGCTCTTTGGAAACTGGTCGTGCTGGATGGGGAGCAGATAAAGCGGAAAAGCTACCCAGTGGAGAACAGGTTCGCGCTCAATTACGCACCCCCAATCCTGAAAGAATTTTTGCCCTACGTCACGCTATGCAGTTGGGTATGAGCAATGAGGAAATTTATGAATTGACTGCTATTGACCCCTGGTTTTTGGATAAATTGCACCAAATTCTCGAAACTGAGAAGTTCTTAAAACGCACACCTCTACAACAACTGACAAAGGTGCAGATATATGAGGTTAAACGTAATGGTTTTAGCGATCGCCAAATTGCTTTTTGCACTAAAACGAATGAGGATGAGGTTAGAGCATATCGTAAACAATTGGGTGTAATTCCAGTTTATAAGACTGTGGATACCTGTGCAGCGGAGTTTGAGGCTTTTACACCCTATTATTATTCCACTTATGAGGAGGAAACTGAAATTCTAACCACTGATAAGCCCAAGGTAATGATTTTAGGTGGTGGACCTAACCGTATTGGTCAGGGAATAGAATTTGATTATTGTTGTTGTCATGCAGCTTACGCCTTGAAGTCCGCCAACTATGAAACCATTATGGTTAATTCTAACCCAGAAACGGTTTCTACAGACTACGATACCAGCGATCGCCTATATTTTGAACCTCTGACCAAGGAGGATGTTCTCAACATTATTGAAGCGGAAAATCCAGTGGGTATTATTGTTCAGTTCGGTGGACAAACTCCTCTCAAGTTAGCAGTCCCCCTACAAGAATACTTGGAGAAATCCCCATCCACAGTTACCCGTATTTGGGGAACATCTCCTGATTCTATTGATATGGCGGAAAATCGCGAGCGATTTGAAAAGATTTTGGAAAAACTAAAAATCGCCCAACCAGCTAATGGTATAGCCAGAAGTTATGAAGATGCCTTAATTGTAGCCAAACGCATTGGCTACCCAGTGGTGGTTCGCCCTAGTTATGTCCTAGGAGGAAGAGCTATGGAAATAGTTTACTCTGACTTGGAATTAGAAAGATACATGAGCTTTGCAGTTCAAGTAGAGCCAGAACACCCCATCCTCATTGATAAGTTCCTGGAAAATGCCATTGAAGTTGATGTCGATGCGATCGCCGATCATCAAGGGAGAGTAGTGATTGGGGGCATTATGGAACACATTGAACAGGCGGGTATTCACTCAGGAGACTCGGCATGTTCCCTCCCTTCCATTTCTCTTTCCCCTGCGGTTTTGAACCAAATTAGAACTTGGACTGTAGAACTGGCAAAAGCCTTATCAGTAGTCGGCTTAATGAACATTCAGTTTGCCGTTGTGGGTGCTAGTAGCTATTCTCCCCAGGTTTACATTTTAGAAGCCAATCCCCGTGCCTCTCGTACGGTGCCATTTGTCTCTAAAGCTACAGGAGTTCCCCTGGCCAGATTGGCATCCCTAATTATGTCTGGTAAAACACTCGAAGAATTAAACTTTACCCAAGAAGTTATTCCCCAACATATAGCAGTTAAGGAAGCTGTTTTACCCTTTAATAAATTCCCTGGTACAGATACCCTATTAGGACCGGAAATGCGTTCAACCGGTGAGGTAATGGGTATTGACGTTGATTTTGGGCGAGCATTTGCTAAAGCAGAAATGGGTGCAGGGGAAAAATTACCACTCCAAGGTACTGTGTTTGTATCTATGAGCGATCGAGACAAGAGCTTAGTAGTGGAAGTGATCAAAGAATTTATTCAGCTAGGCTTTAAGGTGATTGCTACTCAGGGAACCAGTGAATTTCTAAGGGAACAGGGTCTACAAATTGAGACCATTCTTAAACTGCATGAAGGTCGTCCCCATGTGCTGGACGCCATTAAAAACCGACAAATTCAGTTAATCATTAACACACCTTCAGGACAAGAAGCCCGTACTGATGGACAATTGATTAGACGTACAGCATTAGGGTATAAGATACCTATAATTACCACCATAGCGGGTGCAAAAGCAACCGTAGCTGCTATTCGCTCTTTACAGAATATAAGCTTGGATGTCAAAACCATTCAGGAGTACTCTTTTTAAAAACCTATCTTCCCAAGTCTCCACATCAAGGAGAGTTAATGGCGTAATTGCAGGGGCTCACCCCCCTTATAGGTGAGCATAACTGGGATTTAGAAATGACCCATATTGGTAACCGTTTATCAATATGGGTAAATTAATATGGTTATTATTGAGAGATATTAACAATTATGTGGTGATTTATAATGTAAATCCAACTGGAACGCTCAGGAGGGGAGTTAATAGCTAAAAATGATTATTGAGAAAGCGTTCTAGTTCGCCTTTGTCCTCTTTTGGGTAAATTAACCGTACTCTATAAAACCAAAAAAGTTCGGGTTTCCCGGTAGTCAACTTTTCTCATAAAAGTTACAATTCGTAATAATCACATCAAGTAAAAATATTTGACGGATTACTTAAAACATTGTATGTAGTTTATATGTACTTTTCAGTACCAATAAATCAGCATAAACTCTAACAGTTAAAAAGCCTCTATCGAGTTGATATCAACAACCGACCTGATCGGGTGTATAAGTTACAAAACTTGAGATGGTTTCCCAGTTTACCCGAGTTGTAAAATAGTAAGGCATTAGCTAATGACACTACCAGCAAACCTAGCATCATTAAACAGTAACGCCATGAAAACCGCTCAAACACCCACGGACATAGTGCGGACTTACCTGCGGGAGATTGGCAAAGTACCACTTTTAACCCATGAACAGGAGATTTATTATGGTAAACAGGTGCAAAAATCCACAGCATTGTATGAGACAAAAGATAATCTAGCTCAAGAGTTAAACCGTCAGCCAAGTTTAGAAGAGTGGGCAAAAGCAGCGCAGTTAGATCCACAAGAATTAAATCGGTTGCTGGGTCAGGGGGAAATTGCTAAACGTAAGATGGTAGAAGCCAATTTACGTCTGGTAGTATCTGTAGCCAAAAAATATATTAAGCGTAATGTAGACCTACTGGATTTAATTCAGGAGGGTAGTATAGGGATGCAGCGGGGCGTGGAGAAGTTTGACCCCAGTAAGGGCTATAGGTTTTCCACCTATGCTTATTGGTGGATACGTCAGGCAATTACTCGTGCTATTGCAGAAAAAGCCAGGACTATTAGACTGCCCATACACATTACTGAAAAACTCAACAAAATCAAAAAAGCCCAAAGGTATTTATCACAAACCTTGGGAAGGTCACCCAGTATAGCTGAACTTGCTCAAGAGCTGGAAATAACACCTAAACAAGTGAGGGACTGTTTAGAAAAAGCTCGCCTACCCTTATCCCTGGACTTACGTTTAGGAGATAATTACGACACTGAACTGGGAGAAATGTTAGAAGACCCGGGTGCGTCACCGGAAGATTATGTGATTCAATCTTCCCTATCTTCCGAATTAGATCGGATGATGACCCATCTGACTCCCCAGCAAAGGGAGGTAATTAAACTGCGTTTTGGTTTAGTAGACGGTCAGTCTATGACCTTGGCCAGAATTGGAGAGGTGTTGAATATTAGTCGAGAAAGGGTGCGACAAATTGAAAGAGAAGCCTTAACAAGACTGCGTAGATGTAAAACTAGCATGAGTGAATATCTTGTTAGTTAAGTTATGGTTAGTTAAGTGGAAGACAGGGATTGGATATGGGACTTCGCCATTTACCAACCCTGTTCGGACAACTGATCTAATTTTTGTACGGTTAAACCTAATTTCCAGATTCAGAATAACCTGTTATATTAAATGTCAGGTTGTAAGCCTAAATTTTTTATCATTTCAGATACAAAACCGTTAACTGGCTAATTATTTAGGTATCAATTATCAGATTACGTAGTTGTAGCAAAGGAGAGCAGCAGTGAGTAACCAACCTAGGGAAGTATCCGAGTTTTTTCATGGTGAAGTTGAGAACAGTAACCTCTTATGGCAATACGTTAAGTCTTTGAGTCCTGAAGCAGTAAGTCAACTGTCTAAACCTACATCCTCAGAAGTATTTCAGGTGATGGAGCGCAACATTGTGGGACTACTGGGTAATTTACCCTCAGAACATTTTGGAATTGCCATTACCACCAGTAAGGAAAACTTGGGTAGATTGCTTGCTTCAGCAATGATCAGTGGTTATTTTTTACGTAATGCGGAGCAGAGGATGAACTTTGATCTGTCCCTGGATAAAACTGAAACAAGTAAAAGCGACAATAGGGAATAATACACCTGTGGGCGTTGGGTTTCATACTTCAACCCAACCTACGTTCATCTTATATTTAATTCCACCCACCCACTTAAACCAAAATAAAAAACTACTATATTTTAGATTTTAGTTTTTAAATATGACAACTCCTAACCCTCAACAGAACACCATTCTTCCCCATAAAATTATTGGGGTTGGGGTAATTTGGAATCAGGAAAAACAAATTTTAATTGACCGTCGGTTACCCACAGGGTTCATGGCCAATCTATGGGAGTTTCCTGGTGGGAAAATGGAGGAAGGGGAAACCATCCAAGATTGTATAGTGCGGGAGATTAGGGAAGAATTAGGCATTAAAATTGCCGTGAGAGAACATTTGATAACCATTGACCATACCTATTCCCACCTGCGGGTCACCTTGAGGGTCTATCATTGTGACTACCTGGATGGTACTCCCCAGACCTTAGAGTGTGCTGAATTCCGTTGGGTCAATTTAGATGATTTAGAGCAGTTTGAATTTCCTGCTGCAAACGGACAGATTATTGCAGCTTTAAACAGATAATATTCGCCAATTCTCAAATTAAATGTCAATAACAGAACATAAAATAACAGTAAACTCACTAGAATGGTTTTATAGACAAGCTGAACCCATGGGCAAGAGCAATCTATTACCCGTATTATTGCTACATGGTATAGTTTCCCAAAGTTACAGCTGGAGAAATATTATACCAGCATTAGCAGCACAAGGGACAAAAGCAATTGCTCCCGATTGGATTGGTTATGGTTTTTCAGGTAAACCTGAAAAGCAGGATTTTACTTACACACCGGAAGCATTTATTCACGCCCTAGAAGACTTTATTCAAGCCATTGATTTACCAAAATTCTCCTTAGTGGTGCAGGGGTTTTTGGGTTCGGTGGGACTTCAATATGCTTTACGTCATCCTGAGAAAATTGCCAACATTGTTATTTTAAATACCCCCATTGGCACTAGTGCCAAACTTCCATGGAAAATCCGACAAATGGGTTTACCCATAGCAGGGGAAATAATAACTCAAGACCCCTTATTAGTGGATAGAACCTTAGAAAGCGGTAGTTGTTATCGCATCGAAGACAAAGATTTGGACATTTATAGAAAACCGTTTTTAAAAACCTCCGCTTCGGGAAGGAGCTTGTTATCAACCATTAGAAACTTACAACTGGATGCAGTAACCAAAGAAATCGAAATGGGATTTCAGAAATGGCAAAAACCGATTTTAGTGCAGTGGGGAACTATTGATCCTTGGTTGTCTGTAGAACTGGCGGAGAGTTTTGCTCAATCTGTACCCGATGTTGAAATCATAAAACTTAACAATGTGGGTCATTATCCTCAAGAGCATTACCACGAGGTGATTTTACAGGATTTATTAGCCTTTGTGCGCTTGACCAATACCCAGTCACAAAAATCCTGATCAGGTAGACTAATTATACAATCATCTACAATTGTCTGTAACTTGAATCGGAGTGATTGAGAACTTATGGCTTATTATTGGTTTAAAGCATTTCATATTGTTGGGTTTGTAGTCTGGTTTGCTGGTTTATTTTATCTAGTGCGGTTGTTTATCTACCACGCTGAGGCCAATCAAGAACCTGAACCGGCTAAGACCATACTGAAAAATCAGTATGAAATCATGGAAAAACGTCTTTATCATATCATCACCATCCCCGGAATGATTGTCACCTTAGCTATGGCGGGTGGCATTCTTTATACCAATCTTGATCTATTTCACGAAACCTGGTTGCATTTCAAGTTGGGGTTTGTAGGTATTTTATTAGTTTATCATCATTACTGTGGTAGATTGATGAAACAGTTGGCTGCAAATGAGTGCAAATGGAGTGGACAGCAACTAAGAGCTTTAAATGAAGCACCAACTTTGCTACTAGTTATTATTGTCATGTTGGCTATTTTCAAAAATAATCTCCCCACTGATATTACTGCTTGGGTAATTTTTGGATTAGTGATTTTGATGGCTGCTAGTATTCAGATATATGCCAAAATTCGCAGACGAAATAAAGAAAAGTTACTAGTGCAAATGAATCAAGTTAATCAAAACAATCCAACTGATCAGATTCCGCAAGTCCAAAATTAGACTGAGGTAGAAAAAGGGGGGAAATGGGGAGTAATGAAATCATCTAAAGTAATATGTCCCAAGAATTATTAAATAGTTTATTTATCAATCGGGTAGCCGTTTTGGCAACCATGCACCATAAAGAAAATGTCATTGCTCCATTATTAAAAAAGCAACTGGGGCTAGAAGTTGTGGTTCCCCCAAACTTTAATACCGATCAATTTGGTACGTTTACCAGAGATATAAAACGTCCAGATACCCAGATAGTCACAGCTAAATTAAAAGCCAAAAAAGCAATGGAAATGACTGGGGAAACTATAGGTATAGGAAGTGAGGGTAGTTTTGTGCCTCATCCTAATTTTCCTTATATTTATGCCAATAGAGAAATTGTATTACTTTTAGATCAACAAAATGACTTACAAATTGTGGGAGAGGTGTTTTCCACAGAGACTAATTTTAATCATTTGGTGATCAATAGTTTTGAAGCAGCACAAAAATTTGCTGCTAAAGTTGGTTTTCCTGACCATGGTTTAGTGATTTGGTTTGAATCTTCCAATGGGCAAGATCCTGAAATTATTAAAGGTATCACCACTCAAGAACAGCTATATGAATCTGTAAATTTTGCCTTAAATAATTCTCCCCATGGTAATTTACATATAGAGACTGATATGCGAGCGCTTTATAATCCCACCCGCATGAACAACATTGCAAAAGCTACTCAGGATTTGGTGGAAAAAATTTACAGTTGTTGTCCTCAATGTGGTACACCTGGATTTAGTATTACCGACAGAACTCAAGGTTTACCATGTGAAAGTTGTGGTCAACCCACCTCATTAACTATGGGAGTAATTTACCAATGTCAAAAGTGTAATTTTATAGAGCAGAAATTATATCCCGATGGTAAATTTTTTGCCGATCCTGGATTATGTCCATATTGTAATCCCTAATAGTCTCTATAGCAATGCCCAAAAAATTAGAATAAAGCCCCCTCCTGAAACTTTTAATTATGTAATTTTGAAACAAATTAAAATTACAAGAGGAGGTTTGGAGCTAAAGTCCGGTAGGGTAATCGGGCTATTTAATATATAGTCTTGATTGGATACAAAACCAGTCTCTCTCTAGATAGATAAATTTTGTCTACAAATTCTCTATTGGTATAATTTGCCATCTACAGTTTTTAAAAACCGTCTCCCAACTACAAATTACTCGAGATAGTCTTAAAGGTATCCACCCCTCCCAAAGAATAATCCTCTAATTTAAAATCTGCAAAAGGTTTTTTCTCTAGTCTGTCTCTCAAGGCCTCATCTAAAATAACTCCCTCATCTTGTTTCTTTACCCCAATAATAATAATGCTCCTTTGATATGCAGTTAAATCTTGATCACTCTGACAATCTTTTCTTTGAAATTGTCCAAGATTCAATAGTCTATAGCCTTAACTTTGACAAAAGTAGTTTCTATCGTTATCTGGATGATTTGGTTGGGGACAAACAGGGTTTATGCAAAGACTCATAATTTAAATATAATTTAAATATAAGTTAAAATAGAATGAGACTAAATCAAGCTATATTGATTGTGCTAAGAATTCAGCTATAGTAAGATTAAATTCTTCTGGGTTACTTAGAAACGGCCAATGGGTTCCTGGGATCTTTTTCCAGGTGAGGTTTTTGAGATTGTCTTTATAAGGTTTGATTTGCCAATCTTGGCGATTGACTCCTTTTTCAGGTTGAACAAACAGGGTGGGTATTTCCACGGGGTGAATAAAACCAGCTACTTCTAATACTGCATCAAAAATCCCGTCACGAGCAGCTACGGTAAATTTACTACCCCAAGTGCCATCCGGTTTTTGCTCTATTCCCCCTTGAAAAACTTGTTGTTGCAAATCATTCCATTCTCGAAAGTGAACCAGTTTTTTGATTTTCTCCTCAGCTGCTTCATAACTGCTAAATGGACCCATAGTTTGTAAAGATGGTAATACGTTATACAACAAAGGAAAGATTAATTTAAGTACCCTAGGCATCTTCCAAATAAAAATCGGATCCACTAAGGTCATAGTTTTTAGCCTCCCTGGATTTTGCCTGGCCCAAATGGCTGCTAGTTTACCTGTCCAAGAGTGACTAACTACATTAGCACTCAACCAACCAAGACTATTCATTAAGGCTTCCAAATCAGAGATCGCACTTGTAAAGGAATAATCTGTTTCTGGTTTACTACTGTTGCCATGACCACGCATATCGGGAGCTATAATATGGTAATTTGGAGACAAATAATCGCCCAAGCTTAACCAAACCAGGGCATTATCAGCCATCCCGTGGAGTAGTAGTAGGGGTTCATGACCGTGATTCCATTCCAAATAGGAAATTTCCATATTAGGTATTGAAAGTGTTTTGCGGGTATGACTCATATTAAGTAGACGAATAGTGTCCGATGATCTGGCAGAAAATTAGGCATTAGTGATAAAATAACCATTATATTTTAACACCTCTAATAAGTTGGAGGATGAAAGAGTTCAACACAGTAGGTATTTGCTTACCTAAAAAGCACTACATGTGCGACGTAACCACTAAATTCAATAGATGTCGTCATCTAATCGAAAGTGGTAAATATTTTGCCATTAACTTTCCGAGGCAATACGGAAAAACCACCATGCAGCATCTCCTGGAAAAAAGTTTTCAGGGGGTGGAAGAATATCTGGTGATCAGCACCAGTTTCGAGGGTATTGGCGACCTACCATTCCAAAGCGAAGAGCAGATGGCATCGGTAGTCCCCGCAGTTTTGGCCAAAGGTTTGTTCTTCAACAATCCAGAACTCGCTGACTGGCTTGAAATTAAGTCCGGGCAAATTAACAGCTTTAAACAGCTTTCAAGATTTGTCAGTGACTGGGTTAGGGAATCCAGGTTGAAAATTGTCCTGCTCCTAGACGAAATTGACAAAGCCAGCAATAATCAGGTATTCATCAGTTTCCTAGCCGTGTTGAGGGATAAATACCTGGCAACAGCACAAGGTAGGGATGCCACCTTCCACTCAGTGGTTCTGATCGGAGTCCATGATGTGAAGACCTTAAAGTTGAAGCTGGATCGGGATGATGAACGTAAACTGAATAGCCCCTGGAACATTGCTGTGGACGTGGATATTGATTTCACCTTTAGTCAGGAGGAAATTGAGCCAATGCTCGCTGACTACGCAAATGAGCATGGATTTAAAATGGACTGCTCTGTTTTAGCTCGGCTTCTGTTTTATTATACCAGTGGCAATCCCTTCCTCGTCAGCAAGATGTGCCAGGTGGTTGACGAGATGCACCAAAACCAGCGACCTTGGTCAGTTAATGACATTGAGGATGCCTATAGGCATTTAGTGGATGTATCCTACTCCACCACTAATTTTAATGATGTGTACAAGAATCTTGAAAATAATCCCGACTTTTCTCAGTTAATTCGGGCAATAGCTATTGATGGGGAGGATTTAGTCTTTGACCGGGGTAATCCCTTGATTGATCTGGGGGCGACCTATGGTATTATCAAGAGCAATTCAGTAGGTAGATGCGACATCGCCAACAAAATCTACGAGTTCAGAATTATCAGCTATTTTATTTCTAAACGGGAAACTGCCCATGAACATCTTGATAGATACCGAGATAGCAGCTTTATAAGCGACGGTAGGCTCCAAATCAGTTTGATTTTGGAGAGGTTCCAGTGGTTTATGCGGGAGCATCATTCCTCTCGGGACAATGATTTCCTAGAGAAGAACGGGCGTATGTTACTCATGTCTTTCTTCCGTCCGATTATCAACGGTAATGGGTACATGTTCAAGGAAAATGTGGTCGCGGAAAACCGTAGGATGGATCTGGTTGTCACCTATAGAACCCAGCGCTACGTCATTGAACTGAAAATTTGGTACGGTGAAAAGCGTCTTCAGGATGGGATTGAGCAGCTTTGCAGCTACCTGGAATCCTACGGACTAAATGAGGGATATATACTCATTTTTAACTTCAACAGTAACAAAACCTACGATATACGGGAGATTGATCACCAGGGGAAACACCTTACTGCCTTCTTCGTGTAGCAGCAAATTAGGTGGGTCTGCTTGAGGAATTAAGCTCAACATCATCTGTTTAACTAATTGTTAATTGGTTATAATAATTATAATGAAGAAAAAGCAAAAAAGATTTCAGCATACTGGTATACCTATTGCTACTTATATAATACTAATAATTATAATTATCAGTATTAGCACTCTTATTAAACCGCCGATTGTAGTAGGGCAAACACCTAGATTAGATGCTGAGGACGAAGTAAATCACACGTGTGCATATCAAATACCATCTTCCATAGAGAAGATAATCAATTCTCCTACATTTGAAAGAATGAGGTGGGGAATTTTGATTAAAAACCTATCATCTGACCAAATTCTTTACAGTCGGGATGCCCAAAAGTATTTTATTCCTGCATCTACCACCAAAATATTAACTACAGCAGCAGCATGGCAAAAACTGGGCAAAGACTTTCGCATTCGTACCTCAATTTATCAAGGAGATGAAGGTAATTTTTATTTAGTTGGTAGAGGAGATCCTAGTTTTAATAATGCCCAATTAACCGTCCTAGCCCAGAAATTGCAGCAACGGGGAATTCGGTCAATTGACAAGCTAATTGTGGATGATAGTTACTTTCAAGGAGAATACATTGATTCCAGCTGGCAATGGGAAGATATACAAGCTGATTATGGTGCCCCGGTCAATAGTTTAATGGTCAATGAAAATACTGGAGTTTTGACTTTATCTCCCACCAAGATGGGAGAAAAATTAAACATTACTTGGTCTGACGATATAGAACTATATAGCGGGATAGAAAATAATTCTATCACCGTTGCTGAAAATGAACCAAGATTTTTCCAAGTCACCAGAGATCTAAAAGGTCAAGTATTAAAGATTGATGGCAAACTGCCTATTAATTCCCCTTCTCAAACCATAGGGTTATCAGTTATTGACCCCATAGATAACTTCTTAAAAAACTTGCGTTTGACCTGGGCAAAAGTAGGGATAACCGTTAAAGAAATTGAACCTATTTTTGAATACCAACACTATAAAATAGCTGAGCAAAAGCCAGAAATAGCTGTCGTTGAATCCCTTACCTTGCCAGATTTAGTCAAAGAAGCAAATATGAATAGTAATAATCTGTACGCCGAAGCTCTACTCAGACATTTGAGTAATAGGGAATCAATTAATAAACAAACTAATAAACGTGAAACCACTGTAAACCAAGGCTTAAAAATACTAAAAACTACCCTGAGTGAATGGGAAATAGAACCTAATACCTATATGATTGTGGATGGTTCTGGACTGTCTCGCAAGAACCTAATTAGTCCAGAAGCATTGGTAAAAACATTACAGGTGATGGCAAAATCACCTGATGGCAATCTGTTTCGTGCATCCCTAGCTACCGGTGGTATGACTGGTACCCTAAAAAATCGGTTTTTAAAAACTCCTGCTTGGGGAATAGTTCAAGGAAAAACAGGTTCCATGACTGGTGTAATTTCTCTATCTGGATATATTAATGTTCCCAATTATGATGATTTAGTCTTTAGCATGATAGTTAATCAGTCACAACAGCCATCAGCAGTCAGAAAAGCAATGGATGAAATCATCATTTTACTGGTAAAATTGCACAAATGTTAGATAAATAAGCGGGTGAGTCACCAAACCCCACTAATACTCAATTCCCGGTTGAGCTTTAACTCCTTGATCCTTAAATGGGTGTTTAATCAGAGTCATTTCCGTAACTAAATCCGCTTTTTCAATTAAAGCTGGTGGAGCACCCCGACCAGTTAAAATCACGTGCTTATCAGGGGGTTTTTCAGCTAAACCTGCTAAAACTTGATCCACCTTTAAATAACCAAGTTTTAGGGCAATATTAATTTCGTCTAACAAAACCAAGTGAAACTCAGGATGGCGAATAAACTCTAAGGACTTCTCCCAAGCAACATTAGCCTTATCTAAGTCCCTGTCACGGTCTTGGGTTTCCCAGGTAAAACCCTCACCCATGGCATGAAATTCCAGTTGATCGGACCAAGAGCTAAAAACCCGCTTTTCTGATGGTTCCCAAGCACCTTTAATAAATTGCACAATTGCCACTTTATATCCATGTCCCAGTGCCCTTACTATCATACCCAAAGCAGCAGTGGTTTTCCCCTTACCATGACCAGTATTAACTATAATTAACCCCTTTTGAGGAATGGCATCCGCTATACGTTGATCTTGTATCTGTTTACGACGCTGCATTTTCTGACGGTACTGCTCATCGCTCAAGGATGATGACATGACTTCATCAATCAACCTGCTAATTTCTTGATCCCCACCCAACTGATCCGATGTGTTTCTACTCATCCGTGTATCTTCATCCCCTGAGAACTGGAAAAAATTAAGGTTCTAAAGATCTCATATTATCTCTCATATTATTAGGATTGGAATACTGACTATAGAAAAGTGAAAAAAATGTCAAAGAAACAAGGTAAAAAAATTGCACCCGCACCAATTTCGTCGAATATTAGTCTAGTTGACTTAATTGATAACTACTTCACTGCTTATAATTCAGCTCGGTTAAGAGAAGCGTGTAAATTGTTAACCCAGGATATATTCCAACCGGGTGTAACGGTGGGACTAAGTCTTTCTGGCGCTATGACACCAGCAGGATTTGGCGTTTCCGCTTTAGCCCCTTTAATTCGTCACGGTTATATCGACTGGATGATTAGCACCGGTGCCAATCTTTATCATGATATGCACTATGGTTTAGGTTTTGACCTGTTTGCAGGTAGTCCCTTTTTAGATGATGTTAAATTACGCGAAGAGGGAACAATCCGAATTTATGACATTATCTTCGGTTATGATGTGTTATTAGAAACTGATGCTTTTATTCGTAAAATATTACAAGCAGAACCTTTTCAAAAGCGCATGGGGACTGCCGAATTTCACCACCTCCTTGGCAAATATGTACGAGAAGTGGAAAAGCAGTTGGGGGTAGAAAATTCCTGTCTCCTAGCTACAGCTTATGAATATGGCGTTCCTATTTATACTTCTTCTCCTGGTGATAGTTCTATAGGAATGAATGTGGCAGCGTTGGCATTAGAGGGTTCAAAGCTGGTCTTGGATCCAGCCATTGATGTAAATGAAACTGCGGCTATTGCTTATGCAGCAAGGGAAGGAGAGGGTAAAAGTGCAGCTGTGATTCTGGGTGGCGGAAGTCCCAAAAACTTTCTCCTACAAACCCAACCACAAATTCACGAAGTATTGGGTTTAGAAGAAAGGGGACATGATTTCTTTGTTCAATTTACAGATGCGCGTCCAGATACTGGTGGATTGTCTGGTGCAACTCCAGCAGAAGCGGTGAGTTGGGGTAAAATAGACCCTGAAGAGTTGCCCAGTACAATAGTTTGTTACACTGATAGTACAATTGCCCTGCCTTTGATTACAGCATACGCATTAAATCAGGGTCAACCACGATCTCTGAAACGATTATACAACAGACGAGAAGAGTTATTAGAGACCTTACAAAAAGACTATTTGGCAGCAAAACAGCTTGACTCTTCACCGCTCTAAACAGACGGGTTGACTCGATCCTCCGCCCCTGCTTAAAAGCTAGGGGCTACCAACCTCCCAGACTTTTTGCGTGTATAAATGTTATTTAAAATAATCCTACGGAAAAATTTGATGCAAGCCCTAATTAGAAGTAAAATATGACAGTTGTATTATATGTCTGAATGTGATTGAGCGTTATACCTTGCCCGAAATGGGCAATCTGTGGAGTGAATCCTATAAGTTACAAACCTGGCTACAAGTGGAAATTGCTGTGTGTGAAGCTCAGGGCGAACTGGGTTATATTCCCCTAGCAGCGGTGGATGAAATTAAGGCTAAGGCTAATTTCGATCCTAAGCGAGTATTAGAAATTGAAGCAGAGGTTCGCCATGACATGATTGCTTTTCTCACCAATGTAAATGAATATGTAGGTGATGCAGGGCGTTATATTCATCTGGGCCTAACTAGCTCGGATGTCTTGGATACAGCATTGGCACTACAGTTAGTCGCTAGTTTGGATCTGTTATGTCAAAAGGTGGAAAATCTCATCCAGGCAATTCGCATTAAGGCTCATGAACATCGTTATACTTTAATGATTGGGCGATCGCATGGGATTCACGCTGAACCAATTACCTTTGGATTTAAATTAGCTGGGTGGTTAGCTGAGGTTCTCCGACACCAGGAGCGGTTACAATTACTCAAGAACAATGTTGCGGTGGGTAAAATATCGGGAGCGGTGGGAACCTATGCTAACATAGAACCACGTGTAGAGGCGATCGCCTGTGCAAAACTAGGACTTAAACCTGATACTGCTTCCACCCAAGTAATTTCTCGTGATCTTCATGCTGAATTTGTACAACAATTAGCCCTTTTAGCAGCTTCTATAGAGCGCTTTGCCGTAGAAATTCGCAATCTACAAAAAACTGATGTTTTGGAGGTGGAAGAATACTTCTCTAAGGGACAAAAAGGCTCTAGTGCCATGCCACACAAACGCAATCCCATTCGTTCCGAAAGATTAACTGGTATGGCCAGACTAGTCAGAAGTCATGCAGGTGCAGCATTAGAAAACGTGGCCCTATGGCATGAAAGAGACATTTCTCATAGTTCTGTGGAGCGGGTGATGCTTCCTGACGCTTGTATATTAACTGACTTCATGCTCCATGAAATCACTGATTTAATCACTAATCTTTTGGTGTATCCACAAAACATGGCAAGAAACCTTAACTGCTATGGTGGAGTAGTGTTTAGTCAAAGAGTTTTACTGGCCCTAATAGACAAAGGAACTAGGCGAGAAGAAGCCTATGCTATAGTTCAACAAAATGCTCACATAGCGTGGAACAACCCAGAAGGTAACTTCCGTCACCTCATTACCCAAGATTCGCATGTCCGAGAAAAATTATCTGACTCGGAAATAGATGCCTGCTTTGATGCAAAGCAGCACTTAAAATATTTAGATCAAGTGTATGAGCGATTAGGTATCTAGTTATATATTGATAGAATTGGGTAGGCGTTCTGGCTTAGTTGGAGTAGGTTATAGCTTTAGCCAGAACACCTTAGAAAGGGTTGATGGGTAAAAACGAGAGTTAGGTAGGGCTTGCTCCCATCCTACAAGAGTCCTATGGCGTGAAGTAAACCCCTACCGGTAATTATTTCAATAATCAGAGCTATAAAACCTAACATGGCAATTCTACCATTCCATACCTCAGCACTGGTTGTCAATCCCCATTCCCAACGCTCTTGAGGATACATTTTTACCTTTTTCCTCATTTGGGTGACTTGAGATAATTTTAGACTGGGCTTTTCTAAAGCATCAACTACCAATTGGGCCAAGGCTTCAATAAACAGTGGATGAGTATTAGGTGCAGCTGCACGTCTAAAATTCTCAATACCTGCTTCATGAGCTATTTCCCGATACTCAATATCTATCTCCTGCAGGGTTTCTATGTGTTCAGACACAAAACTAATGGGTACCACCACCAAATCTCTGACCCCTTTAGCTCCCAACTCTCTGAGCGCATCTTCTGTATATGGCTGCAACCACTCCACAGGACCAACACGACTTTGATAAGCCAAAGTATAATTGTTTGTACTGTTAAGAGTTCGCATAATTAAATCTGTGCACTCTTCAATTTCTTGCTGATAGGGATCACCAGCTTCCACAACATAACTTTTGGGTACGCCATGGGCACTAAAAAAGATATGCACTTTCTCCGGATGGGGAAATTGATGTAGCTGGTCATTAATTAGCTCCACCATGGCATTTAAATAGCCCGGTTGCTTATACCATGAAGCAATAACCGTATATTCTGGTGGCTGAAGTTGGGGATTTTCTTGCCAGAGTTTTTCCAATAGTCGGAAACTAGAACCACTGGTACTAATGGAAAATTGGGGATATAATGGCAAAATTACCAGCTTTTCAATTTTATCCTCCCCTACTTGGGCGATCGCCTCTTCTGTATAGGGATGCCAATAACGCATCCCAGTATAAACTGTAGCTGATTTACCCATACCATGGAGTTGAGATTTTAGAGCCTCCCCCTGTTCTTCAGTAATGCGTCTAAGTGGTGAACCGCCACCGATTTGTCGATAGTTGGCCTGAGAAGTTTTTGTGCGTCTCGTGGCAATAAACCATGCCAATGGCTTTTGCATCCAACGAAATGGTAGGCGAATAATTTCGGGATCTGAAAACAGGTTATACAAGAATGGCCCGACATCTTCCAGTTTGTCAGGTCCACCAAGATTGAGTAATAATACGCCTACACGACTCATAGCAGTTACTTGCCCCCAATCCTTACTTTTTTTATTATTAATAAATATAAAGCTTAACGCTCAGGAAAGATTTCAATGGCGACAATTTTTAGGGATTTGAGTTATCGTTACCAGTGGCTATATGATAGCATATCCAGTGTAGCTGCGTTAACTGTAGGTGGGGAGCAGCGTTTTCGTCAACTGGCTCTTCAAGGTTTAACAATAAACCCTGACACTCGGATTTTAGATCTATGTTGTGGTAGTGGTCAAGCCACTGCATTTTTAGTCAAGTTATCACATCATGTTACCGGATTAGACGCTTCCCCCACCTCCTTAGAAAGAGCGAAAAATAACGTGCCAGATGCTACATATATAGAGGCATGGGCAGAAGATATGCCCTTTGAGGATAATACTTTTGATGTGGTGCACACCAGTGCTGCTTTACACGAGATGGAAATTGAGCAACGGAGGAAAATTATCCAAGAGGTAAACAGGGTATTAAAACCAGGAGGAATTTTCACTTTATTAGACTTTCATCCTCCCACTAATCCCCTATTTTGGCCAGGTTTATCATTATTCTTTTGGTTATTTGAAACCTCAACAGCTTGGGAGTGGATCAAAACAGATGTAGTCGGGTTACTAAAGGAAAATGGTTTTGATGTGGGCCGACCAGTATTATATGCTGGAGGTAGCCTACAGGTTGTCAAAGGGGTTTTAGGCAATTCTAAATTGTAGAAATTGGTCTAAAGCCAAGTTGCTTTCGTTAATTATTCAACATAAGTATTGTGGGAATAGTCCTATGAGTGTTAACGCCGAATTTAAAGTTTCTGCTCTACCGTTTCGTTGGGATGAATCGGGGGGTATTCGTAATCAAGGATAATTAAAAGGTGATGCGTCAACCCATCCTACAAAGAATTGCGCATCCCCACTTATACGGCGTTGTATAATTATAAATTACATGGGCGGGATAACCTCTAATTAAACATTCATTGGTTGCTTGGCATGCAAAGGCTTATAATTTGCTTGCTCTTCATCTGAAGCATGTTTGATAATTTCCTTGCCAGTGATTAGTCTAGCTCTGCGACTGCGAGTAAAATAGCTCCACATCCACTGAATCATCACAACCAACTTGTTATCAAACTCAATTAAGAAGTATATATGAATAAACAACCAAAACAACCAAGCTAAGAAACCCCTAATTTTAATAAAGCCCAGATCTACAACTGCCGAATGTTGTCCAATCATAGCCAAACTGCCTCTGTCCACATAGTTAAATGATGGAGTCCCTTCTCCTAAGAGACGGTTTTTAATTAGCTTGGCTACATATTCTCCCTCTTGCATAGCTACAGGTGCAACACCGGGTAAAGGTTTACCACCTTGATGACAGAAGTTAGCCAAATCGCCAACAACAAAGATATTTGGGTATCCTTTAATACTCAAATCTGGTTCAACCATAACACGACCAGCGCGGTCACATTCGACGTGGGTTCTTGCCATTAAGACCTTGCCCATAGGTGAAGCACTCACACCAGCTGCCCACAATACGGTTCTAGCTGCAATTGTTTTTACCTCATCACCCTGCTTAATAGTAACAATATCATCTTCAATATTAGTGACTAAAGTTTTGGTTTGTACTTCCACACCTAAACCCGCCAAAGATTCTGCTGCTGTTTGGGAAAGTTCCGCTGCAAATGGAGGAAGAACCCTATCTAAACCTTCTAACAGTAAAACCCGAGTTTCTGAGGTGTCAATATTGCGGAAATCCTCCTTCAGGGTTTTTCTAGCCAATTCAGCAATAGCTCCAGCTAATTCCACACCGGTGGGACCACCACCAACCACCACAAAAGTCAACAAAGCCCGCCGTTTAGCTGGATCAGTTTCCTTTTCTGCTGCTTCAAAGGCGGTAAAAATCCGTCGGCGCATTTCTATGGCATCCTCTAGGGTTTTTAACCCGGGTGCAAACTCCTCCCAGTTATCCTTACCAAAATAAGAATGCTTTGCACCAGTAGCCACAATCAGGGTGTGGTATGGAACTGCTTCACCTCCCACCATCACCGTCTGATCTTCAGGGTCAATATCACTTACTTCCCCCAATAAAACCGTAGTATTTTTGTTCTTACTTAGGATGGAACGCAAAGGAGAAGAAATATCCGCAGGGGATAAAGCCCCCGTAGCCACCTGGTAAAGCAAAGGTTGAAACAAATGGAAGTTCCGCCTATCTATTAGCGTTACATTCACATTAGTTTTAGCTAATGCTTTAGCCGCATATAGTCCGCCAAAACCACCACCTACGATTACCACATTATGGGGTGGGGTATTGCTAGAAGATTCAATCATAACAATTATTTTCCTTATATTACTGCTGCTGTAACTATTCTTAACATTTTTGTATCAAAGTTGTCACAAACATTTCTGTTAATTGTGAACTTTTGAAGGAAAAATAAAGGTAACCTGGAATAATCATTGCTCACCCATGGGATAGCTGGTGAGCAAATTGAGGTATGATGATGAACCGACAATTTATTTACCACTTTGATAAACAGGAGATGCTTTCATGGCGCGTATGTATTATGATGAGGATGCCAACTTAGACTTTTTAGCGGGAAAAACCGTAGCTATTATTGGTTATGGTTCCCAAGGTCATGCCCACGCGCTAAACTTAAAGGATAGTGGTGTAAATGTCATTGTAGGTTTGTATCCTGGTAGCAAATCAATTATAAAAGCTGAAGCAGCTGGGTTAACCGTAAAAAACGTAGCTGATGCTGCTAAAGCTGCTGATCTAATCATGATATTATTACCTGATGAAGTACAAAAGACAATTTACACAAATGAAATTCTGCCTAATTTAGAAGCAGGAAATATTTTAGCCTTTGCTCACGGATTCAATATTCATTTTGGGCAGATTGTTCCCCCCGAGGATGTGGATGTAATTATGGTTGCACCTAAAGGTCCTGGTCATCTAGTTCGTCGTACCTACGAGCAAGGACAAGGAGTTCCAGCCCTATTTGCCGTATATCAAAATGCTACAGGTAAAGCACGAGACCGAGCTATGGCCTATGCTAAAGGTATTGGTGGTACTAGGGCGGGTGTGTTAGAAACCACATTCCGGGAAGAAACCGAAACGGATTTATTTGGGGAACAAGCAGTATTGTGTGGTGGTTTGAGTGCATTAATTAAAGCAGGTTTTGAAACTCTAATCGAAGCTGGTTATCAACCAGAGTTGGCCTATTTTGAATGTTTACATGAGGTTAAACTGATCGTTGACTTAGTTGTTGAGGGTGGTTTAGCAACCATGCGTGATAGTATTTCTAATACCGCCGAATATGGAGACTATACTCGTGGTCCCCGGGTTGTAACTGCCCAAACCAAGGCTGAAATGAAAAAGATTCTCAGTGAAATTCAATCTGGACAGTTTGCACGGGAGTTTGTCTTAGAAAACCAAGCTGGCAAACCTGGTTTTACAGCCATGCGTCGTCAGGAAGCTGAACATCCCATTGAGGAAGTTGGCAAGGATTTACGCGCCATGTTTAGTTGGTTGAAGAAAGCTTAATTAATAGCTTTAGCCAGAGCGCCTATTCAGTACTTTGCCCATCAAGCTTGTTTACAGCGTTCTGGCTTGCCTCCAGGTAGCTGCTTAATTTAGTCTTTGTTTTAACCATAAGGCTAATAGAGGTAGTGCTAATTTATAACCCTGTTGGGCACTATAAATTAAACCCTTAGTCTGTAGTCCTGTTAGGGAACCTTGCAAAGTTCCACCTCGAGAAAGTCCATGTTTTTGAATATATTCTTTACTTTGAGGTTTGTCTGTGGGATCTATGGCTAAACATTCTAAAAGGTGAATCTGATTACCGGGTAGTAACATCAATAAAGATTCATAAGTTATGGATAAATCCCTCAGCATTGCTTCTATTACTTGTCTGACCTTTTCTTCTTTAATTAATCCTTGTTCATGTTGTAAACTCGATAGTCTATGAATTAATGCCATCGCATCACCAATGCTCCCCTGAACTGCATCTAAAAAGATGGTTAGTGCTTGAGAATGACGATCAAATTTAAGATTTTGTTTTTCCAAAACTTCCCGGGCCCAAACTGCCATAACATCCCTTTCTAAAGGAGCTAATTCAATTTTTTCCATTGCATACTTCTCCTCATCTTGATGATGGCTTGTTTCGGCAATTGTCGCTAATATAACATAACTCACATCCGGATGACTATTAATTTCTTGTCTCAAGGTAGATTCCCATACATTATGACGATCCCAAGAGCGAATATGGGGAAAACTTTGCAAAATTAATACCACTCTTCGATTTAAATCGTTAGCTATATTTTGCAACAAGTCCAATAGCATAACAAATGCCTGCCACAGTTTTTTATCATTGAGACCATGAGATAATTTGAGCCTAGTTTCTGTATTAAAAATAAACAATTCTCCACCATTTTGCTCCACCCATGTCTCAATTTTGCTCACCTCCCAATTATGATTAATTGTTTCTGTGAACAATTGCAGTAGTCTCTCTCCATCGATCGCACGAATACAGTCTATTTCTAATATTAGAGCGCCTACCTCTTGAGCTGCAATCTTAACCAATGTTCTTCTACCACTACCAGGTACTCCCGTGATTAATAAGTCCCTATCATGTAAAAGTATGTTTGTAATACGCTCAAACTCGTGAGAACGACCAATTAATTGTAATGGAGTAGATAAATCAAAGTTAACAGATTTCTCCTCCGTAGCTGTTGACATTAGAAACATAACTTATTTACTATCATTACCATAATTATTATTGAACTTGAGCAGGTAGACAGCACTAAAAAATGGTGCTATTAATATTATAACACTTTAAAATTCCAAATATAAATTTTCCTACCTGAGTGGGGAGGCATAATTATTTGTGAGATGGGTTGAGGAGCGAAACCCATGGGGGTGTTGGGTTTCATACTTCAACCCAACCTACGTTCATTTTGATTAGGAGGTGTATAAAATTATGATAATGGAAGCATGTGTGTTGCTAACAATATTGTTGGGATTTTTTGGGATAATTTTCAAAAAAAATCTAGTGATGAAGATCATCTCCATGGATGTGATGAGTACGGGGGTAATAGCCTTTTACGTCTTTATTGCATCCAAAGCAGGTTTATTTACTCCCATTCTTGGGGAAGTGAAAAAAGGTAATTATGCTGATCCTGTTCCCCAAGCAGTTATTTTAACAGCAATAGTTATTGGCTTTTCAATTCAAGCTCTGATGCTGGTGGGAGTAATGAAACTAGCTGGAGATAATCCCACCTTAGAAATCGATGAAATCGAGAAGAATAACGCCCCATAAATTTAACGTGGATTATTAATAAAGATGAATACTATAACAACGGTTTGGGTAGGTATCCCATTTTTTCTGGGATTTATGGTTTTTTTGGTTCCCCAACTTAATAGACACCTGGCATTTTTAGGGACATTAGCTAGTGCTGTTTATGGTATAGAGCTATTAATCAAACAACCACAAATTCAACTTAATTTATTGAACAGTTTTGGGGTCACCTTAGTGGCTGACCAGTTAAGTGGCTACTTTATCTTAACCAATGCTGTGGTAACAATTGCAGTAGTTTTATACTGTTGGAAAAGTGACAAAAATGCCTTTTTTTATGCCCAAGTTCTATTGGTTCATGGCAGTTTGAATGCGGCTTTTATATGTGCAGATTTTATCAGTTTGTATGTGGCATTAGAAGTAAGTGGAATAGCTGCATTTTTATTGATAGCATATAGTAGGAGTGATCGCTCAATTTGGGTAGGTTTGCGCTATCTATTTGTTAGCAATATTTCTATGTTATTTTATCTCATGGGGGCTGTATTAATTTATGAAAAAAGCTTATCTTTTAGTTTTTCTGCATTAAAAAATGCACCACCAGAAGCCATAGCATTAATTTTATTGGGACTGTTAGTTAAAGCAGGAGTTTTTGTCTCTGGTTTATGGTTACCTGTCACTCACGCTGAATCAGAAACACCAGTTTCTGCACTACTTTCGGGTATTGTGGTTAAGGCCAGCCTTTTACCCCTATTACGTTGCGCTGCGATAGACGAAAATATTTATCATATTGTGGTAATTTTTGGCGCAGGAACAGCTTTAATGGGTGTATATTATGCGATTTTAGAAAAAGATACAAAACGGATGTTAGCCTTCTCAACTATATCCCAGTTGGGATTTATTTTAGCTGCACCAGAGGTAGGAGGATTTTATGCACTAACCCATGGAATGGTTAAATCATCCTTGTTTTTAATTGTTGGTTCTTTACCGACACGTAACTTTAAGGAGCTGCAATCTCAATCAATTAATACTGTGGTTTGGATACCCTTAGTTCTTGCAAGTTTATCAATTTCTGGATTTCCCTTATTGGCTGGGTTTCCTGCCAAGGTTTTGACTTTGAGAAACTTCACATCTTGGCAGTTTGTCGCCATGAATGTCGCAGCATTAGGCACAGCGATTTTTTTTGCTAAATTCATTTTTCTTCCCCATAAGTTCAATGATAACCTAGGGACTAAACAAGGTGTAAAATCTGGGTTTTGGATAGCAGTAATTGTGTTAATTGCTGGTTTATTCATTACTAATATTGTATATTTACCAGCCTACAATTTTGGGGATATACTTAAAGCAATTGTCACTACTGTAATTGGTTGGCTGATATATCATTTAATTCTGCAAAAGTTAGCTCCACAATTAGCTGTTCATCTACCACATACATTGGAGAAGTTTGAACATTTAGTAGGTGTAATGAGTTTAACCTTAATCTTTTTATTTGGGATGGCATTATCATGATTGGACACTTAATACTAAGACTGACAATTTGGTTTTTGCTCACAGCTGATTTTAGCACCGTTAATATTATAATTGGCGTAGCTATTGCATTTTTACTACCTAGAGGTTACAGTTCCAGGGCAAAATTTACGGAATGGTTAAGAGTATTTGGTCAGGTACTAGTTGCCATTGTTGTAGCTTTTAAAGAGGCATTTGAGATCATCTTGTTTCCCCATTATCAGGAAGAAATTATCAGAGAAAATGTGAAAAATAAACATTCATATTTACTGATATTCATGGATATATTTCTGATTACGTTCACACCTAAAACCATTGTTTTTAATCATAATGAACAGGGATTTTACGAAGTCCATCAAATTAAACCTGGAGGTAAAAAATAAATATGTATTTACAAATTGTTTTAGTAGCAATGATTGCCGGTTTGTTAATTCCCATTTACGAGGTATGGAAAACAGATAATACCTGGCAATTAATGTTGGCTCTAGGTAGTATTTCTAGTAAAGTATCAATCATAATTTTAGTAGTTTCTGTTGTGCGAGATGATTGGATGATTGGAGTAGTAGCAGCAATTATTTTAAGCTTGGGAAATGCAGGATTTATGTTATTAGCACATGTTATAAGGAGGTTAAATGATGGATCTTATTAGTTATATCTTGATGACAATTGGGATTTTATTCTGGTTTTGGGGAACTTCCCATTTAGTTAGTGATAAATCAGTACTATTCAAATTGCATGGACTTTCTGTAGCTGATACCCTGGGTTCAATGCTGATCATACTTGCCATTTTATTCATAATTCCCAGTAAATGGCCACTACTACTTTTGGCAATTATTTCCCTGGCGATTTGGAATACTATGTTGGGTTATGTAATTGCCCATTGCTCAACTGAAGATATAACCCCAGAGGTGGAAAATGAATGATTCTTATCTCTATATAATTGTTGCTTTGTTACCCCTAACTGCGGGTTTGTTAGTTACCCAAGTTAACCCCTATCATGGATTAATTTTGCGCGGAGTTTTAGGTGCGATCGCCGCTTTGGTAGATGCAGTGTTAGGGGCGGCTGATGTAGCTTTAACAGAGGCATTGATGGGTACAATGTTATCTGTAACTTTGTATGCTATAGCAGTTCGTTCTTCTTTGGTTTTACGTGTGGGTGTGATAGAAAATCAGGATGGGGAGATTCTAAAAGTAATAGAGGATTTTCGCCGGGTCTTCAGTAAACATTATATGAGACTGGAAGTTGTGACCTACAACAATCAACAAGCTCTACGAAATGCCTTAATTTCTAAAGATGTTCATGCTACCTGTTTCCCCAACTTAATTCAAAATGAGCCACCAAATACTGAAGGGCATAATTATCAAACAGAAGTTAGAGTTCATCGAGTTTATAACATCATTGAGAGTGAAATACTGCCCAACAATACGGGGTTAACAAAATTAGAATATGTTGATATTTTAGTATCTGAGGAGAAACACCCATGAAAATGAAGTTTGTTTATATTCTCGCCGGGGTAGGATTGTTTTTAAAAATGTTATTCCTCTCCGATGTGACTTCCAACCTATCTGGAATGTCAACTATAAAAGACACCATGTCCAGTATAGTTCCAGCGGGTATTTCTATCACGGAAAAAGTAGTTGCTGAAAGCGGGGTTGTGAATGCAGTGTCAGGAATTATTTTTAGAAATCGCCTTTACGATACGATTTTTGAGGTTATTGTATTTACAATTGCCATTTTAGGATGTAATTTTTTATTGGCCAGTGAAAATCCATCCTGTACTATTTATCAGTTTAAAGATAGAGCATCTATCACCCTAGCTCGCTTGGGAGCAACCATTGCAGCATTAGTGGGTATAGAATTAGCAATTAGAGGACATCTAAGTCCTGGGGGGGGATTTGCTGCAGGTGTTGCAGGTGGAACAGCAATAGGTTTAGTGGCAATTACTTCATCTTATCAATGGATGGAGGATATTTATCAGCGGTATCGTGCAGCTATATGGGAGAAGATTTCAGTTTTGATTTTTATCGTGTTATCGGTGGTTACCTTATCGGGATTTGAGTTACCTCATGGAGAACTGGGGAAATTATTTAGTGGTGGGATCCTACCCATATTAAATATTATTGTTGCAGTGAAGGTGGCGCTGGGATCCTGGGCGGCGGTTTTGATTTTTATTCGCCATCGAGGTTTATTATAGTGGCTAAGTTTATTTTTTCTTATTTTTTCAAAAGTAGGTTGCAGGAATAAATGCTGCCATGTTCAAACCAATATTCTTTCAACTACATCTTGCAGGGAATAAGGACAGTCTTGTGGCATATTTATTTCAGCGTCTTTCATTGCATCTAATCGAGCAGTGGGATACATTTTGTTTACCCACTCTTGACAAAAATAGCGTTTTAGGCTAGGACTATCCTCCAAATATAAATCAAGATTCTTTCTCTCCCTTTCAATGGTGATTTGCCAACTTCGAGAGCGTTTTTCAGGTTGGTGGTCCCATTTAAGTAAGTGATGGAGAATTAGACAAATACTACTCAATAATCTATCCCTCTCTCGTTTAGACAAGTCTCTAATTTCCTCTACCAGATTATCTATATCTAGATCTTCAAAACGTTTGGCAGCAATTAGGTCGGCCATCCTTTCCGACCATAGGGCAAAATCTTGCTCATATAGGGATATTTGAGACTTCATTTGGAGATCCAAAATTGGTGACCAGGATATTCTGCCATACTTTAGAGCCTAGAGTTCACTTCTTTGGTGAAAAATTCCCCTGAAAATCAGGATAGAATTAATTAGGCACTTATTAATCATTCATCTAATCGTTAATCTAACTCCAACTATGTCCTCTGGTATCACTGTCGAAAAGAAAAAGTTAACAAAACCTCCCCTGAAACTTCATTACTTAGGTGACCGGGTTCTCCGTCAACCTGCTAAACGGATCACTAAAATAGATGATGAACTTCGTCAACTGATCCGAGATATGCTCCAAACTATGTACAGCGAAGATGGTATTGGTTTGGCCGCACCTCAGGTAGGAGTTAATAAACAGTTAGTTGTTATTGACTGTAACCCTGATAAGCCGGAAATACCCCCATTGGTATTGATTAATCCTGTAATTAAACAAGTTAGTAGTGAGCTTTGTGTTGCTCAGGAAGGGTGTTTAAGCATCCCCAAAGTTTTTTTGGAGGTCAAACGCCCAAAAATTGTGGAAATTGCCTATAAAGATGAATATGGCCGTCCTCAGACCCTAAAAGCTGATAATTTGTTGGCAAGATGTATTTTACACGAGATGGATCACCTCAATGGTGTGGTGTTTGTTGATCGTGTGGAAAATTCTCTCAGTTTGACGGAGGAACTGTCTAAAAATGGTTTCTCTCATCAAGCTGTTAAACCATTAGTCGAGGTGATCTAGCTGTGTATTTAACTCCCAAAAGTGGTCTGTTTTTAGGTGGTTCCTGTGTAACAGCGATCGCTGCTGTTGGTTCGGTATTTGAACTTAGTTACGGCCAACCTAATTTTGGTTTCCAAACCACTGCTATTATTTTGGCTATTAGTATTCCTGTGACCGTCTTGTTGTTTGTTGCTGCGGTCAAGGACGCACGGGCGAATATTAAATAGGAGTGGGAGTAATCTCCCTATCTATCGGAAATCGCAGGATGCTGCAATGGCTAAACCCAGTAAGGTGTTATATTCCTCAACCTGAATGGAATAAGCACCAAATCTGGCTAGGTGGGGATTCATTAGTTGTGCGTCAAACACAAGAAATTTCCTCTCCCGCAGTCTTTCTACCAGTTTAACCATGGCTACTTTGGATCCTTCGGGGATGTGATAAAACATGGACTCACCAATAAAAGCACCACCGATGACAATTCCTAAAATCCCCCCTGCTAATTGATTACCTTGCCAGGTTTCAAAACTGTAAGCATAACCAGCTTGATACAATGACCAGTAGATTTGTTGCAGTTGGGGGGAAATCCAGGTGGTTTCCCGGTTGGCACATCCCCTAACTACTCCTATAAAATCCTGGTTGATCCTGACTGTGAATCTCTGTTGATTGAGAGCCCTTTGTAAGGACCTAGGATAGCGGAATCTTTCATCTAGGGGAATTAGGGTGTGTTCCTTACTTCTGTACCATCTAAGTTGATTATACTCATCGGCCATGAGAAAATATCCTTGAGCATAACCTTGAATAATAATATTAACATCATAAGTATCATCAGTATCACGTTTCATCGTTTTTTAAAAACACCAGAATTCAAATGAACCAACCTATTTCTCCTATTACTTTACCACCTGCAGAAAATCCCCAAATCGAGGGGGAATGGTTACAAAAACGACTGCTACAGTGGTTGGATACGGAATTTCTCCCGGAAGTGGTTAATCAGAAAATTGCCCAGCGCGCAGCCCAGATTTTTGTTAGACAACGTATGGAGGGAGAAAATGATTTGGGTTCCTTGGTGATTGCTATTGTGACCGAAATGCAGTCTTTTGATTTTTCTAAAAGCTTTTATGGGGAATTTGCGATCGCCAACGCAGTTAGCGATCTGTTGTTGGATAGTTTAGGAATTGATCGTTGTTGTGGGTATTAACAGATAATTACTAGTTGAATATGACAGTTATCAAACCGGTTAACTACCGAACCCAGTCTATAGATAGTTCGTTTGAAGCTGAACAGGTACAGTTTAAACTCTGGCGAAACCTGATTCCTAGTGAAAAAGAATCTTTGCTTAAACGAATAGCAAAACGAGGGTCCATGTTAGCATTATCAGGCATTCAGTGTCAATTTCCTAATGCTTCAAAAGAAATAATAAGAGAATACTATATTAGAAAGCGCTTAGGAGATAAGTGGGCTAATTTATTATCGGGTTTAAAATATCAGGGAGATTTAATGATAGAGGATCCAATTTGGTTAGCACTGGAGTTAGCATCTATTTTGAGTTCATTGGATATTGTGTATTATGTGGGAGGTTCGGTTGCTAGTTCTCTCCAGGGAGAGGTGAGACTCACCCAGGATTTAGATGTAATCGCCAACATTGAAAATAGTCAAATTCAGCCACTAATTAGGGCGATGGTAGATCAATTCTATATTAGCTATACTGCTGTGGAAGAAGCTGTGAATGGAAAAACTTTGTCATTTAATGTTATCCATTTAACTACCACCGAAAAAGCTGACATTTTTGTGATGAAAAAGGATGAGTTTTCCCTTTCTCAAATGTCTCGTCGTGTGCTACACTTTGGGGATAGGAATAAATCTTTCTATATCTGTACACCGGAAGATACAATCCTACAAAAACTGCTCTGGTTTCGGATGGATAACAGCGAATCTCAAAAACAGTGGCGAGATATTTTAGGTGTGTTAAAACTCCAAAAGGAACTTCTCGACTTTGACTATCTTGGAGAATGGGGGAAAAAATTAAATTTAACATACCTACTTCTACAAGCTCTAAGAGAATCTGGGAATGGATAGCCACCCAGACTATTATAGTATCTCATTCCTCCTTTTGTGTATTCTGTTTAGATTGAAAACTCTGTTCCATGACATTTTGAATGGTTTGTAGATCGGGTTTTTTACCCCCCATTAAATCTCCAAAATAAACACAAGCAGCTTCACCCAAAGACCAGGTATAAGCACCCGCCCAAGATGCTGCAATTACAGTTCCAAAACCGGGGACAAATTTAATTAATTCTCTCCCTATAGCTTGAGCTAAAAAACCACCTGCAATTGTACTAACAATTCCACCTGCTTGGGAAGGGGTCAAAGTTTGACCATATAATTTGCCCAAAAGTCCAACCATGGAAACTTGTAAAGCTGTTAAAACTGGCATAGTAGTGAAGGGTAAAGGTACTGCTGCTAAAGTAGTGGCCATAATGGAAAAAGGTAAAATATATCTTCTAGCGGTATCACGATAAATATTGCCTAATTTATCTCCCGCTTGTTCATCTAACAACTGATAAATTGTCTTAGCTTCTGCTTCTGGTAAAAGACTGGTTAAACTATCTCGGAATGCTTCTAGTCCATAAAAAACTGGACTATAACCATCTTCCTCTAGGGTAAAATCTACCAAAGTTGCTCGGTCATATAACCCGGAGAAGTTAGCTTTAATTTCATCAAATGCTCGATTAATTTCTGCAAAATTTGGTGGATAATCAGGGTGATTTTCCATATCCGGTGGATAGATTTCATGTAAACATGTTACTGCCAATAAACAGGGAATATGTGTATACTGCTGACGTAATTTTTGGGCAATATTTCGTAGGGTATCGGTGGCAAAGTCGTTGATTTTTACAGTTAGTATGAAAACTCTTGCTCGCTTGGTTCCAGTATTTAAATCCTTAATTATCTCTTGAATAATAACCTCTGTATCTTTGTCAGTATCACCCAAACCTACTGTGTCTGTAAAGATAATTAATGGTAAATCATTATTAGGATAGATATATCTTTCTGTATTTTGAGTGTGGGGACGAAAACCCTGACCAATAATCTCTGGAGACACACCTGTAAAACCCCTAACAATTGAACTTTTACCAGTTTGTGGTTTCCCAAGTAATAAAGCTTCTGTAGTGGGTAATTGACTAGTAACTGTGGCCAAAATTTCTGCCACTTGACTATCATTAATACTAAACCATTGTTGTACACTTTGTTTCCCTTTATCTACAGCACGGGAAACTAATTTTTGCCAATAATTGATCGGGTTCACATCTGAGTTAGCTTGGGACTGATTCGACTCAGGAAAACTTAATTCTTTTATCACTTCACCAACTGATTGGTAACGTTCACGGACAGATGCTGTCATTTTATCCAAAATTCTTCCCAGTTGGTCGGTAACAGAATTAGTACCTAGATGGTTACGCCATAAAAATTTTTCTGTTGTGGTATCATAGAAGCTAGTAGGGTCAACATTGGTGACTAAGTACATACAAGTTACACCCAGACTATATATATCACTACTAAATGTGGCTTGACCTCTAACTTGTTCCGGAGCGCAATATTGCATAGAACCAATAACTGTGCCCTCTTTCATTTCAGCTTGTCCATCCATCACCTTAGCTGCACCAAAATCTACCAAGAAAAGTTTATTGTCTACAGCATGACGAATTATATTTTCTGGTTTAATGTCACGATGAATAACCTGTTTTTCATGGACAAATGCTAGAATGTTTAACAACTCTATTAATAGTTCCCTTACCTGGGTGGTAGAGAATACCCCTTTTTTCTGGAGTTCTACCTCCAAAGTATCACCTTCTATATACTCTTGAACTAAATACTGACGATTATCCTCAGAGTGGGTAAAATAATCGAACAGTTCTGGGATTTGGGGATGTTGGCCCAACTCCTCCAATTGTCTTGCTTCTTGATTAAATAGACGGGATGCTTTGTCAATAGTATCTGTTCCCTGGGCTTGGGGTAAAAATTGTTTAATGACACATAAGGGTTGAGAGGGTTTTCCCGTATCTGTTGCTAAAAATGTGCGTCCAAATCCTCCCTGTCCCAGAATTTTTCTGGGAATGAATCTTTCTCGCAGGATTAATTTGCTACCACATTTTTGGCAGTATTTACAATTGTCTGGATTGTGATTTAAGCAGTGCGGATTTAGACAGCAGATTGTATTCATCTTACTCACGCCTATACGAATTTTTAGTTGGTAGGATTCTTGTCAGTAATATAACGAGTATAGTACAAGATGGTAATAAAATATGGTTGGAAAATGCCATTAGTGTACAAGTAGTCCCAATAAGCTGATCAAAGATATAGGGAAACAATCATAATTGAAGGAATTTATTTTCACAAATGTTTGTAATTCACAGAATCTTCATTTTTGATCCACTAAAACTTGATATTAATTACTCATAAAAAAACCAGCATGACCAGCAATAACAACAACTATTCAGAATCGTCCGGAATGGGAGTATTTTCTATTAGCAAATCAGGAGATTTGACGACAGATCTCAATACTTCCTTCCCTATTAATGTTTCTCCTGAACCCCTAGCAGAGCAACCCATATTACCTACCACACCACCATTGGGTGAATTGCCAAAAATACCTATTAGCGCTAATCCTAATCCCAATCCCTATTTAACTAGCGCCGCTATTGTTCCCGATTTCAATGGTGACGGTAAAACAGATAAAATGTGGGTGAATGTACAAACAGGTGAAATCTTTGTTCGTCTCATGGATGGTACAAGAATCATAGAACAAGCTTCTTTAGGTCAGTACGATCTAAGAACTTGGAGTTATAAAACCGCTGATTTTAACAGCGATAATAAAACAGACTTCTTGTTGCGTAATGAGACCACGGGTGAAAACCTAGTGGTGTTGATGGATGGTACAAAAGTTGCCAGTTTCTTAATGTTGGATAGGGTAGATCCAGGTTGGAAAGCGGAAATTGGCGATTTTAATGGTGACCGTAAAACCGACATTTTCTGGCGCAATACCACTACTGGTCAAAATGCAATTTGGGAAATGAATGGTACTAAGGTTGTAAATGCTACTATGTTGGAAACAAAGGATGTGGCCCTAACAGCTACCATAGTTGATTTTGACGGTAATGGTAAAAGTGATATTTTTTGGCGTGATAGTTTAACTGGTGCCAATAGTGCTTGGTTTATGAATGGTACTGAAATCACTAACTATGATTTACAAGCTCAGGATGGCGCCTGGACTAGCACTCTGGGAGACTTCAATGGTGATTTAAAAACAGATATTTTGTGGCGTAATAACACCACTGGTGAAAACAAAATTTGGACCATGAATGGTGTTTTTATCACTGAAGGAGTTGTCAACACTTTAGGTCAGGGTTGGACTGCTAATATCGGTGATTTTAATGGTGATGGTAGAACGGACATTTTCTGGCATAATAGTTCTACCGGAGAAAACACCGCTTGGTTAATGAATGGTACTAGTATTCAGTCTGAGGCCTTTTTACCCAGCAATCCCCCTGGTCTAACAGCTTCTCTTGGTGATTTTAATGGAGATGGTAAAACGGATATTTACTGGAGAGACCAACAAACCGGTGCAGATAAAATCTGGAACATGAATGGTACTATAGCTAGTGAAACTCCTGTTTCTGAAGTCGATAGGTTGACTCCAGAATGGTACACTGCATAGGTTAATACATTCCCAGGGCGATCGCTTGATCGCCACTTTCCATTGACAGCGTCAGGTCTCTAACTCCCGGAGAAAATTAGACAGTAACTGCTTACCAGCTATAGTTAACACACTCTCTGGATGAAATTGCACACCTTGGATGTGAGGATAATTCCTGTGTCGCACTCCCATGATTGTTCCATCTTCTACCCAAGCAGTAATTTCTAATATATCGGGACAGGTTTCACGCTCAATGACTAAGCTATGATATCTTGTAGCGGTAATAGGATTTTCTAATCCTTGAAATACTCCCACACTGTTGTGAAGCACTGGAGATGTTTTACCATGCATCAATTCTGTTGCTGCAACAACTTTACCCCCAAATACTTTGCCAATACTTTGATGACCTAAACAAACACCCAAAATTGGCAAGCTGGAACCTAACTTTTCAATTACATCCAGGGAAATCCCCGCGTCTTCAGGACGACCAGGACCAGGAGAAATCACTAGTCCATGGGGTTTTAATTCTCTAATCCCCTCCACTGTAATTTTATCGTTACGAAAAACTTTTAGATCCGCAGCAGCAGGAAACTCCACTGCCAGCTCCCCCAAATACTGCACCAAGTTGTATGTAAAACTATCGTAATTATCAATGACTATAATCACAATTCGCACCCACAAGTGTTAATTAAAAGAACTAATTACAAATACTAACTACCATTCTGACAAGAATATAGTTGTGATTAAACGTATTAAAGGAGGAAGCAATAGTGTAACTGCCACTATTAGTGATACCATGGCTGAGATAAGCACAGCACCAGCAGCACAGTCTTTAGCCACTTTCGCCAATTCATGATAGGTCTGCTTAACAGTTAAATCCACCAGAGATTCAATGGCTGTATTAACTAACTCCAAGGTTAAAACTAAACCACTTGTAATACTAATTATGGCTATTTCTACTGGTTTAAGATGGAGAAAAATACTCAAACCAATCACGAAAGCACAAGCAGCTACATGAATCCGAAAGTTACGCTGGGTCTGAAAACCATAGCTGATTCCAGCCCAAGCGTATTTAAAGCTGGCAAGTAAGTTAGAAGCTATTTGCCAAGAAAATTCCCTTTCCGAAGATACAATTTTTGGTAAGCGCTTTGGTGGTGTTGGTGGTATTGAAGTCTTGGGGAACATAGGATGTTGGAGATTCAAAAATCAAGTGTAATCAGAATGGGTGGGAGGAGACTTAACACATTCTAAGGGACTAATTTGAATTTGTCATAACTTTAAACAATTTGTGACAGAATTACCGTCAATGTAGCCTGATAGTCGACACTTTTTTTAATGTTACCGTCCTGTTCGTTGTAACTCCCTCTTAAATATTGCTAACAATACCAACTGATTTTAGCAGCATGGATTGTTTGTTTAATATCTCTATTAAACTTTGCTCATCCGGATGATCCCAACCCAAAAGATGTAATAAACCATGGGCACTCAACCAAGCCAACTCTGTAGTCAAATTATGTTCTCGCTCTTGAGCTTGACAAATGGCGGTATCTATGGATATGACAATGTCACCCAGGTATAAGGGTTGACTGGCTAGCATTTCCTCGGTGTAGGGGAAATTATTCTCTAGTGCAGCAAAAGCCAAAACATCTGTTGGTTGGTCTTTCTGACGATATTGGGCATTCAATTCTTGAATTTGGGCATCATTGGTTAACTGCAATCCGATTTCATAACTCAAGGCCCTTGGCAGTTTGACAGCAAGCAGGGTCAACCACTGGCTAAACCACATATACCATTTTTCTTCTGATACTTGATTAGTCAAGTTCAAGTCATAACTATTTTCAATAAATAACTCAACTTGTAATTGAGTCTGTACTTTGGTTTGGGAGGACACAGAATTTCCTTTATTTAGCGAGTGAGGTATGCTAGACCAACCAGAACAGCTAACAACCCTATGGCAGTTAGTCCAAAATGTTTGAGGGATGTGCCACCTTTTCTGACCATGTTTCGCATTGCCAGCTTCACATAACTAGGTTTTGATTCGTTTACAGGGGTGTTACTCATAATCTCTGTACGGTTTCTAACTGTAAATATTTGACTTTTAAATTTATTTACTATTATCTAGCTCATTTTCTCTCTTGTCAACTTTACTTATTCGTTCTTATTTAATTAGATTTAATTAGATTTAATTGGCTCTAATTTAAATATGACCTTGCCATCGCTTAATAGGTATACAATCAATGTCTAATTGATCTAAAGCACGAGCAACCACAAAATCCACTAAATCCTCTATGCTTTTAGGATTATGATACCAAGCAGGAATGGCGGGGACAACCCTCACTCCAGTTTCTGCTAGGGTGGTTAGATTCCGCAGGTGAATCAAACTCAAGGGAGTTTCTCTGGGGACTATTACTAGTTTACGCCCCTCCTTAATTTGTACATCCGCTGCTCTTTCTAGCAAATCCGAACTTAAACCTACCGCTAGTTTGGCTACCGTACTCATGCTACAAGGAATAATAATCATCCCTAAGCTCCTAAAAGAACCACTAGCAATACCAGCGCCTACATCGCTCCAGGGATGACAACGTAATTTACCCATGGAGGTCACTCCAGCTTGCGATCGCCAGAATTGCTCCTGAGCGATCGCTTCCGGAGGCATACGGATGTTTTGCTCTGCTTGCCAAACTGTATAAGTAGATTTAGAGGCAACCAGTTCTATACTATAATCGGATTCTAGTAGAAACTTAAGGGCGCGCACAGCATAAATCAAACCAGATGCTCCAGATACTCCTATAATTAGAGGTTTGCTATGATTTCTGTTATTGTTACTTTTATCAATGTGATTAGACACGAAGTTTCTCAAAAAAGTTAGTAGGTAACATGGGGTTAATAAATGTCAAAAGGCATTAGGACAAAGATGTGTCTTAAACCCCTAGCCTTTTAACTGTAATCCACAAGTGGTTAATCTATATCAAAGGGTGGGGTTTGATCAGGTAGGTAGATATTTGATCTGTCATCATTGGTTGTTTCCGAACCATTAATTTTACCATCTGCTCCAGTGGTAACTAAATCAATTTGTTGACGATAGTAGTCTACACTTTTGACCTGTACAAATACCTGATCTCCTAAGCGATAGGAAGCGCGATTTTTTCTACCAAATAGGGCTTGTTGTCGAGCGCGGTATTCATACCAATCATCCTTGAGAGAACTAACGTGAACTAATCCCTCTACTCGTAAAGGGGTGGCTAAATGAGAACCAACTTCCTCCGTTGGGGGAACTTCTATCTCCACAAAAAAACCGTAGGATTGAACCCCAGTAATCACACCAGGAAAGATTTGGTTAATCTGCTGTTTCATCACCTGTGCTTTTTGTAATCCAGCTAGATCAGTTTCAGCATCATAAACTTGTTTCTCTCTCTCATTAATCTGGACCAGAATCCTGTTTAATTCTGTTTGTAGCTCTTGTTGTACTTCCGGAGGTAAAACATTCCAGTTAATTTCTTGATGAGAAGAAGAATGACGTAGATTAACCCGCTCCTTGACACGACTATTACGGCGATCGCGCCCACACTCAAGAACAGCATGATACACTCTTTGCATAACTAGGTCTGGATACCGACGTAAAGGGGAGCTAAAGTGTATATACGCTGGCAGTGCTAATCCAAAGTGAGGTGCTTTAACAGTACTATAAACGCCAGGTTTTAGAGTATCCTGTAGTAAGTAAGTCAAAACCTGTTCTGATGGGGATTCAGCAAAAACGCCTGTTAAATGTTGATAATCCACAGATTGAATTTCCAACTCGGGGTCTATGATTAATTCCACACCCAAATTAACTGCCAGTTTTAGCATTTCTTGAACATCTTGAGAATCGGGAGATCCCTGAACACGCCAAACTGCTGGAATATCCAAAGCACTCAGGTGTTGACCCATTAACTGATTAACCATGAGAATTAACTCCCTCAAAACCGATCCCAGTGGTGAACTGTCGGGAATAATTGCTCCCATACTACCTTCATCATGGTAAGGATTGTAACCCAATGGTAGATTCAGCTCTAAGCAACCACGAGATAAACGGTCTTTCTTGATGATTTGAGCCAAAGATGTTAAATCATTTAACATCTCTATCACCCGGGTTAACTCTGATGACTCACCTGCAAGGAACGACTGGGCCTGTTCATAGGTAATACTTGTATCTACATTGACTACACTCGGTTGAATTTCCCACTCTGTAATCTGTCCCTTCTCAATATCAATATTGATGATAAAAGACAAAGCCAGGCGATCGCTATCGGGTAGTAAAGAACAGCACTCTGCTACTGTATGAGGTAGCATGGGCAAGATGAGATTGCCAAGGTGAATAGTTTTTCCCCGTTTCAGTGCTTCCCGATCCAAAATTTCATCCGGGTGGATATAGACAGATAAATCTGTAATGTGAACCATCAATTGCCAGTTGGTGACAGAATGCTTCTCCAGACTAAAAGCATTTTCCACCACTCCATCCCCATCTACCCCCTCTATAGTCAGAGTAAATACACTCCTTAAATCCAGACGCTCGCGCAGATTGGCCTTGAGGAGATTTTTCGGTAACCTAGCTGCTGCATCTAATACATTTTCTCCAAAGTTCCTGGATAGGTCGTGTTTGCATGTAACTAAATCTATATCAGCAGCGGCTTCAGCATCCGTACCAAGAATTTGTACAACCTGACCCAGGGGGGGATATTGTGCCAAGGGATAGCGGATCACCTCCACATGTGCCAGATGATCGATAGCGTCTTGCAAATTAATTCCATTGCTCACCAATTTCAATTCAAACAGCAATCGGTCATCTAAAGGTACCGCGCGGAAACCACCTTCCACTTGCTTAATCCGTGCCAATAAAGTGTGATTAGATCGCTCTAAAATCAACTTTACCTCACCTTCAGGAGAACGACGACGACTTCCCTCCTTGAGGATGCGAACTAATACGCGGTCTCCATTCCAAGCGTGACTAAGATGACTTTCTCGAATGTAAATATCTTCTGCACCTTCGGGATCCTGGATAGCAAAACAAAATCCCTTGCTAGAACAGCGCAGCTTCGCTTCTATCAGCCCCTCCTCTGATACGCGACGATACTTACCCCGGTCCTTAACTAAAAGTCCAACTTTTTCGAGCACCTCCAAAGCAATATGAAGTTTTTCCAAACTATCCTCATCTTCACAACCCAATTTTTTTTCCAGAACCTTCCTAGCTACCAATTTGTCATCGGTAAAATTGGCAAGGAGTGTAGCGATTGAAAATTCCATGCAGTGAACTGGCCTTTGGTCAAAACATCATTTTTCTTGTTATCTGGTTCTTACCTGTATATCCTCACAGTCTACACATATTGCCAACGATTTACCCGTTCCCTTAGACTCTCGTAAACGTATGAATCTGAGTTTTAACCAAGAGAAACTGCCGATTTACCCAATTATTTGTAAAATTGGTGACAATCAGGTTGGCAACTGAATGAGCAATGACAGCGAACTCTATCTTCATTATTGTAGATTTAGAGCACACTCGCAGAAAATACTCCTAGACATTTTAGTTGAGGTAATCACCATAGCATTATTAATAGCACTATTAAAGGTATCACTAGCACTCGAATCCAAATTTCCGCTGTTGAAATTCTGGAGAATTGGATGATGGGGATTACTCCCAATCATCCACAGTTTATAGTAAGGCCAGGGGGCGACTACCAGCTGCATGTCGGTCAATTACTTGGTCAATAAGTCCATATTCCCTGGCCTCTTGGGGAGACATGAAAAAATCTCGCTCCGTATCTTCGGCTATTCGGTCAAATGGCTGACTAGTATGTTCAGCCAAATATTCGTTTAGCTTGCGTTTGTGATATAGAATTTCCCGAGCTTGAATTTCTATATCTGTAGCTTGTCCCTGAGCACCGCCTAATGGCTGGTGAATCATGATGCGCGAGTGGGGTAAACTCATACGTTTACCTTTAGTACCTGCACTCAATAGAAAGGCCCCCATACTGGCAGCCAGTCCTGTACAAATAGTACACACATTAGGGCGGATGTTCTTCATAGTATCAAAAATTCCCATTCCTGCTGTCACTGAACCACCGGGAGAGTTGATATACATATAAATATCTTTCTCCGGGTCTTCAGAGTCTAAAAACAGCAGTTGGGCCACTATTAGACTAGCTAAACTGCTATCCACCTGTTGCCCTAAAAAAACGATCCGTTCGCGCAGCAAACGTGAATAGATATCAAAGGCGCGTTCGCCTCGACCCGATTGTTCAATAACGATAGGAATCATGAGGTTATTTGTAGCTATTTACCCTTTATTTTATTCGAGGTTCGAGAGAATGGACTGGATTAATGGCCATATCTCATATTTCAAGAGGAACTTTTAATAGCACTTCCGGTCTAGGTTAGAACAGACCCGAATATCATAACATATCATCGGGTAAATCCCAATTAAGGCTGTATTCAGATTAGTGGTTCAATTAATCAGATTAAAAATGCTATTTATTAAGTGGGGGGAGTGTTATGCTACAAAGACTCATACAGGCAGTTTTCATTACTTTTCTACTTTACCTAGTTGTCATTCTCAATCTGACTCATCAAACTTCCCCTAAACCCATCCTACCAGTGTCAGACATTTCTTTGTTATAGTTGTACCAAAATGCGCGTTTTTTCTGAGAAGATATTTTGGTAAACTGTTGACACGAACAGACGGAGGTGCAAAACTTTGGGCATAGAATTACGCAGTTACGTATTTCTAGACAACTTACAACCGCAACATGCGGCATATATGGGAACAGTGGCCCAAGGTTTTTTACCTTTACCGGGTGACACTTCCATCTGGATTGAAATTTCACCCGGTATTGAAATCAATAAAATTACTGATGTTGCCTTAAAATCTGCTTCCGTGCGTCCAGGGTGGCAAATAGTAGAAAGACTATATGGAATGTTGGAACTACATTCAGGATCTCAGGGGGAAACAAGAGCAGCAGGACAAGCAGTTTTGGACTTATTGGGAGTCAAAAAAGAGGACTGTCTCAAACCACGAGTCATTTCCAGTCAAATTATTCGCAACATTGATGCTTATCAAACTCAGCTGATCAACCGTAGTCGTCGTGGACAACTGTTATTAGCTGGACAAACCCTCTACGTTTTAGAAGTTGAACCTGCTGCTTATGCAGCATTAGCTGCTAATGAAGCGGAAAAAGCTGCTGCGATTAATATTCTAGAAGTTTTACCAGTGGGTAGTTTTGGCAGACTTTATCTAGGGGGAGCAGAACGAGATATTTTAGCTGGTGCTGCTGGAGCTTTAGCAGCTATTGAAAATGTTCCTGGTCGTGCTCCCCAAGGCCATCGTAAAGAATAGTGACAGGATAACTAAAATGGCAATTGAAACACATCTTACCCTACTCAAAGCAGGTGCTGTTACCTGGTTAGATTGGAGAGCGCGAAACCCAGAACTTCAAGTTGATTTAAGTACCTCTAATTTAAGAGGGGAGAATTTTCGTGGTGCTAATTTCCAAAATGTCAATTTAAATCAGGTGGACTTTAGCCATGCTTTGCTGGTAAGAGCAGATTTTCAAGATGCCAATTTAAGTGCTGCTAATCTAAATAGCGCTAAATTAGTTCAGGCAAATCTTAGAAAGGCTAATTTAAGTGTTGCTAACTTGCAAAATGCCAATTTAATGCGTGCAAATTTAGATGGAGCAGTTCTAATTGGAGCAGATCTAAAAAATTCAAACCTACAGGATGCAGTAGTTACCAGTGCCAACTTAATTGGAACTGACTTTTATTGTGCCAATTTAAACGGTGTTGATTTCGCTTATAGTAAACTTATACGCAGTAATCTGAGTTTTGCCAACTTAATCGGAGCTAATTTAATTGGTAGTAATTTACAAGACTGTAATTTGTATGAAGCTGAAATTATAAATAGTTACTTATATGACACAAATTTATCCAGAGCCAATTTAAGCAGATCCCATTTAGGAAGTTCCTATTTATGTCGCGCCAATTTCATGGAAGCTAATTTAACTAGTGCTGACCTAACAGGTGCTAATTTAAAAGATGCTAATTTAGCTGGTGCCAATCTTCAGGGAGCGAATCTTAGATGTGCTAATTTAACAGGCGCTAATTTAACAGGTGCCAACTTACAAAACGCCATTTTACCTCCCGTTTTTATTTGTAATCAACGGTAAAGATATACTTGATAAGTAGGTGGGTTGAAGTATGAAACCCAACACCCCCATCGGTTACGCGATCTCCCCTACAAATAATTGTGCCTCCCTACTTAGTTTATTTAATGGATAATGGAGAAAAGTGAGAGTTGGCTACAGCTATAGTACTGAAAACAACTGTTTTTGTTCTGGGAAAATGATATTGCTAGATTACCCAGTTCACCACAAGTGTAGATTCTGAAAATGAAGCCTAAACCCATAAATTCTAACTATACCAGAAAGCCAAGAATATTTAACCAACCAGAGCGTTTTATTGAAGGTTGGTACTGGGTGCTACCTTCCCATAAATTATTAGTTGGTGAGGTAAAACCTATCACTATTTTAGGGAAAGAATTGGTAATCTATCGTGGAGAAGATGGACTGGTAGTTATCTTCGATGCTTACTGTCCACACATGGGTGCTCATCTTGGGGAAGGTAAGGTGAAAGGTAATGAACTACGTTGTTTTTTACATCACTGGCAATATGATCAAGAGGGTTTTTGCACCAAGATTCCCTGTTTGGATGAAAGCATAGATACTACAGCTACTAAATCTATTAAAGCTAGAAATTGGCCTACCGAGGAAAAATATGGTTTGATTTGGGTATGGACAGGAGAAAATCTTCAGCAATCTTTACCTTTTATTCCAGAGTTGGAAGTTGCAGAACTAGATATAGCCTTTGGTGGTAAGTTTCTCATCCATTGTCATCCTCATATTGTGATGGTTAGTCCTATTGATGCTCAGCATTTTTACAATATTCATAGACAAGTATGGGAATCTAGTTTTCAAAAACAAGAGCTGAATGAGAATGCAATTATTTTCAGGTACAATCAGCAGTGTAATAACTATAATTCTAATTCTCCAATTAAAATTCTCCGATTTTTGCTTAATCCACCTATCAGCTATCATCTTTGTTACTGGTATGGGAGCACAATGATAGTCAGGGTGGAAATTAGGTTTTTACATTTTCAGTTTAACTGTCACATCCTTTATGCACTGCGTTTAATAGAATCAGGAAAAACCACGGGAATAAGAATTTTTATCGCTAAAAAACGTCCAGGTATTATTGGTCATATATATGGCAAATTCCTTCTTTGGTTGAGTAAAATCGTGATTAATGCCATTAACTATATGTCAAATCAACACGGTAGACTTTTTCCTAAACCGGGGAAAAATAATCGTAACAACATTCAGTTTAACTTACAACATCCCCTAGAACTAGATCAACCAATTATAGAATTTATTAGTCATTTAGAGAGACAAAAACCTCTCAAATGGGGAACCTGGAGCTGGGAAAGGTTCACAGACAACCAACAAATGGAGTCACAAAAACCTCAAAACGTCCAAAAATGGCGGGATGACTTAGCTAATGATTGATTATAGTGATTATAGATTAGTTGGGTTACGCTACCACAAATAATTGTACCTCCCTACTTAAATAAAAATGAAGTGGTTTGGCCACTTCATCAATTCCCAGGTAGAACCTTGGTATCCAGTATAGCGGTGACCAAAATTGGAAATCGTATAAAATCCAACAAAACGTAAAGTTATTTTACCATTTTCTCAATTGCAGATTTTTACCCATCAAACTTGTTTTCAGCTCTAGTAGATTAAGTCCCTATTTTACCATGATCAATTAATGCTTATTCTAAACATTACCATTAATCCCAAAATAATATGATGTTATAAGTCAATTATAAATCTATGCACCCACATATATAAATTTATTGATTCTAATTCAAAACTGAAACTTGAAAACTGAAAACTGATAAAAAATTGGGTCGGAATTTGCACAAAATTCTCTCTTACTAGGACCTATGCAAATTTGTCAAAATCCCAATTGTTCTAACCCGTTCAACCCCAACCACAGTAGATTTTGCATCGTTTGCGGACATGATAAATTTGGTGAAATCCTCAGAAACCGCTACCGCGTTTTGCGGTTATTGGGTGAGGGAGGTTTCAGCAAGACGTATGCTGCAGAGGATGTGGATAGATTAGACGCACCCTGTGTAATTAAACAATTTTTTCCTCAGGTTCAGGGAACTGTTGAACGTGCTAAAGCAGCAGAATTCTTTAAGGAAGAAGCTTATCGCTTATATGAACTAGGAGAAAATCATTCTCAAATTCCCCGCTTACTAGCTTACTTTGAACAGGGTTCAAGTTTATATTTAGTTCAGGAATTTATCATTGGTAAAACTCTATTAGAAGAGGTGAAAGAACGACCTTATACTGAAGCTCAAATACGTCAACTGTTATTGGATTTATTACCGGTTCTGGATTTTATTCACCACAAAAATGTTATCCATCGGGATATCAAACCTGAAAATATTATTCGTCGTAGTTTGGATAATAAACTTGTATTAATTGATTTTGGGGGTGCTAAACAAGTCACTAAAACTACCATGGCTAGACAAGCAACAGCTATATACACTTTGGGCTATGCACCTACAGAACAAATGGCAGGTTTTGCCTGTCATGCTAGCGACCTATATGCTTTAGGTGTAACTTGTATACGTCTATTGACCCAATGTTTACCCGTACAAAATAGTTATCAACTCAAAGATCCTCTTTATGACCCTATGAGAGCAAAATGGTTATGGCAAGAATTTTTACAGGGTAGAGGTGTTATAGTTAGTCAGCAATTAATATATATTTTGAACCGTTTGCTACAACATTTTGCCCAGGATAGATATCAGTCAGCAATGGAAGTTTTATATGACCTACAAAATGATTTTTCTCATACCTTAACCAGTGATTTCAATTATATAAATTCTGAGGAATCAAAAATTAACTTGGGTACTCCTATTATAGAAGTAGCAACCACCCAGCAAAAACTTGCTGTGAATGTTCCACCCATGGAAATCTTCGAGTTTCAGACCATGATATCCCATCAAGAAAATGATAAAGTTAAGCATGAAAGAAGAATAGGAAAATTCTTTACAGAAGAACTAAATAAACATCTCTATTTAGAAATGATATTAGTTCCCGGTGGTAGTTTTTTAATGGGTTCACCAGAATTTCAAGGTAATGGGGATGAACATCCCCAACATCAGGTAATTGTTGAACCATTTTATATGGCTAAATATCCCATTACCCAAGCACAATGGAAAGCAGTAGCAACATTACCAAAGGTTACCCAAAATCTCAACCCCAATCCTAGCAGATTTAAGGGGGTCAATTTACCTGTAGAAAATGTCTCTTGGTACGAAGCAGTGGAATTCTGTTTACGTTTATCATTAACCACTGGTAGAAATTATCGGTTACCAAGTGAAGCAGAATGGGAATATGCTTGTCGTGCGGGAACTACTACTGCTTTTTACTTCGGTGAAACTATTACTCCAGACTTAATCAATTGTAATGTTAGTCAATCTTATATAGCGGATATTGGCAGAAACTTCACTCCACAAATTACAGAGGTTGGTAACCTGAACTTAGCAAATGCTTTCGGATTGTATGATATGCACGGTCTGGTTTGGGAATGGTGTGCTGATCCCTGGCATAATAATTACCATGGCGCTCCTAGGGATGGTAGTGTTTGGGATACAAATGGTGATATTAATCGTCGGGTATTGCGTGGAGGCGCTTGGAATTTTAGTGCAGAACTTTGTCGTAGCGCCAGTCGCAGTTGGAATGAAGCAGAGGGTGGTTTAAGAATGTCCGGTTTTCGTGTGGTTCTTTCCTTTTACGGGTGAGCTTGAAATTTGTTCAAGATTCTGGATGTTTTTCAGTTCTATACCCTCAACAGTACGTTTAATTAACCCGGTTAATACGTTACCCGGACCTATTTCTATTACTTTCTCAATCCCAGATTGTGGTAGTTGTAAGGAAATTTCTCGCCACCTTACTGAACCTGTCATTTGTTGAATTAAACGTTCCTTCAAAACCTGCGGGTTGGTGCTGGGAATTGGGTCAACGTTGGAAGATACGGGAATTATTGCTGTCTCAAAAGCTATATCTTTTAATATTGCTTGAAATTCCTCGGATGCACTCTTCATTAATGGCGAATGAAATGCACCAGAAACTTTTAGGGCAACTGCTCGCTTTGCCTTTACCTGTGACATTACAGTTTCTACTGCTGTTGGTACACCTGAAACTACAACTTGAGCTGGACTATTATCATTCGCTAAAACAACACCAGGTGTTTTAGCAATCTCTTCTTCTAATTGCTGTCTGTCAAAATTAAGTAATGCTGCCATCATTCCCCCAGCTGCATTATCCATTATTTCCCCACGTCGTTTGACCAGTTGCAATCCGGTTGACCAATCAAATACACCAGCTACATACAGGGCGATATATTCTCCCAAACTATGACCAGCAACTAAGTCTGGTTTTTGCCCTCTTTCTCGTAACAGGTCTGCTATAATACTTTCAACTACATACAAACAGGGTTGAGTGTAAACTGTTTGTGATAATTTAGCTTCGTCACCTTGACAGATTTCATCTACGGACCACCCCAAAATATTTCTGGCCTGGTCGAATTTGGCTTTGGCAGATTCTATATTTAGTAGATCTATTCCCATATTTAAGCACTGAGAACCTTGTCCGGGAAATACCCATGCAGTTTTAGTCATTTGATATTTGGTTGCTGATAATTGGTCATTAGACTTGTTATTATTTACCCCATTGGAAAATTGCTGCACCCCAACTCAACCCCGCTCCGAAACCGGATGTAACAATTATATCATTGGATTGGATTTTTCCCTGGCGCACTGCTTCGTCTAACGCTAGGGGAATAGAAGCAGCAGAGGTATTGCCATAATTAGCAACGTTGCTAATTACTTTATGATCGGGTATGTTAAGTCTTTGCGCAACAGCGTTAATAATTCGCTGGTTGGCTTGGTGCAAAATCAACCAATCTATTCTCTCTACAGTCAAATTAGCACTAAATAGAGCTTTGTCTATCACTTCTGGAACTTTTTGCACAGCAAAACGATAAACCTCTTTACCGTTCATTGTGATGGGTTCATAACTACCTATAGGAGTATGAATATTTGGTTTGAGCTCTTGGGTCTTACCTCGGTAACTCAAATTCAGATAGTGGTTTTGTGTACCATCACTTTTGAGGGCAAATCCTAATAGGCGATCGCTCTTATTAGCTTGCAATACCACTGCTCCTGCTCCATCACCAAACAAGATGCAGGTGCGACGATCTTGCCAGTCTACCCAACGAGAGAGGACATCTGCACCTATTAGAAGTACATTTTGGTAGACTCCTGTTCTTATGTATTGGGCCGCAGTCACCAGTCCAAAGACGAATCCAGAACAAGCTGCGGTTAAATCAAAGGCCACAGCCTTAACGGCACCTATTTCAGCCTGTACTTGACAAGCACTGCCAAATAAATCATCTGGAGTAGAGGTTGCCAACAGGATTAAATCTATATCTTCTGGTTTAATCCCAGCTGCTGTTATTGCTTGTTGACTAGCATCAGTAGCTAAGGTAGTTAATGATTCGGGAGGTAGTGCCAACTGTCGTTGACAAATACCTGTTCTTGTGGTAATCCAATCCTCGGAAGTTTCTACCAGTTGAGTGAGCAACTGGTTATCTACGGTAGTTTTTGCTATGGCTGACCCACTACCCGTAATTGCTATACCTTGTAGGAATAAATTTTGCACTCCTAATCTCCGTTGTCATTTGTTCACGGTCAGTTTAATTGACTGACGAAACCACCGTCATTTGGGTTGAGCGAATTTGCTAGAGGTGGAGATTTTCTGCAAAAACATCAGGAAGCAGTTAGAATTGAGCTAACCGCTTCTAGAAAGCTATGCGGATAGGCTTAACAACCTCAAATTCATCTAGAATTCCTACTGGGGTTCACCCTGTAGAACTTCGTATTTGGACTGTAGTCTTTCTAGCACTTGATTATCTACAGCTTCTTTGGCCATGCGAATGGCGCTAAAAATAGAGGGTGCTTGGGAACTACCATGGCCAATGAAACAAATTCCATTGACTCCTAATAGTAAAGCTCCCCCATGTTCAGCATGGTCCATGCGCTGTTTAACTCGCTTGAGGTTAGGTTTTAAAATCGCTGTGCCAATTTGTCCTCTAATACCTTGGGGTAGTTCTTCCCGCAGTATTTGTAAAATTACACCCCCTACCGCCTCCGCAAATTTCAACAACACATTACCAACAAATCCATCACAGACAATCACATCAAATTCACCGGACAATACATCACGTCCTTCTGCGTTACCACTGAAATTAATTTGAGTGTTTTCCCGTAATAACTCGTGAGCACGCACAGCAGCTTCATTGCCTTTGTTTTCCTCTTCACCGATATTTAATAATCCCACTTTTGGTTCACTGATTCCCAGCACGTATTGGCTATAAATCGAACCCATCACCGCAAACTGTTCTAAAAATTTGGGGCGACAGTCTACATTAGCACCAACATCAAGTATTAATACTGGTTTACCTGCTTTTATGGTAGGAAATACTGTGCCAATAGCGGGACGATCAATGCCCGGCAACCTACCCAGTCGTAATAAAGCTGATGCCATTGCTGCTCCGGAATGACCAGCAGAAAATATAGCATCAGCTTGATTGTTTTTAACTAAGTCCATTGCCACATTGACAGAAGCTCCACGCTTTCTACGAACAGCGCTTAAAGGTTCTTCGTCCATGCCAATTGTGTCCTGGGCTGGGACAATTTCTATTCCTAACCTATTGCTTTTGAGGGGTATGACAGCTTCAATTTGTTGGGGATCACCTACTAGCAAGATGTGAACATCCAATTCTTCTTTCGCTCGCAGTGCGCCAGCAACAATTTCAGCGGGTGCGTAGTCCCCCCCCATAGCGTCAATCGCGATTCTTACACCAGTCGTTCCCATTGCTCCTAGCTCAAAGAGACCTTATAAATTTTATCAGATTGTTACAGTTAAGAGTTCAAAATTATTAACTGGAACTGAGTGGTTTAGCAATTATTTCCACAATCTGATTCCACCTGGCTTTTTCAAACAATGATTCTACACAAACCCGAGCTACTTTTTTCCTAGAAATGCTACCTTCAAATAAGGTATCAGGACCCTGCATAATAACTTGATCAGAGTTATCATCATTTTTTAATCCTCCAGGTCGCACAATTGTATAGGTTATTCCGCTTTTTCTAATAAACTCTTCGGCTTGTTTCTTCCAAACTAAAATTAACCAGAATAGGTTGAGGGGATGGAATAACTGGGAAACGCATAGGGAAGAAACTAGGACAAAATGTTGAATTTTTCTATCTTGAGCTGCTTTGACTAGGTTTTTCGTCCCCTGGAAATCTACCTGATAAGGACCAGTCGGGTCAAAACTCGGTTTAGCACCAGCTGCACATAAAACTACTGTGCTGTCACCTAAAGCAGCAACTAGGGTTTCAGGTTGCAAAATATCCCCCACAATTAATTCAACCTGGGAAGGAAGAAGATTTCGAGCTTTTTGCTCGTCTCTCACTAACGCTCGCACGGGAATATTTCTGGATACTAACTCTTCTACTATCCGCTGACCTGTTTGACCTGTTGCACCTGCTACAAATGCTTTCATAATTAAGGTTATCCTAGGAAACAATATGTTTGTTGGTTTCGTTATTTATTCTAAGGAATCTATGGATAGGATGACATAATGGCATAATAGTTATATACGCACAACTGTCTTGTAGATGCTTTTTTCCATATCTTTATGAAACTTGAATTTTTGTCTGAGCAAGCTACCTCAGCTTGAAAATCATGATTGATACGCAATATACAAAAACTTTTGACTATAGAGAGAACGGAATTATGGTAGCAAATAATTGGGAATTTCAGTCTTTAGAATTAGGAGTAGATGAGCTTGATTCTTCTTTGTCAAGTCCTATATCTCATCTTATTAGTGAGGACGCATTAACAGAAAACTATGAAGCATTTCCTAGTAAATTCTATAGTCATCATCGAGAGTTTATGAAAATGCAAGCATCTATTGAACAGGTGATGGAATATTTTAACTGTCATTCAGCATGGTTTATACGTTGTGCCCAACCTATGGTAGTTCATCCCCTGGGTGAGAATGGTTATACATTGGTAATTGGTAGATTTGGTGCTTTTGGTTATGAAGTAGAGCCAAAAATAGGTCTGGAATTGTTAGTTCCCGGAAAAAATCAATGTCAAATCCGCTCCATCCCCATCCCCAACTACCAATCTCCCGGTTATGACATTAACTATAATGCCTATATGCAACTCATTGAAGATACACCAGGTATTACCAGAGTTGAATGGCAATTAGATTTAACTGTTTATTTGCAATTCCCTAAGTTTATCAGACGCTTACCAAGTTCCCTCGTACAGTCCACAGGCGATCGCCTGTTAAATCAAGTTGTCCGTCAGGTATCTCGTCGCTTAACTCGTAAGGTACAAGAGGACTTTCATGGACAAAGTGAGAGTTAAGTAGGGATTTTAGCTTATTTACATCTAGGGAGAGGAGTCACCCTCCCTAGTATTATAACTATTCTAGGCTTGACTAATAATTTTGAGAACAATTTCTACACCAGACACAGCTTGCCAAATAAAAAGTCCCAAAATCCCAAAATTCAATAGAATATGTGTGGCCCGGGCCCAATTGGCTCCTTTTTGCATAAATGGAGCTAGTGCGGCAGAAAAAGCAATTAAACCGGTCATACCTAAACCAGCTAGGAGATGGGGACCAACAAATAACTTACCATTGTTAATATAGGTAACCGCCATTCCCCCAATAGAACCCCCTACCATCAACGCTAGGAGTACAGAGCCAATTTTGTGGTGCTTATCGCTATATTTACCCTTAATTAGTTGTTTCTTCTCTTCTCCTTGGGCATTTCTGGTACGCTGTACTTGTAACCCTAAGTAAGCTGCATATAATGACAGCGCTAACAATATCCACATGATTGCAGGATGGAAAAATTGCAAACCGAATTTTACGTCTGGAGTAAGTTCTAAACTCATGGTTTATTTACCTAAAGTATTAAATCTTTATAAAACTTAGCATAAATTACGGCAAACACTGCAAAAAGTGATTTACTTGGGTTCTCCATAATAATTCATCAATTATAACACTACAACTAATTGTATTTACTTAAATTGAGGTTAATGAGATGATTGATTTACTTACGGCTGCGAAAAATGGTAATGTTCAGCAGGTTCGTCAATTACTGGCATCGGGATTTCCAGTAGATACGGGCGATCGCCATGGTACGACAGCATTAATGTTTGCTGCTAATTTTGGCTACACGGAGATTGTACGTTGCCTATTGAATTTTGGAGCTGACATTGATTTACCCAGGAAACTCCATGGTTTAACAGCATTAATGTTAGCTGCTGCACATAATCAAGTTGACGTGGTAAAATTGCTAACATCTCAAGGAGCAAATACAAATGCAGTCAATGAAGATGGAAGCACAGCATTAATGATAGCAGTAGAAAAAGGTTACATTGAGACCGTGCAAAACCTGTTAGATTTTGGAGCAGATCCAAAAATTGTAGACCAACATAATGAGGATGCATTTAAACTAGCAATTAGGCAGAATAATAGGGTTATATTGAACATTCTCGTAAAAAACAGTCAAATTAAGGGTGAAACTGAAAGCCTGTTAATTATGGGAGCAGATAATGGTAACCTAGAGATAGTGAAAACATCTTTATTATATGGTGTTAACCCTAACCTAAAGAATAGTGATGGAACTACAGCACTACTAGCTGCTGCTGCTGGCGGACATACTGAAATTATCCAAGTTCTGTTAGATGGGGGTGCAGAAATTAATCACCAGGATCAAGAAGGTGAAACAGCTATGCACTTTAGCGTTGTCGAAAACCACCTAGAGACAGTGCAAACCCTAGTAAATAGGGGTGCTAACCTAGAAATCAGAAACAATTTGGGAGACGCCCCCCTAATTTTAGCAGCATTTCAAGGATACCAAGAAATAGTCAGGGTTCTACTTGCTGCAGGAGCAGATGGCGGCAAAAAGAATTTGGGGGAATTCCCCTTGACCTTGGCAGCATTCCAAGGACATACTGAAACGGTCAAGGTTTTATTGGAAAATGGGGTTAATATCGATGTTATAGCTGAAGATGGCAAAAGTGCCCTAGTTAAAGCTATAATCGGTAACCATCCAGAAATTTTTCAACTACTCCTGACAGAAGGAGCAAATGTCAACCTACAAGACCCAGTGGGTGTCACACCCTTAATGTATGCTACTGTACAAGGATATACCCAAGCGGTGGATATGTTAATTCAAGCTGGAGCAAATGTAAACATAAAAAATCAAGGTGGGTACACAGCCTTAATGATTGCCAAATCTAACAATTATACGAAGACAAGTAATTTATTAATACAAGCAGGTGCGAAGGAGTAGAATGAATATTCTAGATGCCAAGGGGCGGCTATTCGGTAAAATTAACTTCCTAGATCTAAGTGCAGCACTAGTAATATTGCTAGTGATAGTTGGCATTTTTATATTCCCTGGGACTTCCGGTTCTGTAGCTCAGATAGGTACGAAAACAGTTCCCATAGAAGTAGACCTAATAGCAAGGGGTTTAAATGTCCGAGACAGTCAGCAACTATTTAAACAGGGATTTACCAAAGGTGGTAAAACTAACGTAATTATTCGTAACCAACCCTACGGACAAATTGGGATTAAATCCATTCAAGAGTTAAAGAGAACCCTCCTAGTACCCCAACCAGATGGTTCAATTAAGGAACTACCAGATCCAAGAAGTAATAATTTTAGTACGGATTTTCTACTGACCTTAGAGGGTAAAGCACAAGTTACGGATAATGGGCCCGTCTTGGGTAATAGTAAAGTAAAAATTGGCATGCCTTTTGAACTAGAAGGGTTTAACTACAACTTCAACGCTTCCGTGATTGATATTCGGCTCAAAGATGGTAAATAGCCTTGATTAGTTGAGCATCTATATGGAGGGATGCTCCCAACGGTTTCCATCTTAATGGTTTTTTGAAGTTAGAGCTTGAAATAAGAACTCTGGTAAGGACAGCATTCGACGCCAGCGCCAAGGTTCTTGATATAAACGATAAAGCCATTCTAAATTATTATTTGCCAACCATTGGGGTGCACGGGTTTTGCCACCAGACCAAATATCAAAACTACCGCCCACCCCAATCCATATCGCCTGAGGGCATAGCGTACGGTTTTTAGCGATCCATAGTTCTTGACGAGGAACTCCTAAGCCTACAAAAATGACTTGAGGTTGTAACTCCGTTAAAGTCTCCAGTAATATTTTTTCAGTTTCTGGGGAATGATATCCAGAGTGAGTACCGACAAAATTCAAATTAGGAACTTGTTGTTGCCAAAACTCCGCAGCTTTAGCTGCTACTCCTGGAGATCCGCCATAAAAAAATACCTTTGTAGATGGTGCTTTTTTACTTAGTTCTTGGAGTAGACCTTCTGCTAGTTCAATACCAGGAAAACGCTTTACCTGCTGTTTGAGTATGAAACGTAAATACAATACCACTCCTGCGCCATCTGGGATAACCAGGTCAGCGTTTTCAATAACTGTGGATAAACTTGGGTTCCGTCTAGCTTGCATAGTCATTTCCGCATTGAGAGTCACCACATGGGTTCCTCTACCCTGTTGAAGAGACTCTACTAACCAATGGGGGTAATTTTCCACCACATGAACCGGTAACCCCAAAACGGAAAATTTTTCAGGTGACTGATAGGTTAACATCGTATTTTAAATTAGACTAAACTAAGCTCACACCAAACTTTACACTAGTTTATCAAGTTTTTCGGAAACTTTTGACCTTTTTCAGCCCAGTAGTATGGTTAATTACGACAATGATGTGCAAAAACCTAAATTAATGGTGGTAGATGATGAACCGGACAATCTAGACCTGGTGTATCGCACTTTCTGGCGTGATTTTGAAGTCTATAAAGCTAACAGTGTCAGTCATGCTTGGACTATCTTGGATCAGGTGGGAGAAATGTCAGTGATTATTTCTGACCAAAGAATGCCAGATATGAAGGGTACAGAATTTCTTAGTCAAATTGTTGAACGTTTTCCTGATACCATTCGCATTCTTCTTACTGCTTATACTGATGTGGAAGATTTAGTAGATGCAATTAACTCAGGTCGAGTATTCAAATATATTACCAAACCATGGAAACCCCAACAACTTAGAGCATTAGTTGAACAGGGAAGGGATACTTACAATTTATTAAAAACTCGCACCAGAGAGTTACGTCAGGCTTTGAAAAGAGAGTCTTTATTTAATGCTATTACTAAGATACTTAGGAATTCCCATAGTTATACAAGTACCCTTGATAAAATGGTAGCTACAATTGGAGAGAAATTTGCAGCTAGTAGTTGTTTGCTAAGGTTAGTAGAAGGTGATATCCTAAAAACATCTATATTTTTGTATTGTGATTTTGATTGTCTAACCCCTGACTTACCCAAGGAGTCATTAAGCTTAATTCAAAAAATTATATTGGGGAGAAAATATCAAGTAGTTCAATATACAGATAAGGTCAATCACGCCCATTATTTAATCGTTCCCTTTTCTTATCAGGATGATTTACTAGCCGTAATGACCCTGTGTAAATGCACTGTGGAAATACCATGGGAGCAGGAGGATATAGAACTGATTGGAGATGTAGCCAAACAAGCATCCCTGGCCCTTTCCCAGTCCAAGCTTGACCAAAGCTTAAAAGAGAAACAAGAACAGACTCGCCAAGAACTGCAAGTAGCACGTCAAATTCAAAACAATCTGCTGCGTCAAACTTTACCAAAAATTGACGGTTTGAAAATACAGGCGTGCTGTTACCCCGCACGAGAAGTGGGAGGAGATTTTTTTGAGGTGTTTCTCCATCCATCTGGTGAACTGTGGTTAGCAGTGGGTGATGTTTCCGGTAAGGGTGTACCTGCAGCTTTATTTATGGCTAGTGCTATTTCTCTTTTGCGTCGTGAATTATCTCAGGAATCACCACCACCGCCAAATATTGTCTTGCAAAATCTCAACTATGCTCTAGCTGAAGACCTAATCAGTGTAAACTATTTAATTACTCTTGTCATTGCCAAATATAATAAAACTACTCGAGAATTCATATATGCTAATGCTGGACACATTTATCCCCTATTATGGTCATATCCAGCTTCTCTAGCCCAACCTCAATATCTCACAACCCGCAGTGTACCTCTGGGGATTTTCCCCGAGCTGTCATCACAGTCTGGTAGATTAATTCTCGCTCCAAAAGACACCCTTCTACTTCTGAGCGACGGTATTACGGAAGCAAAAGTAACAATAAGCTCCAAATCACTAATTAAAAATAACAGTGGCACTCAGGCACTAACTTGGTCTATACTAAATCAAGAAGGTATTTGGCAACTTATACGGGAACAACCTCAACCTTTGTCCCTTGAACAGCTAATCGCTCAAATTCAAAGCGATAATCCTGTTCAAGAAGATGATCAGACCATTCTCTCTCTGGAAATTTTGTAAACGATGAAAAGTGAACTTTATGTACCCAGTGATTTAAGTTTTGTCAACACGGTCGAAAACTGGTTGTTGGCATACTTAAAACAACATTTGAGGGATTCTCTGGATTGGTCAAACCAATCCAGTCGTTTACGTCTTGCACTAGTTGAAGCATATTCAAATGCGGTTCGTCATGCTCACAAAGATAAACCAAATGTGCCAATTCTATTGCGTCTGGAACTGACAGATCAGAAACTAGCTATTGAAGTTTGGGACTATGGACATGGTTTTGACATAACCACCTACTTCCCTCCCCATCCTGAACAAAAACAAGAAGGTGGCTATGGTTGGCTGATTATGAATCGGTTGATGGATAAGGTTGAATATCATTTACAGGTCAATGGTGCTAACTGTCTCAAACTGGAAACGACCATTCCTTTATGGGCGGTTTACTAAATCCTATTTACATCTTCAGCATAGCTGTAAATCTCAATCCCCAAGTTTTGTGCTACTGACAAAGCTCTTGGGTCTACCATGGGAGAAATTACTAATTTCCGATCAACTCTTCTTTGATGATGTTTTTCATAAAATGCTACTTTCCGATCAAAGATATACATTCCTGCTTTGTCAATCGAGGATTTAATTTCACATAAAATTACCAAACCATTTTTGATAATCACATCTATTTCCACCTGGTCTGGTCTGCCAAAAACCTCTCCTTCATTGTCGAAATCAAGGAAGTTCAACACTTCTACGCCAAAAGAATCTTTTAAAATTCCTTTTAGTCCATTTCTGAAGCTTGCTTCCGATGATAAACCCCATCGCGAACCTAGGGAACCAACTGTACTTTCATGTTTCCGGTTCATTTGTTTAATTTCTTCTAAAATTTCCAGATTGTGGCGATTTTGCTCTTCCCATTTACGATTTTGCTCTTCCTGGTAAGACTGCAATTGTGTCATGATTTCACGATTGTGGCGATTTTGCTCTTCCCATTTACGATTCTGCTCTTCCTGATAAGACTGCAATTGTGCCATGACTTCACGGTTGTGGCGATTTTGCTCTTCCCATTTACGATTCTGCTCTTCCTGATAAGACTGCAATTGTGCCAGAGTCTGGTCGAATTTACTATCCGCGTCTTGTCTTCCAATATAATATTGCGACATGGAACCTAAAATCAAATTCTTGATCACAGGGTCTTCCACAATTAGTTGTTCCATTTGTTGTCTAATGAGAGTACTAATTTCCGCTTGGTTCACTGTTTTTCATCCTTGCTTAGGAACAACTCCATTATACTCCAAACTTTAGACTGGGGTTTTTCGCTATCTGTTATCTGTTGTATAATCAAACTACCTAACTCCTGTGTCCACATGTCCTCTTTAACTAGCTTAAGTACTCATACCATTAAAGAAAAAGCCTATAAATTAGGATTCCATAAAGTTGGTGTCGCAGTTGTATTGGGGGTGGAGAGTAAAGAAAAGGAAAGGTTGAGGAAATGGATAAGTCTGGGTTATCATGCTGACATGGATTGGATGACCAATCCAAAACGGGAAGATATAAAATTACTCATGCCAGAAGTGCGATCGCTCGTTTGTGTAGCGATAAACTACTATACGCCCCATTCCCATCCTATGGGAGAAGAGTATGGGAAGATATCCCGTTACGGGTGGGGGAGAGATTATCATAGAATTCTGCATAAAAAGCTCAAACAATTAGCTACCTGGTTAGAATCACAGGGTGAGGGTATAAAAGCCAGATATTATGCGGACACAGGACCCATACAGGACAAAGTTTGGGCTGAGAAAGCAGGTATTGGCTGGATTGCTAAAAACGGTAATGTGATTACCAGGGAATATGGTTCCTGGGTATTTTTAGGTGAAGTATTAACTAATCTAGAATTAGAGGGAGATACTCCAGCTACCCAACACTGTGGTACTTGTAATAGATGTATAGAAGCTTGTCCAACACAAGCAATTACCCAGCCATTTGTTGTAGATGCCAATAAGTGTATTGCCTATCATACTATTGAAAATAGAGGAGAAACCCTGCCAACAAACATAGAAAGAAATTTACAAGGATGGGTTGCTGGTTGTGATATTTGTCAAGATGTTTGTCCTTGGAATCAGCGGTTTTCCCAGGTAACAGATGTGGTAGATTTTCATCCCTATCCTGGAAATTTAGCACCCAATCTGGTAGAATTATCGGAGATCACTGATGAGCAGTGGAGTGAAAAATTTCCTGCATCAGCTTTGAGACGGATTAAACCAAAAATGTTACGTAGAAATGCCCGTGCTAATCTTACCACATTGAAACTAAATAATGACTCAAAAAGTAATCATCTTTGACTTTGATGGCACAATTGCAGATACATTAGACGCTTTGGTAACAATTGCTAATCGTCTAGCCCGGGAGTTTGGCTATATGCAAATATCTGCTAAGGAATTAAAACTATTAAGAAATTTAACTGCTAGACAAATTATTAAGTATTCAGGTGTATCCCTATTTAAAATACCCTTTTTAGTTAAAAGAGTGAAAGGAGAATTAAAAAATAAAATCAAGGATTTACAACCCATACCAGAAATTCCTGAAGCACTAAGAGAGCTAAGTAATCGGGGATATAAATTAGGGATTATTACCTCTAATGCACAAGAGAATGTCCATGAATTTCTCAAGTGTCATCAGTTGGACAATCTATTTGAATTTGTTCATTCGGGGGTAACAATTTTTGGTAAGAATACTATCATGAGTAGTGTAATTAAACAAAGACAAATTAAGCCCCAGACTGTCATTTATGTAGGTGATGAAACCAGAGACATAGAAGCAGCTAAAAAAGCCAATTTGAAAGTTATAGCAGTTACTTGGGGATTTAATTCTCCTGAAGCACTAGCTAGGGAAAATCCTGACTTTTTGATTGATCATCCCAGGGAACTGCTGGAAGCGATTAATCATTCATTTACTGAACCTAGTCCAAATTAAAAGCATGAGGTTATAGAATCTACTAGGGAATTATTGAGGAATTACAAATTTTTTGTGTGACATTTCATAGCATACCTAATATAGAATTTTGATAATTATTTTTGTGGGCAATCCAGATCAGAGTTAGGGGATTTAGAACTAGATGGAGATACAGCTACAGCATTTTTTAATGAAGTTCTAGCAGAGTATGACTGGGAAACCATTGATAGCCTTTTTTAGACTATAGTTTTTAAAAACTGGTGGCATGGTGAAATTCAATCATTAATACAAACACTGAAATTATGGCAAAATTCAGCGTGAGGAAAAAATGAACAACTTCACCATTCCTAAATTTAAGACTCATTCCTAGAAACAGGACGGCTAAAAACGGGGGAAAGATAAGCCACCAACAGACCTATCAAAAAGGCCGAAATATTGCGAACCAAGGGAACCCAATCACTGGTACGGGTAATCACAGGAGCAATACCAAAAGCAATAAACAAAATTCCCCACAACGGTGAAAAAATTAACGCCCATTGCCAAGCAAACACTTGTTTATCATTGCGAGGTTGGGCTGCAAATCCGCAAATTATCCCGCCAATAGCTGAGGTAATGAGGGTAAGTATCCATTGCTCTTTGGGTAATCCGGGAACCACATTACAACCCCCCTGAGCTAAACAACCTTTCACCGAATTTAGTGCTTGTAAAATAGCCTGGTCTTCACCATTCTCCCTCACAAAATAGAGGTTGCCAAAACGAGTTTGTAATTCAATCCAAAATGTACGCGGTAAGAGCTCATAAACTGCATCTCCCACACTAAAACTCAGAATGTTACCACCACGTGCATCTGCAACTAGGAGAATACTTTTATCATCTAGTCCCCAGTATTTAATTACTGCTCTCCCTGGAGTCCGGTCATATTGAGTCAATACCCGCAACTTCCAGCCAGTATCCACCTCAAACTGCTCTAATTCCTTTACTAACTTTTCTTCCTGTGGATCAGGTAAGGTTTTGGCTAGGTCAACTACTGGGGTAAAGGTATCAGGTAGCAAATCGGGATTTTCGTATGCTAGAGCTAATGGTGAGTTCGTCACCCAAATGGATGCAGCAAAAACAAAGACTGCAATGGATACTAGAATTTTTTGGCAAAAAGAACGCTGCATGGAATTTTCTATACGAATATTAAAGGTGAGAGTAAACAACTGCTATTTTTAGGTTACGAGAAAAGTGATATTTCTTTACAATTGTTTACTTTACCCTAATCTGATCACCTTAAACCATCAAAAACCAATATTCCCAAAAATTGCCAGTTATGGGGTATATACGTATAGCTTGAGTCATGATTTGGTGCGGATTCCCTGTAGGCTACGTTTATTAGATCCTTGATTGGTAAAGGTTTTCCAGGCAGTTCTCATACCAACCCAGAGACTGCGAGTGCTAATTTGCACATTATCAGCTTGCTTTTTAGCAGTATTTAAACCTTGATCTACTTGTCTAACTACTTGACCCGCACTTTTAATTCCATCACTGACATCTTCAGTTAAATCTGTGATGTCTAAACTCGTATTGCGGATAGCTTTTAGGGTGGGGGGTAACTCTCTAGAAAGAGTATCAAAGAACTTTTCAGCACTGCGCGAGGCTCGTGCTAATTCTTGTACAGCAGGTATGGCTACTACCAATACCACACTTAGACTAGTAGCTACTAATAGTAAAGATAGTCCCAGCCAAAATAAAGGATCAATCACGGTGACACTATAATTTATAGACTTTCTGGATTTTGGTGGAGATGATCTGGATTTTCATCAGCATTATGAGATTTTACTCTCTTTAATGACTCTCTTTCCCTTTGTGTAGCTTCTACTCCCGATGCGATCGCATCTCGCAATCTATCTAAGGTGTCATCCCAGTTTCTAACCACATTAGCGGAGAGCTTATCTGTTTGGATTTGCACACTGGTGGATATATCCTCTGCCAATTCTGGTAAAGCATCCGCAGATTTTTTCAAGAGCTTACGGGTTTCTTTGCCCGTACGGGGTGCAACAAGCAAGCCTGCTAAAGCTCCAATTGTAGCTCCCAGCATTACACCACCAATAAATATTCCGGAACGATTATTAGACATTTTAAGACATTTTAATTCTTTATAACAGAAATTTGCGAAAAACTCCCAGTCTTGAGCTAGGGATAGGAACAGTATAATTCTTTTACGGTTGAATGGGCTATTTTTGCACTTTCTGAGCTAATAATCTCCAAGCGGATGTGGTAAGAAGTTTCAACAGTTGAAAGGTTTGCCAGGCTTGTTGAAGTTGCTGTTTTAGCATTTGCTGCTTTTGTCTCCAATGATAAATTTGTTCTCGTTCTCCATTAATATTATCCTGTATTGTGGCTAGAACCCCATAACTAGCTGATTCCCTACTTTCTAGATTATTGGCTATTATTGTCAACTTGTGTTTAAGTTGCCACATTTGCCAAGCTAGGTATACTAGCATCAGTGAAATCACGATATTAGTCAGGAAAACTATGACTATGGTTATCATGGTGCTGTGGTTAGTGTTTTTGCTGTTTAGGTACTGGAAACCCAACAATTAATGTACCACAGTTCACAGTTTTGTTGACAAATCTACAAGAGTTATTAATAATTTGATCAGTCCTAAGTTGGTAGAGTTGGAGGGGTTGTGCGTGACGATTTGAAGAGTCTGCGAATTACAGATAAAGAATTGCAAGACCTAACTAACTTACCCGTAGATAATCAACCCCCTATTATAACCGATTCCCTCTACCAGTTGGGGAAGTTATTACTGGACAAAGTTCAGGGTTCTGAGGGAGCTACAGTGGTTTTTATTAGCTCTTCTGTTCTAATTTTTACATATTTGCTTTTCGATTGGTTAGTTAAAGATTTAGTAGCTTGGATTACTTTACCATCATGGATATTACTTATTTTAACCCTGGTTTGGCTAAGTGGTGTTAGTCAAGGGGTGTTATATTTGTGGTGGAAGTACAAAACCCGCTTCTTCAAGAAGAACATGACTAGCTCCCTAAAGGCAGCAGAACACGACCGGTTGCTAAATGAAGCATTACAAATTGCTATGGATGTTAAGCAAGAAATGAGAAAACTACAAGACTAGTCTAAAAGATTCTTTATCTACCTTGCGCAATAGAAGGTAATTAGCTAGTTAATCACTTGTCAACTTTCACTGACTATTGCTATACTGAGTAGGTGGGTGAAATTAAATATAAAAATAATTGCACCTCCCTACTTATAGAAACAGAATAATCAGGTGAGAATCCGATGGAATGGAAAGAAATAAGAGGTAATTGGGTAATTGTTCCCCGTCACCCCGTTGGAATCATTCATTTTTTGGGAGGTGCATTTGTCGCTAGTGCACCCCATTTGACCTACCGTTGGTTATTAGAGCAGCTTGCTAACAAAGGTTACGTCATAATTGCCACACCATTTGTCAATGGACTAGATCACCAGGCGATCGCCCAATCAGTTCTACTGAAATTTGAAAGGACTTTGGAACGTCTATATTATTATGGGGAATTACATAAACTATACTTACCAATTTATGGAGTTGGACACAGTATGGGTTGTAAGCTGCAATTATTGATTGGCAGTCTTTTTGAAGTAGAGCGAGCGGGTAATATTCTGATTTCCTTTAATAACTACACTGCTAAAGACGCTATTCCTCTAGTGGAGCAACTAAATTCTACCTTCATGAGTGATTTAATGATTGAATTTAGTCCCACACCCACAGAAACTAATCAAATTATTGAAAAATCCTATCAGATTCGACGCAACCTATTAATCAAATTCCACAATGACAATTTAGATCAATCAGCAGAGTTAACAAAAATTTTAAAAAACCGTTTTTCCCAAATGGTTACCGTAAAAACTCTCTCCGGAAACCACACAACTCCTTTAGGTCAAGACATTAAATGGCAATCAGGAAATTCCTTTACTCCCCTAGATGCTATAGCTCAATGGTTTAAACAAGAGGTTTATAGAGATTTACATCAGCTGCAAAAAGTAATGCTATTCTGGCTTAACCCTCTAGAGTCTTTATCAGATTAACATAAATAGCTAAAGTTTTTATCAGCTTTTTATTCTAGATTCCTAATTTGTGGACATAATGTAAGAATAGTGATGATGTAAATATTCTAAACCTTATGTTCACTTTTTTATGTTCCAAATTTTAGTAATTGATGATGATTCTTCAATCCAAATCCTTCTCAAAAGGATCCTAGAAAAACAGCATTATCAAGTTATCACAACCAGTAACGGGAGAGAGGGGATTTTGCAAGCTGTTGCTTCTCCTCCCGCTCTGATTATTTGTGATTGGATGATGCCTGAATTAAGTGGTTTAGAGGTCTGCAATTTTATTAAAAATCACCCAAATTTATCTAGTACATTTTTTATTTTATTAACATCCTTAGATTCAGTATCAGATCGGGTTAAGGGACTAGACTCAGGAGCAGATGATTTTATCTCCAAACCCATCGAACAAAATGAACTACAAGCTAGAGTTAGAGCTGGACTACGTCTACATCAGTTAAATCGAGATTTACAAACCCAAAAGCTATTGTTAGAAACCGAGCTATCAGAAGCTACAGACTACGTCAAGTCCCTTTTACCACTACCTATTAATCAACCAGTGAATATTGATTATATGTTCTTACCTTCTCGAAAATTAGGAGGAGATTGTTTTGATTATTATTGGTTAGATGGTGATCACCTGGCAATTTATCTATTGGATGCTGTTGGTCATGGACTTAGGGCCACTCTCCCGGCAATTTCTGTGTTAAATTTACTTCGTTCTCGCGCACTTAAAGGAGTAAATTATTATCAACCTAGTCAGGTATTATCAGCTTTAAATGATGCTTTTCAAACTGATGATAAAACCGAGAAGTACTTCACAATTTGGTATGGTGTGTATAACTATATAAATCGACAATTAACCTATGCTAGTGCAGGACATCCACCAGCAGTTTTACTGTCACCAAAATCTCCTAATGTTGATATAACCCTTCTCAAAACCCCGGGTATGCCCATTGGTATGTTTTCCCAAGCTAAATATGTGGATGAAATTTGTCAAATTGGAGAATTAAGTAGTCTTTATATTTTCAGTGATGGAGCTTATGAAATTACTAATTTTGATGGAATTCTTTGGAGTTTAGAGGAGTTTATTCAATTATTAGTTAGATCCCATAATCTACCTAAATCCCAACTTGAATATGTAATAAAATATTTGGTTAGTTTAAACTCCAAAGAAATTTTTGATGATGACCTAGCCATCATCCAGATTAAATTTGATTAGGTCTTATTCACCAATTCGCGATGAAAGTCATCCTGGGTAGCAAATATTTCAAATATCTCATCGATACTGGTTAACTCAAATATCATTCTTACTTGTTCACTCAGGGAACAGAGTACCATTTTAATGCCCGCTTTTTGTAAATTTTTAAAAGCCAACACTAGATATCCTAAACCACGACTGTCTAGAAAAGTAATATGTTGACAATCAATTAAAACCACTTCGGCTTTACTCTCTACAATTTTGGCAATATTTCTCTGAAATTCTAATCCACTTTCAGAATTTAAATTTTTGGTAAGGGTGAGAGTTTGTACTTGCTTACTCATAATTACTTTGTATTTACTCTATTTGATATTAATTTGGCTGTTTTCTCTCCAGTATATAACAATCAAGAAAATTCAATATGCTAATTCAATATCATTTATTAAAAATTAGAGGCTTAACCTTGCCAAGAACCTGATTTACCACCGGTTTTACTCACTAAACCTATAGATTGGATTTGAATAGACTTTTCTAAAGCTTTAGCCATGTCATATAAAGTCAAAGCAGCTACAGAAACAGCCATAAGAGCTTCCATCTCTACACCGGTTTCTGACTTGGTTTTAACTGTGGCATGAATTTCATACCCGGGTAGTTGCTCATCTAGTCTAATCTCCACTGTGACCTTTTGCAAAGGTAAAGGATGACAAAGAGGAATTAAATTTGGGGTCTGTTTAGCAGCCATAATGCCAGCTATCCTAGCGGTAGCTAACACATCCCCTTTCGGTGCATTGCCCGCTTCAATTACAGCCAGAGTTTCCGGTAACATCCGCACCCTGGCCATTGCGATCGCTTCCCTAATTGTGGGGATTTTTCCTGATATATCAACCATTTGCACCTCTCCCTGGGTGGTGAGATGAGAAAGATCAGAAGATTTTGGCAAAAACTCTTGCATAATTTCTAAAGGGTATGCTACTATAGTAGAAGTTAATTAGGGGCGTGTAGCTCAGTGGACTAGAGCACGTGGCTACGGACCACGGTGTCGGGGGTTCGAATCCCTCCTCGCCCGTTTTGGGTGTACCTGATACCAACCATTCCCACTTGTAGGATAACCGACCACGATGGTCGGTTATTCTTTTAGTACCCACTTTGGGGAATGTGGTCTATTTCCGCATATCCACTAAAAATTAACTTTTCACCTTGGGTTTCTAAACGATTTAACCGCATTTTTACCCCATCTAAATCAAAACGGTCTAGGTCTACCATCCCATCTAAGATCGTGACCAGAGCTGCGCCTAATCTTTGAGAAATGTCTCGCTGTTGATCTGGTACCTCATCTAATTGGAGTCTGGCATCCTTAAAAGAAACCCGTCTTCGTTTTTCAATACTGATACTAATTGTCATACTTAATGGTACAAGTTCGCCATTGTTAATGTCAGCTTTAGCTATAAGATGTAAGCGATTTTCAGGTAATAACTGTATTTTAATTTCAGGAAAGGAAACTGGTTCACCATTAGATATTGCCATTAAAGCTGGTTCAGAAAGGTTTATTAAACGCTTTTTCACCAATTCAGCCTTGAAAGCATGATTGATACCAGCCTCTGATAATACTATTTGTGCCACAGCTTGTGTTGGTTGTTTGAGTTTAAGTTTGCCACTTAAAACCGAGCTAAAGTCAATAGACACAGCATCAGTTTCAAAACACATTTCCTCTATAGCGAAGTCTCTACGAACAACTAGGCCCTGTCCACTCATCTTAAAGCTATCAATACTCCCCTGCAAAAGTTTGCTGGAAGGATAGCAACGCACAAGGACTTCTACTGACTCGCTCTGGGTAAATAAGTGGCGAATCGTTTGACTGGCAACTGTATTGAGCATTCGCTCTCCCCAGTCGCTACCTTTGGGATCTGTTAAACCAGCAAGTCCGCTTAACATTAGATTCTGGGTCTCTAGAAGTTCTTTATATTTTTGTAACAAATTGTGAAGAATTATGCAAGAGATCCCGGGATTATTAATCAAAAATTTGAGTGGGGAAGGAAAAGATTGACTATTTACTAGTACTTGGCCTCATCTATTTTTAAAAACCTGTTCGCACTAATGCTAGTTAGAATTCCCACTATTAACCATCCAATGCTCAAACCAAATACTTCACTTAAAAATGAGCTTTTACCAGTTAAAATACCAATTAGAGATCCAATAGTAAAGCCTAGGATACAGTTAATAGCATTCACAAACACCCATGACCATTTTTGGGGAACTGATGGGGGAATAGCTAAACAGGACTGTGACAATCCAATAACTAAACCACCAATACCAGAATCAATCATACTAATTAAAACGCGATTATATAAGTTTTGTGCAGACAAGACAAACCATCCTATTGTACCAACACCTATCATTGTAATTAGCACCCATCCTAAAACTGTTGATATAATCCAGTTTAAGGGAGGAATAGTTTTTCTTAGAAGATAACTTTGGGGAATAGCGATTGCTAACCCACCAATAGCCGCATCTACAACTTCCAAATCAGATTTTTCACCGACTTCAATTGCTAGCAAACTGAGGAGAAAACTAGCTAGGGTTGTAAAACTCCATATTGATATAAAACAGAGATCTGTAAATTTGTGACTCTTAGGTTGTAGTGGTTCGGTCATTTTGATTATGTAGTGAGAGATTGTTGGCTGAAATTTTTTATTGTATTTTCCTAAAGAAAACAGGTCTAACAGCTGGATATTCGAGGATTTTTAAAAAAGTTCTGCGTCTTTGTTGAGGTGATTCAGGAGAGATGTAACCCCAGAGACTTTCCCAGTAAAAAAAAGAAAAACCCAAAAACCGACTATCTCGTACAATTTGCACTTTTTGTTTAACACTGTGAATATTAACAGGACTGGTTAGAGTACCTGAAGAAATACCAATACTGACAGGAATTTTTTTCAAAGCTGATTGAACTGCAGGTTTTTGAATTTCGGCAATAAAAGATAGATTATCATCTCGATAGACCTGCAAAACTAACTCATCGACTAAATTTTTCTTGACCCAATTTTGCCAGTCTTGTAGATAGTATTTATAGGCATAATCCTGGGAATTAGGTGAAATAGATATTTTAGCTTGGGGCTTAATCTTCTTCACTTCCCCACGAATTCTTGTCAGTAAACTAGTGATTTTATTTGCCCGCCAACTCATCCACTCAGAATTGAAAGGGTCTGAGGGAGGAATTTTGCCTAGATGTTCCTTTTGGTATAGCTTAACTGTAAATGGGTCATAACCAAATTGCACAGGCATTCCAAAATGATCGTCTACTTGAATACCATCTACATCATAATTTTTAACCACTTCTAAAATTAAATCTAGAATGAAATTTTGCACTTGAGGATGGAGAGGATTTAACCATAGTTGTTGATTAAAAATGCTGGAACTGTCAATATCTTCCCGCAGATTGGCATTTACATAATTTACGCCTTTTCGACCATTAGTTAACCATTCTGGATGCAGTCTAGCTAAATTAGAATTGGGTGGAGTCATAAACCCATATTCAAACCAAGGAATCACGGTTAAATTCTTCTTTTTGCCCAAGGTAACTATTTTTTTTAAAACATCATTTCCCCCATTCATAAAATCCAAGAATGGCTCGGTAATATCACCTGTAACCGATTGGGCAACTTGACTTTGGTAGAAAGTGTAGCCTCTGTTCCAAACTACAGGATAAATTGTATTGAAATTGAGTTCTGCTAATTGATTAATAGCTCGTTCTATACCCCAAGGTACAAAAAGTACCCCGCTGGCTACATTGGTTAACCAAACTCCTCTAATTTCTGTTAGTAGAGGATTATTTGTTGTTTTTAAATCAACGGAATTGGAAGCAACAGAAAACACAATAACACTGAATAAAAACCCCAGAGCAATGAACAGGTTGAACAAACGACTGATCATGATATTATCATACTATCATCTCATGAAATTACTATGCTAACCTATGTGCGGGTGTGCTGATTTAAAAATAAGATTAATTTATAAACAAGATTAATTTATTAATAGGGGCGATGGCTTAACCGATGGGGGTGTTGGGTTTCATACTTCAACCCAACCTACGTTCATCTTATATTTAATTCCACCCACCTACTTAATAAAATATATATGATACTTTTTCGACATTTTAAGGTTCCAGGGAGGGAGTTAAGATAAATTATGCCCTCACTCCCTGGGTGAGTAAATATCTTGCTCTGTTCTTCTTAACTGTGATAGAAATCATCCAATCTGATTTCTTTCCAAATTTCGGAAACCTGCCAACCTGTATTACCAACAGAATAAACTATGGCATTATCTCGCAGGGGAATGTAATTGATGTAAAAACTATCGGTTTCAATTAGGCCCGATTCTGGAAGTAGGTCTTCCAAATTATCTGTAATATCAGGTTCAGAACTTTCTTCCTGCACCTCCGTGTTCTTGAGCTGTTCTAGAAGCAATTTTTCAGATTTTTTGATTAGTCTCATATTTGATTGATCTATGGTCATAAGTAATTTCAGCATGATTCCTGATTATGGTCTGGGAAAATTGGGAAACTGTTAGGAAATAATATCTCCTACCTTAAAAGTCTTCCCAGTCACAGTTACTATATCATCAACTAGTAATTTTCTCCCCCTTCGGGTTTCAATCATATCATTAACTTTCACCTCACCATTAACAATCATAATTTTGGCTTGACCACCAGTGGAGACAATGCCTAAGAATTTTAAAAACTGATCGAGTTTAATCATGTTTAAAACCTTTCTATATGAGGTGAAAGTTGTGAAGAAAATTGTGCACTTGAAGATGCTTTTGCACCTTCTCCACAGGTACGCGGTGTGGGAAAAATTTTCCCTGGATTAGCTAGGCTCTGAGGGTTAAAAATCTCTCTTACCCATTGCATAGTTTCTAAATCCGTATCACTAAACATATCTGGCATATAACACTTCTTGTCAGCGCCTATACCATGCTCTCCAGAAATGCTACCACCAACTTTCACACATAACTTGAGAATTTCTCCTCCCACCTCTTCCACCTTTTCTAATTCTCCTGGTATGGAATTATCAAATAAAATCAGAGGATGTAAATTACCATCTCCTGCATGAAAAACATTGGCTATTCTATAACCATATTTTTGGCTTAAAGCCTCAATTTCTGTGAGAACATAAGGTAGTTGGGTGCGAGGAATAACCCCGTCTTGAACGTAATAATCTGGGCTGATATGGCCTGCTGCAGCAAAAGCAGCTTTTCTACCTTTCCACAATTTCAATCTCGTTTCCGGGTCAGATGCAGCTGTGATATTACGCGCTCCATTCTTTAAACAAATATCTGTCACCTTTTGTTTATTAGCATTAACTTCTACTGCTAATCCATCCACCTCTACTAATAAAATTGCCGCTGCATCGCGGGGGTAGCAATTAGTAGCCACCACATCTTCTACAGCATTAATACTAATGTTATCCATCATTTCCATACCACCGGGAATTATACCCGCACTCACTATATCAGACACACTAGCTGCAGCAGCTTCTACGCTGGTGAAGTCCGCTAGTAATACACAAATTGATTCAGCAGTTTTGAGGATTTTCAGGGTAATTTCTGTAGCAATGCCTAAAGTCCCTTCTGAACCAACAAACACTCCCGTTAAATCGTAACCTGGCATTTCTGGAATCTGTCCCCCAAGATCAGTAATTGACCCATCAGGAAGAACTATTTTTAGACCCAACACATGGTTAGTAGTCACACCGTATTTTAAACAGTGTACACCCCCGGAATTTTCCGCAATATTACCACCAATAGAGCAGATAATTTGACTCGAAGGATCCGGGGCAAAGTAAAAACCTGCACCACTAACGGCCTGAGTTACCCAACTGTTGATAATTCCAGGTTGGACAATAACACGTTGGTTCTCTAAATCTATCTTGAGAATTTGCCGCATGAGAGAAGTGACAATTAATACTGAATTCTCTAATGGCAAAGCCCCACCAGACAACCCTGTTCCCGAACCTCTGGCAATAAAGGGTATGGAATACCGGTTACAAATCTTTACTACTGCTGCCACTTGTTCAGTGGTGCGGGGTAAAACTGCCACCGCTGGTCTTTGACGATAACTGGTTAAACCGTCACATTCGTAGGTTATTAGTTCTTCTTTCCGTTGAACTACACCTTTTTCACCTAGCACGGCTATGAATTCTTTAATAATTGGTTTCCAATCTATTTCTTTTTTATCTTGAGTTTTATTCAGCATAGTTTCTTTTATTGGTAGCACCATTTTCTCACATTATATTTGCCATGGGTTTGCGATATCTTTAATATTTTCTCTCCTGGGGCTCAAACATGTTTACTACTACTGGCATATACTCTATTCTAAGATTTAATGGTGAGTAGTAAGCCATACTATGCTTTAAAAATTGATGATCATCTCGACTGGGAAAATCTTCTCTAAAATGGGCACCTCTACTTTCTTGACGACTAAATGCTGATGCTAATATGGTTTTACCAACCACCATTAAGCTCTTTAACTCCATAGCTTCTACTAATTCCGTGTTCCAACACTTACCCTTGTCATCTAAGTGTATCTGACAAGACTTAGCTTCAATTTCTTCAATTCTTTCTAATCCTTCTTTCATTAGTTCTGCGGTTCTAAATACTCCACAAAAATCTGTCATTGTGTCCTGAAGTTGTTCACGAATTTGATTGATGCGATATTTTCCCGGTTGTGCTAACAAACTCTCAATCTCTTCCTCTGTCGCTCTTATATAATTTTGTTCATCTATAACTGGTAGTTTACGGTTTTGTACATATTCCGCCAGTTTCGCTCCGGTGCGTCTGCCATAAACTACACATTCTAATAGCGAGTTACTACCTAAACGATTGGCACCGTGAACAGATACACAGGCAGTTTCTCCAGCAGCAAAAAAGCCCTCAACTAACTCAGTGCTATTGCGACGTACTTGTCCATCGGTGTTCACCGGAATACCACCCATACAATAATGAATGGTGGGACGCACTGGCATGGGTTGGGTGACTGCATCCACACCCACTAACCTATGGGCCTCTTCCCAACAAAAAGGTACTCTACTCATGATTTTTTCCCTTCCTAGATGTCGTAAATCTAAATAAACAAAGGGCCCACCAGCAGTTCCGTCTAAACTAGCACCTCTGCCTGCGCGAATCTCGTAGGCGATCGCTCTGGATGTAATATCACGGGGTGCCAACTCCATGCGACTAGGAGCATAGTTAACCATAAAACGGTCACCTTGAGCATTAATTAAATAGGCACCTTCTCCTCGAACCGCTTCGGAGATCAGCACTCCCACTGGATATAGACCAGTGGGATGAAATTGGACAAACTCCATATCTTCCAAAGGTAGTCCAGCTAATGCGGTCATTGCCAAACCATCACCCGTAGAGGCATAATCATTTGAAGTAGTGTTGTAAACACGACCATAGCCACCAGTAGCAAACATAATTGCTTTGGCGCGTAGAACCGCAATTTTACTGTCTAGTAAGTGGAACATAACTAAACCTTTGGCTTCATTATCTTCCATAATCAGTTTAGTCACATACCACTCTTGATATATTTGTACCCCATAGCGGCGCAAATTACTAACCAACTCATGGAGGATGGCGTGACCGGTTTTATCAGCTGCGTAACAGGTGCGATTATGAGAATGTCCACCAAAAGCCCTTTGAGCAATTCTCCCATCTGGTAAACGAGAAAATAACACTCCCAGATGTTCTAAATCAATCACCACATCTGGTGCTTCTTGAGTGAGAATGGCCACAGCATCCTGGTCTGCTAAGTAATCTGAACCCTTGACCGTATCAAAAGCGTGGGCTTGCCAACTGTCTTGAGTATCCACATTTTTCAGGGAAGCAGCCATTCCCCCCTGAGCAGCTACCGAGTGAGAACGAATAGGATGGGTTTTAGCCACCAGTGCTACTTTTAAGCTAGGGTCCGTTCTGGCAATTTCTAATGCTGCTCGACATCCAGCTAAACCACCACCAACAATAACTACATCATGTTCTATCATCTTCATCAACCCCCTATTGGAAAAAAATACCCTGTTTGGGAACAGGGATGTTATTTTCAGTCGTCATTAAACCGGTAAGCACCACCCATATTTTACTGATTTCAACTGGTGGCTTGAATCGGTTTTTGCACCGGAACACCATCTGCTGTCGCTTGTGTTTTTGTTTCCAACTCGACAGCATTTAGCTCTATATGGTTTAATAGAGTGGTGACAAAAGCAAACAACAGAAAAGGGAGAGTAAAAACAACCACAAGTCCTACTGCAGCTAAAGCATATACAGGTCTTCTAGCACCTATTAATGCTAAAGCCGAAGCTAGACTAAGTGTAATTGTGATTAACCAAGCAACAATCTGACCGTAGATATCACCAAATGTGAGGGTACAAACAAAGCGATAGTTTTGAATATTATTCTTATTCATCATTGCCTCCCGTCTATCCTATAGGTTCTACCTTAAAATCATGATTGCTCTAAGATTAATTTCTCAATATCTTTCTAAAGTTTGTAATATCACTTAACATTTACTGTCAACAACCCACCTAACAGAAGGGGGCTCTCGAGGAAGGAAGAAAGATGATTTGGGAAAAAATGAACCGCTATATCTGAAAACCAACTCACAACTGTGTAGTTTAAAACTAGCAGAGTAAAAATACAACGTTTAATCTAAGATCTTTATCTTAATGACTTTTAATTTATCAGACAAATTGAAACACTTATGAGCGCAACTAATTCACGGCGAATTATTATCGGGGATGTACACGGTCACTATCAAGGTCTAATGGTGCTAATGGAAAAAATAGCACCTAACTCAGGGGATCAGGTATATTTCCTGGGAGACTTAATAGACCGAGGTCCACAAAGTGCTCAGGTGGTCAAGTTTGTTAAAGAAAATAATTATCCCTGTCTCCTAGGTAATCATGAGGAAATGCTTCTGAATGTGATGATTCATCATTACACATCAAATAAGGCTGTACAATCATGGTTATATAGTGGGGGACAAGCTACCATGGCCAGTTATAGATCCGCAAGAATACCTCAAGAAGATTTAGACTGGTTTAACAGTTTACCTACATATCTTGATTTGGGAGATATTTTGTTAGCCCATGCGGGAGTCAATCCAAATAAGTCTTTATCTGAGCAAACAGAAGGAGATCTATGCTGGATTAGAGAGGAATTTCATAGCATGGAAACGCCCTACTTTACAAACAAACTAATTATTACAGGACACACAATCACATTTACCTTGCCAGGAATGAGACCTGGAGAGTTAGCACAGGGTCAAGGGTGGCTAGATATTGACACTGGTGTATATCATCCCCGCAGTGGTTGGTTGACCGGACTGGATATAACTAACCAGCTGGTTTACCAGGTGAATGTTTTTAAAAACACCACTCGCTGTTTACCCCTGGAAAAAGCGGTAAGCAGAATCAATCCACAAGAAATTAAACTCAGTGGTCGCTATAGACAAGTTGGTTGACGGTTCTGGCTCCCCTCCACAAAGCTATCGGAATAGTACTTGCAGATTGCTTTTGTAACTAGCACTGTCTAATCCACCATTAGAATTGATTTGTGAAAATTGATTGATTTGTTGTTGTAACCGATTAATTCTGTCCCCAGTTGCAGGGTGGGTACTCAAAAAAGTTGGTATGGAACCCTGTGACTGAAGCTTTCTCATGAACGAAACTGCTGCTGTGGGTGAGTAGCCACTCCGTGTCAAAATTCTTAATCCCCTAGCGTCAGCATCAAACTCATCCTTGCGACTTCTAGGACGATTTAAAGCTAGGTCTACACCAATAGCTACAGCTTGACTACGATCTAAACCAGTTACACTAGCTACACCACTAGCAATAGCCCTTTGTTTCATTTGCTCGATTAAATGTTTGCCCTCAATATGACCCATTTCGTGTCCAATCACACTGGCTAACTCAGCTTCATTATCAGCAGCTTTTAATAATCCAGTATGAATATAAACAAAACCACCTAAAGTAGCAAAAGCATTAATTTGTTCATCTTCCACAACTTGAAAGGTATACGGAATATTGGGGCGGTTAGCATTAAGTACCAACCTTCTACCCAGTTGAGACACATAGTTAGTTAGTTGCTGATTACGGGAAATTCGTACTTCTTGACCTACCTGGTCATTCATCTGTCTTCCCAGTTCCACTTCTTGATTAGTGGATAAATTAGACAGTTGTAGTATTTGTGCACCCTGAAGTAAGAGAGGTAATAAATCTATGGCGCGACTGGGCAGGGACGTACTCAAACACAGACTTAGAGCAACAATGGATGAAATTACAGGGTAGACCCAGCGACGTTGCCATAAACGGTAAATTGGCAAAAACCTATTCCAGTTCATAAATTTACTACCATTTTTTATAGGGTAAGAATTTGCCATTCATGGTCACTTTTACCCGGTCACCTTTCTCATCTTCTACCTTCTCGATGTCAAGGGTAAAGTCAATGGCGCTCATAATACCATCACCAAACTTCTCATGAATTATTTCTTTTATAGGATAACCATAGACTTGAATAATTTCATAGAAGCGATAAATTAAAGGATCCGTTGGAACCACGGGACCTAAACCTTTACTAGGAAAAGAGGTTAAAGCAGCGACTATATCCTGACCTAGACCTAAAATATCGGCGATTTTGGTTGCTTCTTCTACACTGGTGCTGTTTTGACCATAAAACAAAGAGGCAATCCAAACCTCATCTCTTCCTATTAACCTTTCTAGATCCGCAAAGCTCAACCCCTTGGCTTTTTTAGCTGCTAGTAGTTCTGCTGTGAAAGATGGCAATTCAACTGTCATAATTCTCTTGGTTTGTAATGCTTACATCAGGATAACCTACAATTGATGCTCCCTCCATTTTAAGCCAAGGTTTCTGGACAATAGCCTAAACCCCTAACAAACTGTTGTCTAAACGCCTCAATTTCCTCTTTTTCTGAACCACCATGGGAGACAATGGCTATTTGGTAGCGTTGCATTACTTCTATGGGACTTTGTCCTGCTTCTAAACTCCAAAATGCCATTTGTAATCTCATGGGCGGTTCATAGCTAATCCCTAGCTCATTACAAAAAGCTCGAAAATCACCATCTTCTTGAGTAGAAATTGCCTCTTTTAATTTAATCCTGATTACCCAACCATTAATTTGATGAATTACGGTGATAAAGGAAACTGGCATTTGTGGGCGATTGTAGAGGTGCTGAACAACTCTTAAGGTGAGACTGGCATTGCCTAGATAATATAAGTATTCTATCATGGTATTTGGGATCAAATCCAATCCTACACTCATAATTTTCTTTCCATAAGGATAATTCTTTCTAGGGTAAAAATCCCCCTTTTTATATGGGGAGGTTTACCCAATCTTATGGCTTTGGAAAAGACGCTTATTCAAAGGTTCAGGGGAGTGTCAAAAAGATACTCTACTAAAATTTATTCATATTTTTATATCCAGACCTAAAAACCCATATATATTAAGTATTACGGACTTTATACTTTTGTAAACATTTTCTGGTGATTTTTCATAATGTTACCACTCCCCAACCAGATAGTCACTTATAGCCCCGCATACACTCTTGTTCCCACCTATGAGTGTTTTAATAAGTGCACCTATTGTAACTTTCGCTCTGATATAGGTTCCCATCCTTGGATGACCTTAGAGCAAGCAGAGAAAATTTTATTCTCCCTGAAAGGTCAAGGTATTTGTGAAATCCTAATTCTCAGTGGTGAAGTTCACCCTTTATCATCTAGACGTCAGGAATGGTTGGATCTGATTTATGACCTATGTGTCCTAGCTCTTTCTATGGGGTTTCTACCCCATACTAATGCTGGAATTCTCAGTTTTTCAGAAATGCAAAGGCTTAAAAATGTCAATGCTTCTATGGGGTTAATGTTGGAGCAGTTAACCCCTAAACTATTACATACTGTTCACCGCCATGCACCTAGTAAAATTCCAGAGTTACGTTTACAACATTTACAATGGGCCGGAGAGTTACAAATTCCCTTTACTACTGGTTTGTTATTAGGAATAGGTGAAAATGAAGATGATAGACGACAAACCCTCATGGCTATTACTGATTTACATTTAAAGTATCAAAACATACAAGAAGTTATTTTACAACCCCATAGTCCCGGATCTGAACAAACCTTTGATGAAGTTGCTTTTGATCCTTATCAGCTACCCCGGGTCATAGCTCAAGCGCGGGAGATTTTACCATCGGATATCACTATTCAAATTCCCCCCAATTTAGTCCCCGAGGAAAACTGGTTATTGGCTTGTTTGGATGCGGGAGCTAGGGATTTGGGAGGAATTGGTCCCAGGGATGAAGTTAATCCTGATTATCCCCATCGGGAAGTAAATAGACTTAGGGAAGTTTTACTATCTGGTGGGTGGACCATACTACCACGCTTACCCGTTTATAAAAGAACTCATTCTGTTTTGGGTGCAATGGTTTTTTCTTAATCATTAGCACAACAGAATGCCCAGTCAAAGACCGGGCATTCCCGCACACGCTAGTTGTTGTTTTAAATGGGCAGTACCAGACTCGAACTGATGACATCCTGCTTGTAAGGCAGGCGCTCTACCAACTGAGCTAACCGCCCTTGTTTTTTCACTTTATTAACATAACACAAGCTTTTGGAATTTGGCAAGGGGTTTAGAAAAAATTTTTTTTGATTTTGGGACTTTCCTAATGGCAGGTTATTGGCTATACTGGGCAGGTATTAGTTGTTAAGTTTTGAATTTTGAGGTGTTAGTTTTCTCCAATGCCTTCTGGACAAACACATGACCGCATTACTATCTGGTCTATTCCCCTAGTTGCCAGTGTAACTTTGGTTGCTACTGGTAGCGGTAATATGACTTTGGTGGTGCTGGGGGGGTTTATGTTTGGCGGTTTGATGTTTGGCCCTGACTTGGATATTTATTCTCGTCAGTTCCAGCGCTGGGGTTGGTTCCGTTGGATTTGGTTACCCTATCAACAAAGTTTGCGTCACCGCTCTTTTTTGTCCCACGGCCCAATTATTGGTACTACTCTTCGGGTAGTTTATTTAATGGTATTTATAGCTGCTGCTACTGGGTTAATTTTATTAATACTCGCCAGTTTTTCTAACTTATCTGTGAACTGGGGTGACATTTGGGCAAGGGTAAGACAAAATATATCTACATACGCCAGAGAGTTTTTTGCCTGGTTTGTAGGTTGTGAACTTGGTGCTATGAGTCATTACCTCAGTGATTGGACAAGTTCTACCTACAAACGTTTTCAAAAACAAGGTGTTCATGCTTTACTACCCAGTAGCAAAATTAGAAAACGTAAGATTCACAGTCGTCGTTCTCGTAGTTCTAAACCTAAAGCTGATAAAAAACAGTAATGCTAATTATGACAGCACAGAATAAATTTATCAATAATAACATAGCTGATAACGCCCATTTAGTGGCTTTACAAGAGTTAATAGATGTGGTTGCTAAATTGCGATCGCCTGAAGGTGGATGTCCGTGGGATTTAGCACAAACCCAAACCAGCTTAACTCCCTACATAATCGAAGAAACGTACGAAGTAGTAGACGCAATTAGTACAGGAGAACAAAGTGCTATATGTGAAGAGTTGGGAGATTTATTATTACAGGTAATATTACAAGCTCAGATAGCCAGCGAAAAGGGGGATTTTTCTATAAAAGAGGTAGCTGAGGGTATTGCCCAAAAACTAATTCGTCGTCATCCCCATGTGTTTGGTGATGTGAAGGTGGAAAATGTAGAGCAAGTACGTCAAAATTGGGATGAAATCAAAGCAGCAGAAAAAGGGCAAACTATGGCAACCGAAAAACTCAGTGATAAATTAAATCGCTATCGTCGTAGTCTTCCACCATTAAATGCGGCTATGAAAATTTCTCAAAAAGCTGCTGAGGTTGGTTTTGAATGGAGTGATATTAAGGAAGTTTGGGGCAAATTTCACGAAGAATTAGCTGAGTTTGACCAAGCTTTAGCTGAGGAAACACCAGAAAGACAAGAATCAGAGTTGGGAGATTTATTATTTGCAATTATTCAACTAGCTAGATGGTATAATCTTGATCCTGCTAGAGGTTTGGAAGGAACAAGTTTACGATTTGTTCAACGTTTAAGAACTATGGAACAGGTTATGGATCGTCCGATTAGTGATTATAAATTGGCGGAATTAGAGACGCTTTGGCAACAAGCTAAAGCTAAATTAATAGATGGTTGACAAGGAGCGGTTTAAATAAAGACTGTATGAACATTTCTCTAGATCGTCTAATTCGTGGTGCTAAGGAGGGGAAAATAATTAGTTTCCCCACAGATACAGTTCCTGGGATGGCTACCATACCCACAAAGGCAGAATTAATATATATTGCTAAACAGCGCAGTTTAGACAAACCCTTAATTTTAATGGGAGCTGAACCGGAAAGTTTGTGGGAATATGTAAAAGGTAGTGATCAAGAATATGAAATTTGGCAAGAGGTGGTGAATAGATATTGGCCTGGTGCATTAACTCTAGTTTTACCAGCTAGTGATAAAGTTCCTAGGGTAATGAATCCTCAAGATCCTACCACTATTGGTATTAGGGTTCCCAATCATCCTATAGCTCGGGCAATTTTGGCACAAACCGGACCTATGGCAACCACGAGTGTTAATTTATCAGGAAAACCCCCCTTGGAAACACAAGCTGAAATAGCTGGAGAATTTCCAGATGTTCTCACTGAAGAATTGATAGAATATAAAGGTTTAGGAGTTCCATCTACCGTAGCCAAATGGACAGAAAATCATTGGCAAATTCTTCGTCAAGGTAGTATTATAATTGGTTAAGGTTGTTGGGCGATATATCTTTATTATGAAAAACCCATGAATTTTACTAACTTTTTATATTTAGCCATCGGAATTTTGCTAGGAATTGCCATTGATAAACTACCTATGAAATTATTTTCCAACTCAGCAAATTCATCTGGATATCAACCTAATCCGGATGAAAACAATTGGGAAAGATCACAAACACAAATTTTACAGCAGCTACACCAAACAGAATTGGCTTATGAAATGGCCAGGGAAATGAGCCAATTTCATGCGGGGTTTTTGGTCAGGATTAGTCATGAATTGCGATCGCCTATTAATGGATTAATCGGACTTCACCAATTAATTTTACATGACTTATGTGAAAATCCCCAGGAAGAAAGAGAATTTATTAATCAAGCATACGAAAGGTCGCTACAGTTTTTAAAAATCATTGATCAAATGCTAAATATTGCGAGAATAGAACATGGAACTAATCATCTGGTAATTGAATCCGTGGGCATAAGGGAGGTTTTTCAAGAGGTGGAAGAACTGACTTATATGTTAGCTGCTAATCGCAATTTCCCTTTGCAAATCTGTTTACCCCCATCGGAAATTTATGTGTTAGCAGATAAACGCTGGTTACGGCAAATCCTTGTAAGCTTGATAGATAACACAATTAGCACAATGGAATCGGGATATATTTGTCTTTTTATCAAATCCCCTGATGGCAATATTACTACTGATATAAATAATCATCTTGATATTTATCTGGATCTTCCTAGCAATACAGTAATTTCCCATGAAAGGTTAGACACCTGTTTACGCATAACTGATAACCATGATTCAGAAATCAGAGATATGTCACCAGGAATGAAATTATTAATCAATCAAAGATTACTGGAAATGATGGGAGGGAAACTAGAAATTATTGAACCTGATTCTCCTCCCATCAGTAATGAGACGACAAATTTCACCCGATTGCAAATTACCCTACCCCAAATCACAAGTACTTCAATTCCTGAAGTTCTTCTTGCTCAATAGAACCTAATTTAGAATTATTATGTAGTACCATGGTGGTGCTATTATTATGTTGAAACCCAATTTTCTCATAAAACTTTTGTTGATGAGTGGTCATTAAATAAACACGCTCTACCTGCATTAGAGGGTGGGATAAAATCCTTCTCACTAACCTCATTCCCAAACCTCTTCCTTGATAATCTGGATGAATTACCACATCCCAAATGGTAGCGCGATATATACCATCAGAATTCGCTCTAGCAAAACCAATTAATTTTTCTCTGTCCCAAACAGAAATTACCGGTTTACTATTAGCAACAGCTGTACTCAAATCCTCTATACTACGCCCTTTAGCCCAAAAAGCAGTATGATTAAATAAATGTTGAAGTTGATATATATCAATTTCTGTCAGGCGATCGCTAAAATGGATTTGAGGATTTTTCATGTATAGACACCCACTTGCTAGTATTGTCATTTCTGTTATGGCATATTTTTTGGCGCATTATCAAGAGAGAAAAGATTTTTAGAAAATGCCAACTTGGCAACCTAACAATTCAGAAGCAAGTTAAATTA
>Ga0172372_10000237_pt1 | contig 85511 bp, 97 predicted proteins | sample LakKiv5m_2_FD_114544 | JGI IMG/M metagenome (GOLD analysis project Ga0172372, IMG submission 114544) | Freshwater microbial communities from Kabuno Bay, South-Kivu, Congo - kab_092012_9.5m | ecosystem: Environmental > Aquatic > Freshwater > Lake | place: Democratic Republic of the Congo... | reverse complement strand
GTAAAGTTCAGCGTTGACCTCTTGTAAGCTTCAATACAGCTTGAGGATTTAAAAAGATTACTCGAACTTCTATCGTGACGATTACAGGCGATCGCTCCTGCTCACGCCTGCATACCGGTCATCGTGACCATATCATCTCGCCTTGTGCGGCCTTCCGCTTGTTCATTGACTCCCGTTCTGGTCGTCAAGTCCGCAACAATTAAGATAAAACATGGATCTGTAACCATCATAGGTGCGCCGCCTGTTTCTGGTCTTCACGCGATTTTTCGCTCAGTTGGTGGCGTAATCTTTAAACTCAATGGTCTTAAAGTCGCGGGCATCCATAAGTATCAAGAGAGCAAATGAAACGCGTGAATCTGAAGGAGAAAATGGAGATGAAGAGTGCGGCCTAGGCAAATATTTCAACTAAAAAATGATTTCGCAAATCTTAATTATTTTAGCATATAATTAAGGCAAAGTTGATGAGTAGAGGTGTAAGTGCTTAAAAAAGTGTTGATTGCTGATTCAGATTTAAGTTTTTTCCGGGAAATTTCTGAAGGTCTTGGGACTAAAGGGGTTTCCACGGATCACGTGTCTTTTGGCAAGGATGCACAGAGCTTACTGAACACGGAAAAGTATTATGCCGTCCTTTTGAATTACAATCTCGCAAATTTTTCTTCGATTGAGGTCCTAAATTATATCAAGACCACAAATCCTTTTCTTCGTGTCTTTATGATCTTTGATGATCTTAAGAGCCTTGATGAAACAGGGATGCAAAATAAAAAGAGTCAGTTTGGTCTTGCAGATGTTTTTCTTAAACCCTCCGAACGCGAACGCTTGCTTTATACGCTCACAGATTCTGGTGCCGATAAAAACTGGGCAGAAGTTTCCGAAGATATGTCATCCAAAACGAGTCCTCAGCAAGCCGAAGCTCTTTCCTTAGAAGACTCCGAATTCTTTTGTTTTAAAATCGATCATATAGTCGAGGAAGGGTTTGCGTCTTTTGATTTATACATAAGATTAGACACCGGAAGATATCTTCTTCTCGTCCGAAAGGGAGAGACTCTTCCACGCGAACGAGTTATGAAGTATGCTGATGTTAAATACCTGTTTTACAAATGTAGCGATCGAAGACAGCTTTTAAAGAACCTCACAAAAGAGCTTGATTCTTCGATGAGTTCGATTTCAGAAAATCCAAAGAAAGTTTCAAACTTGCTCCGCAAATCAATGGGTCTTGTCTTCGATGAGATTGCGACAAATGGCCCGCGAGAGCAGGAACTTGGGAAGGCAAAAGATCTCATCATAAAAACGCTGGATGTCGTCAAGGCTATTCCAGATCTGCAGGTATTGTTCGATGAGTTCATTTCCGACCGCGAGCTTATTAAGACGCACTCGCTTTTATCCTGCGTGTTTACCGCTGTGATATGTCAAAACGTCGAATGGCTCTCAGCCAAAGTAGTAGAAGAGGTGTGCCTCGGTGCCTATTTCCAGAATATCGGGCTTTCTAGATTGAAGAAAGATACCCTTGAACCTGATGACACATTTTCTGAAATGGAGAAAGAAATTTTCAGCAAGCATCCCATCAATGGGTATCGTTTTTTACTAAACTATCCCGTCTCTGAAAAAGTCCGGCAGATTGTGCTTCAGCATCATGAACGCTGCGACGGGAAAGGATACCCGTTTGGCTTGAGACTGATGAAGATTTATCCCCCGGCAAAGATTGTGTTCATCGCATCTGAGCTCTCTGAGCTGATGCTGAAGCATCGCTTGAATCCAAAAGAAGCTGTCACCAAGATTGTCCAGACAATAGATTTTAGAGAAAAGTATGACCCTAAGCTTATTCGCTCACTCATTCTAGGTTTCATAAATAAGAAAAGGTTTCATATAAAAGAAAAGCTTTGATAAAAAAGAAAAGCTTTCATAAAAAAGAAGAAGTAAGAAAACAAGGGGTTTTTTAATGAATAAGCTATTGATCGTTGATGATGAGGAATTTCTGGCGGAAGGGTTAGCCAGCATACTTCAAACAAGTACATTGAAAGTCACGGTTTGCAATAGCGCATTGGACGCACTTGAGAAATTGCAAGCAGAGACGTTCGACTGCATCGTCTCCGATATCTCGATGCCGGTGATGAATGGAGTCGAGTTTTTGAAAAACGTCCGTGAACTTGGAATCGAAGTACCCTTTATTATTTACACCGGCTTTGGAACTGATGAACTCGCTCTTGAGGCATCCAAATATGGTTGCTTTGAATTCATTGAAAAGCCTCTCAAGGCAGGCCTTCTGGAGGCCATCCATCAGGCAATTAACCATAATGTACAAATGAGAGATGAAAACCATAAAGAGGAAGAGGAATTAGATGATCTTCTTGAAAAATTCAAGGGGGAATAAAATGTACGGCATGGTAAACGAGGGAATCAGAAAATTCATCATTGAGAAACTCGGAGAAGATAAATGGCTGGAAATCGTACGAATTGCAAAGCTCGAGAGCGAATTTTTTGTTCCCCTCAAGACCTATCCTGATAAGGTAACCTTCGATCTTGTCGGGGCTATTTGTGAAGTCATGCATATCTCTCCGGAGGAAGCACTTGAAGCTTATGGTCGATACTGGATATATTTCGCTGAGACCTCAGGATACGAAAATCTCCTATCGATGTTTGGGTCAGACTTTCGAAGTAGTATCCAAAACCTGAATCATATGCATGAACACATGGGCACTTTCATGACGGGTATCATAGCCCCGGCCTTCCATGTTTATGAAGAAGATGAACACCAGATAACGGTTGATTATTTTTCAAAGCGCCAGGGCCTCTCACCTTTCGTATTGGGCCTGTTTTATGGATTGCTTGATCGATACGGACAGGCAGGTCATGTTGAAAATCTTGGACCAGCGGGAGAGGGGTATCGCTTCCGTATTACTTTCGTATGAGCATGACACTAAACAACTTAGATACCCTCTTTCATCTTTTTCCATTTTCAGTCCTAATGGACCATAGCGGCCATATTGTGCAGCTAGGAAGATCCATCTCAAAGGTTATCCCGATGAGTATCGGGGAGTGTTTTAGCAAGTATCTAAAACCGAGTAATGAACTTAAAAGTGGTACTCTCCCGGCGCCTTTCCAAATATTCTGGCTGAATATAAATAACGGTGTCCAGATTCGAGGCCAGTTATTGCCGGTTGAGCAGGGCCTTTTTTTCTCAGGTATCGTGGGTCTTTATGACCCCAAGGTCGTGAAAGATTTTAATTTGACTTTCCAGGACTTTAGTAATCAGGATAATATTTTCGATTTCTTGATGCTTCTTGGATCCCAGAAACAATCGATCGAGCAGCTCCAGAAGATTCTCGATCGTCTTAAGATGAAGAATAAGCTCAGCAATGTCAAAAACCAGATTGCGGTGGAGCTTGATAGCGTGACGGAAATTGACGACGTATTCATCCTCGCGAGTAAAAAGCTCAAAGCGTCCTTCCCTCTTTGCGATTTAACCTGGTCTAAGGTGCGCAAGAAAAAAGATGCGACAGCGACCTCCTACACTTCTTATCTCACAGTTTTCAAGGTGAACGAGATTTCTGGCGCCGCTTCTTCCCACCCAGAACTTTTGGATAACTTTCGAGAACGCGTAGAGCAACGTGAAAAGCATAAGAAATCAGACATCATCGTTGAAGCAAATGATGGTGAGGATGTTTATCTTGGCGTCATCTCATTTAATCCTAATGAAATTAACATTCACATGGATGGGGAATTTCTTGCTCTCTTAATTCGTCTGCTTCAATCCAAGATATTAGCGTTGAGTAATGAAAAACAAAAAATAGAAATGATGCTTCACCGGACTCATCTCGGAAGAATTGCCATGCTTGGGGAGCTTTCGGCGGGGGTTGCTCATGAGATTAATAATCCCCTTGCGATAATCAGCTTCAAGTTTGAAAGGATCATTCTCGATCTCGTACAGGATGGGATTTATGAAAAGTACAAGGGTGACTTTGAGATCGTTGGCAATTCGATTGACCGGATTGTGAAAATAATCCAGGGCCTCAAGGCTTATGCTCGTGGCGGTGCCGACGTATATGCTCGCACACCAGTTAAGAAACTCATCGATGACACCTGGATTCTCATGCAGGCAAAATACAAGCAAAATGGGATAGATTTTAAAGTCGATACTCTTGATGAGTCGATCGTGATCTCCTGCTCTCCGGTCCAAATCGTTCAGATTCTCACGAATCTGTTGAGTAATAGTTCTGATGCGGTGGCTGGCAAGCACACCCGTTGGGTGCGTCTGTCCTGTGAACGAAGAGATGATTTTGCACGATTCGAAGTGCGGGATTCGGGGAACAAGATACCCCCTGAGATTGCTGAGAAACTAATGAACCCGTTTTTCACAACCAAGAAGTCTTCTGGAGGAACGGGTCTAGGTCTTAGTCTGTCACATACAATTGCGGGCCAGCATAAGGGCCGCCTTTATCTTGATCAGGGAAGAAGTGAAACTTGCTTCGTGCTTGAATTACCCTTAGAAAAGTAAGCTCCATCAACTATTTCTATCATTTGTACGTATCAGATTTGTTCTTAGTCCGATATACCTCAGACAATGACTGGTAAAAGTAAACATTGGCGCAATCCATTTTTTAGTTGAAATATTTGCCTAGGCCGCACTCTTCATCTTGGTGCTGCTCTTACTTGGTTAAAATTTGAGATTGCATTTCAAATAACCGAGCACATTCGACAAAAGGAGTTGAGTTCCCTGCTTCTTCCCAATAGGCTTCTTGACCGCCCATGACCTTTTCCCAAATGGGCCTTATTGAGCCCAAACTCAAACTGGCGCAAAAATTAAACACGCATTCCCTAGTCTTGCTGGACCAATCATTGCTCCTTAAGAATGTCAGTAATAAAAAGTCAGATTAAATTAGTTAGATTCCTAATTCAACTTGAACTCGCGCAATCCAATTGGATTGGTATAAGGGAGTAGACGGATTTGTCAGCTCATTGAAAGTAAGATCCCCTTGAACTTTGACCGCATGTTTATTGATATATTTAGAAATACCCAAGGCAAATTGTCTTTGATCATTCACTTTGGAGCTTATTATATTTTCTGCATCTAATTTGGAATAGCGAAGAGCATATTCCATATTATTTTCAAATATTTTACTCGCCTGCACATTGAGGGATTTACCAACGAATACCGTGCGAGTTGAACTCACTAGTGGAGCGCGCGAATTTCGCTTAGCTGCTTCAAAAGAAAAGGCCCAACCGTGGTATTTCAATAAACCATCGGCGAACAATGTTTCGAGGGTACGAGTCTCCCCCGTAGTAAATGCCTGACCAATTTGCCCGCCTGTTCTGTTGGTGCGTCGGTTGTTATTGGCAGACACGGCAAGCGCTAGTTTGGGTGATTCTTCTCTCACCAAATCGCCCTCGTAATAATTGCCGCCATCCTTAAATTCACCCAAAGGGTACCACTCTAAGCGTGAAGTATAAGACATGCCAGAATCACTGTTGGTTGTTCCACGACCTTCACCATTGGTAAAGGCCCAGCTAACTTCAAGCGGCGCGCTCTGACCAAAAGTATGGCGACCTTGCACACCTTGATCGCGATCCACATTGAGAGTGGCATTTAAAATGGAACGATCGACAAATTGTAGCGCTCCAGACGAAACAACCCGCTGACGGTTACCGGGCAATTTGGTCACACCCAGAAAAACTTGGTGTTGCTTATTGAAGCTATAACCAACAACTGCATCGCGCAGAATATTTGGTACGCCTGTGTTATCCCAATCTTGATCTTGGCGGGTAAAGGAAAGTTGAATGCGATAAAAAAGCCCTGGATCAAGCACTGTTCCTTCAAATCTTAAGCGCGCTCTTCGAATTAAAAACTCGCTGCTTTTTACTTGCTCGCGATCTTCGTGCTCACCTTCCAACGTAAAGCGATTTTGGAGGCGAAAGCGCGTTTTCATTTTGAAATGACTTGGTTCATGGGACATCACCACGCCCTGATTAAAATCCAAATTCATTTTACTATCTTGCATATCGCTCGGGGTGCCAGTATTGGCGAAGGCGGAAAAGGTCATAAAAGAAAATAACAAAATAAAAATTCTATTCATGTGAAACCTCTCCTCGCAATGCAGCTAGCGAATTAAATGGGACTTTGAGTAATAGATTAAACGTTAAATTGCTCGAAGGTGAGTGTAAACTACTGAACTGTTAGAATAAAATTAAAATGGCCCATCCATTCGATGGGCCATTTTGAACCAAGGTCCTAAACCCTAAACCCAAATTCCAAAAACCTTGCCTGTTCTATTTGATCGCCGTATCTAATTGAGTGCCATCTAAAAAATAGAGCGTATCTGATGAATCTTCATCAGGAACCATGGCATCGGCCCGACTGCCATCACTAATACTTTTCTCTTTTAAAGCGGCATTAATCGCTGCTTCTCTTGCAATAGTTTTTCTTAAGACATCCTGATTTTTATAGTTATGACTTATGCCAAGCTTCACTTCAATTTTCTCACTCACGGACTGCAAGGCCGCAATTAACAACTCAGTATCGCCATCAAAATCTGGATCATTGGGAAGTTGTGCCGCAAGAATTTTAGCTGTGCGATAACTCATAAACATAAATGTTTCATCATCTTCAAGAAAGCTTTCAGCATAGCGTTTTAAAAGCAAGGTCAAGTCGCGCAATTTTTGCTTTTTATCAGAACTATTTACTTCTTTTAATTGCTCTACCTGAGCATTTAACAGTCTTATTTTGACGGCCTTGACGTCGGTATTATCCTCTATTTGTTGTTGTCCTATGGCCGTTCTAAGTTGTGCCGTTGCCTCAAGCTCCTCAAGTTTTTGCTCAGACAAATCCTTGGAGCCATAATTTGATTCCTGCATAGCAAGACTTAAAAAATTTTGGGCATTTTGCTGCTCATGTTGCAATACAATGTCCGCGTCTTTATAGATCGGGTCCTCTTTGACCATTTCCATGATACTCAATTCTTTTTCAGGTTTTACTTCGGCCGGAACTTCAGTTTCCGCCATGGACGCCATAGACGCCATAGACAAAGACGCGATTAGAATTTTGATGCTCACAAAAATAATTCTCGCTTTCATTTCTCCCTCCCACTTTTCTTGATTTGAGTAAGAGCAACTCTTGTGCCGGCCAAGGCCATTTTTAGGCAGAAACGGAGGTCAATAGATTTGAAGAGTTAATAGGCTAAGCTTATTTCGCTACCGATTATGAGTTAGACATCGACCAAATATTAAGCACTTAGACTACCTATTTTGAGGTTTTTAGGTAGCCCAATGGGCAAATTTAGGTGGCCAAATTCGCCCTTAAATCTGTTTTTTTCCAGCAGTTAATCGTCTCAGAAAACACCCTCCAACCGACCCTCAGCATCCTGCACAATATTGATAATACCCATTATGTTAACTTTTTTAATCACCACAACGAGTGCATGGGCGCAATCATCCGATCCCATCAAAGTGATTATTGGCACCCGTTCAGGTTCCATGAGTTATAAAGTGGCCGTCGAAACCTTAAGAGATAATAAATTGACGGAAGATGAGGTCGAAATTTTAGCGGTGCTAGGAAATCTGCGCTAAAAAGAGGCCAGCGATGGAACTTACCTTGTCACACCAACAAATTTTAGATCAACTTCGAAATCTTAATGCGACTTATCCTCTAACAGGCGAGTTGAATCCTACCCAAGTGGTCAATCAAAATCGCGAAGGTCAGATTCTTTTTCAATATGGAAATGGATCAAGTGTGGCGGGAACAAATTACGGGACAGCTCATTAAGAGCTGCCCCGATTTTTTATTATTGAGCAAGTAAATATTCTGGATGAGCTGCGATGAAATTCAAAATCTCGCGCTTAGTGGCCACAAGATGACGAAGGCGTGGTTTTTTATCCTTCGCTAGTCTTTTAGCAATTTTCTTTTGTACGCGTTCTTTTTTCAAAGCGCCATTACAAAGCAAACCTTCTGTCTCAACACGAGCAATCGCACGGGCCAACATTTCTTCTTTATTGCCATTATCCCAGGCCAAAAAAGTCCCTTCTTTCAAACGACGGCCCATTGACCATATCCATAATTTTTTGGCCTTGGCATTGTGAGAAAGCTTCATTGTTTTCAAAACATCGCGAACGAGCAAAAGTTTTGTGACAACTACAATTTCATAAGTTGCGAAAGCAGCTAATCCCCACACACCAGCAGCAGCTCTGCCAAGTGGTGCAATCGCCAACATTGGTTGAGTGATAATGATTGGGTCCATATTGTTTACGATCCACCAAGGCCAGTTGTTGCGAACAAGATAAGCATAGCCCATCATTAATCCACCAGCAGTCGCGCCACCTGTGACAGCAGTCACAATGCCACCGATTGCCGTTTTGGCGGCCAATTGACGAGCACGAGCTTTCACTACGTCCATACAGGCCGGTGATGAAGCAGGAACGACGGGTTGATCTTCAGAAAACATTTCTTGCGCCATGATTTCGTCTCCGCTACCAGCACCTAATTGGTCAGCGTCTTCGAACTGAAACGATTCATACGGTGATGGAACAGCTTGAGCGTTGGCGAATTGGGTAAGTCCAAAAAGCAACACGAAAATAACCACTAAACTTTTCATGATGGATCCTCAATGGTAGGCGTAGATGATAAATTTCCTCTTAAAATTAGCTTGTTAGCTAAAGAATTAGGACTCTACCTTCTCCGCATCATAAATATTGTGCTGCGTTCTAAAACTCATGACCCAATCTGTCAAACTTATTTTGTCAGTTTTACACAGGAAGCTGTTGCCTCAATTTTGAAAAGTTGGCACCGAGCTTGCTTTCAAGTAATTTGGAAAGTAAGTGTGGGAGCAAAACGGCTCCATACCCAAGAAAAAGGAGTCAAACATGAAAAAGATAATCACTAGTAAATTCTTTAAAGGCATGACCTTAACGATAGCAACCCTTACTTCTACTGCACTCTTGGCAGCGACGACAGGGGTCCTTCAGCTTCAAGGCGTGGTGCCAGCAGTATTGTCCATCAGCGTTTCGGCCCAACCAGTGGCCACAAACTTAGATTTGGCCACTAACCAAACTAACCTTCTAGTTGGTTCCGTCACAGAATCTTCCAACTCAAATACAGGTTATAAAATTTCCGTCTCAAGCCTAAATGATGGGAATTTGAAAAGAAGCGGTGGCGCCCAAACTTTTGGCTACACTTTTAAATACGATGGAAACTCCATTAACTTGGCCGGTTCTTCCACGACACCAGCTGTGGCCAAAACGCAACTGGTAGCAGGCAGCTATTCTGTGAGCTCAAACGTAACTGTGAGCTACATCGGAGTGGCGGCGTCATCCATGGTGGCCGGTACTTACCAAGACACCCTTACCTTCGAAATTGCTGCTAATTAACTGATTTCTAGTCGCAATTGTAACCTGTAAAACTCAAGTAATCTCTATGCCTGACCGATATGGTTGGGCATGTTTTTTTTTAGACTATCTATTTTCCTATGCTTTATAAGCTCTGCCTTGGCCCAAGGCCGCGGGGCCTTGAGCCTGCAAGCGCGAGTGCCAGCTTCCACTTGGAGCTATCAATCAGGCACGACACTCTTTGGTGGCAACAATGAAAATAGTAATCAAAAGCTTTATTTTGAAGCCGATCCGGGTTCGGTTGTCACCGTGAATGGCCAAACCTATCAACTCGATGAACCGCTACAACTCAACCTTCATCATTGGCAAATTAATCGCCCTGCTGACCACCAAAATTTAAATCGTCCATTGCACCTTAGTGTCGTAGAACCCTAATCATGGCCTGAATATGAGCAAGAATGGTGGGCGCGACTCTCCAATTTAATTTTTTCCTTACAAGAGTACAGAAAGGCCTGCTACACTTTAGCTATGAAAAAAATAATTTTATTTTTGTGTTTATTTTCCAGCAGCAACCTCTGGGCGTTTCGCATTATTCCGATGACACTTGAATTAAATAAGGATCGCACCAGCGAATATATTACTATTGAAAATGAGGCAGGCAAGGCCACCAGTAATGTGCCCGTGGCGATTTTAGTCTCCGCAACGCTGAGGCAAGTGAAAATAAATGGCGATGAACAAAGACCAGCGACCGAACTTTTGCGCGTTTTTCCCAATCAATTTATGCTGAAGCCGGGTGAAACCAGGCGGGTCAAAGTGACTTACACTGGCGACAAGGAAGTAAAGGAAGAAGTGGCCTTCAGAGTGATCGCAGAACAACTGGCCGTCGAGGGCGACCAAAGCAAACAAAAAAATAAAGGCTCCGGCATCAACATTTTACTTAAGTATGTGGCCGCCGTATATTTTTCCCCGCTCGATGCCAAGGCCCAGTTGGAAGCCAAGGCCACAGTCGAGGCGAGTAAACAAAAAGATAAATCTATCGTTATGCTCAAAATAAAAAATGCAGGTACAGGACACGCCATTATAAAAAAACCGCGCCTCACGTTGGGCCAAGATGCCACGACATTGGCCAATCTTGATGGAGAATTTTTAGCACCTATCGTCGGGCAAAATTTTTTGGCCGGTGGAGAGAGAGAATTTAAATTGGAAATTCCAACTTCTCTTCTGCCTGGTAAAATTGGAAAAGGCCCAGCTCAATTAAAAGGAACCCTGCAGGATCAATGATAATCTATCGCCTTGGCACGATTATTTTTTTGCTTCTGACTCTGTCAGCATTAATTCCAGCGAGCGTGTTTGGACAAGGTAGTATCGTAAAAGAGCAAATTTCACTTTTGATTCAAGGTCAACCGCGCGGGGAAATTGAAGTCGAAATTGATCAGCAAACCGAACGTCTACGATCACTTAATTTGAAACCACTTAAACTCGAAGAATTATTTGATGCAACCGTCGCGGCAAAATTGCGACAGCTTCCCTCCCCTTCACCCACTTCCGACTTGATCATGTTGGGTATTAAGGTGGAATTCTCCTATTCTTTGCTGCAAGTGGATCTGAAACTTCCCATTTCACTTGAAGCAATTCAAATAGTTTCACTCAATCCCAATACTCAACTTGTTAAAGCACCCGATGCCGATGAAATTCGCCCTGCCCCATTTTCCTTTCTCGCCAATCTTCGCCCTCTCTACCAATATGGCCAGGCCGAAAGACAACTGGTCAGTGCCGACGTGGCCATGCGTATTTCCAACATCGTCTTTTTATCAGATTTGGAATTTGAACAACGGCCACAGCAAATTAACAGGCGTCGCGATACGCGCGCGGTAATCGATTTCCCAGAGCAAAGTTTGCGCACAACTTGGGGAGATGTGAGAAGCGCCACGAGCGACGTCATCACTCCCTTTAGCGTTGGAGGAATTTCGCTCACTACAGATTTCACCTTAATCCCCAGCGGGAGACCACTTCCTTCCCCCTCCAGTGAATTAATTTTAGAACGCCGCGCGCGCGTTAATATTTTTACTCGCGACGGGTTGGCGCAAAGTTTAATCCTCACACCTGGCCGCTATCGCTTTCGCGATTTTAATTTCATCAATGGTATTTCAAATGTGCGCTTTGATGTCGAAGAAGAAGGCGGTCGAACCTACTCCATCAAAGTGCCCTACGCGATTGATGAAAGGCAATTGGCCGTCGGTCGACATGAAATTAGTTATTCTAGCGGCTATGAATTTAGCGATGATGTGAAAGCTCGTCACTATGCCACAGACCGATCTCCCATCAGTACATTTATTCACCGCTATGGATTGGATGAGCACGCCACCATCGGTGCCCATGGCCAGCACAACGGACGGCAAAGCGTCCTTGGTGGTGAATGGCTCGAGGTTGGCACTTATGGCACACTCAAAAGCGAACTAACATTTTCCCACGATCCGACAATGGCAGGCGTGAGACCTTCCCTCAATTACTTATGGCGGAAATTTACAGATTCTCAAATCACCTTAGATTACACCCACGAGTCCCCAAACTTTCACCGCGTCGGTCAGCGCTCGCCCTCTTTTCAGCACATGGCGGGAATGGGGTTCGTGCTCAGACCTGGGCAGTGGTGGAGTTTTGGTATTCGCGGCTCCAAAACTTGGAATTATCAAAACCAACAACAGAAACTTTTTGAAATTAATCTCAACGGTCGTCCCGCTCACGGCTACAATTTAACCACAACGCTTAGGCGGCAAGAGCAAACGAGTGGGCACTATGACACGGCCATTACTTTTTATCTGACCTATTTTTTTCCTGATCAAAAACATATCCTCGAAGCCAATGCCATCAGTAACAATGATTCTCACAGCAATGAAGATGATCAATACCGTTTGTCGGCCCGCGGCTTCTACAATGTTAACAGCACCCAAATTGCCCCCCAAGTTACCTCGGAAGATGGCCACAGCAGTGTTGATAAAAAGCGAGTGCAAGATTTGCGCGCCTCCGTCGATATCCGTCATTCACGCTTTGATTTAAGTGCCAATCACCAGACTTCCAATGAATCCATTGGCAAAGATCAAGGGCAAATTGCTGGAGGTGTGGCCCTCGGTTATACCAACGGACAAATGGCCTTTGGTCGCCCTTTGCCAGGCGCTTTTGCCATCGTGAATGCGCCCGGTGCAGTTGTGACTGCTCCTTCGTTGGCAGGCCCAGTGGAAGTAGGCAAAGTTCCTCTGCTGGTGTCAGGCTTGCGCGTGTATGATCAACAAACCATAAATCTAGAAACGGATGAAGAAAATTTAGGACCAGTGAGCGAGAACCGATTACTTCGAACCGCCTTTTTCTCTGGTCACTCCATCGATCAAAAAAAGCGCGAACTGCGTTTTGTAACTTTGACTTTGCTGGATAAGGCGAGAAAACCCGTCGTCTTAAAATTGGGCCGCTTTCAAGGCCATGATGGCCTAGTTACGGGAGAATTCTTCACCAATAAACAAGGTATCGCAGTGTTAGAAGCCGTACCTGCTGGCCCACTCACCCTCGAATGGGAAAACCAATCCACTACCATCAATATTCCTCATGATAATGGTATGATTAACTTAGGAAATGTTTATGCCAAATAAGCACACTCCCTTCATTCTTTTGTTTGCTTTCCTTCTGCTTGCTCCCAAAAATATTTGGGCAGCTTGCTCGCTGGATATTGTCAGTGCTCAGCCCATCAATTTCACTTGGAATACAAGTGGCATGACTGCGCAAAGAGACATAGTCGTAAAGCGCTCTGGTAGCCCTTCTAATCCATGTCGCAAATTTCACCTTGCCATTACCACTGGCGCAGCGGGAAATTTCAATCGCTTGATGTTTAAAACCTCCGACTCCTTTGGTTACAATCTCTATCAAAATGCCGGACTCTCCAATATCCTGCGCGACCATCCTTCCGTGGCCAATTCTGCTCAAGTTATCGATAGTAGATTTCCTGGCAACACGACCTCTAAAACCGTTTCACTTTTTATGAACTATCCCATCCCGCCCTACCAATCAACCGTTCCAGCGGGCAACTACAGCGACACCGTTTCCTTAAAACTTTATCGCGGCGATTGGAATGATGGTGGTCCACTAGAAGACTTACTCAACCTCACGCCCAATCTCATGGTGCCAACTTATATCGGACTCTCTCTGGTAAATTCCGGCGGACTTTTTAATGCCGGCGATACCTATCAACTTTTAGATTTTAGTACTCTCACCAACGGTGAAAGTTTGGGATTTGATATTCGAGTGGAAAGTAATATCAGCTATCACGTGCGTATGAGCTCGGCCAACAATGGAAATCTCAAACGAAATGCGGGCAGCGATCTCATCGCCTACGACTTGAAGGTTAATGGTATTTCACAGGTACTTAGTAGCAGTATGAGCACACCAGTGATCGTGGCCTCTCACTCAGGAACCACGGCGCGAGGTGGCCTGCAACACCCTGTTTTAGTGACCATTGGAAGTGTCGCCAATAAAACAGCGGGAACCTATCAAGACACCATCACGATTGAAGCGATCGCCCAATAGTTCCCGCTAAAATTAATTAATATCTCTTACACAATTCTAGCGCGCGGTCTTTAGGCAAATTGAGGCCATAATATGAAATGGCATTTTCATAGCACTTTTTAAATTCATCAAAATTTCTAATTTCCGAACAGTAAGCCACAGCTTGATCCTTCGGCATATTTATTCCGTAGTACGAAGTGGCGTAATCAGTGCAGGCCTTAAAGGTATCACCGCGACGAACTTGTTTACAAAGTTCGATAGCGCGCTCCTTTGGTAGGTTGAGGCCATAGTAAGAGGTTGCATGATCATAGCAGCTTTTAAAACCTTCAAAATTGCGCACATCTTGGCAAAGAACAATGGCAGCATCGCGGCCTAAATTGAGACCGTAGTAGGATGTGGCATAATCGAGGCACTGTTTTAATTCATCGGCCGTTGGGCCACGTCCGCGCCCATGTCCTCGTCCATCATCGCCGCAGCTCTGCTGCAAATCCCGCAGGATTTCACGCAAGCGCGCTTGGTCATTACAAGTATACTCTTCGGCAAAAACCGAACCTGTCAATAAAAGACCTAAAACTAATAAAAATTTCATCGCTTTCCCCTAAAAAAAAGTGTGTACAAGATTGATAGCGAGTTAGGCCCATCACCGTCAATGGAGCGAGGGGATAAAGTACGCCAAGTGGCGCGATAGTAAAGTAAATGTGTAATTGACGAATTGCGCCAACTATCATACAAACTCAGAAATTTTCCCAATCCCTCATGGAGTCAATATGTTTTGGATTTCTCTACCATTGGTCATTTTATTATCTAGCTTTATCGCTCATGCTCAGCCGGTGGGCCCGATTCAACCTATTCCAGTTTTAACCAGACCCACACCCATAGTTTTAAAACCCGAATTTCGCCATCTACGCTTTGTGGCCGCTGGCCGCTTAAACAATGGGCAATTCAAGTTTGTGCAAATCGTGAAGGCCGATTTGGAAACACCTATTCTCTCACCTCTAAATATGAAACAGGCCCACATCCTCATTAATGATATGAAAGTCCATGGTGAAAATTTCAACGTAGAGTTGGCAAAAAATTTAATTCAATCAGTAAGCGGAATTCAAAACATGGACATTGATGCCCTCATTCAGTTGGTTCTCATGGAAGTGGCCAAGGATAGCAGCGATGACATGCGCAACCTCATGAATGAAATGCAAGAGGTCAATCAAAAGAAAAAAGAACAGCGCGAAGCCATGCGGGAAATGCAAAAAAAGATTAAGGACTGTGAGTCCACTAATTGCCCAAGAAGAGAACTCGAAAGTTATAAGATTCAACTCAAAGGACTCAAAGAAAAATTGGATTCTTTAAACGAAACGGGCGAGGAACAACAGTTTCTTGTACAAAGGTATATGAACCGCATGACAAAAGCAGATCAAATTCTCTCGAACATACTTAAAAAGCTTAGCGAAACAGCTGGCCAAATAATTTCTAATTTAAAATAGCCCTTTACTCAATTTAGCTGAATGATTCTGTATGCAAATTTCTGCCAAACATATTTTAGTCAATCAAGAATTTGAGGCGCAAGATTTACAAAAAAAACTGGCGGCCGGTGAAGATTTCGCCAAGCTGGCCAAAGATTTTTCCCAGTGCCCGTCTGGCAAAGAAGGTGGCGATCTGGGAACTTTCGGCAAAGGCATGATGGTAAAACCTTTTGAAGTGGCGGCTTTTGGCCTAAAAGTGGGCGAAGTTTCCGCCCCTGTCAAAACTCCATTTGGCTACCATTTGATTTTAAGAACCAAATAAATTTTGCGCGTAAAATGGCAAAAGTAAAAAGTAACAAAGTGCCCAAACCAACAAGGACAAGAGGAGAATTATGAGCGACATCAACTACGGTCCACTGCGTTTTTTGAACGGCACCTAGGAAAGCAAAGGACTGACAGGACAAAACCGCGCACCCAATCCTGATCGCAAAGAAGAAAATACCAAATTCCGCCAGATGATGACGTTTGAACCCATTGGCGATGTTAATAATAATGAAAGTGATAAAATGCCATTTTTTCATGCTCTAATTATAACACTATTCATTGTTAACTAAAGGGCCATTAATTTTATTAAAATTTGAAATCTAATGGCAGCCACAACCACCTTTGAAATCTTGCTTACGCGAACTTTGAATAAGCTCAACACCTTCTTTGGCAATAAATATGCCCAAGACTAAAGCCATGACACTGTCAATCCACCCAAGGCCGGGTGAAATCCAGAATATGACGCTGCCAAGAACGAGAATGATGGAAAGCTTAATACACGCCAACGAACATTTGGCATCGACCATGACGGTTGAGCTATTCATGGCAAAGCCTAAGCGCGCTTTAGATCTCCAAAGAAAGAACATAAAACTTAACGAAACAAGGGATACTAAAATTCCTGGTATTGTAGTTTCAGGATGTTCATTTTTTATGAGAGAGTTGCCAGAGCTGGCAAACACGCTGAAAGCGAGAATCAAAAATGATATTCCAATGAGAAGGGTTGCTTGCCGTTCTTTGCTTAAATTAAGATCTGGATTAACATTTCGAAGCTTTAACAAAACAATGGAAGCTGAGCCTACTTCAACAAAACTATCTAGACCAAATCCTAATAAGGAAATTGAACTTTCTTCCACACCAAAATAAACAGAAACGAAACCTTCGATTAGATTATAAAAAATCTTTGCGTAAAAAGGCACTTCTCTACGAAAAAAACGGTAAACGGAAAAAACGGTAAACAGTCCAGCAGGATGAGTGTCACTCATTTTTAATGAATTCAAGGCACTCTTTTCTGCAAGTAATTTGCATTTTACTCTTTTCAAAATATTCAAAATTGTCATATTGTGGCGAGATGAAAACAAAATGCTGTGACACCCATTTATCCGAAAAGGAAGCTCAAGGCCTTTTATCTGAAAATGGCATTAGCCGAACAAAGATAAAAACGCACATTTTGCTTCTTCTTTCGAAAAGTAAAATACCTATCTCTGCAACTGAGGCGTATCAAAAAATTGGTCCCAAGAACTGCGATATTTCGACAATATGGAGAACGCTTAAACAGTTCCATGAAAAAGGTATAGTGCGAGAATTAAATCTAGGAGAAGACTTCTTTCGTTATGAGCTAAAAGACGCCCATGATGAACATGATCACCACCACCACCACATTCGGTGCCGCGATTGCGGCACAATAAAACATCTCGAAGAATGCGACATTTCAGCATTTGAGAAAATGATCTCCAGAATTGGATTTATAAAGATGGAACACTATCTTGAATTCACAGGAATTTGCTCAAAGTGTTCTTAAGCAAGGAAGAATGCAAGCTCAACTGGCAACTCTCCCACTAAATCAATAACTTATTTTGGAAGTGTACACCCATTTTGGCTCAAATCGTTTTTAAAAGAATCTGTTAAACAAGAATAAACTTGATAGGTTTGCTGACCGTAACGGATTCCCTTCCATACATAAACATCACCATTGTCTTGAAATTTACATGGATTGTTCATTGTTGTGAATATTGCAAGTATATTGCATTTTATTCACACTAGAAAAGCATAAAAAAGAAGCAAGTGCACACAATTCACATACTAACGCCTGCTGCCAATTTTATTTTTTGCAACTAAGTTGCATTTAAATTGCGAGCATGCTACTTATTTCTCGCATAAAACAATGGGGGCATTAATGCTAAAACAGCTAATCTTTATTTTTTGCTTAACTCTTTACTCGCAAGTAATTTTTGCTTCTCAACTTGACGGCAAATCACTTTTGCCGGCATCAAATGCTGCCTTACAAGAAGCATCTACTATAGTTTCTTTAGATTCTATCTATGCATGGGAGGCAGAACTTGAAGGTGATGAGGTCATTACTAAAATTCTCAATGTCGTCGACGTTCAATTAACATACGGGTGCCACTTTCATAGCGAAGAAATGTTCTGCCATCAGGAATCTCAAAATCAAGGTGATCAACGCTACCATAAGGACCCTGAGGTAACTCTAGACTATGTTAAATCAGGTCATCAAGCTGCTATTTCTAAGTTCGAAAGGACACTTCAAAGACAAGGATCAGACCTCTCTGTGATGTCTTCTATAAAAGTTTGGTCCCATGAAGAAGGTGGAGGCGATGACGGCCATGAACATGGCGCTGATGTATGGACAAAAATTATTTACACTCAAAAAAATGAAATTAAAACAATCTTTGTTCTATGCCATGTACACGGACAAGATCAGATGTTTAGCTGTCATTACAACAATAGCGGCAAAGGAGAGCCCCAGCTCTCTTTTAGCGCTCTGTAATTCGGGGTCCTCATTTGAAAAAGTGGATTAACCTCATTCTTTTAATTGCCATCAGTAACTTGCTTATTTCCTGCGAAGAGCTAACTGGAAAAAGTACAGGTGCAAACATAATTTCTGAGTCTGGGAATGAGTTCATTGGCGGACTCGAAGGGATTCATGCTGGAAATGATAAATTCATTTTAAGAGGGACAACAGATTATGGTGGAAATTCAGGCCATAGTTTTCGTTTGCGCTTCAAACTTCCAGAAGGTGAACAATTAAATTTCTTTTTCTTCATGTCGAGAAACTTTTCCGGTGGAGCAATATATACGTTCACCCGAACGAGTGGTGTTGTTAATCTAAACATATCCTTAAATGGGAAGTCTCATACACATGAGCTAAAAACGTATAATAGCACTGAAGTAATCGATATTGAGCTCGATGTTCATAATGATCACACAGACGCTCACCTTCTGGCGTGGAAATACTCGGGACCTTATGAAGACGCCGAAGAATGCACTTTTGATGGTAGCTGTCTTTACAATAGCGAAGATTTTTCTCTTGATGTATGGCTAGGAGTTGGAAGGGCCAGTGGTTCTTACTGGGGTTTTCAAGGAAGTAAATCACTAATATTAATTCTTGAAGGCCCACGTCCAGCTTTATCCCGTGCATAGTATAATATATATTTTTTCTATTTTTCTCTTTTTTAGCGGCATCACATCAAGTGCCCTTGCCCAAGGTCTTCAAGGCACAGGTCTAGAAATATCTGTAACCGGAGATATGCTCTATGCTCAAGGGCTTAATCGAACAAGCAAAGCTGATGATAAAGTTACGATGAGAGGAGCTGAGTTTATGCTTTATGCACCCATCGATTATCAATTCGATGGCGTCCTCACTGCTGCTGCCCATGATGAAAATGGTCAATCGGTTTTTGAGCTTCATGAACTTTTTATGTCTACATCTAGAATTGTTCCTCGCTCAAATATAAGATTTGGCCAGTTCTTTTTACCCATTGGACGCATCAACCGCTTTCATCAGCATGACTGGCCATTTACGACTGCCCCAAAAGTACATAGGACCTTTTTTGACAATGAAGGTGTATTTGATACAGGGCTTGAGTATAACTACTTGCTACCCACGGAATTTAATTTAAATCTCACCTTTGGCGTTACCAGTGGTTATAAATATGGGCACTCGCATACTCAAGGTAGTAAACCAAGGACACCAACCCATTTTGCCAGGTTTTCCAACTTCCTCCCATTTAATACCACAAATGGTTTAGAGAGTGGCCTCAACTATCTTGGACGCACAGACGCGCAGGGAAATGAGTTCAAAATAATTGGACTCGACTTAACTGCTAAATGGAGGCAGGCTAGACTTGTTTCCCACCTAATTCAGTCTGAATTTTGGTACAGAAACGATAAGAAGATAAATCAAAATAATACAGAACAAGTCGGTCTTTATATCTATAATGAGTTTGCCACAGGCCAACAATCTAGTGTTGGCTATCGACTAGACTCATTTAAAAATCTTTCAAAGGTTAATGCAATCACGCTTAAAAAAATTAATAACATTCACTATGGAAATACATTCCAAGCAACCTATGCTTCCACTGAATTTGCAAAAATTCGCGCCACTATATCGCACGAATTTGAAATAGAAGAAGGACAAACCACAGAAAAAGATACTAGATTTACCCTACAATTTGTTTTTATTATTGGGAGTCACCCTGCTCATGATTTTTAGAATATGTATCTTCACCCTTGGTCTTCTCTTCACCTCACTTGCTGCAGCAACAATCAGCGTTATTACAACAACAACTGATTTAAAGTGGCTCACTGAAAAAATTGGCGGTGATAAAGTCAAAGTCGAGTCACTGCTCAATGGGAAAGAAGACCCCCACTTCATCGATGCTATGCCTCACTTTATTGGAAAGGTTTCCAATGCCGATATGTTTTGCCTTATCGGCCTTGACTTAGAAGTTGGCTGGGTGCCAAAAATTCTAGCTCGTGCAGGCAATAAACATGTTCAAAATGGTGGTAAAGGGTACTGTGAGACTGGCAGGACAATTACAGCATTGAACATACCAAAAGGTCGCGTGGATCGTTCACTAGGCGACATCCACCCGATGGGCAACCCCCACTATCACTTAGGCCCAGACGCACTCTTGCAAGGCGGGGAAACAGTACTCAATACGTTAATTACGCTCGACGGTTCAAATGCTGCCCATTATTTAGCTCGCTTTGACAAACTGAAAGAGGAATTAATTCAATTAAAAGCTAAAATTGCCAAGATCCTTGCTCCAATCAAGGGACAAAACTTTATGGAATATCATAGAGAGTTTACCTATTTTACGACAGAATTTGGGCTTAACAATATTGGCGCGATAGAAGTAGTCCCAGGAGTTCCCCCTTCCGCTGGTCGCCTGGCACGGGTTTCGATCCAGGCCCAAGATTCTAAGGTCGCTCTCGCTCTTGCTTCAATTACTTCACCACAAGACTTAACCAATAAATTTACAGAAATGAGCGGTGTACCTGTATCAAGGCTTCCAATAAGCATCGCCTCTAGTGGCGGCCCATCCACTTATGAAGAGTTACTGGTATTGATCGCAAACTCGATGGTAAAAAATGCAATAAGAAAATGAGTAATAGCAAAGCCAAAAATAAACTATTTGAATGCCAGCATCTCTCGATTGGGTACACTTCTACCCTCGCAAAGAATATCAGTTTTGAAATACCAAACAATCATCTTGTCTTTATTAAAGGCCGAAATGGTTCCGGAAAATCCACCTTTATCAACACGATACTGGGAAGGAAATCACCTATAAGCGGTCACTATAAATGGTTTATCGGCCATGATCGGATTGCCTATCTGCCGCAAATTACAAATCCAAGCTCTCATTTTTCCTACACCATCGGTGAAATTCTGGATCTTTATAATATTGCTCCTCAATATCGATCTATGCTGGCCAACGGACTAGAAAATAAAAAATGGATTGATGCGAGTGGCGGGGAAAAGCAAAAAGTAATGATACTAAGCCGTTTAAGTAAAAATACTGAAGTACTTATTTTAGATGAACCCTTTAATCATTTAGATAACGAATCGATAAATTCAATCGTCGGTCTCTTAGTTGACCTCTTTAGGCACAACAACATTTCCGTTGTTTTGGTTAGTCACTTAGAAGTAGTCCTACCAGACGAAATTCAAACAATTGTGGAACTTAATCAATGAGCCTATTTGAATTTTATAAAATATCTTTCCTTGTTGCCGCTTTTTCAGGCGGAGCACTTTCCCTCATAGGAAAACATTGCTACTCAAGAGGTAATATTCTTGAAATATTCCTTCTTTCACAACTTTCCCTTCTGGGTAATTTAATTGCCAAACTATGGTTTCACTCTCATTCAGCAGAATGGTCCGGCGTTTTGATAAGCTATATTCTTTTTGGAATGGGAAAACTATTTTTATATAGATTCAATGCTAAAGATTCGAACCGTGCGACAATGATGGTTGGTGGCTATTTATTTCTTCTTTCATTGCAGTATCTCATCATTGGCTTCTTCCCTCAGTTAGATTCGCATATGAGTTTAGGATTTTTTGGCAATATGGTAACTGCTACAAGCTTAGAAAACATGATCGTTATAGTGACCTTTTCACTATTTTTTATATTTTATTTGATGACAAAAAGGAAGATTAATAAGAACACCATCGAGATTAATATCTATAATTCTAAAGACAACTCTATCAATGAACTTTTGCTTTTTTCCATTCCACTGGTCTCTTCACTCTATAGCTTAGGGTTCCTTTATACCATGAGCTATTTACTTCTACCTGCACTAATCATTGGCCCGATCCTTTTCAGTGAGCGCTCTGCTACCATTTTTATGATGCTTATTTCTGTTGTATCCTCAATTTTAGGATTAGGCGCTTCCATTTACTTTGAACGATTGAGTACGAGCTCACTTCAAATATTCCTATTGTTTTTCATTTTGTGTTTATTCAGAACAATCTGCTATCTTAAGAATAAATTCGCGCTCTTAAAATTTACCACAAACGGATAAGATATACGTCCACGAAGCATAGCAGCACCGACACGGTTTCTCTGGTGCCCCCCCCTATTTAAAAAATTGTTGAATAAAAAGGCCTTGCTTTGCGGCCAGAACGGTTCCCAGTTTGGCATAAAAGCGAGTACACTCGCATTTATGCCGGAATTACCCGATGTGTATTCGGAGTTAAGAGCACTACAAGAAAATCGCCGACATACTAGTGCTTATCGTCCTTCTCGCAATTACAAACTTCATCTTATTTCACTTTATCTCACTTCATTTAACGAATTTGTCCGGGCCGGGCGGGCTGAGGCGGGCTCTCTAAATAGCGATTGACAATATTATCATATGTGATAATATTAAAAGATGAGAGTAGAGCTTTACATAGATGACAGCGGTGAGTCCCCTTTCGAAAGCTGGTACTCAAAGCTCGATAACTCATTAAAAATTAGAGTCGATGCACGTCTTGCTCGGATTAAGGAACTAGACAACTTAGGCGACTTAAAAAGCTTAAAAGATGGTGTATTTGAACTTCGTTTTCTGATGCACTCTGGGCTTCGCATTTATTTTGGGCGTGAGAAGGACACTCTTATTTTATTGCTTACCGGCGGTAATAAGGGTTCTCAAAACAAGGATATTGAAAAGGCCAAGATCTACTGGAAAAAGTACAAAGGAGCAGACCATGGCAAGAAGAACTAAAAGCTGGAACCCCGACCTTGCAAAGAAATTGCAAATCAAGGCCTATCGCCAGGAATTTTTTCTCACCTTGGTCGATGAAGAAGGTCTTGATTTGCGCGACGCCATTTTTGTCTTCGCCCAATCCATGGGTAACCAAGAATTTGCCAAGCTTGTTGGCATGCCGGCCTCCAACGCGTCTCGGGCCGCCAATCCCAAGAATGATGTGAAGTGGACGACCATCGAACACATTTTAAGCAAGATTGGCGTGAACATTTCTGCAAAGGTCGCTTAAATCAGAATGGAAATTATATTTCATATAACCAATCAATCTTCGTGGGAAGCTGCAAAGAAAAGCGGGCGCTATGAAGCAGCGTCATTAAAATTCCAAGGATTTATTCATTGCTCGACAGGGCCACAAGTTTGCAGTGTTGCTGATTTTATTTTTAAGGGCCAAAAAGATCTAATCCTCTTGGCGATTGATTCCAAAAAAATCACTTCTTCCATCGTGTTTGAAGGAGAAACTCAAAATATTTTCCCTCATATATATGGGCCCATCGACACAAACGCAGTTTTAGAAGTGATCAACTTTGCAAGTGATGACCAAGGCCTTTTCGAACTTCCCACTAGAGCGAAGAATATCTGTCCTTACTTTCAAAAACTAAAGCAATTGTTAATGTTGGCCGATACTGACCCAGGCGTTGCGGGCTTTGTTAACCCCGAGAATGAAAATCTAAAACGTCTGCCCATTTGGTGCGAAAACCAGATCGTAGGTTTTGCAACACCTCGTGAAGACAAGGATGGCATATGGAGAATGGGGGCCATTTATGTTCATCCCGACCATCGTGCACGAGGATTGGCCCGTAAGGCAATTGCAGACTACATCACAGGCACTAATGCTCGGGCATTTTTAGAAGAAAACAATTTGGCCACCCAAAAGGCCTTTTGGGCCGCAGGATTTAGACCGTATCAATACGACAGAAAATCCGCTGGGGCATGGTGGTCCAATTACAACTTTTATTATCAAGCCACGGTCGTCGAAGGTTATGAAATCTCCTACAAGAATCCCATTCATCTTCGTGCTGGCGAAAAAATTAAGATGGGAAAGGCCGAAGAAAATCCCGCTTGGAAAGGATGGCATTGGTGCGAAACACCAGATGGTAATTCGGGATGGATTTCAGAATTTTATTTCAAACGCCTTGATGAGCAATTTGCCCAAGTCCTATTTCCCTACCAGGCCACAGAACTACAACTGAGCAAAGGGCAAAAGGTGTACATCTACAACCAAGATCGCGGATGGGCATGGTGCTCAAAAGATGATAACAAATCTTTCGGTTGGGTTCCGTTAGCGAACCTAATATAGGATTAACGCATGCCACCTGAGTTGCCCGAGCTGTATTTACAAACTGTGTGAGAATGTTGAATTTCAAAAACTTGTGAGTGATATTGAGCTTTTCGTGCCCTTTTCTTTTTCATTCTATTTCATTTTCTTTCAGTCTTTTTCACCAAAAAGACCATCTCGGCTGGCTTGGGCTGACGTGGATTTGTTATACCTAAGGCTAGAGATCAGAGAAGTAAGAATCTAACCGAGATTATTGAATTTGAACTTATCTATCGTTGAAAAAGGAAACTCACCAGAAGAGTGTTTCCTAACTGCATACCCTGGATACTTTCCATTTCTTATGGCCAAAATAAATTCATCCTTACTCATGACAATTTTTTTGCGTACATCAAGAAACTCAACATTGGCCCCAGTTTTATTTTCCTTGATTTTAATGACAAATGATTTGGGCATTCTCTTAATACTTTTTTCGCCTTTATACTTTCTTTTATCTGAAGGACTTAAAATAAGTTCACCTTCATTCATTGATTTTAATAATAATTCGAAAACTTCACGCCAACTATTTGCTTTTTTCGCCACCTTTCTTCCAACAGCATTATTCAACAGATCCATATTCTCCGATCCATCTGCCACGGAACTATAGTTAAAGTTCACAAGCTCATTTAAGCGCCCCATCATCTCTGCTGTTTGCTCGCCAAACTCCAAAGTATAGACACCTGAAACAAACGCATGCCTCATGGCATCAACATCATTATCCACAAGACCGTCTCCCATAGGATCAACTTTTCCATCGGCCCCTTTCTGCAAGGGTCTCACTTCTTTGTCAAACCATTCATAAAGCTGGGCCTGCGCTTCATCTTTAAGAGTATAAATCTTAGGCAAAATGCTCATAGCTTTGTATTATATGTTTATGAATAAGAAATGGCCCATTTTTTGCTTTGTATTATTTAGCTTATGCGTAGGGATCTACTTTCATACGAACACACTTTCCGTAACCCATCACCAAGTAGAACTTGGAAAAGGAAATAATCAAATTCGCGTAGCACATATCAGTGACCTTCATACAAGTGGATTAGGAAAACTTGAAAAGCAAGTTATCAAAATCCTTCAAGAAAAAAAGCCTGATATTATTTTCATAACAGGAGATATTGCTACCCCCTCTGGTAGTTTTGATGGATTCGAGTCGGTGCTAAAAAAATTTGAGGCCCCTCGTGGTGTCTATTTTGTAAAAGGAAATTGGGAATATTGGGAACCTTTGCCATATGGTAATAAACTCTTACTCAATAGTCGGATTACGGACTTGACCAATCAGTTTCTTCAATTACATGAAAATCTTTGGCTTGTTGGATTTGATGATAGCGAAGAAGGAAATCCTGAACTTGATATTTTAGAGACCATACCAAAAGATGCAAAAAAAATCGGATTGTTCCATTCTCCCCTTTTTTTTGAAAAAATAGCAGGAAGAATTGATTTAAATTTTGCAGGACACAGCCATGGAGGCCAAATTCACATTCCTTTTCTAGGTGCCTTATGGGTCCCACAAGGCACTGGAAAATATATACAAGGATGGTTTGAAAAAGAGGGATCAAAACTCTTTGTTTCTAGAGGCATCGGAACATCAATATTACCAATTAGATTTTTTTGCGCACCAGAAGTAGCAATAGTTGATATCACCTACTAGATGCTTAAATCTAGAGATGTACATTACTTTTCTTCGTTATTGAAAATGTTTTTTAGTCCATCAAGTAGATCAGGAGTGATTTCGACTTTTTCGATCCTATCCATTTCATTCATGATATTTCTAATCTTTCGCTTCATATGATTCTCCGTTGCTTTATTACTTTACCACAATAAAAGGCTTAGCTAACACTTAGATATGATTGAATTAATTCCATTGCTATTAGTAATAGTAAACTTCTTACTAATTTGCCCAATTCCGATTAATTAGTGGGCAGAGAAAGTTTTATGTCAGAAACTTTTGATCAAAAAATGTAAATTGACATCTACTCTTCTTTTCTAGATCAACAATAAGGCATGATTCTTGGTCTATAGCACCAGTATTAAAAAGTGAATTATCAGAATTAACAATCATACTCATTCCATGTGGCCCATCAGATCGAGCATCTGAAAAATCATTATAAGCGAAATTGGCCTGTATCAGTGGTATTTGCCATCTAGTCATATTTTCAAAGACTAAACACTCCTCACCATCTGACTTGATTTTGTTCCAAGTATCATTTTTCTTCCATCCCCAATAACCGGGCCAAACTATAAAATCTACATCGTCTGGCTTAAAATATTTATAAGCTGATTCCTGAGCTTCCATGCAGATAAGTGTAAAGAATTTAAAACTCTTTATCTCAAATATCTCTTTCTGATAGTTACTTGGTGCTGAAAAGAATTTTTTTTCAGAATCAGTTAGTCCAATTTTGTAAAACTGTTTAATTTCGTTATTATTGAAATAAAAACCGGTATTATATATTTCGCCCTTTTTAATACCAGTTGGCAAAAGGATGGCAATACCATCTGTATTGGAAATATTTAAAAAATCTTCTAACATTGGCCGGAGAACTTCATCAGTTACATCTCTCATTGCGGCAGAAAATCCTGACAAAGCACATTCTGGAAAAATTGCCAGCTCTACATTATTTTTACTAAATACCGAGAGACATTTTTTAATCTTCGAAAAGTTATTTTGAAGATCCGTTTCGTTTTTAATCTGCCCTACACCTAACCTAAGCTTCATTATCCGACCTTAAGCTTCCAGTTTAGATCAAGCCTGGAATATAAGTCAATAAGGCGATCAGTAGAAAACTCATCAATTCGATGTCTCAAAATTTTGCTGACTTTGGCTTCATCCACTCCAAGAATTTTTGCAATCTCTTTTTGATTGATAGAATGAGATTTTTTATACTTTAAAAATTTCTGACACAATTCAAATCGAAATCTTTCAAGTATTGTAGCATCAGGCTTCAGAACCAAAGTCCCTTCCGCTTTTTCTAATTTTTTTAAGGCCCGACTAATTTCAACCTTATTAGGAAATCCCATAGTTACCTCGTAAACGCCTCTATCCTAATTAAATTTATTTGGACTTTGATACTCGTGTAGATTTCTTTTTCATTGTCTTACTGGTTGAAGTCTTCTTGCCTCTAGAAGCTGCTTCCGATTCTGTAACTACAGATTCGGCCAATTCCTGTTCAATCTCTTCAACCGTTGGCAAGGAAGACTTCAATTTCTTCGGCAAGGCCCGTGTTAATTCATACTCAGACACACCAATTGGCCTATTCACATTACGAAGGGCATATTCTGCAACAATTTGATTACGATCTTGGCATAAAATCAAACCTATTGAAGGAGCATCATCCTTGGCCCTTAACTGGTCATCAACGACATTGAGATAAAAATTCATCTTTCCTGCATATTCGGGCTTGAATTTTCCTTTCTTCAAATCGATAACGACAAAAGAACGAAGTTTGAGATGATAAAAAAGAAGATCGATATAAAACTCATCATCTCCTATTTCTAAATAATATTGCCTTCCCACAAAGGCGAACCCCTGCCCAAGCTCTAGCAAGAATTGCTCAAGGTGCTTAAGAAGGCCCACCTCAAGCTCTCGCTCATGAAATGAATCCTGCAACGTTAAGAAGTCAAAAATGTATGGGTCCTTTATCTCTTGCTGAACAAGGTCTGATTGAGGTGATGGTAACAACCGATCAAAATTTGTGATGGCTTGCCCTTTACTCAAGTGAAGCTCTGATTGAAGCATCGTAAGCAATACATTCTTACTCCATCCGTTAGATAATATCTGCGACATATACCAAAAACGTGTATTTTGATCTTTTACCTTTTCCATTAGTAGAACATGATGGACCCATGGTATTGACCAAAAAATCGTTTCTGTTTTACCTAATTTTGCCACCACTGGTGGCAAAATATCTGGAACATTAGGATATGCCCTTTAGAAGGCAATCATTCTTCCTAAATTTCTAACAGAAAATCCCTTAATTTCAGACAGTTGCCCGGATAGCTCTTTTGCAAGACTTGGTATAATACTGGCACCCCAGCCTTCTGACTTTTGCCTCTCCTCAATAGTTCTGCCAATATCCCAATATAGTCGAATCAATTCCGCATTTACTGATTGAACGGCCTTGGCCCGAGATTGCAGAATACGATTTTTAACATCCTTCAATAAAAGAGAAAAATTTAGCGATTGATTTTTAGTGGCGACACTTTTTTTAGTTTTCATATTATTGTTGTTCCTCAATAACATCTCAAGTTATTGTGCAGATTTACTTATCAGGTCTCTTTCGTTTCTTTTCATCAAGACTGACTCGACTTGCCATAACTGACAATATCATTCTAGCTCTCGGAAGGCTTGAGCTGGCTTCGGCACCATTCATCATAACCAATGATTTGAAATCATTCGCTTTTATATTGCATTGCCAGAACTACTTCAAGTCTGGAATTCCTTTACTTTTTATCAATAATATCAAATACATACAGCATTGCCCGAACTACCCGATATCTATTCGGAGCTGAGAGCACTACAAGAAAATCGCCGATCTACCAGTGTTTATCGACCTTCTCGCAATTACAAACTTCATCTTACCTCACTTCATCTCACTTCATTTTACGAATTCGTCCGGGCTGGACGGGCCGGGGCGGGTTCTCTAATCCACTATCTTGACACTATACTAACAGTGGCTATATAGTGGATTATGGCACAATAGGAATTTGTCGAATGGCTGCTCTTTTGGATTTTAGAAACATCTCACTACGAGTTTGAGTGGGATCGTAGCAACCAAACCAAGAATGCCGAAAAACACGGCATTACTATTGAAGAAGTTGAAGCAGTTTTCCGTTCAGGTTTAGCCTTGCCACTTGGTATCCAAATTAGTCCACCGGCCAACGAACAAAGACTCGGTCTAGTTGGTCCAACTTTAAATGGAAGGCTGATACAAATTGCATTTGTCCTAAGGGAAGGTCGAGTTCGAGTCATCAGCGCAAGACCCGCCCATAAAACAGAAAGGAAACGTTATGAAGAAATCTTACGCAAAACGACTTAAAGAGTACGACGAACCCGCCGAACTCGATTCCAAGAAAATCTTGGCGGCGATGAAGCGCTACAAAGACTCACGCAAAAAACCCACCAGCGTGGCCTTGGATGAAACCACGATCATGGAACTTAAAACCGTGGCCCTAGCCCAGGGTATCCCTTATCAGGTTTTGATCAGGGTATTTATCCTCGACGGCCTAGAACGATTGAAGAAGGCCTCATAAGATTTGGATCGAATCATGTCTCTTATCAAAAAACCTCCAGAGCTAAAAATGGCGCCTCCAGGTTCTCATGTGGTTAAAAGACACATTAGAATTTCAGAGCATGGAATCAAATACTTCGTTAAGGCGCATATACGAAAAAATCCAGGAAAGAAAACCATCCTAATGCCGGAAAATTTATTATTCCTTTACTGGCATGGTGATCGTAATTTTCCACATCTAGGGACAGTAAAGGGGTTTGATGAATACCCAGAGCTCGATAGCGTCGTGCAGTTTTGGTTACAATTTTGGCAAGAGCAAGGCTTACCATTTCCTCCTGGCCTTGACCCATTTCTTATCAAGGTACTGATCGCGAAAGAGTCTAGCTTCAGGCCAAAAGTAAAAACCAAAGTCAGCGGTAGCTCGGCGACAGGCCTGATGCAACTTCTCCAATCAACTTTATATCGCCTTGAAGGAGTTCCCAAAAATAATTATGTCGAAGTCAACGACAATTATTTGCGATTAACCCTAGAAGATATAACTGATCCTGTGGTTAATATTGCGGCAGGAACCCGCTGGGTTTCACACAAATATTCACTTCTCTTGAAAGAGAAGAAAATTAAATCAAAAGACCTTTATTCGACGATCAAGTACTACCACTCTTGGACTCGTCATGGAGAGCAGTATGCCGATTCGATATTTAAACTGTATGGTGAATCTACTCCTCATCGTATTCCTTTTTCTAGACAATAAGACATATGGGCAAGTCTCAACAGCGGTGGACAAAATTATTGTTGATAAGTCCACAATTCTAGAAATGCCAAACAAATTAAAATCAGAATGTTTCGACAAAGATCGAAAAGAACCCTGTTTTCCAAACACCACTCTGACGCTCATTAAAAAAGGTAAAAAATATTCTTTCCCAAGTTATATTTCCTCATGGGAAGGGAGTTTCTTTATCCACTTCGTGAAAATTGATAAAAATTCATATGCCGTCGACCTTGATGGCGATGGTCAAAAAGAAGTGGCCATTTACCCAGAAGTCACTGACAAAGCCCCCTACTCCAAGGCCTATCTCTATACCGTTAAAGGGAACAAGCTTTTGCCCTACGGCACGGGAGATCATTATTGGGAATCGGGCCTATCAATCGTCAATATAAAAAAAGATCCTCATTTTAAACCTGACCTTTAGAAATGCCTGATTCCGCGGGGCAGGTCTACTATGAATTGCCAAATTCATAGTAGAGGTGTTAGAGATTGGCCATAAAACTAACTGGGGATTTGGTGTGAGCTTACTCAATTTGGACGGCTTCTGCGTTGCGGCAATATATTGCGAAGACATCGATAAGATGTGCCTCTTCTACCAGGACGTTCTGGGTTTCAAGAAATTGCGGGATATGAATCCCGGCGTGCTCTTGAGGCGCGATGAGGTCAACATGACCCTGTATTTTGAAAAATCACGCAATGCCAAGAACAAGCAAGAACACGGATTGACCGAGGTGTCCTTGTGCTTCAGCAATAAGGAAGGCGTGAAGAAGGCGAAGGAATCCCTGCAAGGCATCGGCGTGGAAATTTGCCATCAGTACGGCGATTTTGAGAAAGGTGAGTTTGTCGGCATTCACTTCAGGGACCCTGAAGGGAATATCTTAGAAGTGGCCGGAGCGCCTTGAGTGCTCCCTTCACTGTAACCATTTTTTGCCACCACAACGTATTATGTATCACCGGGAGCTGTTCTTCAGATCTCCGAACTCATACTTAGTCTTATCCGCAAATATTAGCCGACCTTCTTTTCATCCACAAAAACTTTGCTGAGAACATCGTTCATGAGCGATGAGTAGGATACATCGTACTTTTCGGCCAAGACCCTCATGGCCTCAAGAACGTCCGAGTCTAAGTTGGCCGTGATCTTTTCTTTTGTTACTTTTTTTAGACATGGGAGATCTGAAAAATCAATGTCGATTTTTCCAAACAGCTTATCCGGTAGGCCATCAACTTTTGCCAATGCTCGTTTTAAATTTGGTTTTTTAATCTTTGCCATGGAGTGCCTCCCAACATTACCAGAGATATTCGTAATTCTCATGGACGTATCTTATAATTTTCTTAACTGCTTTCTTAGAAAACTGCGTTGTCCCGATCACTTCCAATGTCATAAACGATATTTTTACCTGTGCCCTTTCGCCTTTTGCAACAATATGGACATGCGCAGGGCCGTGCTCCTTCGGCGGAGCGAAGACTTTAATTTTCCACTTCTCATTTTCAATGACCGTGCCAACTTTTACACTCGAATTATACCATATATATGCATGGCAATAAAGCCATATATATTGCCATAATAATGGGTCATAAGTCCGGGCTGGTCGGGCTGAGACGGGTCGTCTTAGGACCAACAATCTATTCAACCGTCCAGACCAATCTCCTCATATCAAAACTCCAAATGCCTTTTGATATGACATTATTCCCGAAAATCATTGGTGAGCCTTCCATCTTAAAACGAAATAAATCTCCAAAATTAAAAGCTGCCATCTCCACATCTTTCAGGCGTAAATGTCCAACAATGAGGTCGAGGCATTCGTAAATGTCTGATTCGATCTTGTGGCCATGAGCATCTGTCCCCTCTTCTGAGCGGACGAGTTTAAAATTTTCGGGATGAGATTTCACAAATTGGAGATCAATGACAGTTGTGTCGGCCCCAGTATCAAATAACACATCTATCTTTTTTTCTCCTATCAATAGCGGAATCGTCAGATGACCTGGAGACAATCTCCTGATCGGCCGCAAAGAGGTTTTAGGCATCTCTTTTAAAAGATTAAAACGTCTTGCACAAATATTGACTTGAAACAGAGTCGTTCCAATTAAATCTATACCAAGAATGTTTTTATCACATCGCTTTATCAGGGGTGATTTAATTTCATGTAGGCCAATGCCGATTTTTTCTGGCTGTATGAGATCGCAAATGATGGCCTTATCAGACACTCCTTTTGATTCAGCTTTGCCAAGGCTTGGATAATTCCTAGTATGGATATCAAGAGCGATGGTTGAATCTGCAGCACCAGTATCAAGCAAGAATCTTTTTTTAATGCCATCAACCGTTATCTCAATATCCGTCACATAGGCATTTGGACTTGTTTGTCTATTAAGAAGAGGAAGCGATTGGATGATCACAGATCAATTAACTTTCTTTTCAACGACGAAGACCTTACGAAGAACATCATTCATCAGCGATGAGTAAGACACATCGTACTTTTCGGCCAAATGCTTTATGGCCTCAAGCACATCAGAGTCGATGTTCGCTGTAATTTTTTCTTTCGTTACTTTTTTGAGGCAAGGAAGATCCGAAAAATCGACATCGACTTTTCCGAACACCTTATCAGGTAGGCCATCGACCTTAGCCAATGCCTGTTTTAGATTTGGTTTTTTAATCTTTGCCATGGAGTGCCTCCCAACATTGCCAGAGATATTCATAGTTCTCATGGACGTATCTTATAATTTTTTTAACCGCTTTTTTCGAAAACTGAGTGGTTCCGATCATTTCTAATGTCACAAGCGATATTTTGACCTGTGCCCTTTCGCCTTTTGCAACGATGTGAACATGCGCAGGGCCATGCTCCTTAGGCGGAGCGAAGACTTTAATTTTCCACTTCTCATTTTCAATGACCGTGCCAACTTTCACATTTAAATTATACCATATAAAATATGGCGATAAAGCCATATATATGACCATAAATATGGGTCACAAGTCCGGGCTGCGACGGGCTGGGAAATTACGCATGGAAAATAATTATAAATTTCAGTGAGTTAAATGACTCGTGCCCGAATTGTTTCGACTTAATCCCACCTTTACAAATATCAATAATATCGTTAAGTTACAGCATGCCCGAACTACCCGAAGTTGAAACAATTCGCCGTCAATTGCATGAAGTGCTGCCGCTCAAAATTGAGTCGGTGGAATATTCGCCAGTGGCGGAGTCAATTTTAAAAAAGAAAGATCGCCACTGTGATCCTGTGGGGAAGACGATTGTCGAGTTGAAGCGCACGGGAAAATTGCTGGAGTTTCAATTGGACAATGGCGACTGGATTTTTTCTCACTTGGGCATGAGTGGCAGTTGGCGCATTTGGAAAAAAGAGGATGCAAGGCCAGAGATAAAACATACCCACGTGATTATCAGCGGAAAAAATTTTTGGCTTGGATACGTGGACCCGCGCCGCTTTGGGACCATGTATTACTTCACGCCTGAATTGGCGGCCAAGTACAAAAAAAAATTGGGCGTGGATATTGGTTCGCCAGATTTTACTGGCGACTACGTTTACAGCGTGCTGAAAAAATATCCCGAGCGCGCCATCAAGGCCTTCCTACTCGATCAAAAATATTTTAGCGGTTGTGGCAATTACATCGCCTGCGAAATTTGCGCCCTGGCGGGCATTCGCCCGACCAGAAAAGCGGGCAAGATTACGCGCGCCGAAGCGGATAAAATTCAGCAGGCCGCGCGCGCTGTGATTGAGGGGCAAATTAAATTTCAGGGACTGACTTTCGCCGGCGGCTACGCCGATGCTTTTGGCAACAATGGCGGAGGCCTTAACAATTTAGTGGTGTTTCATCAAGAGACGTGCGGACTGTGCAAAAAAACCAAAGTGAAAAAAATGGTGCTGGCCCAGCGCGGGACTTACTATTGCCCTAGTTGTCAGCAGTAGCACTCGCCTTTTCTCTGGCCGCTTCATTGTTCACCACCCTCGTTCGATTTTTTTTCAACCAATGTTGGCACAAAAGAAATGCCGCAAACAAAATGGCGCCGATCAAAATAATTTTATTTCCTTGTTTGATGGCCGCCACGACGCTTTCGCCATAGTGAAAATAAAGATAAAAATAAGTGGTGACAGAAATAAAACAAGCGAGTCCATCAGAGAGTGCAAATTTAATCACAGGCATCTGGCCCAATCCGGCGGTTAAAAATAATCCATTCCTCACTCCTCCGGGAATAAAGCGTCCGATGAGCAACGTCAGCATCCCGTAGCGCTCATAAAACGCGCTGATCTTGGCGACCTTTTCTTGCTTCACCATTTTGGCAAACCACGAAATGTTCCAAAGTTTTGGTCCGAGCATGCGCCCCAATGTGTAGCAAATAAGATCGGATAAATAAGCGCCGGAGAGACAAGCGATGAACAAAGGCCACAGCAGCGTCGGGTCTTTGGCCGCCATGACGGCGGAAATAAAAACCATGCCGTCTTCCGGCACAGGAACATTAAGGCCCATCAAAAGCATTAGGCCGAATACAATAAAGGGGGCGAGCTCGCTGTGCTGTTGCACAAACGCCATCAACTGTTCCATCGATCATTCCTTGTACATGTGAAGTTGAATCTTCATGGTAACACGGGCAAGTTTCTTGGGGAAATTTTGGCAGCGGTGCTGTTGTGCGACACCGGCAAACAAGTCAAAGGCCCTGAGTTAAGGTGTGGCCGGTATGAGAGCAGGCCCAGCCGTTGGGGTTGGAATGGGTGCATTCAAAATATTGGAGGCCGCAATAGCTGGCGCAATCATGGCCGTGCCGGCCGTCGAGCCTTTGAATTCTTTTCCTATCGTTCGCGCCAACGCTTGCTGAATCAATCGTCGCTCCCGTTCGCTCACCTCGCCGCCAATTATTAAATTAAAAGTTCCATTGCCGGCAGAACTGGTAGGCGTAAACTCCACAGCAATCATCATTTTTTGCGCGCGATCGGGCGCAATTAAACTCGCACCGACACCGGTGATTTCTTTTCGCAGGGCCTTTTCCATATTTTCGGCCTTCACGACAAACTGACTGCGCATAGTGGCGGGGATGGATTCGCCATTGGGGAAATGAGAATTGACAAATGTCATCCGGAATTCTTGTGGGTTTTCGGCCGCCAAACGCGCCACTAACTCACTTCGCTTCGAAGCGGGAACTTCAGCGGGAGGAAAAAACATTCCATCGTCACCACTAAAGGCCGTAGGCCCCTCACCTAATGTTTCGCGCACGGCTTTATTAAATCGCGCTTGCCCTGCATCCTTTCTGGCCGTCACCACGTCAAAACTTTCGCGCACATCACGGAAGGCCTTACTAACCATGGCATTGGCCTCAACGCCTTCGGTTGGTACCCGCGCCAACGCCGCCATGGCACCGTGAGCGTTATCGACGCCAATACCGGCAAAGTCGACGGACACAAGTCCATGCTCGGCAAGGGACATATCAATAGGCACTCGCTGTTCTATAAAAATGGGAGGAGAAAATGTATCGATGCCGGCGTAGTAGCGCGACAGACCATTAACGGCGACGTCATCGATTTCAACGCCAAAAATAACTTTCATTCGCTTTCGAATGGCCAAGTTATAGGCCGCATCGGTGGCAAAATCGGCGCGTTTAATTTTGCGGAATATTTCAATAGCATTTTTACTCATGACGAGCTGACCGCCTTCGATCGGGGCCATGATACCTGATGTGCGCAGCACATCGATTTCCGCCAAAGATCGGCGCACAGAATTTAAATTGTGCAATTCTTGTGAAAACTGCGCCATGTGATCTGCAAAATTTGCTGTGCCCACATTGGCAGCGGCGCCATCACCCGCCACGCGAGTGGCCTCAGCGCGAACCGCTCTCGCGGCCATATTCGCTTCAGTGGCCGAGGCACCAGTCCCCGACAAAAACCAAGTGCGCGGGTTAGAAATTTGGCCATTATAACTGGTCCATAGCCCACTTAGTTTGGCCTCATCCAATCGTATCACAAATTCATCCACAGATTCTCTATATAATTGCCCCAAAACTTGGCGCACGCGGGCGGCATCTGCGCCTTGATCAGCATGCAATAAAAAGCGCAGCGATTTATAATCGCTGTAGCTGGCCTGAAGCTTCCCGGCCAATTCAGGATGCGCCGAAATTTTATCCATAAGTTTTTTCATAAATAATCCATTGGCCGCATCACCTAAACTTTTTTCAGCAAAGACCACATCATTAAGTTGCTTTAAAACTGCATTTTCCACATCAAAAAAGATCGCCTCTTTGCCAGTAGGTACGGCGGCATTCATTTTGGCAAAAAATGTTGAATTGTTTGTTCCCAAGCGAATTTCGCTATAGGCCTGACGAAAGGCCACCGCCTCTGGACTATTTCTGATGGCCGCGCGCTCAACCGTACTGGCCGCCCGAGCACCTCGACGCACCGTAATTCGCTTGGCGGCGTCATCGACTAACGACTCACCTGCATGGAAAACGGCACGATGCAAACGCGTATGCGCATTATTGAGTCGCTCAAGGATTTTCACCAAGGGAGTATTTCGAAACCACGTCAAACGCGCGGCAGTCGCACGATAAAGTGAAGTACCTTTTAAACTGCGAATGCGCCGGGTGACGGTATTAAAACCGCGCTTCATCAAATTGAGTGCGGGATCGATGACAAAACGTAATACTTTACGGGTGCGCGTGACTGTTCGAGTAACCGTTTCCCCCAGTCGTGCGGCCAGTTTAATGGCACGGATATCGGCCATGCCTTCGACGAGTCGTGCGGTTTTTCTATAAGCACTCGAGCCTTTAACAAATTTAGCAAAGACCGAAGCACCCTTGCCCCCCCATTTTACCGCTGCAAGTCCTCCACCTGTGAGGAAGCTTGGTACGACTTCAGCAATGATTACACCTGCGGCAGCGCACGTTCCTGCAATGGCCGTGCGGCAGCTCATACATTCAAAATCGGTGTAAGGTTTTACACAGGTTCCAAAATGAGGGACGCCTTCCCACTGCTCGCAAAAGACATCAGTCTTAAGCCATTCTTTGATTCCTTCCCAAAGAGTTTTAAATAAATTGAGAAAAAATCCCGCGGGATCGCGCTTAATTTGGTCAAATTGTGATTCATTTAAATTATCCAACGCCAATTGGGCATTGGTTGAAGCATCTTCTGCTCCTACCGCCCAATCGTAAAGGTTGACGATTTTATCCCCAACCCAATTCGCTGCCATCTTTACTAAATCCCAAACTCCGGTGATCAGACTCCATACTGATTTCAAAAGCGCAGTCACCACATGAGTCATACAATTGTTATCACTATTCACACAGTCGGTGGGAAGTTGTGGCAAGGCCTTCGCCAAAAGTTCATAGCCGTTGGCCGCAAGCCCAAGCACACTCGAAACCCCCATGCACATGACTTCTTTAGCACAATTATTTTTATTCGTTTCTTTTTCCGCATCGGTGCAGGACAATCCGTTTATGGCACGCGCGGATTCTGTCACTAATTCTGAAAATGATTCATTACTTTCAACTGGCTCACAACCAGCTTCCGTACGAAATTGCGAACGAACATCGGCTTCAAATTCCATCATCTGTTGTTCTTTTTGTTGAATGCGGCGAGCGAGATCTTTACATTCTTCGGCAAAAACCGTTTCCATATGCTCAGGACATTTTTGTTGAAACTCAGATACCATCGCCTCAAAGGAAGATGCGGCTGAATTATATTGTGCAAACAATGCCCTATTGCTTGTTCCCTGACCCCAAGCGAAACTACAGTGAAGGATCACCAACAAAGTGACATAAGAAATGGTGTTGTTGAATCGAATCGTCAATAGAACCCCACTAATAAATTCCAACACCTTATCGGTCATATAAAATCAAGGAACGATTTTTATGCAAAACCAAATGACAAAAAATTTATTAAGAACTTTTTTGCCGCTTAAATTTACTAGGCGAGGGCAAAAATTACCGAGACTGTTTAGTTTTGGTGCAGAAATTCTCATCCTAGGTGCGGGCATTATGCTTTACACTTACTCCATTTCGGCCAAGGTTATGATTCCCGACCAAAGTATTCAAATGCCGGATTTAAAAACTGAAATCTTAAAAGACCAACGCGGCGATATTCGACTTTCTAGGCCACAGGCCTGGGATTATTTGCACGGGGCCTTTGGCATGACCCATATTTATGCTATTCACCCTGCGCGCGCAGGCTCTGAATTAAATAGCGCCAGCGGACTTTTGAAACGCACGTCGGTCAGTGTCACAGTTACGGGCATCGACAATCTACAACTCGATGACAAAGCGGTGGCCAAAGAATATGAAAGCTATAAGGCAGGACGCACACGCTGGGCCCAGCGTATGGGCGCCAAGATTTTAAACTTTGGACCCCACCAAAAAACGTTCAACAATTTTAAGTACCCTATCTATAAGGCAAGTGTGGCCTATGAATATAATAAAATTCGATATCAGGAAATTAGCTACCATGTGCTCTGCCAGGGAAAAAATAAAAATATGATTCACTTGAAGGCCCTGTCTCGAGATAGCGCCGAACATGTCACCCCGATTATTGATCACATGGCCCACGACTTGGAATGCTTGTCTTCAAAGACTATAAGTACCAAGCAGGCGCAAAATATGAGAGTACCAGGGCCCGAGCGTGCCACCTCTAGCTCCTCAGATGGTGAGCCAGAAAACTTTTAACGGTGATAAGGCCTCTCCCAAAATTCCCTTATTGGTAGGAAGCAAGTCGAGCGATTTAAGTGGCCTAGAAAAATTGTTGCCAATAATTTCTTTAAACTCTTCAGGTCCTACAAAGGGATCGTTAGCACAAATCATAGCATGACTTTCTAAGGCCAACATAGGCCCCAGGCGCTTTAACAAATTGGGGAGATGGCGCTTTAGCTGAAAGGATGTCTGATTACTTGGTGGATCACTTATGATCCAATCATAGGGCCCTTTTCTTTCAAGCCTTCCATAACTTTTCAAGATATCTAAGTCATGGTGGAAAACACCTCGCTTAATTTCATTTAAAGCGTGATTTTTTTGGGAGATATTGAGAAAGCTTTTTTTCATATCAATATTGTGAATTTCTTTGGCCCCGGCCCGCGCTAAGGCAACGGACATCGCCCCGGTGTAGCTAAACAGATTGAGAATTTTTTTATCTTCAATCAAGGTTTGCCCTTGCTGCAAAAACCAGTGCCTGAGGCCAACCATATCCAAGAATAACCCGGTGTTTTGATCTTGCCCCAATTGACAGTGGAATTTCAGTATCACCTTCTCTGATTCATTTAATTTTTCCATAATTTTCTCTACGACGTGCAGTTCCTCACAAACCAGCGCAATGGGTGCAAAGGAAATAAATTGCTGGGAGTTTCGATCGAACTGTAGCCATTCATTCCCGCGAGTGGCCCCGCGATGTTGCCATAAAAAGTTTTGCTCGGGAAAAATATTGGCGAAGGCCAACGCCAAAGATTTGATGGCATCCACTTGCTGCTCACCAAAGGTAATAAGAACAAAATATGGAGCATAATAATCTAAAATCCAATTGCCCCAAAAAGCGTTTTCTTTTGGGCCACCAGCTTGAACAACGAATTCGCGTCCATTAAAAAAACGCTTGCTAAATTGCAAGTCAGGCGATTGCTGAAAAATAATTTGCACTAAATCTTTGGGATCACTAATAGCGGTAAGCATAGTACTTCTTACCGCTTTTAAAATTAATCGTAAATATCTATGTGCTGGGAAGATTTGCTTTCCCTATCACTTTCTCGCGGGGTTGATGAGGAGGCATTCTTGAACTTTCGTACGCAAAAAAGCACGCCAAGATATAAGACGGTAATAAAAAAATCAGAGACAAATTCCATGTGATCTTTAGGCAAGTGGAAAAAATAATCGTAGAATTCTTTCCCTAAGGCCATGCCAATAATAATGCACGCCGTTCTAAAAAAGCTCATTCCTCTTTTTAAGCACACAACTGTCACAACCGCGCCAATTATAAAATGGAGCGTCCAATCCAGGGGAAGAACGCCTGCAATTTTATAATTTGAAATAAAACCTAAAAAGGAAAAATGCCTCGGAAGTTGAATCATCATACCTAGGCCACCATTTTAAGTGGTTTTGGTTCAGACCACTCGATACCAAGCTGGCCATGTCCAAGCGCGCGCTGTAGGGCATGAAAAGCAATTTTAAAATTTCCTTTAATGTAACGGTCTGCCATATCATCCATTAAGCTATCAACATGTCCTTGATCAATCCCTGCCATAAATAAAGAATCAACAAAATCTTCGATCACTATAAATACGGCGGCCGAAGGATGAATTGTTTTGTAATCAAGCCCTCTCGGATATCCTGACCCATCTGAAAGTTCATGATGCTGTAAAATTATTTTATCCACATTCATTAGAAGCCCATCGATTTTAGATATCCACTCCACCGACTTGCCTGGATGTTATCGCAACTCTTCAATTTTTCGTTGACCAAAATAGGACTCGGCGCGACCGTCCAAATCCTTCACCACGGCCAATTCTTCATTATCCAAAAAGACGTCGTGAAAAATGCGGCATAAGAAAGCTTTTCAAACTCTTTAGGCCCAAATTCACTAAAATGTTCCATCACCGCGGCCGCGACAAATGGAATGGCAAGCGAGTGGTCACTCAAATAATTTTTTCCCTTTATAAACTTTTTAAAGTTCGTGGAAATTTTAGGGTTATCCATCGCCATTTTACTAATTGTATTTACTGTCGCTCCGGCCATGGCAAAAGAAGTATCTGACAGACCCAATGTACGTATAAGTTGGCGTGCTTTGGTACTCGCAAACTGGGCGATTGGGCCCAATTTATCACTGCCAGTGGGAGGTGTTTCTTTAATATTTTTCTCAAGCTGGGTAAGAATATGCACCATCGCCTTTTCATAATCTGGCGCTTGCAGAAAAAAGAAAGGATGATTTTTTAATTCATATTTTTCAATGTCTTCTTTATTAATCTTTGTGCCGCGATTGAAAACCTTCAACATTTTCCCATCGCCAATTTTAAGGTACAAATCATTGGGTGCTTGTCCCAAATTTAAAAATAGTTTCCCCTCAATGGCACAGAATGGTTCTGCCTTTTTATCCTTTCTATTGATCACGCGCAAGAGACGCTTAATAGAAGATTTAATAATATTAAGTGGTAAGTTGAAGCTAATTTTGGCGAACTGAGGATGATAGTTAATAAACTTGGTACATTCACCCAAATTATTTTCATCCGAGGTCAGAAGAACTGGAATTTGGCGGGGAAGATTTCGCGCCTCTTTAAAAAATTCGGCGACTCCAGCATCAGGCAAAACCAAAATAATAAGTGCTAAATTTTCACAAGATTTTTTCAGGGTAGCGATGGCCTTGGTACAATTTGGTGCCCTCAATGCATGCAATTGAAAATCTTTTTCCACTAGCGCCACAAACAAATCCGTTGCCGATTGAGAGGGACCTATCACTAAACAATGGTCGAGCTCTCCACTATTCGAATTTGAATTTTGATCATAGGCCATAGCAAAACCCTCTATAAATTAGACGTTTACTTCTCGGCACTTACCAAAATTATTTAGGTATTTTTTTTACTTACAGATTTATTTTTGAGGTAACTGATTAAAACTTTCGGCATACTTTCGCGCCTTTTCCCACATGGAAAGAAAGTGTTCAGCACTCTGGTAATAGGCCTCGACTCCCACAGCTTGGGTTTTAAGATAGGCCAACATATCAGGAATACGATGGGGCCCCGCCAATCCTTCCTTATCAAAAGCCGTCACTCCACCATTTTCAAAACAGCCTAGGTCGCCAAAGCGCGGTTTGTGTCCCGGAACAAAACCGTTGAAATCGGTGCCAAGACCTAAAGGAAAAGCATTAATTCCTAGTCGGCCTTCAAAATATCTGACATGCATCAGGTAATCATCGATACTATCCCGACAATAGTCAGCGGGATATCGGATGGGGACACTCTGATTATTGTGGGGATGAATCATATTTCCGCCGCCAGTAACCGCACCCATTCCTCCATTCAAATATAATTCGCGAATTTGCTCATCGGTTAGGCCACGTTCTTCTTCTCTCACATGACGGGCAAAACCATGGGACATCACCACTCCCAATCCTTGGCCTTTGGCCATGGTGACGGTTTGATCAAAAGATTTTTCACTCATATGGGCCGTATCCACAATAATGCCGGCCTTGAGTAAATTTTCGACAGCAATTTTTCCTTCATCTGATAGGCCTTCGCGCCAACTGGGAATAAAAGTGCGTTTAAGCCATCCTTTCCAATTTAAGATGGCGCGAAAACTACTCATGACGGAAGCATCACCGTAAACATTATCCACAAGGTGAATGGGGCCTGCCATGGCCACTCCCCGCTTGGCCCACTCTTTTGCCTCTGCTGGAGTATCGATTAAATAATCGGCGCCTTCAAAGCAGTGGATAAAGACAATCTTCCCCTCTTGAATGGCCTGCCTCGCCTCTTCAGGTGTTTTGGCCAAGGCAAAATCCTTTGAATGGCGCGCCACCATTTTCTCTAAGTATTCCATTTGCTCCAAAACTTGTTTGCGCGCCTGAGATTCGGTGAAGGCAAAAACATTAATAAGTGTGGCCGACATATAAATACTGATGCCGCTTTTCTTTAACAAATCTAAATTCATGTGTTGCTTAAAGGGATGCTTGTAAGTGAGTTCCGGATCCGCAGGCAATTCTGGATCTCCGCCAAAAAGCATAAAACCATAAGGGAGGTGTGAATGAATATGCGAGTGCAAATCGACGATGCCTCGCACGACTTCTTTTTTCTTGCCAGCATTTTCTTTTTTAAGTTGCTCGTCGAGACCTTTTAATTGTTGCACTTCTTTTTCAATCAGCGCGTTGTCAGGCACCACCATCTCAGGCATTGGCTTTACAGCGGGCAACTTGTCATTGACCTTTTTGCCCACTTTCTTTGCCACTTTTTTACTCTGGCCCTTTTTGACTGGAGCCTTAGAATTTTTTTGCTGGGCCCAAACGGAAGCTGTTTGAAAAAATAAAATTAAACTGAAGCACAAGATAGTGGAGCGCATGCAGATTCCTTATTCCAAGGGGACAGGAGTATTTTGTACGCGCCCCCAATAATGGATAAATGTTGCGACTTGCTGTGATGACAAATCATTTTGCCATGAGTTCTGATTGAATATAGGCGAACGCGACTTAAGGCGCAAGCCAATACCTTCCCACAAATCACCTAACTGATCGACGGATACCAAACCATTTTTATCAAGCGAGTTATGCAACTTGCAAGCTGAGGGCGCCAGGTGCGGAATCCCACCCGAGAAATCACCACCCAACATCACCTGCCCTGGGCGGAGAACTTGGGTTAATTCAAAATAATGTTGCGCCAAGGCCTCTGTTCCACCCTGGCAAGGCCGGCATTCTACTGGACAAAAAGCATCGTCCACTTTGGTTTTCACCACCATTTCCTCTGAAGGAACCAGACCGACGATACCACCAAATAGGCCGAGCATATCGATCATTTCATCCGATAAGGCCCTTTCATCGCCGTAATATTTTCGTAGCGACATGTGAGTCCAAAGCAAGGGTTGTCGGTATTTATTGAGAATCGGCAGGGTTTCAAATACCGCCTCTTCGCTCATATGACTCATGTCCACCCAAATTCCGGCCAAGGCCAACCCTTCAATAAATTTTTTGCCGCGATCACTTAACCCAACTGGATTAAATTTCTTGCCATTTTTTTTCTTAAAATAAATATTCTTCCAAGTAAAAAGCGATTTGCGCAAACCTTTCATATAGGCCGCGCCCCCGTAATCGTTATTAATTAAATGGATGGGAGTAATAAGGGCAATGCCATTTTCCTTTAAGAATTTTATTTTTTCTTGATCGTCGTTGGTAATACCGTGAGCGCCTTCCAGACTTAAAACCATAATGCGCTTTTTTTGTTTAAAGGCCTGCCAAGCATCACTGGCGCGCGAGGCAAGAACCCAGTCAGGATTCTCGGCCACAAATTTTTTGGCCTGCTTAATCTGTAAAAGCAAACTATGTTTCACGCCCTCATCCCACGATCGTCCAGGCTTCATGACCAAAATGGGATGAGCATAAAGAGCAACCACTAAAAGTTTAAGCGGTGACTGGTTTAAAGAATCGGCGGTAATTTTAGAAGCGAGCATGGAGCGCCAAGAGCGGGCCTCGACATGGCCATGAAAGTCTCCATGAAATAAGGCACCCATGCCTTGTTTCATAAAGGCATGGCTATGCAAATCAACAAAGGCCTGAGTGTCGCTACTCGCAAAAAGAAAAAAACGACAAAAAGCAAATATAAAAAGAACTCTTTTTATATTCCGCATCCGTGCGGAGAAGCAAGCATTGCTGCCCGCCACCACCAAAGCCATAGGGCATCCTTGGAAAATTTTATTAAATATAGGTGCTTATATTGTTGCCAATTGGGAACACAAAAAAAATAACACAATCCTAATATTATCTTACTTATTTTTTAGAAATTGTGTGCTCACCCACAACCCCATACTGTAGGTCGTTATTTGCGGCGGAATTCCCAAACTGGTTGGGTAAAGAGAGCCATCCGCCACCCACATATTTTCCATTTGATGAATTTTTCCTTGAGGATTGCAAACACTGGTTTTGGGATCTAAACCCATCGCCATACTTCCCATGGGGTGAACGGAAACAATATCCATATCGAGTAAGGGCCAAGTGGAAAATTTTGGCGGACGATTTAAAAGATCTTTTTCATCGCTCCAGCGCCATTCTTGGCGCGCCGGAAGACGCACTTCCTTGGCCCCGGCCTTGATTAAAATTCGCAAAGCGGCGGCCAAACCAATATCCATCTGCTGCTTATCGGCCAAATCCATACTGTATTCAATCTTAGGTAAAAAGGGACTAGAAAAAGGCCCTGTCGAGAGAGAAACCCGCCCTTCACTTTGGTCGTGAACCATGGCGGAAATGGAGGCAATATGAGGAAAGAGTTCCATCCCTTTGCGATGGGTCGGGCCAAAACCTGGCATGATGCCTGCCACTCCAATTGGATGGGCCGCGGTTCCTACCAACCACACTCGCTTTTCATCGCCTGAACTGATCCCCCCTGGCCGATGGGAAAAATCTAAAAATTCCATGCACTCGTAACTTTGAGGAATGCCTTCCCAAAATCGCACCTCTTCTGAAAAGATTCCACTGACGGCTCCACCAGGATGAAGGCGCAATTTTTTTCCAACGACTTGGTAGGGATCGGGCAATTTTGAGCGCAAATAAAGTAGCGGCGTTTCAATCGCACCGCCGGCCAAAAAATAATGTTGGGCCTTGATGGTAATGGGCGTGCCATTTTTCCAAGGAGCAGGGCCTTTGCCCACATAGGCTCGTAGCATCGTTGCCTTTTGGCTTTGAAATTCAAAATCGGACGCCACGGTATCGGCTAAAACCATGCCCCCTTTTTTAATCAAGGCGGGTATGTACACGCGAAGTGCATTGAGCTTGGCATTGAAGCGGCAACCTAATTCACAAAATCCACTTTGCAAGCAACCGCGGCGGTTGTGATGCAAAGGCCCGCCTTTCCATCCCAGTTGCTCCGTGCCCTTTTTAAATAAAATATTATTTTGATTAAAATCGCTCTCGCCAATAAGCTCGACACCGAGCTCGCGCCAAATTTGCTCCACCATAGGAAAAAACTTGGTGTAATTAAACTCTCCGAGTTGCCACTGATCAATTATTTCCTGCGGTGGTTTTTTACAGAGATTGACGTTGTGAAGAGTACTGCCGCCCACTCCTTTGCCGTGCAAAATGCGAGCACTTTTATCCTGAGTACGGCGGCCACCGCTTTCAAAGAATAATTTGGGAAACATATCTTCTTCCCGCTGACTAAAATCTTTGGGCGTCAAAAAACTGCCAGCTTCCAACACCACTACTTTGAGTCCAGCATCGGCCAGTTGAAGCGCCGCTCGCGCTCCGCCAGCGCCACTGCCTACTACGCAAACATCCGCCACAATTTCTTTGAAAGGATGTTGGCCTTGGCGATCAGGAGCAAAATGTTCGGCAGTATAAATCATGGAGCGATCCCGTTTGCTGGTGCCACCAAAGCAGCGTAACCCTTCTCCACTTCCAGATCGGCATCGTTGCTTTCAACCACTGGTCCTTGGTAGTCGAGTGCGGAATAAATTTCGGGCCTGCGATAATATTCCAGATAACTAAGCTCTTTCAAGGCCAAGAAAAGGGGGAAAAGCATGGCATTTTCATTTTCTAAAGCGTGCAAAACTTTTTGTCGCTCTGATAAATTGAGCGAGCTAAAGCTTTTAAAATGTCCTACTTTTAAAACGTAGAAATCCAATACACCTAGGCCCAAATTAAGTTCACGCCTGCGCTCCAAAGGTAGAGAAGCCAAAAACTGAGCGAAAAATGGCAATTCGGGTGGAGAGGTTGGCGCACCGGCGATGATGGCTTCACTAATGAGTGGCAGCATTTGAAATTCGAGAGCAGTTAGCCCAGATAAGGCCTCATCTGTTTGACCTTTGACACTAGAAATCAAATGACCCACACGCTTTCTTTGCCAAGTGACCAACATGGCCATCAAAGCAGCGACCATCCCCAAAGCGAAAAGAAAGGTTCGCCGGCTCCAGCCCTGTTCAGTCTGAATAAACTGCGAAGGTGCTTGGACATTGTCATTTTCTCGCGCTAGCATTTTGGCACTCATTATAAATTTGTCTCATCGAAGACATAAATCATAATCGCAACGTTTCGAAGGGGAAATATGGAAGGATCCTTAATCGAGCAGAAAAGACGAATTTTTTTCGCCTTTTTTGTCCTCAGTGCCCTCATTATCCAAACACCAAACTTGGCCCACGGGGCCAATTCTTCCACAAGGCAGTTCAAAGTGACCCAAACTCCCGATCACGATCGCCCACTTTTTCATCTTTATCCAAAAACATCGGCAATCCCGTTTATTTCTTTATTAAAGGGAGAGAGCGCTCTTCAGCCCATGAAACGCCTAGAGCATTATTTACAAGGCCAAGGCCAAAATCCTTCGAATCATTCTCTCTGGGTCAAGCGAGATGATTTAAGCGACGAGGCCATCGGTGGAAACAAAGCGCGCAAAATGGAATTTTTATTGGGCCAGGCTTTCAAAAAAAAGAAAAGTGCCTTGATCACTTTTGGCATGTGGGGATCCAATCACGCTCTGGCCACGGCCCTTGCAGGAAAGCATTTGGGTCTGCCAGTCACTTTGCACTTGGGACCACAACCACCCACGCCCGAAGTTAAAAATAAATTATTGGCCATGCATGCGCTTGGGGCCAAGGTCATCTATCATAAAAATAAAGTTTCCTTGGGCCTAGCGATTGCCAAAGAAACACTGTCCCATCTTTGGGATGAATCTTTTGTCATCAACCCCGGTGGAAGCACCGCCGTTGGAACACTTGGTTATGTAAATGCCTTTTTGGAATTTATCGAGCAGTGGCGCCAAATGCACCATGTAGTCAGTGTGCGCGATGTTCCTCCAGCAGAAATTTACGTCCCCATGGGGACAGCAGGAACAGCGGCGGGACTTTTGGTAGGTCGCTGTCTGGCAGGCGTAGAAGACAAAATCAAAGTGGTGGCCATTGGAATTTCCCACGGCGCTCTTAGCAATGGAAACTCTGTTTTGAGTATGGCGAGAAAATCCTGGCGCTATCTAAAAAAGTTTATCCCCAATTCACCTGAGTGCCACTTTACATTGGAATACGCTTACGAAAAAAAATATTCAGCTCCAGGTTACGGTGGAACCAAGATGGAAGTTTTCCAGGCGATGGATCTGCTTAAGGAAGTTGAAAACCTAGACCTAGACCCGACTTATTCGGGCAAGGCCTTCCACGCTTATCTCGAGTCGCTTGAGGTGAGCGCGAAAAAAGAGCAACAACCAAAACCTGGCCAAACTCCCGGGCATAAAATCTTTTGGCTGACTTACAATAAACACGACCTCGATGGCATCATTAACAAATTTTCTTGGCACCATCCCGCTGAAAAATGGCGCGATTTACCTGCGAGTTTTCACATTTTATTTGCTAGCGGGAACGACGAGTAGCGGCTTATCTAAACTAGAGAGTGTTGAACTCGTACCTTCAGACATGGAATTAAAAATCGTTCCAGTTGCGAACATGCTAGTCAGCATCCAATGATCGGTTTTTGAAGCATAGGTCATTTTAACTAAGGTTTTTTGGCCATCTAAATCTTCCAAAATATAATCCCCTTGGATGGCAGCAAAAACAGATTTTTTCAATTCTGGGGAGGCCAAATAAATTTTCGACTCATCATCATTGAGCATTTGATAAGTAACTTTGATAGTTTGCTTGCCAGCGCTTGTCTTGCCTTCCACCACAGTGACCAAATCATAATAATGAAACTCATCGCGGTTATAGAGATTGCGGTAAAGTAAAAAGCGCTCTGTTTCACCTGGCAATCGATTTACAATTTTTTCCAACGGTGCTTTAAATTCGCGGATAAAAACTGTCTCCACCATGTTTTTATTCAGAACTTGGCAGTGAAAATCTTTGGGTGTAAATCGCCGCTTGTCTTTATACTCATCGTTGCAGCGATCCGCGAACCGAGTCACATCATTAAATACTTCCTTAATGGGCCGCTCAACAATCTTGCCAACTTCGGCATAAAAAATTTTAAAATCGCCTTCGCTGGCGCGCTTAACCGCCACACCGTTAATGCTGCGCTCATTATCCCATTTAAGAGAATCCACTTTTAATTCTACGGCCTGAACCGCAGTCGCCATTACGAGAAAAACAAAGAGGTTAAGTTGTGTCAAAAAATTTAGTAAAAGGCGCGCCATCATGGAATTCCTTTAATCATTTAATCCAAAGCAGACTAAAACTTTAAACCCACATCGCCAGCTTTAAAAGGGCCCGCATTTATTTTGCCTATTGGTGTGGGCCTTGAGACAATGGCATGGTGCCAAAAATAGGCACAAAGGAGAATTTTGACTTATGACTAAAGATAACATTTTAAATGTCACTATTGGCCAAAGTGTGGCCATTTTAGTGGACGGCAATAATATTGAACGCTCCATTCACAGCTTGATAAACAATACCAATGGCATGCTAAACTTCGACGCGGTAATTCCTAAAATTTTGGGCAATCGCACTTTAAATCGCTTTGTTTATTTTCGCGAAGGCAAAAGTATCAGTACCAAATTACAGGAGCGCCTTCATACCAATTACTACGGTCAAGTGCGGCCCTGCCATAAAAGCGCAGATATTCCACTTACGATTCAGGCCATGCAGCTGGCCTCCAAAGTTGATACCATTGTGATTATGTCAGGTGATTCCGATTATATTGAGTTGGTGCGCCAATTGCGCTCAGAAGGCGTGCGGGTTGAAATCGCCTCGATTATTCAAAATACAGCGGAAGTTTTACTAACTGAAACCGATTTTTATCACGAGATTACTGACTCCGATGTCTTTTTTCTGCCAGAGAAAAAAGAAAAAGATCACGGTCGCCGTAGAAGATAAAAGGCCACACAAGCGTGAATAAGCGAATGAGCTATTTCACCTGATTGCAACATCGCCAAAAATTTTTCCCAAGGAACTTGGTCGACGTCGATCACTTCCAAAGGATCAAGATTTTGCTTTTGGGTGCGCTGGGCCCCGCTAGCCAAATAATAGTAGCTGCGGTTATTCATGAAGGCCGGATTGACCTCCGATGAGCCGAGCAGCATCCATTCCTTGGCAACAACCCCACTCTCTTCTGCCAACTCTCGCTGGGCCGCAAGTAAAGGGTCCTCACCTGAATGAATGGCCCCACCTGGAATTTCGATGGTCACCGCATCGGTTCCAACGCGATATTGGCGAATGATAATGACTTGATTGTCAGGCGTAAGCGCCAGAATGTTGACCCAATCAGCACAAAGCGCTTTATCGAAATGGCCATGCTTCGCACCATCCGGCGACACCGCTTCCACTTGCATCAACTTGATTACTTTGCTCGAAAGAATTTCTTTTTGTTTAAGAATGCGCCACTTTTCCAAAGCTTTACCTTTTTTAAATTAAAGATCCATTTCCATTACACCCACATTGGGATTTTGTTCTTTTCGTAATTTCTGATTAAACTCCTGGCGCACTTCTTTGTACCGTTGATAATTTTTATCACCGAAGAAATCTCGCACTTTCTCTTCATATTGAATGCGCAGCTTTTTACCAAACTGTTCTTCATCTTTGGTAGGAATATAAGAATAATTATCACCATGCTTTTCCCGCATGTATTTGTGATATTCGTTAAAGGCCTCCATTTTGTCGCGGTCAAGGCCCTCACGTAAAACATTATATTTCTTCAATGCATCGACACCCAAACCAAACTCGCCAGTAATCAGATCATCCATTCGCTGACCCCAGGCCTTTTCCGTTGCTTCAAAATAAGCTGTCATTTCATCCGCTTCAGCTTCGTCGATGGCCTTTTCACTTTTGGCGTTAGTACTATCAACTTTTAGATCTGGATCATCGTCGTGGTTATCGTCTTCGGCAGAAGCTTCCTCCTCTACAGGTTGCCCATCAGCGCTGTCATTTTTGGGAACTTTGACCAAAGTGCCATCGCTGGCCTTTTTAAATTCAAAGGTTTTTTTCCCTTTGGCCGGGCCTTGAATGACTTCGTCGGCCGAATCGGTTAAGTTGTCAGGCATATTTTGATCAGTAAATTGTCGGTAATAAAAAATACTCACGCTTAAAACAACTAATAATAAAACTGCGCCTAGTGCCCATTTGTATTTTTTTAAGAATTGCATAAAGCTCCTTACTTAAAACACTGGGCATTATACATTGATAAGAGGCCGAGCGTACAGATATACCGTTAACAAATTACGGTAAAAAAAACAATCCTCAGGCCTACAGAAACGAGACGACTACCTTACAAGCCAGAATAAACTTATAACTGTGAAATAGTTAAATAATTTCTTTGCCGTTGGTTCATCCTGATACATTTCCCGTCTATAATAATGATCACAAGTCGATTTTGCGTACATTGATGAGGAAAGGATAAATTGAAAATATTTGTCGTCAGTATTTTGTTTCTATTCCATGCTGCCTCGCTACTGGCGCATGAGACTGAGCTTTCTCTTCCTCATTATCCCGAATGCTATGGTGGCGGTGTCACGTTTTTATCAAGATATTACTCCTTTAGTCACACCTATCCTGATTTTAAAGAAAGAGAGAAATGTCGCGAAGGAATACAATACAAAGAAGCTGGTGAAATATTTGACAAGGCAAGGACTGATTTTGCAACACTTTTGAAATTAACGGAAAATAAGTTAGATCAATTAGAAAAAGAAAAATACACAGTGTGCAGCGATTTAAGGCCCATAATCAAAGATCTCAATATGGCCATGAAAGATGTTGATGACTATGTTACCGAATTTCGCGATCAAATGATTGCCGATGTTCACAAAAAAGGAAAAGATTTAAATTTGCAGCAAGAGGCCAGTTATCAAGGATTTATTTCTGCCTTATGTGGGAGCGGGCATTCGTCTATTGCAAATCAGCCTCCATGGGAATTTATCGGACGTTTGATGACTCGCTTACTGTATGGACCTGAATTGATTTTGGCCCATAATGAAGCAACTTTCGATCAATGTCGAAATCTACGTGTTGACGGTAAAAGTGGAGTGCGTAATTTAACTATCGATTTAAAGAAAGTCTCTGGTCCTGTCATCTTGAGGTATCAAACTTATACCTATCCAGATCGCTTTCAAGCGACCCTCGACGGGAAAATAATATTTCAAACTAAATGCCAACAAATGACGACTGAGAGATCTGTAATTTTAAAAGTGTCAGCACCATCCGATAAAAAACTTGCAATTTCTATTGAAAATAATTGTGAAGGTGCACCCGATCCGACGGGAAATAAATTTCTAGTCATTTTAAATTGTGGTTTAGAACATAAAAATTTAAGTGGCCCTTGTGATAGTTTAATTTACCCATTGATCGATAGTGCTAAAAATTTCCTCGAAAGTTCACGTGCAATGTTGGACAGCTATTGGATGCAGGTGCTTTGTTATGAAAAAGTCTACGGCATAGTTTTTGATAAGTTTAAGGACGCTAATAAGTATAATTCAATTTTACAATTAGGATTGGCGACCGAAGCCATTGAAGCTCCTTTATTTATACCTCCAGTCACCCCCAAGATACAAATTGAATCAACTTCGACAAAAGTCGAGGAATCAAACACGTCAGGTCCGGAAATAATTAATTTGAAGCGTTCTGTTTTCGCAGAGAGTATTGGTTTTTATTGTTCAACCAAGCCAAGTGAAAAAGAAAGTTTACTAAAACATGTCAGTTGGGCCTATTGTTACCATGGATTTAAGCGGCTTCCGGTTCTTTTAGATTAGCATTGATATAATTAAAACCCTGCCAAATGCAGGCCCATTCATGGGGTAAACAAAGCTAGCCGCCTCCTACATGAAAACAAACCCCCTATTTTTCGTTTGCGGTTGTTCGCTATTCTGTTTTTGAAATTTTCGTTGATTACAAGCACTACAAAGCAATTGCAAATTCACGCGCGCCTCACAGCGCAGCCTCTGCTTCGCTATGGCCCAGTACTCTAGTGCAAAACTTCCGCCACCAATTTCTTTTCTTGGCCCACTTTCATTTTTAAATTTTTACCAATTACATATCGTGCATTTTTTCAATAAAGATGTAATACCAAGCGGTTATCAATTGTGAACATGGGACGCATTTTCATTTCTTTCATGTTGAATCGCACGAAGAATGTTGTCCCATAATACTATTCGGTCATTGATGGCACTCATGCCCTCATTGAAGAGATGAGCTTCATCCTGTTGAGATTGAACAAGCAACTCAAGGCATTGTTTTGCTTTCGGACCGTGATCTTGGTTGTCCACTTCAATATGTCGACGGAGATAGTAAAGAAGAGTCGGAGCTTCAATCTCGTGGTGAGAAAGTATGGCCACAATTTGTTCAAACATGGTGGGCACGATTTTCTCACGGCCGTAGAAAAAATTGGCGGCTATGCCGACGGTGTCTTCGGATTTGGCCAGATTTAAATTATTAACCACAAATTGTTGACTTGCCTTGGGGATCAGACGAAGGTCCAAACTTTGGATAAATTGCTCTATATAGTCTGTCTCAATACCTATTTCTCTCATGGCACGACAATATAATTCGAAATGAGAGCAAGCCTCTCCATACTGATCGAGATCGCTCTCTTCACCTAAAACAATTTCATTAATGAGACGCGTGCATTCTGTTGAATAGGGAGATGGCTGCCAAGGCACTTTGACACATGTTACTTGGCGCTGAAGACCTTTAAGCAAACTCATAAAATCCCACACCGCAAAGACGTGATGACACATAAATATCTTCAGGGCTTCAAGGGTGGTTAGGGAGGCGTATATGGGGTGGTTCTGAAGCTCTTTTTGCTTTTCCTCAAGACCGCTTATAACAGAAGTGTTTAACATAAAAAAATTACTTGCTGTGAGGAACGTATTGCAAGTTCTTATCATCGACGCCATTGTCGCGCATCCAGCCTTTCATAATTTCAAATTGCTTCGCGTCTATTTGAGGGGAACGACCCATCAACCAGACGTATCTTTTGCTGGGAACAGTTACAATGGTGGCACTGTAGTCTGGAGCAATATAGGCAATCAAGTAGTCAAATTTGATGGGCCAAAAGAACTGGATTTTCCAATGAGACTTAGTTTGCTCATCCGCAATCCAGGCCTTCTGAGGGTATTTCTTTAATTTACCGTCTAAAGCATCCTTGTTCATGCGAAAATCCACATCGATAAACTTCTTTTTTTCGTTCCATGTATACGTCTCAGTCGCGTTGTATGCACCCTTTTCAAGAAACGTCAGGTGCCCCGCCCACACGTACCATTTGCCCAAAAAGCGCGACAGTTCAATTTCGGCCACAGTTTGGTCTCGATAGTCGTGCGTATTGGCGCAACCGACAGTAGAAAAGAGTGATGACAGAGTGAGTAATCGGATTATTTTTTTCATCCTTATGATATAGCAGAATAGTCCCGCAAATGACATCACTTTTGACTAAACAAAATCTAGATGTACCTAAGGACTGACACCGGCCATTAAGCACTCGATGTGCTGTATGCAGCTGAAGTCAGGAGACGAAAGCTGCCCTGGCCTCTCGGCGACACACATTACTTCCTGTTCGCCGACTATCGCCCCTGCTCAAGTCGGCATACCATACATCCTGTATATAAAAAAAGGCCGGGACGAACCCGGCCTTTGGCACCTTATGGAGACTAAAATGACGGCTCAATTATTGATTGAAACCATCATTCCAGGTGTTGCCCCAATCGCTTCCGTTGCCAACATTGTACGATCCACCTGTATTGGGATCTGTCCCATAGGAATCGTAGTAGTCGGAATCGGCATTACCGAAATAGTCATCGCGGTAACTTTCGTAGTTGTCGTACTGCACTGGTTGTAGATCGCTGTAAAAGCTATCATTCATATCCCAGTTGTAGCTGTAGTTATCGTCTTTATCAAAGCGCTCAGAACAGAAGTAGCGGTAGCTGCTGCTGCTGCTGTTGTATTGGTCGCGCATTTGAGAACACACATCATAGCCGGTGCTACAGTAGTAATTGTGGAAAGTACTCACTGTGGTGTTGGTATGTCCATCAACCAATTCGTAGTCACAGCGGTCGACGTTAGAGTAACGATGCATGTAACCGTTATAAACGTAATATGGATAATTATCCCAGTAATACCCTGTTGGGTAAGTTACGCGATAACGAATCCAGGTATCCCAATACAAATAGCGGTATGGCAACGTGTAACCGTATTGGCGCACACTTGGCCACATGCTTGTATGCATAGGAATTTGATAATAAGGCGCATGTGTATAGTACGTGTAAATTGCAAAGGGATCATACCACACTGGTCGGTGATAATAGTGGTGATGGTAAATAACCCTATAGTGTTGGTACTCACGTGGCCAAATTGTATAGCGTGGAGGGCAAACCGGCCCACGCATTCTTGGTGAGTAGTTAATAGTTGGCGCTGGTCTCGTCACAGGAGGAAGAGGGCGCACTGCTGGAGGATAATATCCTGGATTCGTTCCAGGTCTGTATCCACCACCGTTGCCAGGATAAGTAACTACTGGAGGAACTGGTCTGTCAGGACGGCCAGGTCCAACTGGCCCAGGACGATATCCACCATTATCAGGATAAGTGACTACTGGAGGAACTGGTCTATCAGGACGGCCGGGACCAACTGGCCCAGGACGGTATCCACCATTATCAGGTTGAGTGACCACTGGAGGAACTGGTCTGTCAGGACGGCCAGGTCCAACTGGCCCAGGACGGTATCCACCACCGTTATCAGGATAAGTAACTACTGGAGGAACTGGTCTGTCAGGACGGCCAGGTCCAACAGGTCCAGGACCTACTGGCCCAGGACGGTATCCACCACCGTTACCAGGATTTGTGACTACTGGAGGTACTGGTCTATCAGGACGAACAGGTCCGGGTCCGACTGGGCCAGGTCCAGGACGGTATCCACCACCGTTACCAGGATTCGTCACTACTGGAGGATTAGGACGACCAGGTTGACCACCAGGGCCTCCAGGTCCACCTCGACCAGGTCCACAGACTTGGCCAGGACGACACTGTGCTTGTGCCGTCTCTGCAGTAAGACTCATGACCACGCCAAGACCTAAACTAAGGGCCAAACTAAAGGCGTTTTTTTGCATAAATCTCTCCGATAAAAGGAAATTGTAATGGCCCTAGGCTAAAATATTTCAAGTCAATAAGTCTCGACTGCTTTTAAAATGTCACAATTGTGACGCTTTCTTACTCATTCTCGACGCCAGCGTTGGTGTGAACACTTCGTGAGGTTTTTGCAATTAATTTCCACGTGTTAGCAAATGAATCCCGCGCTCAAAAAAGCCCTTAACTCAACGCATCTAACAATCTCAAAGGTTCTAACAATGAAAAACTGGTGTCAAAAGGAGACACTTTGGCACCGATGAAGGCGAGAATTGTGAAATCTAAGTCTATCTATGGGAAAAATTTTAGGGGCGAAAATTTTCAAAGATACTATTGATGCCATTATTTTTTAAACGCTCAAAATCCGTACGACTCTTTATAGTCCAAGCAATCACAGGTAATCCAAACCACTCCTGCCAAAAATAAATTGTTTCAGAATCGACGTAACTTAATTCTACCGCCAAGAAATCTGGTTGGCACCATGGAATGAGACTACCAGTCTTCAAGATCAGTTCTTGCCAGGAGGTTAGACCAGAATCCTCATCCTCTTTAAAGGATGTAATGAGGAGGCCTACGGCATTTTTTGGAAATTTATTTTTCAAGGCATGGACCATACCTGGATGAAAAGATTGAAAGGCCACCGCTCTGTCTTTTTCAATGGACGATAGACAACCCGCCTGTTGTAAATAGTGATGAAGGTCGCTGATTTCCTTTATCCCCTGACCAAAGCTAGTTTTTTTCTTGGCCTTCACTTCGACTAACAAAGGTAAGGTCGATGGCAAAGTATTAAGAGCTTGAACCAAAGTTGGAATTTTTTCATTAGTCTGTTGCAGAAATAAATTATGTAAGGGGCCAGAAGTCATCTCACGCAAGGGGCCCGCAACGCCAGTCATGCGCAGTAAATCTTCATCATGAAAAATAGCAAAGGCCCCGTCTTTTAAGCGAATAATATCCAATTCGGCGGCCAATCCATTTTTAGCTGCCAAGGAAAAAGCACCTAAAGAATTTTCTGGGAAAGAATCCTGGTCGCCCTGGGAGTAATTCGAATGAAATCCGCCATGAAGGCCACGATGAGCGATGGGTGTCTTTAATAACCAAGAAAAATCTTTTTCTTGTTCTCGACGGTGAAAAATATTTTTAAACATGGCCGCAACCTTCTATTAAGGGGTGCTCATAGTCGAACATTTTAGCGTTGATGAGTCGATTCAAATATTTTGTCCGCTGATTTTTCCAAAAAACCTTGAAACAAATGCCCGTCTCCGTCGGCATAACGAAAGGCAAATTCATAGTAACACGAGGGCACAAGAAATGGGCCTTCTTGAAATTGACATTGGAATTGATCGGCCAAGGTACTACTTTGCTCTAACAACTGCTCGGGAGTTCCCTTAATAAGGCCACCGCTTTGATTCATGGCAAATTGGCCGGCCACCAGCCAATCATTGAACTCCTTAAAATGGGCAAATGTTTTAAGTCGCTCACAGGACAAAGTAAAATGATTGGGCCTCCAACCATAGGTATAAAACCAGGCCAAATATTCGCTTCTGCGCGCGAATTCCTTATATTGGTTATAAGAGGGCTTCCAGGGTCTAAAAGAAATAAGTTGATCTAAGGTCAAGGCGAGGTCTTTTGGTGCAAAAGATAAATCACAATCGGCAAATTCCTCAGTCATGAGCTCACTAATGAATACCTTAGGATTTAAATTGGCATCCTTAGCAAACTCCAGATGCAGGGCCCGCAATTTTTTTTCACGAAAATAATATTCACCTTTAATCTTATAACCTTGTTGCAAAAAAAGTTGTGCAATATTTTCTTTTCTTATTTTTTCCAAGTTCAAAGTTCGCAAGGCAATATGATCATTAAAAATAGGTTCACCGCGCGAGCGCAAATAGGCATTGATTCTGGCAGCAATCGCAGTCGCGTCTTCGAAACTTCGCCAACTTTGTTTAAAATATTGATCTAAGTCTAAAGTAGCACTGGCACTGGCCATAATGCCTCCACAAATCGAGAAAAATTAGGCAAAGCGTTTTGCCGAAATAAAGCGTGGAATGGGCCGGCCAAACATACTATCGACCAGCGTCTTGGCAGAATTGAAGGCCAATCCCAAACCATGCGCGGTAAAAGCACCGACAAAATAAAGTTGCCCATCGGTTGGAAGGGCCCCCACCATGGGTTGGCCATCGACGCTAAATCCCATAATACCTGTCCAGCGGTGAGTAATTTTGGCCTGGCGAACATGGGGAACATGCTCTTGCAAAAATTCTTCCAGTGCGGTTTGAATGACATCTGTAATTTGGTCAGAATATCCCACTTCCGCGTCTCTTTGTAATTGCCGGAATCCACCAATGATCATTTCCCCCGTGGGCATTTGACGAAAGTAATCCAAAACAAAATTGGCATAGCAAGGGCCTTCCATAAAACGTGGCACTGGCGAAGTTGCCAAAATTTGCCCGCGCGTAGGAAATATTTTATCTTGAAAAAATTTATGCAGCAGCGGTGAATAGCCGTTCGTGGCCATGATAACAACTGGTGTTTCAATTTGTAGTTTATTAGTTTTTACAATTTTATTTTCACCTTCGTTGTCGAATGAATAAACTTCATTGTGCTCTAGCAGAGTCACATTTTTAAAACGATCTTCAATAACCTTGCGAAGCCGTCCAAGCAGCCTCAAAGGATTAACAGAAGCATCGCCAACATATTTTATTCCACCAACAAATTTTTCCGCACCCAAGCGTCGCTTAACATCTTGTTCACCCAAAATTTCAAATGGGATTTTGAGATCGCCCATAATGCTGGCGGATTTTTTCAACTCGGCAAATTCTGAATCGGTGGATGCCAAACTAAAACTACCCTTGTGTTCGAACAATAATTCTTGCTCGTGACCACCGATAATATGCTCTTTTAATAAACGCAAATTTTCCTCAGAAAAGCGCCAAATATCGCCGGCCTCTTGAATACCATGCTTGGTCACCAGTCGGTTAAAATGTTCGACAGAGCCACAAGTGATGAACCCGGCGTTTCTTCCTGTTGCACCGTCGCCAAAATGATATTTTTCCACGATTGCGATTTGCAAACTTGGATCTTCAACTGATAGCCAATAAGCGGTCGAAAGCCCCGCAATACCACCACCAATGATCACGATATCTTTTTGTAAGCGAGTGGCCTCGCCTGCATCTCTAAAACGATCCATCCAATAAGAAACTGTCATAAACTCACCTCTATTTAAAACTTAAAGTATTTTAATCATTTCCATGGCCGTGCATTGGCAGCGATCGGGGGCACAGCGAGTGCAATCATAATCTATATGATTCCAAAACAATGTATGTTTGCTGACATCTTGGAATCCCATTTTTTGTAAATATAGTTGGCTACTATTGCCCGGTGATTCAAGCCAAGAATGGCATAAAATCGCCTTAGCACCCATTTTTTTTAATAGCTCTATGCTTGCTAAAGATAGGGTTTTGCCCAATCCTAGCTGTTGATGTTCTTCGGCCACGAACAAACTTTTAAAATAGGCCACATCATCTGGGCGAAGGCCAAAACGCTGCTGCCAAATTTCTGGAGATAATCCTCGCCCTACTTTTTTTATCCAAACGCCAGGGGCAAAGCTTAAACGAACGGCGACCATCTCCCCATCCAAAAAAGCCCCGAGCGATGCCGACAATTGTTGTGTTGAATTTTTATCTTGCCCTGAAGCACTTAATTGCAAAATTTCTTCTAGCTCAGGCATGGAAAAATAATTTTGGCCAATCCAGCGATCTGTAAATTTTTTCATTGTCGGAACATCCAACAATGAAAGCGTGCGAATCTCAGGTGATGTTGTAGTGTTTGTCGCCATATTCATTTAATCACGCTTCATATTATCCATTTGCAAATCAATTTTCACTTCTTCGCTGCCGCGAACTTTGGCGAAGGCCATTTGTAATTCATCAATTTTTTTACTCGTAAATCGCACCTTTTCATCCATATATTGGGTTGTCACTTTAAGTCCTGAGTCCTTCACCAAACGTTGAATGATTTTGGCCTGTTCTTTGTCCACGCCACTTTTCAATTTAATCACAAGCTTTAACATGCGAGCGCCAGTTGGAATCGGCTTATCCACTTCTAAATTCCTAATTCCAAGATTGCGCTTCACCATGCGCGTTCGCAAAATATCTAAGGCGGCACTAATTTTCATATCGTCCGGCGCCAAAATTTCAATGTGCTCATCAAATAGTTCTAAAGTTGAATTAGAATTTTTTAAATCGTAGCGGTTGGCAATTTCCTTTTGTGCCATGGCCACGGCATTTTTTAATTCCATAGCATCGAGTTTGGAAACCAAATCAAATGAAGGCATAGGTCCTCGCAAAATTCACATTATAAAAAAGAGAAATGATAGGAGAAAGGACACGAAATGGCGACTGACGACACGCGCCAAATGCTCATATTTATCCCTATATTTACTAAGGAAGTTGTTTTTTGCTCATTAAATATTCAGTAAACAGTTGGTATTCCTTTTCGTCGGTGCGAAAAGGCCCATCCATAACCTTGCCCGCACTATCTTTCGCCGTAAAGGAAACCAGGCCAAAGGACATGGAACCCACCTTATCGACGTAAGAGGCAATATAATCTGAAGTGGCCATGTGGATGTATTCTGGCCATTCATTATAGGGCTTGCCATTGAGGGTAAGATTCTTGAGTCGATTGAGCATGGGTATGCCCCACGATCGCACTTCATATTGTAAATTCTCAGAGAATGCAGGCTTAAAATTCTTGCTGAACATTGAATAAATCTCCATAAAATTGATCAGCATTTCAATTTCCCATTTGCTTAAATAAAAATGAACGATAGGTGTTCCCGGACGCATTTTTTCATCAATACCGATTGAAAGCATGCGGAAAACATCTGCAAAAGTATATTGGGTTTCCTTTCCAACGAGGGGCAGGCCCTCACGAATAAGCGACAAAGTCGTAAAGTATAAATCCACTTGTTGGTTTAGATTGGCGCTGAGCTGAGTGCGAATTCCCCCGGCCACCAATTTTCCCAGCTCTGGGTTATCGCGATTACCGCGGTCAAAATCTTTAGTCACGGTAACAACTTGCTCATCCGGTGAAAAACCAATTTCATTTTTGAGCGGGCCTTTCAATATTTTTTCATACTCTGCAATTTTTTTCATCACTGCTTGATCGCTTTCAATTAAATCATCAATGGCAATAAAAGTTTTATCGCCGTTTTTTAACTCCAAGGGGCCTTCAGGAGTGTGCAAGCGATCGGGATGATAGCGAAATTGAAGGACGCCTAGAAATTTTCCATACTCTCCAGCTTGTACAATTAAAGTTCTTCCTATGCGTTTTGGGCCTGGATAAAGTTGATGAGTATGGCCCGCAATAAAAATATCTGGCGCTCCATCCTGCACTTTATTAAGCGCTTCGGTGATCATGTCATCTTCTGGTTCTCCAGCATGGGCCAACAAAAACACTAATTGGACTTTATCTTCCTTGCGCAGCTCAATGGCCGTTTTTGCCAGTAGCGATTCAAGTTCTTCAAATTCTGGCCGGTTAGTTTTGTCGTTGAAACCAACAAAACTAGAGTGGTGTCGATTACTTCTTGAAACCAATAAGGCATCAGGCCCAAGAATTCCCATAAAACCAATTTTTATTTTTTGACCACCGATCACCATCTCGCGCACAGCTTTGGCCAACACTAAATCATCATAATATTGGGCCCAAGGAACTTTGGGGTCTTTTTTCCAATTGGTGGATAATATGCGAAAGGTTGCTCCGGCACTTTTCGCTTTTGAAAGCATGGTGGCCAATCCAGTATCGCGGGCATCAAACTCATGGTTTCCAAGCACGGTGAAATCCAAGCCTATGTGCTGAAAAAAATCCATTTCCGGATTAATGTTTAAATCGGAACGCGGGGCCAGCAAATGAAATAGCGTCCCCCCAAAAAAATCACCCGCATCGAGAATTAATGTATTGTTAGGTAGCTCCGCTTTCTTATTTTTAATCGCGGTTGCCAATCGAGCATAGTGGCCCTTGATTGGGTCATTATCAAGGCCCAAGGTAAATAAGCTGGTTGGACCATTTCCGGTAAAATGTGAATGCAAATCATTGGTATGAAGAATTTGTAAATCAATCTCATTAGCATCTATCGTCTGAGTAAAAACCAGCATGCCGATGCCGATACTAAGAAAAGATAAAAAAGCGTTACAACGCTTGAAAACATTTTTTGTCATAAATAGAATCTCGCAGTGGGAATTATTCTAGGGAGCTTGGAAATAAGAAGCAAGGGCCAACATGAGGGCATGGACGCGCCAATCTTCGACTGTTTTGCTATTGATAGACTCAGCATGTTGTTTAAAGCGAGCGATTTGCATCTGCACCGATTCCTCCTGCCACATTCCTTTGTATGCAGGCTTTCGGTACTTTCTCTCATAGGCTTCAGCAGTTGCTTGATATTCTTCTATTTCATTATTAATTTGGGTGGCCATGTTTTGAAAGGTCACAAGAAGGGGCAAAGCGCTGTAATTAAAATCTTTCTGCCACTGTTCGAGTTGTAATGGATCGCCGTAACGCTCACCTTTCGCCAAATTCTCCAACGCTTGATCAAATTGCTTGGCAAATTTGAAGTAAAGCTCAAGGTTCCTGATCATTAGCCCATCGACATTGGCAAGATGGCGTTCACTGATATCTTTGACGTTTTCTAAACTGCCAGATATTCCGATTCCAAGCACAAGCTGTGGCGCTGTTGTCCCATTCCCCAGCTGCCCTCGACTGAACCCATTATCAAAGGATGAATTCTTATTTGTGGCCTGATTTCCTAGGCCAAGACCTAAATTTAATTGTATCGCAGCATCGTGAGTTGGCTCAGAGATGGTTAAAAAGGAGTTTAAACGCGATCCATCTTTTACTATTTCAGAATGAATTCCTGCCCCTAGTTTAAACCCATTTCCCGTAGATTTTTCTGCCAGCAAGCGATTTGTCAGAATCAAATTCATACTTTTTAAATCGAGCAAGCCCTGACCTTGATAAGTCAAAGACATCGACTTAAAATTTTTTGTTAATTCAAGATGGCCCTTTAAAAATAAATCGCTATCCAAAGATAAACGTAAATTAAAATTGGTGAAGCTGAGTAGATTTTGGTCAAGATTATGTACTTTGAGAAACTCTTGGAAGGGAGAAATACCTCCCTGTGAAGTAAGATTGAGTCCAACTTCATGGATTTGATTATGATCCCCAGTTTCGAGGTTTTTTAGCCAGCGGTACTGGTAATAAAAGGCCCCGTCGAGACCAATTTTCTTCCAAATTAAATTTGACCAATCCTCTGAGAGTGTCGTTTCGAAGGATCGCTGAAAAGGTTTAAATCCCTTCTTTCTTTGCTCACCAACTTCCACACGCATTTTAAATCGCATTAAAATTAAATCACTACCTAAATTTATTTGTGGAGAAAGTGCGATGCCACCATTGGCAATTCTCGCATAAAAGGCCAATCCCAACATTCCAGAAGGTAGTTTAAAAACCGGTATGGCCACCTTGCCATTGAGCCTATTTCCATTAACTTTACTGGCCAGGACAATCGCACCGACAGGAAGAGCGCCAATTTTAATGGCCATCATTTTCCAACGGTCATAAGTTTCTTTATCTTTTGGAAAGTATCGCCCGCTAGATAATTGGTACATGACCAAGTCAGCCAGCTGCTGTTCACTATAAAATTTGGCGACATCTTGATTAAAAAATTCTTGCAGCCTTTGGCCCGCGCTATTTCTCACTTCCGCCATTTCTTCATCCGTAAGCGGTTCTCCTCTACTATTATAACCTGGCCCAAATTGGGATATTTGATAGGCCTTTAAAAAGTTGGGATCGGCCAATGTCCTGGCCATTGTCCTATGGAATTGCTCGACACTGTTCTCTATTTTTTCCTCAGTTCCTGGTTCAAGGGCGTAGGGATCGCCGACATAACTTTGATGATAATTCTCGATTGTTTGCGCCATTTTATTTTTAAGTGAGGCGATGATGCGCGCTAGAGTTATTTCCTTCAGCGCTCGCTTGATTTTTCCTTCCTTCAGCAGGGATTCATTGACTTCTAAAATCACCTCTTCAGCTGGCAATTGGTCATTGGATTTATGACTTTCAACATTGTCCTTACCCGTTTTCTCTTTTGGAGGATTTATTTTGATAATAGAAATATCGGTGTCCAGCTCATGCTCGCTCTTCTCGTCTTCAGCATGGATTGAGGTCCCAAGGACAACCACAAAGACCAAAAATGCCCAGGTAAGGACATTGATACTTTTCCAAAAAATGGTCCGGCACGATCCCGACATAAATCCTCGTTTTTTAACCTCTCTATTCTATGAAAATTGAGTACTTTAAAGCCTAAAAGCGGTAATAATTACCGGCCCTGTCAAATCCTTAAACAACTTCCAGGTCCTTGATATAATTGGATTAAGTTCCTTCAATAAAAGCCTAGTTTAAGATAGTGCGGACAAATTATGGGCCATAAGCTATTTCATAAAAATACTGGTGAGATTATTTATCTCAACAACACTATTTGTTTTGGTCGAACCAAGGGCGATCTTACCTTCCCCGATGATGACGTGGTTTCGAGCAGCCATGGAAAATTTCTTTTAGAAAAGGGTATCCCCTTTTATCAGGATACCGGTTCAACCAACGGTAGTTTTATCAATAAAAGCGAGACTCCAAAAAACGAGAATATTGAGTTGCATGAAGGCGATACCATCCAAGCAGGCGAACAAATTTTCATCTACACTTCAATAGAAATAAAAGACGAAGCAAACTTAGAAGAAGAAATAAGGCAGCGCAAGGCCAAGGGACTGCTGGAAAAAGTAAAAAAGAACAAAGAAGGCAAAGTCGGAGACTTGGAGAAGAGACTCACAGACACCCAGGCAGCCCATCAGAAATATGCCAATGATCTAGAACAGGTTCAAGAGAAAATAAAATTGGCCAATAATTCGATTAGCGAACTTACAAATAAAATTGGCCAAATTGAAGCAAGTGTTAAGCACATGGAAACGAATAAAGAACAAATTAAAAAAGATTACGAAGATAAAAAGAAACCTCTATATGAAAAAGAGGCCACCCTCATTGATAAAATTCGCTTGATGGATACAACTGGCGCCCCCGATGAAGAAAAAGTTACAATGCGCCAAGAACTATTGAAAACACGAGAAGCCATTAAGCAACTTGATGAAGAAAAAAAGGCCATTCCCCTTAAGATTGAGCAAGGAAAAATCTCCATCGATACTGGAAAAAATAAACTCAATGAATATGTGGCACAAAAACAAAAGCTGCTGGAGGCCGAAAAAGAAAGGCGCATAAAATATGCTCCGGACATGCAACGTCTTGAAGAAGAAATCGAAACATTAACCAATCAGTTGCAGAAGGCCAAGGAAGAGTTAGCGCGCGGACAAACTTCCTAATTTTAGTGGCAACCCTACTATTCATGGCCACCTCCTCTATTATTTTTCAATGAGTTACCACCTTTTTGAGTGTTTCACTCAACTTTAATTCAAGAGTCCCGAAGAGTAGCGTGAAAATGTCTAGCTATTAAAGGGAGCCCTTATGACTGCGCCTATTCACTTTTATGTTACTTTCAATCCCTATTTAAATACTTTTGAAGCAGGACATACCCAGGCCCATGAATTTCATTCACTTTTAGAAAAAACCTTAAAGGCCGGGAAAGAACAAGCGGTCTATTGGGGAAAGATTATTGCCAATAATCGCGATGCCAAATTAGATGAACAACAATGCAATAAAATCATTCAAGATAATTTAGCGCTCGGCCAGTCGACTCACCTCTACATTTGCGACTTTACAAATTTGTGGGTTGGCAAAGTGACCGAGGTATTAACCAATCGAAATGCCCAGAATTTATGTACTTTGGATTTTTACAAAGATAAAAAAGTTGAGGCCTGGTTTAAGGTCGTTGATTTTACGCTTCTGACCTACACTCCTGAGGACACGGCCAGCAAACTTTCCGAACTTTATATTGATAATCAGTATCACGATTTGAAAATTGATGGCCTTTCCCCTTTTACAACAGGTGTACGCTTCCCAGCATTTATCCAAGACCTAAGTGAGGAGGCCTATTTTGACGAGGGTGACGCTGAAAATACTGATTCCAATCAAAAATTAGTTTTTAAATTTCATCCAGGTTTGGCCAATACCAACTCAAGAAAAGTTTTAGAAGGTCTTCACCACTACGCTTTTCCCGAGGCCATGTATTCAAAAATTCCTCATGCCGCCAAAACAGAAATCGAAGCGGCAGAGCTTGATATTGTAGAAAAACGCTACTACAACATCTGTCGCAATGCTTTTAGCTATGTCAAAGCACTGGAAATTGTCATTAATGACTTGACCATTGGACACTTAAAAAGAAAAGGCGTTGGCAACGAATTTTTTGTGAAACCAGATTCGATGCCGCCAAAACTATACTTAAGCCAAGAAATGGACGGTCTTGTTCCTATAACCAAGTGGCACAAAAATTATTCTCTTACCCAGCTAATTTATTTTGTCGAGCGATGCGTGGACAGTAATAATTTTTGTTTTAAAAAGACCTATCAAAATCACCGGGCGTTTATTAATTTTGTAACCAAAGAATTGCCTCAAGAGCTAAAGGATTCAAAGATGCTCGAGATTCGCGGCATCTTGGCGCACAATGATTCTAATACTATCTCCGAAAAAGACGCCCACGTCATGCGCAATTTAATCATGGGCGTTGGTTGCCATGGTCTTATCGCCCGAGCCTATCAGAGCTTTTTCGTAGAAGAATTTAAACATCTCACGAATATCCACGGCGATTACAAAAAAGTTGATTTCAAGGAACTTCTAAAAAAAGCAGGCTAAATGGAAAGGGCGAGCTCTACGCCTTCACAAATGGCCGCTTTGGCATCCAATTCTCGCGCCTCGCGAGCACCGCCAATGATCTTAAATGGCACTCCCACTTCGCGTAAATCTTGCTCTAGTTCCCGATGAGACTCCTGTCCAGTACAGATGATAATATGATCCACTGGCAGAACTTTAGTTTTTCCATCGTAAACAATATGTAACCCCTGGTCGTCTATTTTTTGGTATTCAATACCACTCATCATTTCTACCTTTTTACGCGTTAAAAAACTGCGATGGGCCCATCCGGTAGTTTTTCCTAGATTGGACCCGACTCTTTGGGCCTTGCGCTGTAAAAGGTAAATTTGCCGCTCACAATCTAGGGTTTTTGGTACACCACTAAAACCGCCGCGCACGTTTTCATCTTGGGTAATACCCCAGTGATGCATATATTGACCAATGCGCTCCTGATTAAGTGATAAGGCTTCCTTTACAATTTTTTCCCGCTCTTCTTTTGACCGCGGCTCGACTAAAAATTGAGCGACGTCAAAACCAATACCGCCAGCTCCAATGATGGCCACTTTCTTTCCAACCGAAACTTCTTTTTCAAGGACGTCGAGATAGCTTAATACTTTGGGATGATCGACTCCTGGAATGCTCGGCTTGCGAGGCAAAATTCCCGTGGCCATGATAACCTGATCAACACCAGACTGCTTCCACTCCATGATTTCTTTCTTACCAATTTTTTGATTTAAGTGGATCGGCACTCCGAGGGCCCTTAAGCGGGCCTCAAAATAGCGCAAACTTTCAAAAAATTCTTCCTTGCCTGGAATTTTTTTTGCCAAATTAAATTGCCCACCAACGCTGGATTTGCCGTCAAAAATTTCTACATGGTGCCCGCGATCTTTGGCCTCGATGGCAAACGAGAGACCTGCAGGCCCAGCACCGACGACATGAATGCGCTTCTTTTTTTGAGCAGGTGATTTAATTAATACTGTTTCTCTTGCAGCATAAGGATTGACTAGACAGCTGGCCTCCTTATTTTCAAACACGTGATCAAGACAAGCTTGATTACAGGCGATACAAGTGTTGATTTCATTGGCCTTTCCGGCCTTGGCCTTGGCCACAAAATGAGGATCGGCCAACAGTGGTCTGGCCATCGACACCATATCTGCATATCCCTGCGCCAAAATATCTTCTGCCACTTGAGGATCATTAATTCGATTCGTTGTGATGAGAGGAACTTTTACGTGGGGCCTTAATCTTTTAGTAACCCAGCTGAAGGCCCCGCGAGGAACGAGCGTCGCAATAGTTGGAACCCGTGCCTCGTGCCACCCAATACCCGTATTAATTAAAGTAACACCTTCACGTTCCAATAATTTTGCCAGCTGAACAATTTCATTAAAATCACTACCCTGCTCGACAAGATCGAGCATAGACAGTCGAAAAATTATAATAAAATTTGGCCCGACTTTTTTTCGAGTCTCCCCGACAATATCAACCGCCATCTTTATACGGTTTTGATAAATTCCACCAAATTGATCTTGGCGCTTGTTGGTTCGAGCGGCAATAAATTGATTAATAAGATAGCCTTCCGATCCCATGATTTCGACGCCGTCATAGCCGCCTTGCTGGGCCAAATAGGCGCAGTTGGCATAATCTTTAATTGTTTTTCGTACTGCCCATCCGGGAAGGGCCCATGGTTTAAAGGGAGAGATAGGACTTTTAGAGTTGCTGGCCGATACACAAAAAGGATGAAACCCATAGCGACCTGAATGTAGAATTTGCAAGGCGATTTTACTTCCATGTTGGTGAACTGTTTCCGTCACTTTTAAGTGATGCTTCACCTGCCAGGAAAAACTTAGTTGCCCCGCAAATGGTGCTACTCTTCCCACTAAGTTAGGTGCAATCCCACCGGTCACCATCAAAGCGACATCACCCTTCGCGCGTTCACCGAAATAGGCCGCTAACCGCTCGGTACCATTTTTGGCCTCTTCTAATCCGGTGTGCATGGAGCCCATGAGCACGCGATTTTTTAAGGTGGTAAAACCTAAATCAAGGGGAGCTAAAAGATGGGGATAAAGTCCGCCTGTATTTGATGCCATAAAATGTCTCCTAGAATTGAACTTATTTTAATCAATTCTGATTAAATTTGCCTGTTAAATATCCACTTTTTCCGCTAAATGTTGGCAAAAACGGCCGAAAAAAGGTCATAATGGTAAAAATTAGAGTCACTCAAATCGGTCTTTCTTTTATGCAAGGCACTTTACCCATTACCGCCAAAAATTTTCGACGCATTGTCGTGCTGACTGGCGCTGGCATTTCTGCCGAATCTGGTATTAAAACCTTTCGCGACCAAAATGGTTTGTGGGAAAATCACAAAATAGAAGATGTGGCCACCCCACAAGGCTTTAAAAAAAATAAATCACTCGTTTATGAGTTTTACAATGAGCGCCGACGACAGCTACTCTCACCTGAGGTCATCCCCAATCCGGCCCATATGGCCTTGGCCAATTTTGAAAAAAATTTTTTAGGAGAATTCACCCTAATTACTCAAAATGTAGACAACCTTCACCAGAGGGCAGGTTCTCAAAATTGCCTTCCCATGCATGGGGAATTACTCAAGGCCCGTTGTCTAACTTCATGTAAAATTTTTGATATGCCAACCGACTTTGACCAGGAGACAGTCTGTCCTTGTTGTCAAAAAAAAGGAGAACTTCGTCCCCACATAGTGTGGTTTGGAGAAACCCCACTTTTCATGGGGGAAATACAAGAAGTTGTAAGTAAGGCCGATCTCTTTGTTGCCATTGGTACTTCTGGTCAGGTGTACCCTGCCGCTGGCCTAGTCCAACTGGCAAAAAAATACGCCAACGCCACCACTGTTGAAATTAACTTGGCCCCTGTCTCCCAGAATGGTATTAAAGATAGTTTTTTTGATTATCAGTGGACGGGCAAGGCTTCCCAACTTGTCCCAGAGCTCTTTATTTTTTAGGTGCTTTGGTCTAGCGGCAAAGATTCAACCAATGAAACATGGCCATATATACTTTTTTAAACCCCGCTTCTTGAAAACGATCACACCAAAAACTTTTCTTTTGTTGGTTACCAAGATAATAACTGCGCTTAAAGCTTTTTCCAAAACTAATAAAACCAACTCCACTTGGGTCCAAATCGTAACGTTTACTAAATTGTATATTGGTGCTGTTCTGTAAACGCTCACGAAACAAAGCTACAAGGTAAATTAAATATTCCCGCGCAGAATCACTTTGCAGTCTTTTTATCTCCACCGCAACAGGTCGTTTTATTTTCCACTCGATACATTTATCAAAAAATTCTTCTAAGGTTGGAACCGTCTCATGATCACTTTGCGCTAAAACCAAGGTTTTTAATTGCTCCAAGGTTAGATGGCGAACCTCCAAATCACTGGCACTTTTAGGGGCCATATGGCGCTCTTTTAACTTTTGCATTATGTGATCATAGGCAGCGCTATTTTTTCCATCCATGGGTAACATTCTAGCTAGCGTTTTATCATGGAAGAGTACCAGCTTCCCATCTGCAGTTTCTTGGATATCAAATTCCAAATAGTCCATTTTGGGATGAAATTGGGCCGGCCCACCATTATAAGTTTTACCTTGCAGCAATTCATGCAGAGCAACCAGTGAATTTTCTGGCAAATTACTATGATATTCACCTTTGCCAGCGCCCACTCTATGGCCAATATTCTTAATTCCCTTATTTTCTTCATCTGGATCACCGAGACAATCTTCCCATTGATCACTAACACAATCATCCTCTTCACTTGCAGACCCAGATTCCAAAACCTCATAAAAGGATCGGCCATGGGACTTGGGTGAATGAAAACCAATAAAAAGAAAGAGACATAAAAGGACGTGCTTCATTGAAACCGGTGTCAGTAAGAAATCCATTTCAAACCTACTTCAATAATGTCAATAATACTTGTCTTTGTACTATTATAGCTGGGACTTTTAAAAAGCAAACACCCAGCACCAAGTAAGTGAATTTTTAAAGAAAATTAAAAGAAAATTAAACAATACTCAAACAATGGGACATTATCTAACTAAGACCATCAACCTTCTTACGAAGCTGCCAAAAATTATAATGAACTGAACCACATTTATTTATTTTTTTAGCTAATTTTTTTTGCCATTTGTAAGATAAGATACCCACAGTTTTTATGGGAGGCCTATCATGTCAGCACAAAATTCTCAAACTAAGGAAGCCAAGGTCATTGCCCAGAAAATTTTTGACCTAAGTATTCGCCTCAATTTAGAAATCAAGCGGGATATCATTTCAGAAGAAACCCTTAACCAAATGCAAAAAGAGCTCCATGAACTAAAAAATAATCGCCCCTTCCAGCCTAATATGAAAATTGCAGTCAAGTAATGCGCATAATTTAAAATTGTCCTGACAAAATTTACAATTCTCAGGCAAGGCATTTTTTATCATTTTACCTAAGGCCAACAATAACTTTTAAGAAGTGAGATAATCTAGTCCGTAGAGTAGATTTAACTCTTAACTTAAACCGACCAAGGAGTTCGTTATGAGAAGAAACATTTTACTAGCGCTGGCATTGATTGCTCTAGTGACACTAGGAAAAACACTCGAGGCGAGTGAAAATCAGACAACGACTTGCCCTACGAGTAACATTAATCTTGAGAAAATTGAAATTCTTAGAACTTCCAAATAGGAGCAAGAATGAAGACCCTGCAATTTGGTTTCTCAAGAGGCCTGAGAATTCTTTCTTTCTCGGGTGAGTATACGGGCGGCGATGGCGTTAAGCTGTTGAATTAAATCTTCAAAATCTATTGGCTTTAAAATAAGGTCTGTGGCCCCCCGCTCGATAAATTCCTTTTTAGATAAACCGGCTAAGCCTGATATCATAATAACAACTGGTTTATTCTCGGTCAGTTGATTGATTTTCTCCAGCAATTTAAGTCCATCACCTTTAGGCATGGAAACATCACTAATCACAATATCAACATGATCTTTGACTATTATTTTAAAAGCATCATTGCCTTTAAAGGCCTTCGCAACAATATATCCATGTCTGGCCAGCTCATTTTCCATCAATTCGCATATATCAGTATCATCATCAACAACTAATATTTTTATTTTTCGCTGGTCTTGATTCATGAGCGTTTAACTTTCCTTAAAGTGAATCATTTTATTCTAATTCAAAATACCAATAGTTTCAAATAGGGCTTGCGACCCATTTCTTGGTCACTGGCGATCCTTCTTTCCTGCTCGTTGCTCAATAAGTTCACCCATTTTTTGACAGTCAGGTGACAGCTTCGATTTATTTTCCTCAAAGCATTTCTTTTTGCGCCCTTCCCCTTTTTCAACCTGGCCACACAAGGCCTTCATTTCTTCACGGCAAGCTTTCCTTTTATCATGCTTCCCTTTCCGCTTCTCCACTCTTTCTTGGCATTTAGGTGATAATTTTGATTTGTTTTCTTCAATGCATTTCTTAATCTCACCTTGACCGGTACTCTTTACGCCACCGCAAAGTTGGTCCAGCTCTTGTCGACATTCACCACCTTTATGACCATTTTTCCCGGCCTGTTCAGTTTTATCATCACTCCAAAGGGGGTTCGCCAATAGAAAGGTTAAGACTAGAAAGCCAAGACGAAAATTTTTAAACATAAACACCTCTTAAAGTTGAAAATCCGGCCCCAGCAAATGAACTAAATATTTTTCCCAAGGCATTAAATGGAGTTCGTAAAATAGTAAAGCACCTAAATAGGCCCAAATTCGCTTGCGAGATGCAACGGGAGTTTGAGCAATTCCCATCAAAATTAAAATGTAATTGAATCCTGGAACCATGACAATTCCATAGGTCGTAATCATAAAAACCAAGAGTGAAATGTCCCTCGAATATTCCATTAATTTATTTCTAAAAGGAATCAAAAATGTAACAGCGATAAGACCTTCAATAAAGATTGTCCAATAGGACATGCTCTTCGCCAACGACAAAACAGCACCATTACTTTTTAGCTGAACCACTGGATTATCGATTGGAAATTGCCTCACTCGCTCTAAAAGATCCCCATTAAAATTGAGATCTTCAAAACTCAAATTGGTAAAGTAATTGACCACTCCCTGAAAACGTCCATCAGACAAAAAAGTAAAATGGAGAAAACTGCCATCCAGATATTCTCCCCAGGCCACTTTGTGAAATGTGGCCAGGCCAAAAACAATACCAATGAGTAACCGTGCATTGAACTGAAGATTAGAGAGAGAATCTTCAGCAAAGCGAGAAAAAAAACAAATGAGAACCCAATAACAAAGAAGATATTTATGATTATCAATGTAATCCCATTGAGTTCCCACAATGATAATATTTCCAAGCGCCAAAATGCCCCAGAAGAATTTATTCCGACAAAGGGAATTACTAAAAAGCATATAAATTGAAAGCAATTTTAATGGAACATGAAAGGCATAATCACTTTTGGCATAGAGCACATTCAAAAGTAAACTAAAGCGATAAATCAAAACTTCCCTAGGTCCCTCTAAGAAATCCTCTAATGTATCAGTAAAAAAAGATTTTACAGTATGCAATATTCCCATCATGGCCAATTACCTACTTGATAATTAATTCCTAAATCTTTTGTCGTGGCATTTCCACTATTATCAAATTTTACCTCATAAACTGATAATTTAAGGGCCGCAATAAATTCTCGGTTTTCTTTGCCTAAGAATCGTTTGTTATTTTGTAAAACCATCTCCTGTGAAAACGAAATGACGGTTCGATCTGTTACATGTTCGTATTGCAAATAGTAATCACCGATTTGCTTCAACTTATTTAAAGTAGGAAATTGATAGAAGGATCTTTCAAGTTGATTACTTAAAGGACCAGATTCACCCTTTCCACTAAACTTGATTTTACATTTCAAAACCATGCCATAGTAGTCTCTTGCGTAGCAAGCGATGGCCCGCTTCGAGACCGCAGCAAACATCGCAAACCCTCCCCCCTTCCAGGGAGAAAGGTGAGAATATTTTGAAAGAATAAATTGGGTCATTGCGATCAGAATTAATAAAATCCAAATGCCATGACGATAGAATAACTGAAGCTTCCTTGCCATCTTAACTTTCCAGTCGAAAAATTTCTTATTTTTTCCTTATTAAAATCTTATCCAAGCTCTTCATGTAGCGATTGGTAATGATCTTAAATATGGAGTCATCTTCCTTATTTTCGAGCTCTCCACGATCGCGTTTGGCCGCATCGATGAGGCCATGGGTATCTTCTGTTCCGCCGCCTGAACGACCAGCAAAACTATTGCCTCCATTGCTTCCTCCTGAATCACCGCCACCAAAAAGACCACCGCCACCGCCCCCGCCGCCACGATTACCGCCGCCGCCTTCACCATTCATATTATCGCGCAAGCGTTTTAATCTTTCAGCGTCAGAATTGTCTGCGGTTCCGCTACCTGATCCACTACCACTATTATTGGCAGACCCATTAATTAGGCCATTGAGGGAAGAACCAGAGCTTGTTCCTTGCCCCCTAAGTTTTGCGCTGGCCAATTGATTGGCCTTTCTCGCATCCTCAATTATAGATTTGACACCCTTTCTCAACATGCCACCTAACGCATTCTGCCTGCGAGCAATGGCCATTCCTTTAAAGTTTTTATTAAATCTTTCCTTCCTTTTGGCGAAACTTGAAAAGATATTGTTCATATCAGTCGAAAGACGATTGAAATTTTCTTGGCGCTTTTGGTCTGCAAGAGTATTAAAACTACCTCCTGCACTTAAACCAACCCCACCTTGGAAACCTCCAAATCCAATCCCACTTCCTCCATTTCCAAAACCGACACCTGAACCAGAGCCACCATTGCCAGCACCAGTCACATCGACCACACCAAGTGGAGCAGCAACAGAGCCAGCACCAGGTGCTCCGAATCCAATTGTAGGCCTATTACGATTATTGCCTGGGCCACTTCCGCCTAATTGGTCTAATACACCTTGGTAACAATCTTTTTGCTGAATAAAACCTGACTCCAATTCGCCGTAAACTCTCGCGAGATCTTCAACTATCCTTCCAAGGAAAAGAATCACAGAGGCACGATATTCGGCAGGTTGCATTCTGGTATAAGATGCAGAGGTGAGGTAGACAATATGCTCAAGCATATCAAAATCATCCGCGGCCAACTGGCTGAGTGCTTCTTTATAAGATGTCCCAAAAAAATTCGTGCCGGCCGCGGCTTGCCCTCTGATTGCATCAAATCCCCTGGTATATTTTACTGGATCTTCAATATAGGCCCTAAAATTTTCCCTTATATTGCGAGATAAATTTGCTTCTGCCTGCTCCACTCCATCCTTGTTATAAAGCAAGGCCGGATAGGTTGTAATATAAGTCATTTTTAAATCTAATTCATTCTCAAGCCAATCATAATCCAATTCTTTCATCACTTCTTTAAGCTGATTTCTCTGGAAAAATGGATAAGACGTCAAATTTAGTGCTTTAGAAAAACCTTTACCTGCTTTACTGTCATGTCCAGCTCCTTTGCCAATACAGTAGCGAGACATTTCCCAATTAAAGGACTCTTCCGTTTCATATTCACCCACGGCTTCTGTCACTTCTTCTTGCAGAGGTGTATATTTACAACGGGTGGATGTCCTAAAAATAACACCTGTTTGAATGTTACAACTTTCCCTTCCTTCCTCACCTTCTTCAGCGTCCCAGCCGCCTTCATTGACTTCCTCTTGGGGGGCCCATTGTTTTTTATCCCCAGCATCATCATGGGAAATGCCATCATTATTTTGATTTGTATCGGTGAGGTAAGTCCATGCTCTTGAAGTCGCTGTTTCTCCTGCTCTGCGATTATCTTTTAGCCAGGTAAATAGCGTGAATTTTTTTGGATTTGAACCACCAGCATCGGAACGATCTAAATCTTTTTCGTCCTTTTCATAGTTATCCATAAGTTCTACAAAGGAATCCTGCAAATCGCGCTTCCGGTTGGCCGAAATCTCGGCCATTTTTTCTGCTGATCTAATTTGAAAGACCATCATGGATTTTTGAAAATCCGCCCCCTCAGCCGTGCCTCTTTTCGCTTCCAGGTTTGCAATTAATGTTTTCACATTATCGCTTCCCTCTCTCATTAACCTCTGATAGAGCGCGGGATCATTCATGGCCTGCAAGGCCAAAACCTCTTCGCCTAATTCCTTGTCCAGATTTTTTTGATCCATAAATGCCTGGTATCGAGATTTGGAAATTCTTAGCAAGGCACTTCGAAGTGTTTTGTGTATCCCAAAAACATCATCGGCCATTAAAGTTGTATCGCTATCCGGTTTTCCATGATTAAAGAGTTGCAAAAATTCAAAAGCCGAAACAATAGACTCTTTCACCTCTAGTGATTTTGTCATTGCCAGACCAAGTGCTTTGTTTTCAGTTTCGATCGAACCTCCGCCAGATCCCCTCGCGGCATTAGCTGCAGATTGGTTCTGCCCATTGACTCTATATTGGAATGAGCAACTTCCTCCATTCCTTATCTGTTCTTTTGGAGTGACAAAAATTGAAAAGTCACTGGTAAAATCCCCATCTGTAAGCTGCTCAGCTTTGGTCACACCCGCAGCATTTGTTCCAAGTACATCCGCGATCTCGGCCGGCATAAAAGTTTTATCTATGTCTACGCAAATATTATTGTCGGCAGTAATCGAAGACTGGCCACAGCAAGGAGCGCCAAAGGTGGCCCTTTTGCCAGGTGGCGTACAGCGCTTACAAAAGCGGGCCACCTTGCACGTTCTGACGTTGCCACTACCTGGATCAGGCTCGCACCGCTTACTTTGACATTCGGAATCATTAGCGCAATTTGAACCGCTTGGTCTGCCACTCGGTCTAAAAGGCCAAACTGAAAAATAATTGCCATTAGGCTTTGCCTTACAGGTACCTTTGGCACCCTTGGTAATACTTCTAATATTTGCTTCATCTAAGAAATTAAGGCCACTTGGTGGCTCGCAATATCCAGAACAACACTCATAATCGGAATAGCAAAAATTAGGCTCTGCGGGCCCACCATCCCTAGGCAACTTTGGAGTTCCATCGGGATTACCAATACATGGTTTGGCGAGGCGGCTCGGATTATTCATCGCCTGACAACTAAGTTGGTGAGGCCCATAATTGGAGTCGCTCATCGCCTCACTAAAAAATGTACGGGTGTGATAATTGATATTGGCATTTCCACCTTCGACACCTTCGCTATCGTAACAAACAACGTCGTCATTGGCCGGTGGATTACGTGAGGGACAAATTTGTCCTTCATAGATTTTACTCCCCCAGTTCGGAACAGTGTTTAAATTTATGGAGAAGGTGACGTCACCATCACTGTTTCTTTTTTCCCACAAAGTCCGTGGCCCATTGTCTTCTGCCAAAATTTCATTGGTAAAAAATTGGCCAAAAAGTAGGGACCAAACTAAGACCAGTGAATGACACGATCTAATCCATGAAATTTTCATACAGCTATCCCCGTGGTCATGTTACAATTTCATTGATTTTACCACCATTTAGCTCTGGGAAAAAACTTGGAAATATGTGCTTATAGCTAGTTAAATTATGACCCCTATTAACCCGACATCTTTACTGCACTTTATCCAACGAAAACGTGCCATTTGGGCCTTAGTCGCCCTTGTTTTAACTGCCATATATTTTTGGTCGCAATCGAGATATCCACAGCTTAACGACAAAGCCTTGGCCGCCGATAGTTTAAATCTGGAAGAACTCATCACCATGTTTCCCCTGCTTCCCCCTGGATTAAGTGACAATCATTGGCAAAAAGTTGGCAAATCAATCTTGAACTGGATTTACTCCAACCGCCAGGGCATGTTTTTTGGTCTGATATTTGCCTCTTTAATGAGGATGATTTTTAGCTATGTGGATTTCAAGGGCATAAAAAATAAATGGCTCAGCATATTGGTAGGCATGATTTTTGGTGCCCCCCTTGGTGTTTGTGTGAATTGCGCTGCCCCCATTTACCGCAGTACTCTTTTAAAAAACCGAGTCGAAATGTCACTGGCCCTCATGCTTAGTAGTCCCACGCTTAACTCCGTCGTGCTTAGTATGATGTTTACCCTACTTCCCAAGGAATTAATCGCATTCAAGCTCATCTATACTTTGATGGCGATTTTTATTGTTATTCCCTGGGCCAGTAAAATAGATCCCGAAGTCAATTTGGAACCCTTTAATTCTTGTGAAATTGAACCTGCTCTAGCTACCAATGTGTCAAATCAAGAAGGCTGGTTGCCCTCCCTGGCCGGAGCATTTTTAGATTTCCTTATTACTTTCCGGGCCACATTTTTGGCGACTGTTCCTTGGATGATTGGCGCCGCTGTCATTGGCGCTGTCTTAGTAAACTCCACACCACTTAATTGGATTTTGTCCCCGCCAACCAATTTCCCCTTCATTACCTTTTTGTGTTTAGTCGCCACGACACTTTTTGGCCTCCTTATCCCGACTCCAATGGCCTTTGATATTTTTCTGGTCAATGCCTTAAGCAGAGATGATTTTCACCCGGCTCCCATGATTATTCTTCTTAGTACTTTGGGAATTTTTTCGGTCTACTCATTTATTATTATTTGGAAAAGTTCGGGAAAAAGACTGGCCATTCGCATGGCCATCGGACTCTTTGTTTTGGGTCTTGCCATGGGGTATGCAAAAATTGGCCTAGATCATTTTCGAAAATATTATCAAACCGTTTATGGCGCAATAAACACTGAGGGTGGCGATCTTATGGATTGTTTCGGTGGGGCGACCACCTGTGAAATGATTAATAACCTTTCTCGCTTCGAGAACTCACCCGGAATGGTAAAGCTTCCAAAAATTGCACTGCCAAATTCTTCGGCCATTCAGGGTATTTACAAACACTCGAAGAAACCAGCTTCTATTTATATTTATGAAAATTATGATTTTTTAAAGAAACAAAATTCAAAATTAAACGATCACCTGCTTAGTATCGAAATTGATCAAAGCATTACCGACCAAGTTAAAAATTATTTTAGCAAAGATAAGCAAATGGTCACTATCGACATAACATTTCGAGGTGGAAAAGGTCTTCATCGCCAGAAATTTATGCGTTTTGCCCAGGCAACTATATTTTTACCTCACGCCAATGATATTGAAAAATTAAACGTTATTTTGCCTGATGGTCAGGAAATTGAAATTGAACAAAAATTTTCTTTGCCGAATGCTCTCTTAATTTTTTATGCCAAATAAATTATTCCGTCGGTAGTTTTTTTTCATTCCACTCTCGCCACCCGCCGGCCAACGAAGTGACATTTTTATACCCCATCTCTTTTAACGCCTTGCCGGCCAAGAGGGAGCGAAAACCCCCACCGCAATAGAGGACAATAGTGGTATTTTTATCGGGCACTTTTACTTCGATATCTCTTTCAATGATCCCCTTACCGAGGTGGATCGATTTTGGTAAATGACCGGACTTCCATTCACTTTCTTCTCTCACATCAATAAGAACATAGTTGAGATTTTTCTGTGGCATGGCAATCTCTTTGGCCAAATCATCAATATAAACTTCAGCGACAGTTTCTTTGGCCTTTTCAACCATTCTTAGAAATTCAGGACTATGCTTCATTTTTAATCTCCCAGAATCAATTTTGACACTCATAGTGTAGGCCCACTTTAACCAGTATATCAAAAATTTTTGAGACAGCGTGACGAGCTGCAAGGGTTGTGCTATCTCATCCCAGGGGAACATCGAGATTATGGAATTATCACCTTTAAAGAAAATTGCCCTTAAATTGCAAGTTGGGGGAAACCGGCACAAAAAGTTGGAACCATCGGCCATAGTCGCATCGGAAGTGATCTTGATCGATTTCCTGCATGAGCAAACAAAGCTCTCCAAATCTCTTTTAAAAAAAATCCTAGGGCACGGAGGTGTTTTCTATCACAAAGCGACGGCCATTGGCAGTAAGCCTCCTCGCCACCAATTGTTTCGCATCAGAAGGGCCCAGGCAACGCTGAAAAAAGGTGAATGGATATTTCTATTTTACGATCCTACTATCGCTTTCCCTGCAGACGAGCTACAGAAAAAAATAACCCCACTCAAACTTGAAAGAGATTTTTCAGTATGGTTAAAACCCGCCAACATTCTTACCCAAGGAACTGAATTTGGAGATGAAGGCAGCCTCATCCGCTATGTTGAAAAATATTTTGAACAAAATAAAAAAGGCGGTAAAACCACAACCCCCTACCTCATCCACCGTCTTGACCGTGAGACTGCCGGGCCGGTTCTTATCGGACACAGCGGTAAAACGGCGCAAATTCTAAGCCGCCAATTCGAGCAGCGCCAGGTGGAAAAAAGGTATTACGCCATCGCCGTCTCTCCAAAAGAATTGAAAATTGAAGCAAAAGAAGGTTCTTGGACATACGCCCTTAATAATCAGGATGCCGTCACTCATTTTGATATAAAAAAGAGTGCAAAAATTGTCCATGAGGGAAAAACGACTTGGTATTACCTTCTTCTATTGAGGCCACAAACTGGTCGCTTGCACCAACTTCGCCGCCACTGTGAAATGGCCGGATTCCCTCTCTGGGGTGACCCCAAGTACGGTCGAGATAATAAAAATCAACAGGGCCTCCAACTCATGTGCGCCCAATTAACTTTTTCCCACCCACAAAATGGTAAAAAAATTACTATCGAACTTCCGACGAAGGATTATTTGGACTTAAGCGTTTTTAAGTAAATTCTGCTAATTTTTCTTTGGCCGAGCTAATCTTTGGTCAAGACTTTTTTGAATTCTTCAATGACCATCGGAGGCAGGTCCAAAATTCTGCCAATTCTTTGGCCAAATCGGCCACCCAGACCACCCCATTGATTTTTTCTAATACGCGCTTCACTGGGATCGTTTAATTTAGAAATCATAAGAACTTCACCATCAAAAACTACGACCTCACTTTCGCCCAACAGGGGATTTTCTTTCAATAAAAAATCTGTCCCCCTCACACCAAGTGCAGCGGTTTTGGTATGCACACCTTTTCTATTATTACCTTTGGCCCCTTGGTCTGAAACCCAACGGCAAATTCCCTTTTCAAGTAAATAAATAATGGGAGCATCGCCAGGCTTCTTGGCATTGCTCAAATTAATTTCCATGGAAGAATGACTTCCTAGGACAATCGTACTTTGCCATTTGGCGATATAAATTTTAAGCACACCTTCACCAACCACGGCGAGATTTCCATTGCTCGAGATCTCCTGATGAAGTGAAAGGGTTTGCCCATTAAAGGTGGCCTGTCCCTTTAATAAAACAACCTTGGCGACGGGCCCCTGGTCAACGGGAGCAGTTTCTTGGGCCTGTGTCAGCATGCCTAAAGAAAGAAGAAATAAAACCATTAAGATAGTTGAAGGACGAAACACAAAACGCTCTCGAAGCATAAATTCTCCCGGCAAATCCAACACTAAGTACTAAGGACTCTATTATGCCAAAAAAAGCTTCGGGCGGAGAATTTATTTTAGATATTACCAGCCTAAGATATAGGCAAACATCAATGGCGCAACAATCGTGGCATCGCTTTCGACCACAAACATTGGGCTATCAACTGACAATTTACCCCAAGTAATTTTCTCTGATGGCGTGGCACCTGAGTAGGAACCATAACTTGTTGTTGAATCACTGATTTGACAGAAATAGCCCCACTTTGGAACATTTCGCTCAAGATCTTGGTGCAACATTGGAACAACGCAAATAGGAAAATCACCAGCAATACCGCCACCAATTTGAAAAAAACCAATGGTCGAGTTGACGGTTGCGGCTTCTGTGTACCACTGGGCCAGACGAATCATAGCGCCAATTCCATGCTCAACCGTTTTTACATTTTTTACTCGCCCATCAATGTTCGCAGCGGCGTACATATTTCCAAGTGTCGAGTCTTCCCAGCCAGGAGTAAAAATTGGAATATTTTTTTCCATAGCGGCATACAACCAAGAATTTTTTACGGGAATTTGAAAGTTTTTTTGAACTTCTGGATCCTTTAAAACCTTCCAGAAAAATTGGTGAGGAGGAAGCGTTTCACTTTTTTTGTCAGACTCGGCCCAGTACTTATTCATTACTGCTTCAATTCTTCTCATGGCAGTTTCTTCTGGAATACAAGTGTCAGTAACGCGATTAAATCCACCTTCGTAAAGCTCTTGCTCATCTTGTGGAGTTAGATTTCGGTAGTGAGGAACGCGCTTGTAATCATTATGGGCCACGAGATTGAAGACATCTTCTTCAAGGTTGGCACCCGTACAAGTAATGGCGTGAACTTTTCCTTGGCGAATCATTTCGGCAAGAGAACGTCCAAGCTCAGCCGTGCTCATCGCACCGGCCAAAGTCACCATCATTTTACCGCCGTTATCTAAGTGGGCTTTATACGCCTTGGTCGCGTCCATCATGGCAGCCGCGTTGAAGTGACGATAGTGCTCAAGCATAAATTGAGTAATTGGACCATGGCCCATGCGAATATCCCCGTTTTGGAATTTAACCCCGAAGGGTTAGTTCAGTTTATTAATTAAGGGCGTAATTACCTCTCTTTCCTCAGTCAATCAAGCAATTTAAAGCAGTTAGGACCTGAAAGGGTCATTCCTAAGACCTAACCCGTTAATAATCTGAAAGCGCTTCGCTGTCATTTGGCCAACACCCCCTGAAATTATTCCTGGGGCACCACCTAGGCCCACGTTCCAGAGATATTCTTAAGGGGAGAAAAAAGGATTTGGCATGCTTGGTAAGTTGTTTGACATGTTGTTTAACATAAAGATTTCAAAAATCATTTTTCTTAAGTTTTTATTCTTAGGAATGACTGCCCCTATTTTTTTAACCTCTGTTGAAGCCAAAATCACTTCGAGGCAATTTAATTTTCCAGACGGCCAATACCAACTCGAAATCGAATACTCTTTTGAAGTTCCCGAGGAAAAGAAACCTCAAGTTGCTATTCGCTGGAATAAAATTGGAGACAATGAAGAATCGTCTGAAATCAAATTGTTTCCAACTTTTTCAAAGAAAGGAAACAAATTTATTCCCAAGGCCCTCTATGCCAAAAATTGGGAAATGATCAATCAATTGGTCGATGACATCTTTCAGAAATTATTACTGGCCAACCAACTAGAAGCCGCTGACTGGCCACTGGAATGGCGCCAAGGCAGTGACTACCCTCGCCTCTTGGCCAATGTGTGGGATGAAAAAGAATTTAACATGCTCAAAAAATTTGCCATGCTTTCTGAAAAAGAGATTTTGGCATTAAGTTTAGAAGCTCCTCATTTTTTAAAGAACTCTGACTCAAGTGATATTTTGAATTTGGAATCACTTCAAAATTCACCTAATATCCTATTGGTAACCCATGCCTCAGAAGTTTTTGATCCGGAAGGAACAGTCAAACCTGCGCTAGATCATATGATTGATTTATTTCAAGGCCAAAACTTTCCAATTATATTTCTCGTCTCAAACGATGACCTTTTTGATTTCTCCTGGCTAAGCGAAGAACGACGTGCAGACCTCATCGTGCAAACAGGTAATGGAGACCATAATTTAAATTTAAAAACACCCGTGTTAACTCTTAGTGGAGGATACTATTCCCTCTGTCTTAATCGAACATTGTCTAAGGTTGTTCGATCATTGAGACAAAAAAAAATCGCGCAACTCACCCTGCAGCTACCACTCGCAGCCATTTACGAGGATAAGTATTTTTTCCCCGTCGAGCACTTAAAAGGACAAGCGCGCCAATTAGCAGACGAATACAAATTTAGCGGAAAAACGCCCATGCAGCTAAACCAAGTGCTCAAGACTTTTGGGGCCCAATCTCTCCTGAATGCGACTATCACTTTATTGCAAGACGCTCTGGAAATTTCTGACTTGGAAATCGACATTAAGATCGACAAAAAAAGTTATTTTACCCGCAAGGCCAAGGGATACAAAAAAAATAAAAAGAAACTTTTTATTAATATGATTTCGGGCGATTTACCAAACTTAAATTAATAAGCTTCAGCATTAAACCAACAATTAGGTCTGGCCCCGCGTGGATCTTCTTCCATCACCTTGCGGCCACGGGCCTGAGGAGAGGTTTGTGGAACATCACCTGTATTGCCGTTTTCTAAAACAAGTTTTCCTTGGTTGGACTCAACCTGCAGAGTGGCCACATTTTTATCACCCTCTTTTAAAACACTAACACAAGCTCCAATGTTGGCGTTAGCGCTATCAAAATTTATATCTGGAGCGACTGAACACAATGTCCCAGCGACAAAAGTGTCAACACGACATTGGGCTCGAGGGTGAGTATAGCGAGTGACGCTCACGTTGGTGGGATCTTTATCCTCCAACTCTGGCACTTTTAGACCAAACGACTTCTGATTGACCAAGGACAACAGATATCTGACGCGATGGATGGCAAGTCTGTCAACACTCTCTTCTTTAACAAGCAATAGGTTAAGGGACGGAAGTCAAAGCGTGACTTGAATCCAATTAGATCACAAGGCCAGAATTGTTTCTGGCCTTGTGCGTTTTTGGGCAGCCATTTTTTTTAATTGGGATAAATTATTGCTTTTGAAACCAACGGGCCCGTGCCTTAAGCGACTGAACGAGGCGAAAGGGAATATAGGAATGGGCCAACTTTTCCCAATGAAATGATTGTCCCCGTTCATTTTTGATTTGTAGTGAACCAAGGGAAAATAACTTTTCCAGACCTGAGTGTCGCAAGCTTATTTCATCCAATGTGGCCAAATCCATCGCCATCCAATGGGGATTAAAAAAACCCTGTCTCCAAAGAACGCGCCTATTGGTTAAGACATATAAACTTTTTCTCAGGCGCAAAAATCCCGTTGTGACATACAAAATAAAAAGCACAAAAAAGAATATATTAATCTTTAAAATAAAGGGATCTTCCAAGGCCAAGTCGCGGTTTAAAAAGTTTTGGTAGATGAAAATGGGGAGAAAAAATCCTCCTATTCCGATCCATGGGAGAATAGTCCCGGCATTGTGTGGACGACCGCCCCACAAAATTTCTTCCCCTGGCATAAGTTTTTGCTTAATGACCGGATCTTTTTCAATCTGCTGTCTTAAAATTTCATAATGATTTATCGCATTGGAAGGAAGATGTTCCGAGTGAGCGGTAAAGGCACCCAAATTTTTTTTGTTGGTTTGCCTTTCAACTAATTCGGAAAGCTCACCCTTGTTAAGAAAAATTCCATGGCATTTAGCGCAGTAATCGACCTCAATTTGACGTAGATCTTTAGCATTCGGCAAAAGCCCGGCCACCATGCCCTTGGCACATAGGGGACACTGTTTATCTGAAATAACAGGATTGACGGGCCCGTTTTGATACAATCCTTTGGTGGTCGTTTTATCGGCCAAAAAGAAATCAAGTTCATTGGGGTCAAACCAAAGGCCCTGGCAGCGCTGACATTGATCGACAACAACTTGCCGATGCTGGGACTGTCTAGGACTCATATTTCCGTGGCAACTAGGACAAGATAAACAATGAGGGGCAGTTTTTAGGCTCATGAATAGATCGCCGCCTAACTAATTAACGCCAATCATCTGGGGCCTTGGCCAAGGTCGAAGCCGCGCCCACAAGTTCGAGCATATGTTCCATATAATCTTGGGGAAATTCCTGAGCGACAGAACTCCTTACCAAAACCGGATCTTTGGCAATCGCCAGGGCGGCCTTTTCCAAACCCTCCCACTGGCCTCTAGAAAGTAGGTCTACCATGGCTTCAATTCTTCGTTGATTTTCAAACATGGCCGTTCTAAGTGCTGTTTTTTGCTCCTCACTCAACACCAGCTTGCTCACAACGGGCGCTTTTTCGACCGCATGGGC
>Ga0172372_10000233_pt1 | contig 86190 bp, 64 predicted proteins | sample LakKiv5m_2_FD_114544 | JGI IMG/M metagenome (GOLD analysis project Ga0172372, IMG submission 114544) | Freshwater microbial communities from Kabuno Bay, South-Kivu, Congo - kab_092012_9.5m | ecosystem: Environmental > Aquatic > Freshwater > Lake | place: Democratic Republic of the Congo... | reverse complement strand
CTGGCGTCGTGCGCTTCACGCCCGCGGCCAACTTCAACGGCAGCACCTCGTTCACCTACACCGTCAGCGACGGCAACGGCGGCACCGCCACCGCCACCGCCACGATCACCGTCACCAGCGTCAACGACAACCCCGACGCCGTGAACGACACCGCCACGGTCGCCGAGGACAGCGGCGCCACCATCATCAACGTCCTCGCCAACGACTCCATCGCCCCCGACACCGGCGAGACCCTCACCGTCACCGCCGTCGGCCAGCCCGCCACCGGCGGCAGCGTCACCCTCGTCGGTGGCGTCGTGCGCTTCACCCCTGCGGCCAATTTCACCGGGATTTCGACGTTCACGGTGACGATCAGCGATGGCAACGGCGGCACCGACACCAGCACCGTGACGGTGACGGTGACGGCCGCGAACGATGCCCCGGTCGTCACGGTTCCGGGGGAGCAGAACCTCGACGAGGACACCCAGGTGACCTTCCTGGCGGCCGACGGCAACGCCGTCACGGTGGCCGACGTCGACGGCGACGAGCTCACGGTCTCGCTCACGGTCACCGACGGCGTCCTGATCCTCGGTGATGCCGTCGCCGCCACGATCCTGGCCGGTGCCGACAACAGCGCCAGCGTGACCCTGCAGGGCAGCGCGGCTGAGATCAACGTCGCGCTCGAGGGGATGCGCTTCGTGCCCGACGCCAACTTCAACGGCGACGTGAATCTCGTCGTCAGCGTGACGGACGGTGCCCTCAGCAACAACGCCTCGGTCCTGCTTGATGTCACGAGCATCAACGACGCCCCGGCGCCGGTGGACGACACCGCGACGGCCACCGTCGACCCCATCGACGTCGACGTACTTGCCAACGACGTCGACATCGATCGCGACACCCTGTCGATCGCCAGCATCGACACGGTGAGCGGCGGCACGGCCACGATCGTCGGCGGCCAGATCCGCTTCACGCCGACGCCGGGCTTCAGCGGCACGGCCACCGTCACCTTCACGGTGAGCGACGGCCGCGGCGGCACCGCCACCAGCACCCTGACGGTCACTGTCGACGGCGACCGCGACGACGACGGGATCCCGGACGTCACCGACAACTGCGACGACGTGCCGGGCCTCGACCAGACCGACACCGACGGCGACGGACTCGGTGACATCTGCGACAACGACGACGACAACGACGGCGAGCCCGACGTCACCGACAATTGCGACCTCGTCGTCGGCGCGCAGACCGACACCGACGGCGACGGCCTCGGCGATGTCTGTGACGACGACGACGACAACGACGGCGACCTCGACATCGACGACAACTGTGATCTGGTGGTGAACGCCGACCAGCTCGACACCGATGGCGATGGCCTCGGCGACGCCTGTGACGACGACGACGACAACGACGGCGAGCCCGACGTCACCGACACCTGTGACCTCGTCGCGGGCGCCCAGACCGACACCGACGGCGACGGTCTCGGCGATATCTGTGACGACGACGACGACAACGACGGCGACCTCGACGTCGACGACAACTGCGACCTCACGGTCAACGCCGACCAGGTCGACACCGATGGCGACGGCCTCGGCGACGCCTGCGACGACGATGACGATAACGATGGCGAGCCTGACGTCACCGACAACTGTGACCTCGTCGCCGGCGCCCAGACCGACACCGACGGCGACGGCCTCGGCGATGTCTGCGACGACGACGACGACGACGATGGCGAGCCGGACGTCACCGACACCTGCGACCTCGTCGCCGGCGCCCAGACCGACACCGACGGCGACGGCCTCGGTGACATCTGCGACGACGATGATGACAACGATGGCGACCTCGATGTCGACGACAACTGCGACCTCGTCGCGAATGCCGACCAGGTCGACAGCGACGGCGACGGCATCGGCGACGCCTGCGAGGACGACCGCGACGGCGACGGCGTGGACGACGACGTCGACAACTGCCCGGACAACGCCAACGCCGACCAGGCCAACAACGATGGCGATGCCGACGGCGACGTGTGCGACGACGACGACGACAACGACGGCGAGCCCGATGTGGACGACAACTGCGACTTCGCCGCCAACGTCGACCAGGCCGACAACGATGCCGACGGCATCGGCGATGCCTGCGACGACGATGACGACAACGATGGCGACCTCGACGTCGATGACAACTGCCCGGTCGATGCCAACGCCGACCAGGCCGATCTCGACAACGACGACATCGGCGACGTCTGCGACGACGACCGCGACGGTGATGACGTGCCCGACACCGGTGACAACTGCGTCACGGTGGCGAACGCGGACCAGATCGACCTCGACAACGACGACATCGGCGACGCCTGCGACCCCGATGTCGATCAGGACGGCGATGGCTTCGACGACGGCGAGGACAACTGCCCCGGTGTCGACAACCCGGATCAGCTCGACACCGACAACGACCGCGACGGCGACGCCTGCGACGATGACGACGACAACGACGGCGATGATGACGGCAACGACAACTGCCCGCTCGTCGCCAACGCCGACCAGACCGACACCGACACCGATGGTGATGGCGACGCCTGCGACGACGACGATGACAACGACGGTGACGGCGACGGTGAGGACAACTGCCCGCTCATCGCCAACGCCGACCAGACCGACACCGACGCCGACGGCGACGGCGATGCCTGCGATGGCGACGACGACAACGACGGCGACGACGACGGCAACGACAACTGTCCCCTGGTTGCCAACGCCGACCAGGCCGACCGCGACAACGACGGCGAGGGCGATGCCTGCGACGGTGACCGCGACGGCGACGGCGTCAACAACGATGACGACAACTGCCCCGATGTGAGCAACAGCGAGCAGGGTGACATCGACGACGATGGCGAGGGCGATGCCTGTGACAGCGACCGTGATGGCGACGGCATCGACAACGACGACGACAACTGCCCCGACGTGGACAATGCCGACCAGGCCGACGCCGACAGCGATGGTGTGGGCGACGCCTGCGATGAGCCGGTGATCGACGGCGACGGTGACGGCGATGGCGTGCTCGACGTGGACGACAACTGCCCCGACGACAACAACGCCGACCAGTCGGACATCGACCTCGACGGCATCGGCGATGCCTGCGACGACGAGAGTCCCTTCGTGCTGGTCGGTGGTGGTGGCGTGGTGGCGGGCTGCGGCCAGACCGACGCGCCCTCCTTCGGCTTCCTCGGCCTCGCGCTGATGGGCCTGCTGGGCTGGCGCCGTCGTCCGGCCTGAGCCCTCACGACTGCCGAGACGCAAGACGCGGGCACCGGTGGTGCCCGCGTCCTTTCTTTCGCGCTCACGACGTCCCGATCACGCGCGTGACCGTTGGTGCGGGTGATCAACGGCGCCAGCGGTTGACCATCCACACATCAAGCGCGGAGCGCTTGATTCAACCGCGCCAGCGGTTGACCATCCACACATCAGGCGCGGAGCGCTTGATTCAACCGCGCCAGCGGTTGACCATCCACACATCAAGCGCGGAGCGCTTGATCAGCGACCGAGAAAGGCGTCGCGGGCCACGCGGGCGGCGGCCGTGTCGTCGAGGAGGCTCCAGCCATCGGAAGCGAGCGTGACGACCTGCGCGCCGGCAGGGGCCTGCTCGGCCCGTTCGACGAGGACGAGCCGTTCAACGACGGCACGGGCTGCGGCGGGGCTGACGACCGCGGCTGCGGCGTGTGCGGCCACCGCCGATCGCGCCGCCTCGGCGCGATCGAGGGCCCGGGCCTCGTCGGGCGCATCAGCGAGGGCGCGGGCCTCGGCCTCGGCAGCGAGAAGGCGCACACGCGCCTCCTCGCCTTCGAGGCCGTGAAACGTGTGGGCCTCGCGAACCAGGAGCACCGTGAGCGCGTCGGGCGACAAGGTCGTGATCAGGGCCACCGGCCCACGCAACAGCAGCGACTGGAGCCCCCGCAGGAGATCCACCTCGAGGAGGGAGGGGCGCTTCGTCATGGCTGGACTCCGCCGGAGGGCGCCGCGATCGATGGCGAGGACGACGACGACACGAGGCCAAGACACTGCACCACCGCCTCTTCGGCGATGCGGCGGGCGTCGTAGTCGCTGGTACCGGCGCGATCGCTGCGATGGGCGCCAAGGGAGGGATCGGTGGCGACGTCCGAGGCCCTCAGGATCGCCCGCAGCGTGACCGGACGACCCGCATCGGCCACGGCGCGGGCGACGTGGTAGCTCTCCACATCGACGCTGCGGCCCATCTGCTGGAGTGCGGTGAGCCCCTGCCGATGCTCCCGCAACAGGGTGCTCACATTGGTGTGGGCGACGTCGACAACGCCCGGGAGCACCGCCTGATTGTCGATGGTGACGACGGGACGGTCGGACTCGAGAGACTGCATGGTGCCGACGGGTCTCAGGAAGGTGTCCGGCGGGAGGGCGGCGTCGAGGCTGCCGCAGGTGCCATAGAAGCCCACCTGGGTCAGCCCCGGCTGCAGGTCGAGCGCGCGAGCGACGGCGTGGCCGGCGAGGTCGCCGTGGGCACCGCCGACGTGCACGAGGAGGTGGGTCTTGCCCTCGACCTCGAGGATGCGGTGGCTGATCACCTTCGCCTTGCCGTTTTCGCTGCGCAGACCGAGCTCGGCAGCCGAGGCGCCTTCGCGGGCGGCGCGGATGAGATCCGCCAGCGGCGGTCCGACCATCGGGTCGGCCTCGATGGCAGCCAGGCAGGCGAGCGGGTCGGGATTCTGCGCGCGCAGATTCTCGAGGAGGTCGGCGCGATCGCGCCAGCGCTGCTGGCGATCCGGTCGCGCGGTCTGCACCTGCTGCTCAAGGTGCGTGGCCATGCGGGCGATGGTGGCCGCCACATGGCGGGGCAGGTCACGGGCACGCAGAACCCGCTCCACGGCCCGGGTGAGTTCGCCGACCGTGCCGACCACGACGCTGTCGAAGCGGTGGGCATGCAGCGTGGCGTCGAGATCGGCCGCGACGATCGCCTCCGGCTCGCGCACGACGGAGACCGACACCCGCGCGACGTCGATGCCAACGACGGCGAGGGAGTGCAGGAACTGACGGGTCCAGTCTTCGCCGACCAGCCCCACAACGTGGAAGGTGCCATCCGGGCCGCGACCGATGCGGGCCGGAAAGTCGCGCGCATCGTCATGCGTGGCCGGGGTGAGCTTCGACGCGTCCAGCCCCGCGACGTCACCGAAGGTGCGGGCGCCGGCATGCAGCACCACCCGCGCCGTCGGGTCCTGCTTCAGCACGTCCAGCAGGAGGGGGCGCGACAGACGATCCTCGACGTATCGCACCGGCGCGATGCCGACGCCGGACCAGTCGGCCAGCCGCTGTTCGTCGACGATGGCGGCCACCTGGAGCGGGTCGAGGGGCTTTGGCGTCGCCGACACGGCAAGACGGGGCGGCACGCCGCGGGTTCGGGTGGGCGCCGGCAGGCCGACGACAGCGACGCCGGGCGCCGGAGGGAGCGGAGGCGGGGGAGGCGACGTCATCGAGGCGGCGGTCGTCGACACCGCGTGGGCCGACGATGTCGCCGTCGGGGTGGCGGAGGGAGGCGCCGGTGGAGAGCCAGTGGATCGAATGCCGCTCACGGCGCTGTCGTAGCAGACCGGAAGTCCGTCGGGGAGCGTCATGGGATTGACGCCGTCGCATCGTGGGTCACGGGACGACGACGGCGGCGACACGGCGATATCGTGGCCCGATGCAGAGGACCTCCGTCGCCGTCCCCGATCTCGACACCGAGGTGCCACCGCGGCCTCCCGGACCGACAGCGACGCCGGCGTCGGCGCCGACGCGCGAGCCCTGGGAGGGGCGCGACGAAGACGTCGCGGCGAATCGTGCGGGGCGCTTCAGCCAGAATCCGCGGATGTTCCTGTATGGGCCGGATCCCGAGGTGACCGAGGTGGCGACCTGCCTGTCGGCGGCCTTCGTCGGTGCCGGCGCGTTGATGTGGGCGATGGACCCCGGGCATGAGACGGTGGTTGCCGTCGCGCAGGCGGTCATGGGCATCTCGGCCGTCGTCCTGCTGATCGCGCGTCTCCTCCCCCGGCTGTGGCCCCTGCCGAAGCCGAAGGTCGAGGTCACCACCGATGGCTTCCACCTCGTGACCGAGACGATCACGGACCCCAACGACGACACCACCACGACCATCCGGGTGCTGCGTGGGCCCCGCTCCCGGCAGGTCCTGCCCTTCGCGCTGCCCTTCGACGACTTTGCTCCATTCGCCGCCGAGGTCTGCACCGCCTCGTGGAAGGGGCAGACCCGCCTGCTCTGGATGCGGGTGACCCGGCCCCCATCGCGACCACGCGCGTCGTCGGCGACGCCGGGCCTGCAGGGCCTGCGTGACCTGTCAACAGACGCGTGACCAGCGGGTCACGCGCACGCGGCGCTTGATGCGCCGGAGCGGGTCGCCGACGGTTCGCTGGCGCCACCGACCGAGACTGTCCGTTGTGGAGGCCTGCAGTGATCACCATCATCGACGACTTCTTCAGCAAGGGCTGTGGCCGCTGCGAGCGCTTCGACACCCCGGAGTGCTCGGCGCTGCGGTGGTCGACCGGCCTCGCCGCGCTGCGGAAGCTCTGTCTCGACGCGGGCCTCGAAGAGACCGTGAAGTGGGGACACCCCTGCTACATGGCGAGCGGGCGCAACGTCGTGATCATCGGCGCCCTGCGCGGGGACTTCCGGCTCAACTTCTTCCACGCCGCGCTCATGAAGGACCCGGCGGGCATCCTCGAGAAGCAGGGCCCCAACACCCAGCACCCCGACAGCATCCGCTTCACCGATACCGCCCGCGTGAAGACGCTGGCCCCCACCATCACCGCCTACCTCAAGGAGGCGATGGGCTACGCCGCCGCCGGCATCACCCCGCCCCGCGACGCGCGCACCCTCGAGCTGCCCGAGGAGTTGGTCGACGCGATGGACGCCGACCCCGAGCTCGCCGAGGCCTTTCACCGGCTGACCCCCGGCCGTCAGCGCAGCTACGCCATCGTCCTTGGCGGCCTGAAGAAGCCCGAGAGCCGCATCGCCCGCATCCAGAAGGTCCGACCCGCCATCCTCGCCGGCAGGGGCGCCCAGGAACGGTAGGGCTCCCCGACGCGCGCACGGTATAGGGCCCGCATGGCCACCACCCTGCTCTACCACCGCGACCCGCACCTCCTGTCCTTCGCCGCCACCGTCGTCGGCCACGGCGCCTGGCTGGGACGCCCCGCCGTGCTCCTCGACGAGACGGCCTTCTACCCCGAGGCCGGCGGCCAGATGGCGGACCGCGGCGTGCTCGACGGCAGCGCCATCGTCGACGTGCAGGTCGATGACGCCGGCGTCGTCCACCATGTGGTCGAGGGCCCGCTGCCCGCCATCGGCGCCCGCATCGACGGCACCATCGATGGGCCGCGGCGACGTCAGCACATGGCGCAGCACACCGCCCAGCACATGCTGTCGGCGGCGCTGCTCGTCGGCCACGGCAAGGCCGAGACGGTGTCGTCGCGACTGGGTGAGAGCGTCTGCACCATCGACGTCGACGTGCCGGCCCTGTCGGAGCGCTCGCTGCGCGAGGCCGAGGAGCTCGTCAACCGCGTGATCGAGGAGGACCGCGTCGTCACCGCCTTCTTCCCCGACGAGGCCACGCTGGCGGCGCTGCCGCTGCGCCGTCGCCCGAAGGTGAGCGAGAACATCCGCGTCGTCGTCGTCGGCGACGTCGCCGACCCCTTCGATGTGTCGCCGTGTGGCGGCACCCACGTGACCCGCACGAGCCAGATCGGGCTCGTCCGCGTCACCGGCGTCGAGAAGTACAAGGGCATGACCCGCGTGAGCTTCCAGGCGGGCGCGCGGGCCCGGCGCGAGGCCTTCGCCCGCGCCGCCGTCCTCGAGGAGCTCGGTCGGGGCTTCTCGTCGAGCCCTGAGGAGGTGCCGGCCCAGATCGAGAAGCTGCGGAGCACCATCAAGGCGCTGCAGACCGACAAGGCCGCCCTCGCGACGCGGATGGGGACGCTGCTGGGCGAGGCCCTCGCCGCCAGGGCCGGCGGCGGTGCCGGGGTCGTCGTCGACGTCGTCGTCGAGATCGTCGATGGCGCCGACATGGAGCTGCTGCGGGCGGTGGCGGCCCGCGCCGTCGCCGTCGCGCCCGGCCTCGCGGTCGTCGTCGCCGGGCGCGACGCCGACGGCGGCGGCAACGTCATCGTCAGCCGGGGCGCGTCGTCGACGATCGACTGCGGCGCCCTGCTGAAGCGCCTCGTCGCCGCCCACGGCGGCAAGGGCGGCGGCAAGGCCGAGACGGCCCAGGGTCGCCTCGGAAGCGTCGAGGCCGCCGGGCTGACGGCGACGGCGACGGCGACGGGCTGAGCGCGCCTCCTGCAATGAGCGCTTCCGTCGGCGGGGGCGGCCATGTACTGGCGCGACGATGTTCCTCGGCCTCGACTTCGGCACCACCAACAGCGCCCTCGCCCGCCTTGACGACGACGGCGGCGTCGACCTGCTGCGCTTCACGCCGCCGGCGACGCGGCGCGAGCCACGGCCGGCGTCGCTGTCGACGTATCGATCGGTGCTGTGGTTCTCACCGGACGAAAAGGGGCCCGACCGGCGCCCCCTCGTGAGCGCCGGCGTCCAGGCGATCCACGACTACCTCGATGCCGGTGGCGCCGGCCGCTTCGTGCAGTCCGTGAAGTCGCACCTCGCCAGCCGCACCTTCACGTCGACGATGATCGACAACGCGAAGTTCACCCTCGAGGACCTCATCGCCCTCATCGTGGCCGGCGTCCGCCGCGAGGCCACGCGCCAGTGGGGCACCCTGCCCGGCCAGATCGTGGCGGGCCGGCCGGTGCACTTCGTCCGCGACGACGTCGACGAGGGCGTCGACCACGCCGCCGACGACGCCTTCGCCGAGGACCGGCTGCGGGAGGCCCTCTCGGCCGGCGGCTTCAAGGACGTGGTCTTCGAGCTGGAGCCCGTGGCGGCGGCGGCCCGCTACGAGCACCGCATCCGCCGCGACGAGCTCGTGCTCATCGCCGACTTCGGCGGCGGCACCACCGACCTCTGTCTCGTCGAGGTGGGGCCGGCGGCGCGGGCGAAGGCGCTGCGTGGGGGGACGCGACCGGTGATCGCCACCGGTGGCCTCGGCGTCGCCGGCGACACCCTCGATCGGCGCATCCTGCATCACGCCGTCGCACCGCGTCTCGGCCTCGGCACGCGCTATCGCGTCCTCGGCGGCATGGCCGATGTGCCGCTGTGGCTGTTCACGTCGCTCAGCCGCTGGCACACGCTGTCGTTCCTCAAGTCGCGCAAGACCACCAACCTCCTCGACGAGATGGTGGCCACCGCCGACGACAAAGACGCCATCGTCGCCCTGCGGCGGCTCATCGACGACGACCTCGGCTACCTGCTGCACCGCGCCGTCGAGAAGGCCAAGGTGGACCTCTCGCAGAACGACAGCACCGTGCTGGCGCTGCCCGAGCTCGACCTCGAGATCCCGCTGCAGCGGGCCGACTTCGAGCGGTGGATCAAGGACGACGTTGAGAAGATCGACGCCGCCGTCGCCGCCGTGATCGAGCGGGCCGGTCGCCCCCGCGTCGACCGGGTGTTTCTCACCGGCGGCACCGCGCTCGTGCCGGCCGTACGGCGGGTCTTTGCCGACCGCTTCGGCGTCGACCGCCTCGAGGGCGGTGAGGAGCTCGTGAGCGTGGCCCAGGGGCTCGCGCTGCGGGCCCGCGACGCCTTCAGCGCAGCCTGAGGCCGGGCGGCAGCAGGGGCGCGTCGTCGAGCATCGCCACGCCGTCACGGCCCGACTCGATGGCGTGCACGCGCACCTGCGACAGGCGACAGAACTGCGCCGGGTCCTGGTTGTCGCCGACGGTGTTGCCGCTCGACGACAGCACGGCCACCGAGGCGCGCGACAGCGACGTCGTCGGCGCGATCCCCACCGCCAGCGGGCCGTCTTCGCCGTCGATGGACACGGCGACGGCGTCGCTGCTCCAGCGCACCGCCGTCGAGAAGCGCAGGGCCTCGCCGGGCGCGAGGGCCCGGCGCAGGCCGACGCGGCCGAGGATCTCCTCCCGCTCATTGAGCCCGCGGACCCAGACAAGGCTGCGATCGGTGTCGAATCGCAGGCCGAGGTGGTTCTCCTTGTCCTCGACGCCGAGGGCGAAGACGTGGCGGTTCTCGTAGTAGCTGCAGCGCGCATCAAGGCGCAGCGTCTTTGGCAGGTGCACCGTCCAGGCGTAGAGGCGATCACCCTCGGCGAGACCGTGCCGGCAGGCGACGTAGGCGGCGAACCAGGAGTAGTGGTTGCCGCCGCCGGGTTGCTCCCGGATGGTCGGAAAGCGCGCCGCACGGAGTCCGTCACGGCCGGTGTCGACGACGACGCGGTAGTGGAACGGCACCAGGCTGTCGGCGTCGGCGGCGTGGCTGCCCTCGCCGCGCGGCCCCTGCGAGCGCCCCTGCATCAGGGGTGCGCCAAAGTCGTTGGCGTACAGCGGCGTCAGGCGGGCGTGGTGCGGGACGAGGGGGAGGCCGGCGGCGTCGGCGAGGGTCGGCAGTGGCATCGTGTTCCACCATAGAGGTGGTGTCGCGCTGGCGACGTGATCCCGATCGCGTCGTCACGCTTCGACACATCGACCCGACGGTCGGTCGTGCGCCGAGCCGATCGGTCAGCGCAGCGGGACCTCGACAACATCGGAGACGGTGGCGGCGCCCTCGACGACGACGGCCGCACCCTCGGGCTCGACGTGGGCGCCGTTCTGGCGCAGCACGAAGACCTTCGCGGTGTCGTCGCCCTCCTGCAGCAGGGCGGTGAGGCTGCCGTCGACGATGACCTCGCCGTCGTCGTCGCCGATGCAGGAGATGCGGACGCCGGCGTCGCTGGCCTCGTCGTACGACGCGATGACGACGACGACGCGATCGGCGCGGCCGCCCTCGAGGGACCAGCCGAGGCGCACCGGCTCGCCACGCACCACCGACGTCACCCGCTCGACGACGAGGGGTTCGGGCCCCCGCAGCGCCAGCTCGAAGGCGGGGAAGTCGCGGCCGCCGAAGCTGCCGACGGGGAAGTCCTCGCCGGGGGCAAAGAGGGTGTCGCGGCCGGGGGCGAGGTCGTTGTCGTAGCAGTCGTCGTCGACGGCGCGGACGAGGTTCACGGCGCCGGTGGCGGGGGCGACGACGATGTCGCCGGCGTCGCCGGCAAAGGTCTGCTCGGGGCCGGCGCCGCCGTGGACGAAGGCGGCGCACTCGCCGACGACCAGCGTGGGCGCGGCAGTCATGGCGCGCACCGGGCAGGCGACGACGCCGATGCCGCGGCGGAAGCTGCAGTCGGGGACGCCGCCGTCGTCGCGGCAGGTGCCGTCGGTGCGGAGGTCGACGTCGACGAGGAGGGTGTCGGCCGGGGCGCAGGTGCCGTCGGTCGCGGCGCGCTCACCGTAGCCGCACGATGGGGGCGGCGCGGCGGCGGGGTCGCAGGCGCCCGCGGTGACGGCGACGACGACACCGGCGGCGGCGAGCCCGGCGGGCGTGAAGGTGGCTCGGGCCGTGCGCATGCCGTCATGATGGCCGCTGGCCCGGGGCCTCACAAGCGCAGGGACACCCGCAGCGTCGCCTCCACCGCGCCGTCGGGGGCGGCGAACTTCAGCGGCACGGTCTCCTTCACGCGGTCCGCCGCCGGCTTCGCGACGACGAGGGCGCCCCACGCACCGACGATGTCGGTGGCCACCGCGGTCGGGCTCTTCGTCGTGCCGAGGTCTTCGATGGCGACGGGGCCCGTCGGCAGGGTGAGCGCGAGGCGGCTCGCGAGCCAGGTGTGGTCGGCGACGGCGGCCGGACCGGGACGTCCCTCGCTGACGGCAGCGAGCAGGACGAAGAAGCCGGGGCGCTTGTAGCGGACGACGGCGTGGCCGTGGTCGCTGCGCTCGTCGATGACGACCTCGGTGGTGCCGGCGGCGTCGACGTCGGCATGACCCACAAGGGAGCGGACGAGGCGCGGGCGATGCGCGCTCACGCACCACAGCAGCGCGTGGACCTGCAGGCTGCGGCGCCCCGGGCGCCCGACGCCAAACAGCGACAGGAGGCCACCCTTCGGCCAGCGATCGACGACGAGGGCGAGGCCGAGGGAGGGCTCGGTGACCCGCTCGTTCTCGAGGAGGTTCGTCGGCACGTCGCGGCCGGCGACGCCGAGCTGGCGGGCCAGCTCCTTCTTGTTCTCGCGCTGCTGCTCTCGTTTGCGGCTCACGACGCCGACGCTGTCACGGCGGCCTGCGCCCGCACAGGGGCCCCGGGCGCCCTGATGGACGACGCCAGCGCGGCCCGGCAGCATCGCCGCCGTGGTCGACGACGTCGCGCGGCTCTTTGTGTATGGCACCCTGATGAGCGGGGAGCGAAACGCCGCGCAGATCCCGGCCGGGCTCGTGCGCCGCCGTCGCCCGGCCCGGGTGCGCGGCACCCTCATCGACCTCGGCCGGTATCCGGCGCTCTGCACCGGCTCCGACGACGACGGCGTCGTGCACGGCGAGCTGCTCGAGCTGGCGCCCGGGAACGCGGCATCGCTGCTCGCCCGGCTCGATGCCTTCGAGGGCCCCGGCTACGCGCGCACCGCCCTCACCGTCCACGTCGACGACGGCGTGAACGACGGTGAAGCCGACGTCGTCGCCTGGGTGTTTGTCCAGGTTTCGGGGGGCCCCGGGGGTCCGCGGATCCCGGCGGGCGACTGGCGCGCGTACCGACGACGCGCATGAGCGGCAGCGGGTTACTATGAGTGGCCCCATGCCTGCCGAGCTGGTCCTGCCCCTCACCATCGCCGTCGTCGTTGCCGTGCTCTGCTGGGTGTTGTCGCTCGTGTTCGACGAGTACTCGTGGGTCGATCGCAGCTGGTCGATCGTGCCCGAGGTCTACGTCGGCACCTTCGCCTTCCAGGCCGACTTCGCCGACGCGCGCCTGAACCTGATGTTCGCGCTGACGACGCTGTGGGGGGCCCGGCTCACGTTCAACTACGCGCGCAAGGGCGGCTACGCGAAGGGCGGCGAGGACTACCGCTGGCGCATCCTCAAGGCGCGGATGACGTCGTGGCAGTGGCAGCTTTTCAACATCTTCTTCATCCACCTCTACCAGCACACCCTGCTCGTGCTCATCGCCCTACCGGCGTGGGCGGCCTTCCAGCACCGGGGCACGCCGCTCGGCGTCGTCGACGGTGTCGCCGCCGTGCTGTTCCTCGTGCTGCTCATCGGGGAGTTCATCGCCGACCAGCAGCAGTGGAACTTCCACCAGGAGAAGAAGGCGCGGCAGGCGGCAGGCAGCCCCGAGCCGAAGGGCTTCATCGACACCGGCCTGTGGGCCTGGTCGCGGCACCCGAACTTCTTCTGCGAGATCTCGCAGTGGTGGGTGCTCGTGCTCTTCCCGGTGGCCGCCAGCGGCACCATCCTGCAGCCCACGGCGCTGGGCGCCTTCCTGCTCACCCTGCTGTTCTTCGGCAGCGCCTGGTTCACCGAGTCCATCACCGCCTCGAAGTACCCGGCCTACGCCGACTACCAGCGGCGCGTCCCGCAGCTGCTGCCGCGCCCGCCCCGCTGACGGTGCATCGGAAAGGCTTTTGCGGTCCGGTGCCGCGGCCGACCGGCTTGCGCTTCTCCCTGAGGTAGGACACGCACCCACGTGTACCTACCAAGGGATCTGGCCATGTGGCATCGCGTGTTCGCTCTGGTCGCCATCGCGACCGTTCTGGGTTTCGGGGTCGCCTGTCCGCCGCCGGTCGATGGTGGCGACGAGGGCGAGGGTGAAGGGGAAGGCGAAGGCGAAGGCGAAGGCGAGGGCGAAGGCGAAGCGGCGCCGTGCCCGCCAGGCCAGGTCCTCTGCGGCGATCGCTGCGTCGACCCGCTCACCGACAACCAGCACTGCGGCGCCGCCGGCGCCTGCGACGGCGACGACGCCGGCACGGCCTGCGCCGACGGCTTCGTCTGCGACGGCACCGGCGTGTGCGCCCCGACCTGCGCAGCGCCCCATGAGGCCTGTGACGATCGCTGCGCCGACCTGAACGACGACGAGGCCCACTGCGGTGGCTGCGGCATCGCCTGCGGCGACGGCGAGACCTGCACCGACGGCACCTGCTGCCGCACCGGCCTGCTCGGTTGCGATGGCGCCTGCGTCAACGCCGTGAACGACACCGCCAACTGCGGCGGCTGCGGCGTCGTCTGTGCCGAGGGCGCGGGCTGCAAGGACGCCGTGTGCGTCTGTCCGGGCAACGCCCCCGACGTGTGCGGCGACGCCTGCGTCGACCTCCGCTCCGACGCCGACCACTGCGGCCGCTGCGACAACGCCTGCGGCGACGGCGCCATCTGCAGCGACGGCGCCTGTGTCGACCTCGGCGCCATCGACGACTGGAGCATCGCCGCGATCGACCTTGGCGCCTGCGCCGCCGCCGGGCACAACGGCGTCACCGGCGACGACCGCGGCGGCATTGCCACCACCCGCGACGCCGTCCTCTACACCGGCGACGCCGGCACCGGCCGCTTCGATGCGCAAAACCCCGCCGACGGCCGCGCCCTCGGGGTCACCCTCGATGGCCTCTTCTCCGACCTCGCCACCGGCCAGCTCTACACCTTCGCCACCGACGGCGTGCCCTTCCGCAACGACGGCAGCGTCGGCGAGCCCGTCTTCAACCAGCTCCTCACCCTCGACGACACCGGCGCGCCGGTCGGCGAGCCCGTCGTCCTGAGCGCGCCGATCACCGACATCCTGCGCCGCGGCCCGGCGGGCGTGTTCGTCGGCCTCGGCCGCGTCGTCCTCGTCACCGGCGTCTTCGAGCCCGAGCCCACCGCGCACTTCATCACGCTGCGCAACGGCCTCGTGGCCTCGACGACGGTGGCGCCCATGAACGACAGCCAGGGTTGCGAGAACTGGGCCCTGTGGGGCGTGCTCGAGACCATCGACGGCGACGACTGGCTCACCGGCCTGCGCGCCGGCGGCCTCGTGCGCACCCGCGTCCCCGACGGCCGCACCGAGCTCGTGCAGGCCTTCCCCGGTGGCACGAGCGACATGTGCTCGCTGTCGGTGTCGCTGTTCGGCAACCGCTTCGCCTTCCACTACGAGGGCCAGGCGTTCGCCGGCGGCAACGACGAGACGGTGGGCACGTGCGCGGCGGCGTTCTGCTTCGACGGCACCTGCGCCTGCCCCGTGGCGCTGCCGACGGACTGCGGCGGCAGCTGCGCCGACACCGCCAACGACGTGAACCACTGCGGCGGCTGCGACGTGCGCTGCGGCCCCGGCGAGGCCTGCATCGACGGCGTCTGCGGCTGCCCCGCCGCCACACCAGACGTCTGCACCGACGACAACGGCGTGACCACCTGCACGAACCTCGGCGCCGATGCCGCCAACTGCGGCACCTGTGGCACCCTCTGCCCCGACGGCAGCCAGTGCACGCCGGGCGGCTGCGCCTGCTTCGACACCAACGCCACCGTCTGTCCGAGCCCGTTCAACGAGGCCGGCACCTGCGCGAACCTCGCGTCGGACGCCCAGCACTGCGGCGACTGCGACACCGTCTGCGATCGCAACGTCCCCTGCATCGACGGCGCCTGCGTCCCCTTCGCGTTCACCTGCGGCAACGGCGTGGTCGAGCAGGGTGAGGACTGCGACGACGGCAACGACGTCGACGACCCCACCTGCCCCGCCGGCTGCGTCCTGCCCGTCTGCGGCACCGGTCAGTCGAGCTGCTTCGACTTCAACCCCTGCAGCGTCGACGTCTGCGTCGATGCCATCGCCGGCATCTGCGAGAACACGCCTGCGCCCGATGGCACGCCCTGCGAGGCCGACGGCGACCCGGCCACCGCCGACAGCTGTGTGCGTGGCTTCTGCGCCGTCGCGCCGCCGCCACCGCCGGATCCGGCCCTCATCGTCCTCGACACCGACGTCCTCGACCGGCCCGCGTTCTCGTTCCGCGCGATGCACGAGCGCCTGAGCAGCGATGGCGACGGCAGCGCCCTGTTCCTGAGCTGGGCCGGCACCCTCGCGCAGCCCCACACGGTCAATGGTGTGACGGCCGAGCCGCGCCCGGGCTTCGTCGACTTCGTCGCCACGCTGCCCCGCGACGCCGGTGGCCGCGTCGACCTCGACGCCGCCGGCTTCCGCCCGTCGGCCATGGTGAACCGCGTCGACCTCTTCGGCTTCGGCGGCTGCGGCGAGTTCCGCGTCGTCTACACGAAGGACACGGGCCTCACCGAGCGCAACAACCGCATGACGATCATCTTCGAATTCGACGTGCCCGAGGACGGCAACGGCTGCCGCGACGTCGTCGCCCGCTGGACGGCCCTGCGCGGCCTCGAGGGCGCGGCCCTCGCCGACGCCTCCGTCGCGCTGCTCGAGGACTTCGCCGTCCCCGGCCGCCTCGCCCAGCTGCGGACCAACGAGTTCATCGCCAATCCGACCTGGGAGCTGCGGCAGTTCCACCTCGAGAACGGCGCCTTCACCGCCGTCGGCGTCTCGGACAGCCCGCCACCGGCGTTCGCCGCCGACCGGGACTTCCGCGACTTCGTCGTCGAGAACGCCCGCCGCTTCAACGCGGGCGCCCGCGAGCAGGACCTCATCCCGGCGCGCTTCCTCGGCCCGTCGAGCCTCGCGGGCGGTGACCGCCTCTTCATCGGGCCGCTCGTGCCGAGCATCCCGGGCCTCGAGGCGAACCTGAACATCATGACCTGCTCGGGCTGTCACCTCACCGAGACCGGCACCGGCTTCGTCCACATCGGCGAGCGCGACGTCGATCGCCCGAGCGATCTCTCGCCGTTCATGCGCTCGGAGCTCACCTTCCGGGCCCTGCTCCTCGAGGATCTCGGCGCGCCCTGACGCCTGGCGACGAAGACGAAGACGCCCCCCGGGCCGGTCTGGCACGGGGGGCGTCGCACTGTGGGCCGTGCGCGCCGTCGCTCAGGGCGACAGCGACGTCGTCACCGTCAGCGCCGTCGTCGTCAGCGTGGCGTCGAGGGGGCCGGCGGCCGTCACCACCGGTCGCACCTCGATGAAGAGGCGCCCGTTGCGCTCGACGAGGTCGGCGTCGGCGTCGACGTCGATGACGCCGGCGGCGCAGCCCGCCTCCGACGGCGACAGCGCCCCCGCCCGCCAGGCCGCGCCGAGCCACACGCGGGCCTCGACGCCAACGACGGCGCCGGTGGCGTCGCGGGCCTCGCCACACCAGTCGACGGCGATCGACGTGAAGCGCCCGTCGGCGTCGGCGCCATAGGGGGTGAGGGCCACCTCGAGGACGTGGGAGGGCACCTGCCGCGGCGACGCCCGCAGGACCCAGGCGTCCTCGAGCGTCTTGTCGATGCCGAAGAGGTTGAAATCGGGGCCACGGCCACCGGCGACGACGAGGTCGCCGTCGAAGGCTCCGAGCGCCGCGCGGTAGCGTTGCTGCGGCCGCCCCACGCCGTCGACGTCGACAGGCTGGACCGGCAGCCAGCCGTCGTCGTCGGAGAAGCGCCAGAGGTCGCCGCACTGGGGGGTGCCGCCGGGGACGCCGCAGTCGAAGGTCTCGTTGCCGGTGCGGCTCTCGGGCTGCGACATGCCGCCAAACATCCAGGCGACGCCGCGGACGACGTCGTATGCAAGGTCGGCGTGGCGCCGGGCGGGAGGGATCTGCGTCGACGCGACGCTGCGGGGGACGGCGTCGGGGCCGATGCGGATCGTCTGGTTGCTCACGCCACCGTTGGTGTCGCCGCCGAAGAAGAGGCCGCCGAAGTCGGGGTGGCCGGCGACGCCCCAGGCGAATGCCGGGGGGCTTCCGACGCCGCAGCCACCGTCGCAGACCGCGACGAGGCCGAGGCCGGCGTCGAGGCCGCGGATGGTCTCCACCGGCGAGAGGAGACCGGACGCGTCGTCGACCACCTCCCGCAGCGCGATCCGACCACCGGCCACCGGGAAGGCGCCCTCGACGCGGCGCTGGGGGCCCACGTCGACGAGGACCGGCGGCTCGTCGAGGGCGGCGGCGTCCTGCACCGTCACGGCGCCGTTGCCGGTGGCGGGGTTCAGGCCGGCGCGCAGCAGGCGCACGCCGGTGCCGACGTCGACGGCGCGAACGAGACCCTGCGCCAGCGTCTCGCCCCGGTTGAAGCCGGGCGCCCCGGGAGCCTGGGCCAGGCCGATGGGAGCGATGCAGGCGTTCTGCCCCGCGTCGGCGGCGCCAAGGCGACAGTCCGCGCAGCCGCCGACGACGACGTGCTCGCCCGGGCGTCCGATGATGGCGCCACCGCAGCGGGCCTGCAGGGTGCTCGGGACGACGACGCCGAGGCGGGCGCCGACGAGGGCGGCGATGAAGCCCTTGTCGTTGCCGTCGGCGCCGCGCTGGGCGATCACGAGGCGACCATCGGGCTCGACGGCGACGGACTTCTCCTGGAACGCGAAGCCGGTGAAGAGCGGGAACTCGAGGGTGCCGAGCGGCGTCGTCTGGACGACGTCGTCGTCGTGCAGCGACACGACGCACAGGCCCTCGACGGGACAGATGCCAAGGAAGTCGATGGCGCCCGTCTCGACGTTGAACCACATCGACGGGTTCGGCGGCAGGGCCTCGGCGCAGGCCTCGGCGCAGCGGCCGACCCAGCGCGTGCCGTCGAAGGTCATGACGGCGGGCGGCCGCGGGAAAGGGACGGCGACCGGGCCGAAGTTCGAGAAGCCGCCGTGGGCGACGAGGCGACCGTCGGCGTCGACGGCGAGCTCGGGGCGGTTTGGCTGCAGGAAGCCGGCCTCGCAGGACGCCCCCTCACACAGGCGCGTGAAGGCGGCGCCGTCCCAGCGCCAGACGTCGGGGGGCTGCCCCACCAGACAACCGAAGGTGCCGATCTCGGCGTCGCTGGCGCAGCCGTTGACGACGGCGACACCGCCGAGGGCCGGCGCATACGCGACGCCATGGGCGACGCGCGGCGAGGGTCGGTCGGTGGCGGTGGGGTTGTGGGCGAGGACCTCGAGCCAGCGCTCGCCGTCCCACTCGAAGAGACTGTTGCGCGCGTTTCCGTCGGCGTCGTCGCCGCCAAAGAGGACGACGCGACCACGCCGCTCGTCGGTGGCGATGCCATAGCCCTTGCGGACCGGCAGACGGGGCACGTCGAGGCTACGCACCTGCGAGCCGCGCAGCAGCATCGTCTCGCCGGCCGCCACCAGCAGCGTCGCGCCGTTGACCGGGTCCCAGCTCATCACCGGGTTGTCGGGGATGCGGTCCTGCACCACCGTCGTCAGCGGCGTCCACGTCGGCGCCGCCGTCGTCGTCGTCGATCCGGCCCGCAGGGCGTCGTTTTCGGGGCGGTCGGCCTGCTGCAGGAGCTGGTCGCGCGAGAGGGCGCGGCCAAGGACACGGTGGGGCGTGGTCGTGGCGAGGACCGAGGCCACCAGCTCGATGGTGGCGGGCGTGGCCGGCACCGACAGGTTGCCGGCGGCGTCGACGGCGACGACGCGGATGGCTTCGATGTCGAGGGGCACGGCGAGGGCGAAGGCGCCGTCGGCGTCGGGCTCGCGGCGCCCCACCAGCGGCGGGGCACTCTCGTTGTCGATGTCGACGGCCCCCGGCACCGCGATGACGAGGACGGCGTCGGAGGCGGTGCCCGCCAGCGAGGTCTCGGCGGTAGCGCGGTCGCCGTCGCCGAAGGGGGCGCGCCGCACGACCTCGAGGGTCGGCGGTGGCGGCGGCGTCGTGTCGATGACGAGGGGAACGAGGCCGAGGCTCTCGCCGGGGTTGCCGAGGTCGTCTTCGTACTGGACCGCGAAGAACCACTCGCCGTCGCCGAGGTCTGCGAGGGCGCCGGGCTCGATGGTGACCTCGACGACGTCGTCGTCGCCGGTCTCGAAGTCGAGGGTGGGAAAGACGGTGAGGTCGGCGCCCGTGCGGCGCTCGAAGACGAGCCCCACCGCAAACACCGAGGGTCGGTCGTCGAAGGCGAGGCGGGCCACGACGCGGCTGTCCGACCGCAGCGCCGCCGGCGACGCCGGCGACAACACGTTGGCGTTGGCGTTGGCCTCGATGACGATGCGCTCACCGATCAGCGATGGCGATGTCAGGTCGACGGCGACGCCGCTGTCGATGTCGATGACGGCCTCGTTGCCGGCGGGGTCGTGGCAGGTGAGTTGCAGCCGGATGGGGCCGTCGTCGGTCTGGCCCGGAAGGGACACGACCGCCACGATGGTGTCGCCGGCGACGGTCGTCGTCACCGTGAGCGGCGCGGGGGCGACGATGGTGGCGTCGGCGAGGGGCTCGCTGGCCACGATGGTGACGGCGGCGCTCGTCGTGGTTCCACCGATGCGGTCGACGTCGGCGGTGACGCTGGCGACGAGCGGTGCGGTGAGGTCGAGGATGGTGCCGGGGGCGACGCAGCGGCCGGCGGCGACGTTGCAGATCAGCTCCCCCGGGCACTCGTCATCGCCGGCGCAGCGGAGCTGGGCATCCTCGGGGATGACGAGTCCGCCGGGACAGGCGGCGACGAGCGCGAGCGCGGACAGCAGCGCCGGGAGGGCGTGACGACGAGCAGGAGAGACCGACATGCCTCGACCTTAGTCGAGGGCCGGCGCGCTGCGGTAGGGTCTCTCCCATGATCACGCTGCGTCGGGCCCTCGTCCTCGCGATGTCCATGTGTGCCCTGGCGACGGGAGCGCACGCCGCCGGGACGTCGCCACCGGCGGCGACGACGGCGACGACGGCGACGACGGCGACGACGGCGACGACGACAGCGCCGCCAGCCGCACCGACCGCGGGGACGGATGCCACGGCGACGGCGCGGGGCGTCCTGCGGGTGGTCGTGACGGAGCTCGACCGCTCCGAGGATCTGCCCGAGCGCACCGGCCGCATCGTCGCCGACAACCTCGTCGCCGAGCTGCGCAAGCTCGGCGGCATCTCGGTGGTGAGCATGGACGAGGTGCGGGCGATGCTCGAGATGGAGAGCGAGCGGCAGCTGCTCGGCTGCAGCGACGACAGCAGCAGCTGCCTGTCCGAGATCGCCGACGCCCTTGGCGCCGACGTCGTCGTCAGCGGCGGCATCGCCACCCTCGACGGCGCCCGCATCTTCTCGCTGCGTCGCCTCGACCAGCGGCGCGCCGCCGTGACCGGCCAGGTCGAAGAGCGGCTCGTCGCCGCCGGAGGCGAGGAACTGCTCGCCGCCATCGGCCCCGCCATCGAGAAGCTCTTCCCCGAGCAGCCCCTCAAGGCGGGGGCCACCCGCGGCGTGCCCCGCGAGCGGGCGCGTCTGCTCAACCCACCACCGCTGCCGGTGTGGTCGACGCTCGCCGTGGGCGGCGCAGGCCTCGCCACCGTCGTCGGCGGCGCCGGCGCCCTCGTGGTGGCGAACGCCGCCCTCGCGTCGGGGCAGAAGCTCGTCGACAGCAGCCGTGAGACCCCGGTCGATGGCCTGCTCGTCGTCGAGCAGGAGCAGACGGCGGCGACGTTTTCGACCCTCGGTGCGGGCCTCGTCATCGCCGGCGTCGTCGTCGGCGCCGGCGCCGGCGTGATGGGGCTGTTCACCGATTGGAGCAACGCCGCTGCCGCCGAGCAGTGAAGGCGTGCCGGGTGACGGCGCCATGACGAAGGGGCGGCAGGCTGTGCCCCGTGACCGACGCCTCCCTTCCCCGCCCGCCCTTCACCGTCGGTGAGGAGCTGGCCCATGCCCTCAGCCACGGCGTCGGCGCCATCCTCGCCATCGTCGGCGCCATCGCCCTCGTGCTCGACGCGAGCGCGCGCGGCTCGCTGCACGTCGTCGGCTGCGCCATCTACGGCGCGACCCTCATCACGCTCTTTCTCGCTTCGACGGCCTGCCACGCCGCACCCGTCGACATGCCGCGCACGCGCACGTGGCTGCAGCGTGTCGACCACGGCGCGATCTACCTGCAGATCGCCGGCACCTACACGCCGTTTTCGCTCTTCGTCATCCCGGCGCCGTGGGGCCCACGCCTGCTGGTGGCCATCTGGGTGCTCGCCGCCATCGGCCTGCTCAACACCGCCCACTCGCTCCTGACGTCCGTCGAGGGCGCCCGCGAGCGGGCCTACCGACGTCGCTCCCTCGCGCTCTATCTGCTCATGGGCTGGCTCGCCGTCGTCGCCATCAAGCCGCTCGTGCTCGCCCTGCCCGCCGGCCCCCTCGCCCTCGTCTTCGCCGGTGGCGCGGCCTACTCGATCGGCGTCGGCTTCTTCGTCTCGAAGCGCAAGTGGTCCCACTCGGTGTGGCACGGCTTCGTCCTCGCCGGCGCCGGCGCCCACTTCGCGGCGCTGCTGCTGCTCGTCTGAGAGAACGGAGATGCCGCGCGACGGCGTCAGCGCCCCTGGAAGCGGGGCGCGCGCTTCTCGGCGAACGCCGCCATCGCCTCACCGAGATCCTCGGAGGCGAGAAACGCCGCATTCCACGTCGCCACCTGCCGCAGGCCGTCGGCGAGCTGCCCCTGCAGCCGCGCATGCATCACCCGCTTGATGCCCTGCACGACGAGCGGCGGGTTCTCGGCGATGCGGCGCGCCATCGCGAGGGCCGCGGCGAAGAGGGCGTCGTCGTCGGCGAAGACGTCGTTCACGAGGCCGATGGCCTGGGCGCGGGCGGCGCTGATGTCTTCACCCGTGAAGGCGAGCTGGCGCGTGTGGCCCTCGCCGATGATGTGGGGCAGCCGCTGCAGCGTGCCGACGTCGGCGACCATCGCGACCTTCACCTCGCGCACGCTGAGCTTCGCCGTCTGCGATGCCAGCCGGATGTCGCAGGCGGCGACGAGGTCGATGGCGCCGCCGATGCACCAGCCGTGAATGGCGGCGATGACGGGCTTGCGGCAGCGGGCGACGGCGTCGGGGCCGGCCTGCATGCGCTGGATGACGTCGAAGAGCTTCGTGCGCTCGACGGGGCCGGCGCTCGTCGACAACAGCGGCCCGAGCTCGCCCGCCATGGCCATCAGATCGAGTCCGAACGAAAACGATGCGCCCGCGCCGCGCACGATCACGACGCGGACCGCGTCATCTTCATCCAGCGCCGAAAAGATCTGCGGGCATTCGCGCCAGAAGTCGGGCCCCATGGCGTTGCCCCTGCCGGGCCCGGTGAGGGTGACGGTGGCGACGCCGTCGTCGACAGCGAGCGCAAAGGACGAGTACGACGTGGAGCTCATGCGGCGGGCGATCTCATGACCACCCGCGTTCGGCAACGCCGCAGAGGGACATGGACTCCCGTTTCCATTTCGCGATTCGGGACAGGGTGACCTCCGCGCACAGGGGGCTGGCACTCCGTGAGACACTGACGTGGCCGACCGGGGGGGCGGCAGATCGAGGCTCGCCGGCATGTTGGATGATCGGATCGCCCACGCCACCCTGGCCGCCTGCTGCGCCCAGTTCCCCCGTCTGTGTTCGTGCTGTGCGCGCGAGTTCCCGAGCTTCGCCGGCTACCTGGCCGCGACGACGCCGGTCGGACTGCCGATCTTCGATCCAATCGAGGATGACGACCCGATTGGCGTGCTGGGCTTCGCCAACTGCGCCTGCCGGACCACCATCGCCATCCGCTACGAGGACGTCCGCGACCACGTCGCCTTCAATCGCGCCATCCTCGCCGAGGCCGCTGCCACGAAGCGCACCGATGTCGATGTGCTGGTCGAGCTGATCGCCATCGTGCAGCGCCTGGCGATGACGAAGGCAGCCCTGACGGGCGATGCGTCTGCGCCCGACGACGACGGCATGCTCGCGATGGGTGCGGCCCTGCGTGGCATCATCGAGCGCGGCACCCTCAACCTGCCACGCGCCCCGACCGCCGCGCTGCGGGTCCGGGCCCTGGCCCTCGCCGACACCGCCGATCCCCGAACCGTGGCCGACGCCATCGCCGCCGACGCCGGGCTCACCGCCGCCGTGCTGCGCACGGCCAACTCGGCCCAGTTCGCGCGGGGCGGCGAGGTGACCTCGCTGCTGGTGGCCATCTCACGCCTCGGGCTCCGTGGCATCGCCACCATCGCCATGACCGCCGGCGTCGGCGAAGCACTGACGCGTCGAGGTCCCTTCGTGACCCAGCGTCACCTGCTGTGGCGTCGCACCGTGCTCACCGCCCTGCTGACGAAGCCACTGTGCCAGGCGCGTGGTCTGGACCCCGACAACGGCTTCGTCGCCGGACTCTTCTCGTCGCTGGGCGCCATCGTCGGGACGCTGGCCGTCGAGGCCTTGCTCGCCGAACAGCCCACGCTGACGGCCCGCCCCTGGCGGTGGTGGCTGCGCCTGCTCGAGGTCTTCGCCGCCGACTTCGGGCGAAGCGCAGCCCAGGCGTGGTCGCTGCCCTCCCTCATCGCCGACGTCGCCGCCGATCCCCACGCCGTGTCCGCCCCGGCCTCGCCCTATGTCGCCGTGGTCGCCGCCGCCAGCCGGGTGGCCACCCTGGCTCTCGAGCGGCAGAGCCTCGACGTCGATGACCTGTGGGGTGAGCGCACGATCCCCGACGCTGACCGCAAGGTCCTCGTGCGCGCGGTGCCCGGCGCCATCGCCGGACTCATCGCCTTCACCGGTCCCGCCGTGCCCGTCACCGCCAACAGCGCCGTCGTCGCCGACGCCGTGCCAGCGTTCGCCGGACCGCGGCAGCCGATGACCGCCCTCATCGACGGCGGCAGCTATGATGTCGAGGGGATCGGCGCCGACGGACTCCTGGTGAGCGGGGCGCGGATGTTGGCCGAGTCGTCGCTCGTGTCTGTCGAGCTGCCCCTGACGCCGCCGCTGCGCTTCTGGGCGACGACGACAGCGATGATGGCGTCGACCCCCCCCCGGATGGTGTTGGCGCCCTTCGCGCTCGATCCCGTTACCTGTCGTCGTCTGCGGGACCTGATCCCCGAGGCCGGCTGAAGGGCGCCCGCCTGTTGGTATCAGGTGGGTTCCCTTCCTGGAGGTCTCCGTGTCGAAGTCCCGCACCATCCTCGTCGTCGGCGCCAGCCGCGGCATCGGCACCCGTCTCGTCGCGCAGCTCGCCGCGCGCGGCGACTCCGTGATCGCTACCTGCCGGAAGCCCACCGCCGGTCTGGCGCAGCAGGGCGTCACCGTCATCGACGGCATCGACGTGGCCGATCCCGCGGCCGGCGCGCGCGTGCTCGCCGCCCTCGGAGACCGCGCCATCGACGACGTCATCATCGTCGCCGGCATCCTCGAGCGGGTGTCGCTCGACGACGTCGGCACCGCCGCCGGCCAGGCCTCGGTCCGGCGCCAGTTCGAGGTGAACGCCCTCGGGCCGCTCATGCTCGCCGCCGCCCTCGCGCCCCGCCTGCACGATGGCTCACGCCTGGCGTTTCTCACGAGCCGCATGGGCTCCATCGCCGACAACGGCAGCGGCGGCCACTACGGCTACCGCATGTCGAAGGCGGCGCTGAACATGGCGGGTATGTCGCTGGCGCGTGACCTCAAGGACAAGGGTGTCGCCGTCGCGCTGCTGCACCCGGGCTATGTGCAGACCGACATGACAGGCGGTCATGGCCAGCTCACCGCCGACGAGAGCGCGGCGCTGCTCATCGCCCGCCTCGATGGGATGAACGCCGGCAACAGCGGCAGCTTCTGGCACGCGAGCGGCGAGGTCCTGCCCTGGTGACGGCGGTGACGGCGACGTCGTCGACGTCTCAAGCGCCGTGGCGGGCGGCGTTGGCGCGGATGGCGGCGACGACGAAGGGCGTGAGGTCGGCGCCGAAGCGGTCGATGCTGGCCGCGAAGCGTGCGTCGGCCTCGTAGAGGTCGGCGAGGCCGCGGTGCATGGCGTGGTCGCAGGGGTAGAACCAGCGATCGATGTCGAGCCGGGCCCGCTCGGCGACGTCCATGGCGGCGACGCTGTCGGCGGCGACGCCCTGCTGCTGGAGTGCGACGGCGGCCTGCCAGGTGGCGGCGGTTTCGCCCTTGAGGCGCTGCCAGTCCGCGGGCGTGTAGCGGGCAGTGCGCCGCTTCGACTCGGCGAAGGCGGGGGTGTGGCCCCAGCGCCCGGCAGCCTCCTCGTCGTGGTCGGCGGGGTTGAAGCCATCAAAGAGGGTCTTTCGGTCCATCGGGGGCTCCGTGTTCGGGTCGAGGGCGGCGAGGGCGGCGTCGACGGCGCGGATCATGCCCGCCGTCTCGTCGAGGCGGACGAGCAGTCGTTGTCGCTGGGAGAGCAGGAGGGCGCGGCGATCGACGCACGCATCGTCGAGCAGGCGCTGGATGTCGGCGAGGGACATGCCGAGGGCCCGCCCGAGCAGGATCTGCTGCAGACGCAGGAGGTCGTCGTCGTCGTAGAGACGGTACCCGGCCTCACTTCGCGCGCTCGGCACGAGGAGGCCGAGCTCGTCCCAGTGGTGAAGGGCACGGACCGACACGCCGCTCAAGCGGGCGACGGCGGCGACGGTGTGCTTCGATCCCGGTGACATGCCCGACAGCATCGGGCCTCACGCCGCGTGAGGGTCAAGCCAGATCGACCGGCCCACCTCGCGTGCGGTCAGTTCGCTCCGTTGGCAGCGCCGCGGGTGTCGGGCGTGGTGGTGGCAAACGAACCATCGGCCTGGCGGGAGAACGAGCCGCCCGCGGGCGACTGCCCCGCGTCCCAATCGACGCTGTCGAGGATCACGACGCCGTCGGTGAGGTGGACCTCCTCGTCACTGCCGAGGCGGACGTCGAGGGTCGTGTCCGTGTCGATGACGACGAAAGCGCCGGGGAGCACCTCGCCCGCTGGCAGGGGACCCTTGACGAGGTCGAGGGGATCGTCGGTGAGAAACAGGCCCGCGAGCGACACCGGGGCGCTGCCGATGTTCAACAGCTCCACCCAGTCCTCGGGCGCGCCGGCCGCAGCCACCTCGTTGATCACGAGCTCGCCCTCGCCCTCGCCCTCGCCTTCGCCTTCGCCTTCGCCCTCACCCGCGGTGATGGTGTTGGCGGCGCCGCGGCTCTCGGTCGTCGTCGTCACGAACTCGCCGGTGCCGTCGGGGCTGCGGGCGAAGCTCCCCCCCGCCGGCGACGCGCCTTCGTCCCAGTCGGCGCTGTCGAGGATGGCGCCATCGGGCGCGATGAGAAACACCGCCTCGTCACCGCCCAGTTTGAAGCCCAGCGTCGTGTCGTCGACATCGATGACGACGAAGGCCCCGGGCGCGACGCTGAGACCGGCCGGGATGGCCCCCTGGTCGGGCAGCAGCGCGTCGTCGGTGAGAAACAACCCGTCGAGGGACACCGTCGTCGTCCCCACATTCGTGATCTCGACCCAGTCGACGGGGTCGCCGGCTGCAGCCACCTCGTTGAGGCGCAGGCCAGAAAGCGACTCGCCTTCGCCCTCGCCCTCGCCCTCACCCTCGCCCTCACCCTCGCCGGGCGGCGTGATGGACGCACCGCTGCAGGCCGCGACCTGGGTCAGCGTGACGATGGCAGAGAGAGAGAGAACACGACGCATGGATCACCTCGGAGCAGCAGACGTGGGCAGGGCAATGATGTCGGTGAGGCCGGTGAGCTCGACGGTGGCGAGGACACGCCAGGCGGTGGCGGCATCGTCGATGATGGCCGCGTCGCCAGTCGTCGTCCGCAGACCACCGGTGAGGGAGAGGCGCAGGCGCCGCAGCACGCTGCCTTCGCGTCGGCCATCGACCTCGGGATGACCGAAGTCGGAGAAGACCCCGACGATCACGTCGGTGGTGGTGGCGCCGGCGCTGTCCGCCACGACGTCATGCAGCAGGTCGGCACGAACGACGGCCGAGAGCCAGCCCGGCCAGAGGGGAGCGTCGGCCCAGGCGCCGCCGCCGAGCACCTCGCGATCGGCGCGGCCGTCGACGCCGAGGGCCCACATGCCTTCGGCGCCGACGTGAAACCACGGGTGGCTGGCCGTGAGCGCGAGCAGACCGCGGTGGTCGCGCGTCGACGACACGCCGACGCTGCCATCGCGCCAGGCACCGGCGACCGACAGGGCGAGGGGCTCGTCGAAGACATCGACGCGCAGCGGCGTCGAGCCGACGACCACGGTGAGGTTCTTGCCCGGGTTCAGCTCGATCTCGTTCTTGCCCTCGCCATTGGTGACGGCAACGACGACGTCAACGAGACCATCGGCGACCTGCAGCCCGGCGCTGGCCCCGAGATCGCTCGTGGACAGCAGCCCGGACCGCTCCGACGGCAATGCCACCAGGCCGCGCAGGCTGCTGTGCCCCTCAAGACGCTCAAGCCATGGCTCGGGGATCAAACCCACGCGGCCGCTGACCACGACGTCGACGCCGGCCAGCGAGAACGCCGGGCGCGCGCCGGCGAAGGCCAGACGGAATCGGGGCAGCAGGCTGTTGCGATCGATGCCAAACGCGCTCTGGGGCGACGCGCTGCGAATGCCCTCAAGCCTCACGACCCCGTCAAACGTGCGTTGCCACACGACGCCACCGCCGATCTCGACACGCTCGAGAACGAAGCGTGGCCACACCGTCGCCTGCGCGGGCGACAGGGGCGCATCGAAACCGGCAAAGAGCTGACCGCCGACGAAGACGCCGCTGTCGGCGCCGGTCTCGGGGGCGCGCCACGCCGAGGGAAAGGCGGTGGGGCCCGCGAGGGAGGCCGGCGAGGGCGGGGGGTTCGGGGTGGGCGGGGACGCAGGCGACGTCGTCAACAGCGCGACGCAGAAGGACAGGGCGACGATCACGGCGTCACCGGCAGACCGAGGAGCGGGCCATGCAGCTGCAGGAGGGCGGCGAGCCGGTCGTGGTCGTCGCGGGCGACGGCAAGGCTGTCGTAGGTCGCAGCCCGGGTCTCTTCCCGCAGCGCATCGACGCGATCCACGTCGCCGACGCCGAGGGCAGCGCCCAGACGGTCGCCGACGACATCGCCGTCGACGGTGAGACCGCTTCGATGGGCGGTGGCCAGGAGGCATCCGGCGAGTCGGGCGAAGACGACGAGGTCATCGAACACCAGGTCGCCACCATCGAGATCTTCATCGATGCGGGAGAGGCGCGCCGTCTGCACGAAGCCACTCTCGGTGGTGGTGAACGCCGCGCCCGGCGACAACGACAACGCCCGCAGGGCCGCGTCGGCGCCGTCGTGGCCGACCAGGGCGCGGCGGGCAGCGACAACGCGGGCACCGTTGTCGTGGAAGAAGCGCTCGTGTTCAGCGGCGTAGCCACGCAGGACGATGGGATCGCGGGCCTCCTTCACCTGCAGCACCCGACCATCATCGAGAACGGCCACGAAGCGCAGCAGCGGCCGGCTGCCGACCCCACGGCCAATGGCGCGCGCGAGTTCCCGCACGGGCAGGCCCGCGTCGACGAGGGCGCGCTGCAGCCGCGCGGCGTCTTCGGGCGCGACGGGCAGGAGCAGCTCGGCCTCGAGGTCGTCCGGCGCGGCGGAAGCGACGGCGAGGCGCCCATCGGGCGTGAGCACCTCCAACTCGCTGCGCTCGACGCCGCGACGCCGGGCGCGCCGGAAGAGCTCGCGCGCGATCCGGCCCGCAGCGTCGTCGTCACCGGGGACGTCGTCGACGTCGGTGGGCGCCGGGCGCGGCGTACGCAGGCCGTCGACGTAGCCATCCACCACCGCGTCGATCAGCGCGTCGGTCTCGGCCGCGGGGCGGCCGACCGCGAAGCCGAGGGCGAGACGGCGGAGGTCGAACACGGCGGGGCCGAAGCGGGCGACGTCGAAGTCGTTCCAGGTCAGGAGCAGGGCGTCGTCGAGCCGATGGGTGCCGAGGTTTTCGGGATGGGGGTCGCCGATGAGCAGCACGCCGGCGGCCACACCATCGACGAAGTCGCTGGGCACCGCCCCGGGGGCGCCGGGGGTGGTGACGTCGCGGGCCCACAGGCCGACGCTGCCGCGAAAGAACGAGAAGGGATCCTGCGCCATGCGGGCAAGGCGGGCCTCCACCTCGCGGGGGTCGCGCAGGGCGAGGTCACGGTTGTCGCGGGCGAGGGCCTCGTGGACGACGGCGGCGCGGTCATCGGGGCCGGGCGCGCAGCCGGCCAGGGCGAGGATCGCGATGAGCGTCGACGTCAGGCGCATCGACGCGATCGCTATCCGACAGACACCTACCCCCCAAGCAACATGCTGATGACGCGCTGTGACAGGGCTGTCACGAAGGCGCGCGAGAGGTCGGGGCTCTCACCCCCACAGGCACGATGTGTTGGTCCGCCGACGGCGTCCGGCGCATGGTGCCCTTCACACCGGGCAGCTTCCTGCAGCCGCCCCCCGGGAGGAAACGATGCACACGAAGACGACGGCCACCGCGCAGTGTCCGGTCCTGCATGGCACCAACGCCACCCTCGACAGCGGCCACGCGCGCTTCTGGCCGAAGACGCTGAACCTCGACGTGCTGCACCAGCACGATCGCAAGACGAACCCCCTCGGCGACGCCTTCGACTACCGCGAGGCCCTCAAGGGGCTCGACGTCGCCGCGCTCAAGGCGGACCTCAAGGCGCTGATGACCGACAGCCAGCCGTGGTGGCCCGCCGACTGGGGGCACTACGGCGGCCTCATGATCCGCATGGCCTGGCACGCCGCCGGCACCTACCGCACCGCCGACGGCCGCGGCGGCGGCGGCACCGGCAACCAGCGCTTCGCGCCGCTCAATTCGTGGCCGGACAACGCCAACCTCGACAAGGCGCGGCGCCTGCTGTGGCCCATCAAGAAGAAGTACGGCAACCGCATCTCGTGGGCCGACCTCATCATCCTCGCGGGGACGATGGCCTATGAGTCGATGGGCCTGCCGAGCTTCGGCTTCAGCTTCGGCCGCGAGGACATCTGGCACCCCGAGAAGGACATCGCCTGGGGCAGCGAGAAGGCGTGGCTCGAGAGCCACCGCCACGGCGACGCCAGCGACCGCGCGTCCCTCGACGATCCCCTCGGCGCCGTCGAGATGGGCCTCATCTACGTGAACCCGCAGGGCGTCGGCGGCGTGCCGGACCCGCTGCGCACGGCGCAGGACGTGCGCGTGACCTTCGCCCGCATGGGCATGAACGACGAGGAGACCGTCGCCCTCGTCGCCGGCGGCCACACCGTCGGCAAGGCCCACGGCAACGGCGACGCGTCGAAGCTCGGTCCCGAGCCCGAGGGCGAGGCCGTGCAGGCCCAGGGCCTCGGCTGGCTGAACCCGGGCGGCAAGGGTCATGGCCGCGACACCGTCACGAGCGGCCTCGAGGGCGCGTGGACGACGCACCCGACCCGCTGGGACGGCGGCTACTTCGAGATGCTCTTTGGCCACGAGTGGGAGCTCGCCAGGAGCCCCGCCGGCGCGTGGCAGTGGCAGCCGAAGCACATCGCCCCCGAAGCCATGCCGCCCGACGTCGAGGACCCGACGAAGAAGACGATGCCGATCATGACCGACGCCGACATGGCCATGATCAAGGACCCGGCCTATCGCGCCATCTCCGAGCGCTTCCACAAGGACCCGGCGCTGTTCTCCGACGCCTTCGCCCGCGCGTGGTTCAAGCTCACCCATCGGGACATGGGCCCGCGGTCACGCGCCCTCGGCCCCGACGTGCCGAAGGTCGAGCTGCTCTGGCAGGACCCGATCCCGGCCGGCCCGGTGGGCTACGACGTCGACGACGTGAAGGCGGCGATCCGCAGCAGCGGCCTGTCGGTCGAGGACCTCGTGCGCACCGCCTGGGACTCGGCCCGCACCTTCCGCGGCTCCGACAAGCGCGGCGGCGCCAACGGCGCGCGGATCCGGCTCGCCCCGCAGAAGGACTGGGAGGGCAACGAGCCCGAGAAGCTCGCCCGCGTCCTCGCCGTGTACGACGGCATCGCGCACAAGCACGGTGCCAGCGTCGCCGACGTCATCGTCCTTGGTGGCAACGTCGGCGTCGAGCAGGCGGCGCTGGCGGCCGGCGTCACCATCACCGTGCCCTTCACGAAGGGTCGCGGTGACGCCACCGCCGCCTGGACCGACGCAGCGTCGTTTTCGGTGCTCGAGCCCGTCTTCGACGGGTTCCGCAACTGGATGAAGCACAGCGATGTGGATGCTCCCGAGGAGCTGCTGCTCGATCGGGCCCAGCTGCTCGGGCTGACGGCGGCGGAGATGACGGTGCTCGTCGGTGGCCTGCGCGTCCTCGGCGTGAACCACGGCGATTCGAAGGACGGCGTGTTCACCGATCGCGTCGGTGCCCTCACGACGGACTTCTTCCTGACGCTGACCGACATGCGCTTCACATGGGTGCCGGTGCGCCGTCACCGCTACGAGATCCGCGAGCGGTCGACGGGACAGGCGAAGTTCACGGCGACGAAGGTCGACCTCGTCTTCGGCTCGAACTCGATCCTGCGGGCCTGCAGCGAGCTCTATGCCCAGGACGACAACCGCGAGAAGTTCGTCAACGACTTCGTCGCCGCCTGGACGAAGGTCATGGACAACGACCGCTTCGACGTCCGCTGACGCCAGCGATGTGACGCGCAGGTGACGGCCCCGGGCTGCGTGTCCGGGGCCGTCGCTTTTCGGCGCCGTCTGCGACCTGGATCATGGATCCGGCCCGAACCGATAGACGACTGGGGCGCCGTCGCCGACACTCCGCGCGTCCCCATCACCCGTGGAGCCGCCATGACCCGCGTGAAGACCACCGACGCCGCCGCCGCCCTCACCACGATCTTGAGCGAACAGGCAAAGGCCGCCGCCGGCAGCAACACCCTGATCTCGAAGACCGAGGAACAGGCGCTGAACCCGGTGCTGCAGCGCGCCGCCACCGCGATCCGCGACGAGGGCGGCAAGGGCACCCGCGTCACCGTCGACGCCGTCGTCGACCGCGCCGCCACCGAGAGCGTCGCCGTGTGGGGTCGCTTCAACGCCAACAACCAGGGCCGCGATGGCGCCTGGCTCAGCCAGGACGAGGTGAAGGACATCGCCCGCGCCGATCCGGCCCTTGGCGCCCTCACCGAGCAGGCCCTGTTGCGCGTGCGCCGCGGCAGCGGCCCCACGCCGCCGACGCCGACGACGTCGCTGGACCCGGCCCGCGCCGCCGCCCACATCGCCGCCATCGACGTGAGCGTGGGGCTCGAGCTGAACAACGCCACCCGCCTCGACGTGCGCGCCTGGCACACGTTCACGGCGCCTACGCGGGCGACGGTGCCCGCCGCCGTCCTGGCCGCCTTCGACCACTACGCCCGCGCCGAAGAGGCCGACTGGGCGAGCGTGAAGCTCCTGAAGGGCGATATCGACGGCAAGCCCGTCTACGGCATCTCGATGTCGACCGATGGTGACGACAAGTACTACGAGCTCTTCGACGACAAGGGACAGGGCCTCGCGTCGGCGCGTGGCTTCGAGGATGGCCTCATCATCCCCGACCCGTTCTTCGGCCGGGCCCGCTTCTCGCACTCCCTGTGGGGCCTCGACGGCGCCGCGCCGGAAGACGGCCTCAGCGAGCCCGTCGACCGCGCCGCCGCCGGTCAGCCGCCGCAGGGCTGGCGTGGCGACGTGCACCTCGACACCGGCGCCTTCCACTTCGATCAGTACCGGCGCCTGCTGCGCGTCGAGCTGCCGACCGGCCTCGCGCTCACGCCGTCCCAGCAGCAGCTCCTGCACGCCGGCCTCGACCTCGTCGCCGACCGGGTCATGCAGCACCGCGTCACGCCGGGGCAGCCCCTCGAGATCGGGCCGCAGCGTAACGGCACGCTGTCGATCGGCAGCTTCACGCGCTCGACGGACGGGCAGACCTATGAGGTCGCCGCCTGGAAGGACATCGACGACAGCAGCTTCGTCTTCTACTTCCAGCGCGACGCCGGCGGTCAGCTGCGGCTCAAGACCGAGCAGTTCGACAACTGACGGCTCGCCGGCTGCTGAAAAGCGGCTCTGCGTTTTTCAGCACCGGCCAGGTGTTGACCCGGCCTCGTCGGAGACGAGGCCCGGAGATACCGAGCAGGGTTGCTGGATTCAACCACTTGGCGTCCCGCCAAGTGGTTGAATCATAGGAACTATTCGGGCGCGAAGCGCCGAAAAAAGGCCCAAAGCGGCCTTTTTCAGCAACCTGCTAGCTAGCTAGAGCGACGTCGTCGTCGCCGGCGCCGTCAGCGACGACGACGACGCCCGCGGCATGAGGGTGCGCTGCTCGATCTGCAGCAGCCCGAAGAGCTGCAGCAGGCGGCACAGACCGTAGCCGAGGTCGACCTCGCTGCGGCGGTACGAGAAGCGCGCCGACGCCGGGTGGCGGTGGTGGTTGTTCTGGTAGCCCTCGCCGAGGATCAGCCACGCGGCCAGGGTGTTGTTGCGCGAGTTGTCGTCGAGCTCGAAGTTGCGGCCGCCGCGGGCGTGGCCGAGGGCGTTGATGATGGCGCCCTGCAGCGAGTGGCTGAACATGCCCGCGATGTATGCCGCACCGACGGGCCAGAAGCCGGCGATGGCGAGGGCGACGCCGATCGCGATGTGCAGCACATAGGGCGCCCACCACGCGCCCGAGCGGATGGGCCAGCTCACGTCGACGTCGGGGGCCACGGCCTCGGTCTCGGGGTCGTGGGCGCGCAGGGCGTTGAGGACGAGGTCGTAGGAGCGCAGCTGCTCGCGGGGGATGCCCCACAGGCCGACGTTCTTCGGCGAGTGCGGGTCGAGGGCGGTGTCGGAGTGGAGGTGGTGGCGACGGTGCATCGTCACCCACGCCTTCGGGTCGATGCCCGTGATCCAGTTGCCGAGCACGACGACGACGCGCCGCACGAACGGCGGGAAGACGACGGCGCCGTGGGTGAGGCCACGGTGGTAGCCGATGCTCGTCCAGACGATGGTGAGCAGATACGTCGCGAGGAAGACGACGAGGGCGGCGACGTACACGGAAACTCCGGGGCGTTGAAGAACGGAGACAGGGCGTCACCCGCAGCCAGGCCCGGCGCGAGCGTCATGGAGGAGCAACACCGACCGCCCCGTCGGGTGTCACCCCCTTTCACAGATCCACCGGGTGCCTCAGCCGGGCCGATGCGCGAAGGCCTGCTCGGCGAGCGCGATGGCCTTCTTCGCGGCGACGACGTGGCCGGCGATGACGGCACCGAGGCTGCCGTCGGTGCGGGCCTTCTTCGGCAGGGCCGGCAGCTTGAGGGCCCAGCCCTTCATCCGCAGCAGGCGGATGCACGGGTGGGTCGGCGACCAGCCCGCCGGCGCCCGGGCCAGGCTGTCGATGCTCATGAGCTCGTAGCCGCGGCCCTCGAGGCGCTCGCTCTCGCCCAGCAGGGCCGCGCCGAGGTCGGTGCTGCCGACGGCCGTGCGAAACGCCAGCAGCTGGGCGGGGGTCGGATCGTAGACCCCGACGGCGGCCCAGAGGTCGTCGCCGTCGATGTGGACGTAGAGGAGCCCCTGCCCGATCGCGAGGGTGCCGCCGACGTGGTCCTTGTAGGGCGACTTGTCCTTCGAGAAGCGCACATCGCGGTGGATGCGGAACACGCGGGGCGTGGCGTCCTCGACGGCGGGGAAGGCATCCATCAAGCCCGCACCGGCGTCCTTCAGCACGGCGAGCAGCGGCGCGTGCAGCAGGCGCTTGAGCTCGTCTTTGCGGGGCTCGAACCAGGCGCGGTCCTGCCGCTTCGCCAGCTCGCCGATGAAGGCCATCGCCTCCGGCGTGATGACGCCGCGCGCCGACGTCGCCGTCAGCGCCGACGCCGTCGTCTTCGGCCGCGGCGGCGCCTTCTTCGGGGCCGCCTTCTTCGGGGCCGCCTTCTTCGCGGGCGCCTTCTTCGCGGGCGCCTTCTTCCTGGGGGTGCGGGGAGCCTTCTGTGCGGGCGTCTTCTTCGCGGGCATGGGCGCGAGGGTAGCCGCCCGACAGTCTGTCAGTCGAACCAGCTCTCGACGGCGACCTCGACGTTGAACACCGAAGCCGAGGGGTCGCCGACGCCAACGTCGTCGATCAGGATCTGCCAGGTGCCGTTGATGCTCTCGTCGCTCGGCAGCAGCGCCCGCACGTCGCGCAGGATGACCTCGGGGCCGACGGCGGTCGGGTCCTCGAAGAGGGCGGCGCTGGAGCCGCCGCCGGGGTGGACGATGGACACCGTGAGGTCGGCGGGGTTCGGGTGGCTGATCACCATCGACACCGTCGTCTTCAACGACACCGTCGCCACGCCCGAGACGGCGAAGGGGATGGCCGTCGTCGGGCCCACGATCGGGGCGCCCTCGACGGCGAAGCGGCGGCGCAGCCAGGCCTCTTCACAGAAGCCGTCGGCGTCGCCGAGGCGCATGCAGACGAGGCCCTCGCTGCGGGAACAGTCGATGTCGCTCGTGCACACCGTGCCCCGCGTCGGCTGCGACGCCGGATCGTCGGTCTGCACACAGCGGCCCTCGCCGACGGTGGTGTCGCCGGCGGTGACGACGCCGAGGCAGAGGCCGTCGCCGCAGGTCGCATCGGTGGTGCAGCCGGTGCCCTCGAGGCGCTGCTCCACCGCGCAGGCGCCGATGTCGCCGTCGATGACATCGGCGACGGCGAAGGCGGTGCCGTCGAAGAAGGCGCGACCGTAGCGGTTGTCGCCGTAGGTGGCGGTGATGAACACAATGGTGCGGCGGGTGCCGACGTCGAGCAGCGTGATGACGTCGAAGGCGTCGTCGTCGGTGCGCTCGAGGGCCTCGCTGGCCGAGGCCACCACCTGGCCGGTGGCGCCCACCGACGCGATCAGCTGCTGCTCGGCGACGCTGCCGGCGGCGATGCCGGCGACGTCGTCGAGGACGCTGCGCGACAGCTCGACGAGCTGCGGCGAGAAGCGCAGGTCGCGGACGGTGGCGGGCAGCACGCAGCGCCCGGCCAGCAGCGTATCGCGCGCCGACGCCGTGCAGGCCGGCAGCACCTCGTCGACAAAGCGCTCGAGGGAGAGGGCACAGACCGGGTCGCCCGGCGTGGCCGCGCAGTGCGCGTCGCGCGTCGTCGCGACCGGCTCGGCGTCGGCGCAGGCAAGGAGCTGGTCGATCAGGAAGAAGGTCGTGTCGTCGAAGTCGGGGTCGGCCTGCAGGTCCGCGACGCAGTCGAGGAGGCCGGTGGTGACGACGGTGGGGCAGACAAGCTCGCCTTCGCCTTCGCCTTCTCCTTCACCTTCGCCCTCTCCTTCTCCTTCACCTTCACCTTCACCTTCACCTTCACCTTCGCCGGCGTCGGCGGCGACGATCGGCGCGGGACAGGCGGTGACGGCAGCGAGGGCGAGGAGGAGGGCGAAGGAGGCAGTGGCGCGGGACATGCGCTGAGGCTGCCAGCGCCGAGCACAGAGGCAACGGCACAGCCGCGACGCCACGCCGATGTCACCGACCGATCTGCCGCAGCGGTCAGGACAGGCGGTGCCAGGCGAGCGCACCGACGACGCCGAGCAGCAGCAGCACGCCAACCACCGCGGCCCCGGCCAGCGTCCCCACCGTCAGCGCCCGGACGGGCATCTGCAGCGCACCGGTCATCGCGCCGACGACCACGAACCAGCCGACGGTGAGGGCGACCTGGGCCCAGGTGCCGGCAGCGAAGCCGTGCACCGGCGTGAGGCCGCGCTGCTCCTCGCGAAAGCCGAACACGTTGCGGACGCGACGGACCCGCTGGTGCTGGCGCTCCCAGGCGTCGTCGGCGTCGATGTCGCCCGTGACACGGCGCTGCTCCCGCTCGCGCTCGGCATCCTGCTCCCGCTGGAAACGCTCGAAGTCGGCCACGGTCCCCTCCTCGCCAGGTCAGGGCAGACAGCCCGCGCCACTCGTCACCTGCAGCGTCGGTCCGCGGACCGTGCCGTCGGCGCCGACGGCCTGCACGACATAGGCGGCGCCGCCCCCCGTCGTCCGCACCCGCACGGTGCCGCCATCGGCGTTGACGACGGACGTGGCGCTGCCGCCGGCGGCGACGCGGGTCACGAACAGCCGCCCACCCTGCAGGCGGTCGACGACGGCCTGCACGACGCTGTCGTGGGGCGAGCCCACGTGGGCCGACGAGATGCCGGCCACGGCCACGCGCGGCCGCCCGTCGGCAGGCAGCAGCGCCTGAAGCCACGCCGTCGACGACGAGGTGTCGCGGGCGTGGTGCGAGAGGTGCAGCACGTCGGCGGCGGGCAGGCTCGCGCCGAGCCCCCCTTCGCCCTCACCTTCGCCCTCACCTTCTCCCTCCCCTTCGCCCTCTCCCTCCCCTTCACCCTCTCCTTCTCCTTCGCCGACGGCGTCATCGGCGACCACCTCGTCGGGGCACGCGGTGGTGGCGGCGAGCAGGCCGAGCAGGGCGAGGTGGTGGCGGCGGCGATCGGACAAGCAGGCTCCCGGGCGTGACCCCTGCAGCCTGCCAGATGTCGCGGCGCCGGCATCGGGGTGGACCTCAGGCCGCGCGGGCCACGAGGTCGACGCCGAGCTGCTGCAGCACCGCGTCGGCGGCGCGGCGACCGGAGCGCAGCGCGCCGTGGATCGACGCATGGTCGCGATGGTCGCCAGCCACGAACACGCCGTTGTCGACGACGACCGGGCGCTCGGGCACATCGAGGACCGCCGGCGGCTGGGCCGGCTGGGCCTGGGCGATGCGGTGCACGCGGAGCAGCCGCCACTGCTCCACCTCGTCGCCATACCAGCCACGCAGCTCCTGCTTCACCCGCGCCTCGAGGCCCGCGTCATCGTCGGCGGGCACGCCGAGGGCCGTGACCGACAGCAGCACCCGCCCTGACGGCGCGTAGGAAGGCTGCACATCGCTCGGTGCGCACAGGGTGTTGATGAGACCGTCGTCGGCGTTGATGACGAGGCGCCGGGGCGGCAGCGGCGAGCGCGTTGCCGCGAAGGACAGCGACGTCACGCCCCGCCACGCTGGCGCGGGGACCGCCCCGCCGAGCAGGGCGGCCGCGGCCGCGCCGTCGGTGGCGACGACGACGGCGCCGGCCTTCACGGTGGTGCCGTCGGCGAGGACGACGGCATCGTGATGGACCTGCTGCACCGGCGCGCGCAGGGTGACGACGTCATGGGGCAGTCGGGCCGCGAGCTGCGCCGGCAGCGCGCCCATGCCTTCCCGGGGCAGCACGGTGTCGCCGACGGAGAGCATGCGAAAGACGAAGTCGAAGAGCCGGCTCGAGGTCTCGAGGTCGCGGCCGAGGAAGATGCCGCCGAGGAAGGGGCGGAAGAAGGTGTCGATCATGCGCGGCGAGAAGCCCGCGTCCTGCAGGCGCTGCAGCGTCGTTGTCTGCGGCCGGCGCCACAGGTCGTCGACGTCGCCCCGCAGCACGTCGCGGCGCAGCGAGAGGATCCGCAGCTTGTCGGCGAGGGAACCGATGGGGGCGGTGACGCCGCGCAGGGAGGCCAGCGGCTCCCGCAGGGGGTCGCTGACGTCGAAGTCCCCGCCGTCGACGCGCACCCGGGCCCCGGGGAGGAACGCCCGCAGCCCGAGGGCCTGCAGATCGATCTGCCGCTGCACCTCGGGATAGGCCGTGAACAACACCTGGAAGCCGCGGTCGATGAGGAAGCCGTCGACGCGATCGGTGCGGACGCGGCCGCCGACGCCGTCGCTGGCCTCAAGCACCCGCACCGGCACGCGGGCCTCGACGAGGGCGCGCGCGCACGACAGGCCGGCGAGGCCGGCGCCGACGATGACGACGGGGGCCGTCACGCGCCGCTCCGGGTCTTGAGGTCGGCGAGGCCGCCATCGACGCCGAGGATCTGACCGGTGATGAAGGACTGGGCCGGATCAACGAGGAAGGCGATGGCCCGGGCGACGTCGTCGGGCTCGCCGACGCGGCCGAGGGGATGGAGCGCCAGCGACGCCTTGAGCGCCGCGTCGTTGTTCACGATGCGCTCGGTGAGCTTCGAGCGCACGAGGCCGGGAGCGACGGCGTTGACGCGGATCTGGCGCGCCGCGTACGTCGCCGCCGCCGAGCGGACGAGGCCCTCGATGGCGCCCTTGGCCGCGGCGATCGCCTCATGGTTGGCGAGCCCGATGCGGGCCGCCGCCGACGACACGAGCACGACGCTGCCGCCGCCCTCCTGCGTCTGCATGACGCGCACCGCCGCCCGCAGCAGGAAGAAGCTGCTCGTGGCGTGGGTCGTGAGCGTCTGCACCCACTCGTCGTCGCGGGTGTGGTGCGCTGGCTTCAACAGCAGGGAGCCCACCGCGTTCACGACGCCGTCGAGGCGACCAAAGCGCTCCACGGCCTCCTGCACGGCGGCGTCGACGGCAGCGGCGTCGGTGGCCTCGACGACGCGGGTAGGGGCGTCGAGTTCGCTGCCAAGGGCGTCGAGGCGCGCGACGTCGCGGCCGGCGCACAAGACCTGGTCACCCCGACGTCGCAGCAACCGCGCCGTCGCCCCACCAATCCCGCCCGTGGCACCGAGCACAAGAACCGCCGCCATATGTCGACCTCCGCCGGGGTGGGATGCCGGCGGTGTCGATCCCGTCGCGCCAGGCGGAGGCCCGGGCGCGGATCGTGGCCGCGGCGGGGCGACGCCTGGCCGACGGCATCGACGCCGCGTCCCTCGACGAGATCGCCGCCGACGCCGACGTCGCTCGCGCGACATTGTTCAACCTCTTTGGCCACAAGGACGCGCTGCTCGAGGCGGTGCTGTCGCCGGTCCTCGACGACGGCCTTGCCCGTCTCGCCGCCATCGCGCCGGGGCCGCCCCGCGCCCGCGTCGCCGGCCTCGTCGACGTCTACCTCGCGCTGTGGGCGACCCACCGCGATGCGCTGCGCGTCGCCTACCACGCCCAGTCGCTGCGCCTCGGGCCCCTCGCCCATCGCCACGTCGCCTTCGTGCGCGCCATCGTCGCCGTCCTCGACGACGCCGCCGGCGCCGGCGTGCTGCACGCGCGCGATGCGGGCCCTCGCCCGCATCGCCGTGCCGCTGCTCGAGGTCCTCGGCGACGACGTCGAGGCCGCCCGCGCCTCGATCCTCGGCGCCATGTGCCGGCCGACCGGCGCGACCGACGTCGAGGGGGCCCACGACGTCGAGGCGTCGTGATCTCCGACACCTGACCGATGGCGCGCCGACGCGCGTGCGGGACCATCCCGTGATGCCGCGTCGCTTGCACCTCGTCGCCCTGTCGCTCCCGCTCGTCCTCGGCGCGGCCTGTGGCGACGCCGTCAGCCCCGACGGCGGCGAAGGCGAGGGTGAAGGCGAGGGTGAAGGCGAGGGCGAGGGCGAAGGTGAGGGTGAAGGCGAAGGCGAGTGTGCGCTCGCCCCCCGCTGCGACGACGTCGCCCCGCCGGTCGTGGCCACCCGCGACTGGCAGCACACCTCGTCGTCGCTGACGGCGGCTCTCGGCGGCGCGCGCCACCGCGGCCGCGACCTGCTGCTCGCCCCCGGTGACGAAGCCTGGGCCCTCGCCAGGTTCGCCTACGGCGGCCTCGACGACGACATCGCCGACGAGGACGTCGAGGTCTTCCTGCGCACCGGCTGCACCGGCGACTGGACCTCCCTCGGCCCCGTGCGCACCACCGACGACGGCGAGCACGAGACCATCCATGGCGTCGAGGACAGCGGTGGCCGCGTGTACCTGCGGCTGCCCGAGCTGCCCGTCGGCCGCCACCGCGTCCACTTCGTCGTCGCCGGCGACGGCACCACCGCCGACCAGTTCATCGACGTCATCGCCCCCGGCACGCGCTATTTCGTCACCGACATCGACGGCACGCTGACGACGACGGAGAACGAGGAGTTCACCGCGCTGCTCACCGGCAACCTGCCCGACGCGCGGCCCTCGGCGGCCGCCGCCCTCACGGCCCTCGCGCGCCGCGGCGTCCAGCCCGTGTACCTCACGGCCCGCCCCGAGTGGCTCGACGAGCGCACCCGCGCCTTCCTCGACGAAAACGGCTTCCCGCCCGGCGTCATGCACACCACCCTCACGCTCACCGGCGCCACCGGCGACGCCGCCGCCACCTACAAGACCGCGGAGCTCGCGGCGCTGTCGTCGTCGTCTGGCACGGCGCTCTTTGGCTTCGGCAACAAGGACAGCGACTCGACCGCCTACGCCGCCGCCGGGATCCCCCTCGACCACCGCTACTTCGTCGAGTTCTCCGACCCCCTCGGCGGGGTCCGCATCGACGACTGGGCCGACGTCATCACCGACGCCGCCGACGTCACCCTCGACTGCCCCTGAGGCCCACACGATGCATCGTCGTCGCTTCCTGACCCTGGGCGCTGGCCTCATGACGGTGGCCGGCCTCGCCTGTCGGCCCCCGGCCCGCGCCCGCCGCGACGACGGCGACGGCCCCGTCGGCGAGGGTGAGGGCGAGGGCGAAGGCGAGGGCGAGGGCGAGGCGCCGATCGACGAGGCGGCGCGCCTCGATGGGGGTCGGCTCGTGCCATTCGACGTCGAGGGCATCGCCGTCGACGACGACCGCTTCGGCCTCGGCGTGCAGGCCGGCGGGGTGCATGGTCGCCGCGCGGTGCTGTGGACGCGCGTGCCGCTGTCGTCGTCGGACCCGGTCCTGCGGGTGTGGCGTGATGCGCCGGCCGACGCCCCCGCCGGTCACGTCGTGCTCGTGCGCGAGGGCGTGATCGCCGCCGACGCCGGCACCGTGAAGACGATCGCCGACGGCCTCGCCCCCGGCGTGCTCTATCGCTACGCGTTCTTTGCCGACGACGACAGCGCCCGCAGCGTCGTCGGCCGCTTCCGCGCCGCCCCCGCCGACGACGCGCTGGTGCCGGTGCTGCTCGGCGCGACGTCGTGCACGAAGCGGGATCATGAGCCGTTTCCGATCCTGTCGCGCCTCGCCCAGGACGAGCTCGATCTGTTCGTGCACTGCGGCGACATGGTCTACGCCGACGGCGCCAGCACCCGTGGCGAGTACCGGGCCCACTGGGAGCGCGCGCTGCGGGCCGACGGCTATCGCGCGCTCCTGCCCCGCCAGGCCGGCCTCTTTGCCTGGGACGACCACGAGTTCGACAACAACATCAACCCCGAGACGGCCGACCCCGAGCTGCTCGCGGCGGCCCGCGCCGAGTTCTTCGCGTCGACGCCGATGCCCGAGAACACCTTCGGCGGCCTGTGGCAGTCCTTCCGCCATGGCGGCACCCTCGAGGTCTTCGTCCTCGACTGCCGCACCGAGCGTCGACCGTCGACGCGCCGCGACGACAACGCCATCTACCTCTCGGTGGCCCAGATGCGCTGGCTCAGGGAGGGCCTCAAGGCGAGCACCGCGCGCTTCAAGGTCATCGTGAACTCGGTGCCGATGACGGCGATGCCACTCGCCTGGCCCGAGGGCGACCGCTGGGAGGGCTACGAGGCCCAGCGCGACGAGCTGCTCGGCTTCCTCGAGAGCGAGGGCATCGGCGACGTCTGGTTCCTCTCGGGAGACTTCCACGTCGGCTTCGTCGCCCGCGTCGAGCGCGAGGGCTTCCACCGCGCCACCTTCGAGGTCGCCGTCGGCCCCGGCGGCAACCTCAACAACCCGCTGGGCTTCATCGGCGACGCCGGCATCCTGCGCGAGCAGATCTTCCCCGAGGCCCAGTTCCTCTACGGCCGCGGCGCGCTCGCGGCCACGACGCTGCGCTTCGACCCCGTCGCCGGCACCGTCCACGTCCGCTTCGTCGACGAGGACGGCGGCGTCCTCTTCGACCGCGTCGTCGACCGGAACACCTGACGCGACGCCTCGCGTGGCCGCCAGGCCGCACGGCCGCACGGCGGCGACGACGATAGGCTCGGACCACATGCCCGAAGGCGACACCCTCCACCGCATCGAGGCGGCCCTCGCGCCGCTCGTGGGGCATCGCGTGGAGGCCTTCCGCCTGCCGCGCCTGGGCATCGGCGAGAGCGTCGTCGGCGACGACGTCGTCGACGTCGAGGCCCTCGGCAAGCACCTGCTCATCGGCTTCTCGGGCGGGCTCGTGCTGCACACGCACCTGAAGATGACGGGCGCCTGGCACCGCTACGCGCGCGGCGAGCCGTGGCGGCGACGCGCCGACCTCGCCGTCGCCGTCCTCGTCGCGGGCCCCTTCGAGGCCGTCTGCTTCCACGCGCCCCTCGTGCGTCTCGTGCCGCGACGTCGCATCGAGCGGGAGCTGAAGCTGCCGCTGCACGGCCTCGACGTCGTGCGCGACGACCTCGACGTCGACCGCGTGCTGGCGGGCCTGCGGGCGCTGCCGCCCGGGACGCCGCTCGGCGTGGCGCTGCTCGACCAGGGCGTCGTCGCCGGCATCGGCAACGTCTACAAGTCCGAGGTCTGCTTCCGCGCGCAGCTGTCGCCGGCCCTGCCGCTGGGCGTCGTCGACGACGCCCGGCTGCGGGCCCTCATCGACGACACCGCCCGCGTCATGCGCGACAACGTCGCCATGGTGGCCGGGCGCGTCGAGCGCACGACGACGACGGGCGCGGACCGACGCCGGGGCCCCCTCGCCGTCTATGGCCGCGCCGGCTTGCCCTGCTTCCACTGCGGCGCGCCCGTCGTGATGTTCCGGCAGGGCCCGCTGCAGCGCAGCAGCTACGCGTGTCCGCGCTGTCAGCCGGTCCCTCAGACGACGTCGTCGACGCCATCGTCGTCGGCGCCGAAGGACGACAGATCGTCTTCCCCCTCCGGAGCCGGTGATGGCAACGTTGTCGTCGACGACGCTGCAGGCCCGACCGGCTGACGGGGCAGCGGCCAGACCCATCCACCGGCGCTCTTCACGAAGCCGGCGGGCCCGAGGGCGCCGGCCAGCGGGTGGGCGGCGAAGGCGCTGCCGGTGGCGTCGAGGCCGTCGACGTCGGCGACGATGAGGCGGGTGCCGCGACCGTCACGCAGGCGGCTCGCGGCGATCCAGGCGAGGCCGCGCGCCATCGCCCGGGCCTGCTGGCTGCGCTCGGGCTCGGTGTCGGCGAAGAACGTGAGGATCTTCTTGCCGCCGGCGACGACGAGGCCGACGAGCCGGCCCGCCGCGATGATGGCGACGCTGCTGGCCGCCCGCTGGGGCGAGGCGCAGTCGGGCCCGCGCGGCGACGTCGGGGCCGGCCACGGCACATCGGCACCGAAGGGCTGCGCGGGGTCGATGGCGGAGACGACGAAGACATCCGCATCGACCGTCGTCGTCGACCGCAGCGCCCGCAGCGCCTCGACCGCCGCCGGCGTGCCGTACTGCAGCCCCGCGGCGCCGTCGACGAAGTAGCCCCGGCGGATGGCGCCCTGGTCCTCCATCGCCCGCAGCGCCGCCTTCACGTCGTTGGCCGGGGCGAGCCCGCGCGACAGCGCCGAGACGAGCTCGTTGTCGAGGACGCCGCAGGCCCACAGGAGCTGCTCGGCCACCGCGAGGGCCCGCTCCGTCGGCGACGGCAGCGGCCGCCCCTGCACGAGGGTCTCGGTGAGGGAGAAGCGACCGACGACGCCGACCGACGCCGTCGGCAGCGCCGCCCGTCGACGACGCGACGTCGCCGCCCGCGCCGACCGGGCCCGGGCCCGCAACGCGCCGGCGCCATCGCTCGTCACGAGGCCCCGCCACACGAGGCGCCACACCGCCTCCTCGACGTCGTCGACGGCCACCGTCGATACGGGCGACGACGGCCGCTGCAGCCGCCGCGCCGCCTGCCACGCCGAGAACGACGGCACGCCCGGGGCCCGCGCCCCCGCCGACGCGGGCGGTGACGACGACGACGACACCGACTGCACGAGGCCCGCCATGAAGGAGGCGCCGCGGGCCCGCAGCGCGGCGCGCACGGCCTCGTCGGGGCTGGTCGCCGGATCTGACGCCGACGACGATGGCGACGACGGCGACGACGACGGCGACGACGACGGCGACGACGACGACGATGGCACCGACGACGGCTCGGGCGGCGACCACAGGGCCGGCGCGGCGTCGGCGAAGAACAGGCGGACGTCGCCGTCGCGCTCGCCGCGGGCGCCGTCGCCGACCCACACGACCTCGCCGGCGGCCATCAGCGCGTCGAGATGCTCGGGGCGGTAGTCGGGCACGCGGGCCGGCAGCACGAGGGACTCGACGACGCTCCACGGCAGGGGCAGGCCCTGCACACGGGCGATGGCCTCGCGCAGGCGCTCAAGCTCGGCGGGACCGGGCACCAGCAGCGGCGCGCGCGTGAGGGCCTCCTGCGCCGGGGGCACGGGCTGCACGCCGGCGGCGCGGAGCCGGGCGGCGACGAAGGTCTCCCGGTCGACGGGGGCGGCCTCCTGGCGCAGGGCCGCGAGGGTCCTTCGGCGGATGCCCTGCAGCGTGTCGCTCGTCGTGTAGTCGACGGCCTCGCCGCCGGGGCGGAAGGCCCCCTTGATGAGCTGATCGCGCCGCACGAGCTCGTCGAGGGCGCGGGTGGCCGCGTCGACGCCGACGCCGAGGCGGGCGGCCACCTCGGCGGCGGTGGAGAGGGCGTGGGTACGCACGTCGCGGCGGACGAGGACCACGAGGGGGTCGCCGTCGACGACGAGGAACTGCGCCGGGATTCCGGGCGGCAGCACGACACCGAGGGCACCGGCGTAGCGGCCGGCGTCTTCGATGGCGATCACGCGGGGACCGCCCGCCACCCGCACCACCAGCGCCCGCAGCTGGTCCACGAGCTCATCGACGAGCAGGCCGGCGAGGCGCTGCCGGCGGGCCGCGTCGTCGGTGACAGCGGCGAGGTCGGGCGGCAGCGGCGTCGACAAGCGCGCGTCGGGGCGTACGCGCCGGGCGAGCTCGTCGAACGACAGGGCCCCGAGGCGGATGAGGGTGTCGTGGACGTCGTCGGCGTGGCGACACCACGTCGACGGCGCCGTCCGCGCCAGCAGGGCTTCGACCTCGGCAATCACATCGACGTCGAGCAGCTCCCGCAGCGCCCCCTCGCCGAGCAGCCCGCGCAGCTGCTCGAGGTCGATCGACAGGGCCCGCGCCTTGCGCTCCGCGGCGGGGACGTCATCGTCGTAGAGCGAGGTGCGGACCATGGCGTTGATGACGTCGCCGGCGAGCGGCGAGGCCACGTCGACGTCGACGGTGACGACCTGGACCTCGCCCTCCTCGACGGACTGGAGCAGGGCGGTGAGTCCCGGCAGGTCGAAGAGGTCGTAGAGCACCTCGCGGGCGGCCTCGAGGGTGAGGGGGAAGTCGGATCGATCGCGCACGGCGTCGAAGAGGTCGCGGGCCCGCTGCCGCTGCTTCCACAGCGCCGCCCGCCGATTGGCCGGCCCACGCGGCAGGATGAGGGCCCGCGCCGCCGCCTCGCGGAATCGCGCCGAGAACATCGGCGTGTCGCCGAGCGCACCCACCACCAGACGTTCGACGTCGGCGGCCCGCGGCAGGAGCGCCCGCAGGTCGGGCGGCGTCTCGCCCTCGGGAAAGCGAAACAGGGCGCCGTCGTTGGTGACCGTCACCTCGAGGTCGAGCCCCAGCTCGGTCCGCGCGTTGCTCGCGATGGCGAGGGCGAGGGGCTGCAGCACTGCGCCGCCGAGCGGTGACAGCAGCACCGCCCGCCAGTCCATCAGCTCGTCGCGGCTGCGCTCGACCACGAGCACACGGTCGGTCGGCAGCACCCCGCCGCCCTGCTCGCGCTGCCGGGCCAGGAAGCGCACCAGCGCCGCAGCCGCGTCGTCGTCGAGGCCGTCGTCGCGCAGGGTCTGCCGTGCCGACGACGACGGCGCCGCGGACAACGTGCGGGCGAGGGCGCCGATGCGTCGCCCGAGCTCGAGGGGACGCAGTTGCGTTTCGCCCTTCCAGAACGGGAGCTTGCCGGGGATGCCGGGCGCCGGCGTCACCAGCACGCGATCGGGCGTGATGCGCTCGATGCGCCATGACGACGAGCCGAGGCGCACGGCCTCACCCGGGCGGCACTCAAACACCATCTCCTCGTCGAGCTCGCCGATCTTCTGACCGGGATCCTCGTCGTCGCCGCGGACGAGGTAGACGCCGTAGAGGCCGCGATCGGGGATGGTGCCGACGTTCTGCACGGCGACACGGTGGGCGCCGGGCCGCGGCACGAGCTGGCCCGTCTGGTGGTCGAGGCGCAGCCGGCCGCGCAGGCCCTCGTGCCCCTCGAGGCCGAGCTGCACGGCCCCCTGCCCGCACACCATCTGCACGACGGCGTCGAAGGCGGCGCGCGACAGCTTCGCCCACGGCGCGGCGCTGCGAGCGAGGTCGTAGAGCTCCGCCGGCGTGCGCGGCTGCAGGGCGACGGCGCCGATGAGGTGCTGGGCCAGGACGTCGACGGGGTTGTCGACGACGCGGGTGGCCTCGACGTCGCCGCTGCGCATGGCGGGGACGATGGCGGCGCTGGCGAGCACGTCCATCGGCACGCGGGGCATGAAGACGCCGCGGCTGGTGGCGCCCACCTGGTGGCCGGCGCGGCCGACGCGCTGCAGGCCCGCCGCCACCGACGGCGGCGCGTCGATCTGGACGACGACGTCGACGCTCGGCAGATCCACACCGAGCTCCATCGAGCTCGTGGCGACGAGAACGCGCACGTCGCCACGCTTGACGGCCTCTTCGATCTGCTGCCGCTGCGGGCGCGCGAGGGAGCCATGGTGGGCGACGGCGAGGGGCCCCTCTGGGGTGCGACCGGCGGCGGTCTCCTCGGCGAGCCAGAGGTCGTTCACCGTCGCGGCGAGTCGCTCGGCGATGCGGCGGGCGTTGACGAAGACCAATATGGTGCGGTGCTGTCGGGCAAGCGCCGTGATGCGCGGCGGGATGACGGCCCAGGTGCCGGTGGGCGCGCCGACGAGGATGGCGGGGGCGGGGGCCGAGCCGAGCAGGATCGACGGCATCGGGATCGGCGCGGTGGGCATCGGCGCGAGCCCCTCGGGAGCCGCCTCGGCGAGGGTGTGGGCGACCTCGACCTCGAGCCGCTTGTCGGTGCGGGCGTCGATGACGGTGACGGACCGGGGCCTGCCCTGCACCACGTCGACGCCGCCGAGGAAGCGGGCCACCTCGTCCAGCGGCCGCTGCGTCGCCGACAGCCCGATCCGCTGCAGCGGGCGCGCGTCGGGCCGGCTGCGGTGCACGAGGTCCTCGAGGCGCTCGAGGGTCAAGGCGAGGTGGGCGCCGCGCTTCGTGGGCACGAGCGCGTGGATCTCGTCGACGATCACGGTCTCGGCGTGCGCGAGCCCGAGTCCCGCCCGGCTCGTGAGCAGCAGCGCCAGGCTCTCCGGCGTCGTGATGAGGATGTCGGCGGGCTGCCGGCGATAACGGGCGCGCTCGCGGGCGTCGGTGTCGCCGGTGCGCACGGCCACCGTCGGCAGCCGGACGTCGAGGCCCATCAGCCCGGCGCAGCGGGCGATGCCGGCGAGCGGCGCCCGGAGGTTGCGCTCGACGTCGGTGGCGAGGGCCTTCAGCGGCGAGACGTAGACGACCTTCGTGGACGGCGCGGCCGCCGATGATGACATCGACGACGACGACGACGACGACAGCGCGAGGGACCGCTGCACGAGGCGATCGACGACGGCGAGGAAGGCCGCCAGCGTCTTGCCGCTGCCGGTCTGGGCAAAGACGAGGACGCTCTCGTGCTGCTGCACAAGGGGCCAGGCCCGCGCCTGCGGCAGCGTCGGCGCCCCGAAGGCCTCGATGAACCAGCGCCGGGTCGCGTCGTGGAAGCCGGCGAGGGCGGCCTCGACGTCGATGCCGGTGCGGGGGTCGTCGGCGCCCATGGGCTGGAAGGATGCCGCAGTCGACCGCCTGCTGACAGGGGGCGGTGACAGGGGGCGCCGCCGTCGGCGTCGTCGTGACCGGCGTCGCATCCCGGTGCGGCCGGCGTCACCCCATCCGCCCGATGTCGGTCGCCGGACCCTGGCGGCGGCGGGAGACTGGGCCCATGTGGCGTCGATCCTCCCTCGTGTGGTGCGCTCTCCTGGCCGCGTGCGGCGAGCCCGGGGTCGAGGTCGTCGTCCGCGACAACGACGACGCGCCGCCGGCCGAGGGCGAGGGTGAGGGCGAAGGTGAAGGCGAGGGCGAAGGGGAAGGCGAGGGCGAGGGCGAGGGCGAAGGCGAAGGCGAGGCGGGCTGGCCGCGCTTCACCACCGACGTGCACAGCCCCGTCACGGCGACCGTGGCGGCGCGGCTACGGGCCCTGCGGGCGGCGCACGGCGAACTGCGCGACGACGTCTTCGCCAAGGTGGGGGCGTCGAACACCGTCAACACCGGCTTCCTCACCTGCTTCGACGGCGGCGCCGTCGACCTCGCGGCGCACAGCGGCCTCGACGAGACGCGCCGCTTCTTCGCCGACGGCGACGCCGCCGGCGTCTCCCCGTATGACCGCGTGAGTGCTTCGGCCACGGTGGGCTGGTCGGCGTTTCATCCGCTGCAGCCGGGCGCCGACGGACGCGCCCCCATCGACGTCGAGGTCGATGCCCTGCAGCCGGCCTTCGCCGTCGTCATGTTTGGCACCAACGACATCCAGCGTCGCCACATCACGCGCTACGCCGACGACCTCTTCGCGCTGACCGATCGGCTGCTTGCCCGTGGCGTCATCCCGATCCTGTCGTCGGTGCCGCCGCGCGACGACGATCCCGCCGCCGACGTCGAGGTCCCCCGCTACGCGCTCGTGGCGCGGATGGTCGCCGAGCGGCAGCAGGTGCCGTTCATGGACCTGAACCAGGTGCTGCGTCCGCTCGCCGACCATGGCCTCGGTGGCGACGGCATCCACATGAACGTCGACCCGCGCGGCGGCTGTCGCTTCGACGACGAGGGGCTCCGCCACGGCTTCAACCAGCGCAACCTGCTCACCCTCACGGCGCTCGACCGCATCCGGCGGGCCATCGACGAGGACGCGCTCGATCCCGGCACGGCGCTGCCGCCGCTGCGTGGCCAATGGACCGAGGCCGATCCGCTCGAGGTCGACGTGCTGCCCTTCGTCGCCTCCGGCGACACGTCGACGTCGACGGCCTCGACGCGCGACCGCTACGACTGCGCCGCCAGCATCGACGAGAGCGGGCCCGAGCAATACCTGCGCTTCCGCGCCCCCGCCGCCGGCCGGGTGCACATCCTCGTCTTCGATCAGGGCAACGTCGACGTCGACGTCCACGCCCTCAGGGACGGTGCGTGCCTCGATCGCGACGACAAGGAGGTCGTCGTCGACGTTGCCACCGGTGAGGAGCTCGTCGTGGTCTTTGACACCTTCGCCGGGCCCGAGCGGGCCGGGAGCTTCCAGACCATCGTGTACATGGAGTGAGCGGACCGCCTACCCGCACGACGGAATGAGCGACGGCGAGAAGTCCTGACACGCACTCCGCGCGGCGTTGCCGTCGAGGCCGACACCGTGCAGCCGAAGCCGGTGGAACGTGAGGGTGCCAGCGGCGGCACCGAAGCGACTGCCCAGGCCAAAGACGTCGTCGTCTCCAAGGTAGGGACCAGACCAGAAGCTGGTGTCGACGACGCGGTTCAGTTGCCGACCGTTCAGGTACAACCGGCGGGCGTCGCCTTCCTCGTGCACGTAGACGAGGTGGTTGGGGCGCGCCGTGTCGGGCGAGGGCGACGTCTGGAAGCGGGTCTCCCGTCCGAGCTCCCGTACGACGATCTCCGAGGCGAACAGGCTGATCTGGAGACTGTCACCGTGCGACACGATGGTGTCGCTGCCGGTGAACACCACCTCGATGCTGAAGCCCCGCTCCGGCAGACGCAGACGCCGCTGGCCGAGCGGCGACGCCAGTCCCGCCGCCGCGCCCACGCGCCCCACGCCCTGCACCCCTGGCGCCGGCGGCGTGACGACGCCGACGTCGGAGCCGAGGAAGAGGTGGTCGCTGCCCACCGCGTTGCGCCACGTTCCGCCCTGGACGTTGTTCACGAGGTAGTCCGCGATCAGCGCCGGCGGCGGAGGTGCCGCCAGCGCGATGGCACGGAAGCCCTCGCCGTCACAGACGCTGAGCCCTGCCGCGTCCTGGCGCAGCGCGCCCACCGTGTCCGGAGCGCAGGCCGTGACAAAGAGATCGGCCAGCGTCTGTTCCTCGACGACGCCCACGCGGTCGGCGAGGGCCGCCAGCGCCGACTCGTCCGTACCCACGCGAGCGCCGAGACCCGCAAGCTCGCCGTCGAGCGCGAGGACATCGTCTTCGAGACCCGCCACGCGCTCACCGCTGGCGACCTGACTCGCGCCGTCGCCGAAGTCGACGGCGATGTCGCGGCCGTTGCGCAACAGGCCGGCGCCGACGACCGCCCCATCGGCGAGATCCACGCACGCCCAGCCGGGAGCGGCCCGGACCACAGCCTGCCCCTCGGCACACCCTTCGACCACGGGTACGACGGTGTCGTCGATGACGAGGCGCCCCTCCTTCACGCCGATGGCGTCGCCGCTGAGGTCTTCTGGAGGCGGAGCGTTGACGGTGCAGCCGACGAGGGCAGCCGAACACAGCAGAGCAAGGCGCTTCATCTCATTCCTCCACCATCAACAACACACCGCCGACGACGGCCGCCGCAAGCCCGACGCCGCCGGCCACCCAGCCGGTCGTGCTCACGAGCGCGTGCTCGTTGGCCGTCTTCACCGCCGCGGGATACCGCGGGTCGACGGGGGCGAACGCGAGCGCCTCGACGGCCATGGAGCCGAAGACGACACCCACGGCTGCACCGCCCACACCCACCACGGCGCCGCCGATCGTGAGCACCGACCCCCACGGCGGTCCAGCCGGCGCTGGCGTCGCCACCACACCGACCTCGCCCGTCATGAGCTCCCGCACGGCCGAGCGAACCACCTCGATGAGGGCGGCCTCGTCTTCGGCGCCGACCTGCCGGGTGACGCGTGAGGCGACGGTCGCCTTCTCGACGTCGATCAGCTTCAGGTTCAGCACGTACTGCGCGCCGATGCGGCCAAGGCTGGAGTGCACGAGATGACGGGCCCCCATGGCGTCGCCGAGCTCGGCGAGGCAGTTGGTGCCATCGCAGGCCAGCATGCTCTTCGCGGCCTCGTTGTCGAGCATCGCCTGGATGTCGGAGTAGCCCACCACCTGCCCGCCGCGCTTCTGCAGCTCATCCAGCATCACGTCGCCCAGCACGGAGACGAGTCCCTCATCGACCTGGCGCTGGGCGGCGAGTGGCGTCACCACGATGCGATCGGCATCGACCCGCTGCGGCGTCGGCGACGAAGGCGAAGGCGAAGGCGAAGGCGAGGGCGGCAATGAGGACGTCGTCGACGACGACGGCGCGGTGCCCGTCGGCATCGGCGCCTGCAGCGCCACCATGAGCAGCACACTCCACATGTCGATCACGGTAGTGCAAGGTCACCAGATCGCGATACTGCCAAAGCGACGCGAGACAGCGTCACGACCTTGACGCTCGCAGCAGCCGGCTTCAGGCACCGGTCGACGATATCGACGATATCGACGATATCGACGATATCGACGATGACGACGACGACGATGGCGACCCATCCGACACCACCCGCAGCGATCCCCGGCGGGGCACGGCGTTGTCGCTCGCGTCACGGGCGATGAGCTCCATGTAGCGTTTCCGGAAGAAGAGCGTCGGCTGGTCGGTGCGCACGCTGCGCTCCTCGGCGGCGGGCGGCACCGCGACGGGGAACGAGCTCTCGATGACGACGCGGTCTTCGCCAGCGATGCGACGGTTGGCCAGGCGGAAGAACGGATCGAAGAGGCGGCGCCGCAGGAAGCTGCGCGCGGTGCACAGCAGCATGTCGGTGGTGCTGTCGTCGACGGGGATGACACTCACGAACATGTGCATGGTGCGCGCCGGCTCGCTCATGACCGCGAGCACCATGGCGTTCGGGTAGAGGTAGTCGAGGTGACCGGGCTGCTCGACGCCGTCGATGCGGATGCGGGTGGTGCCGCCGGCGTCGGTGTCCTCCCAGCTGATGTCCATGCGCTGCCCATGCATGCCGCGACCGATGGTGCCGCTGTGCACGAAAGGCAGGTGCGGCCAGTCGAGCATGTTCTCCATCGCGCGCGACCAGTGGGTGTTCCAGCGGATGCGCTCCGTCGACACCGTCACGTCGTTGCGCTCGAGGACGGGCGGCACATGCAGGACGTCGTCGACGTCGGTGCGGCCGGCCTCGGTGAAGAGCCACAGCAGACCGCCGCGCTCCTGCACCGGCACCGGCAGGCCGCCGAGGGTCTCGCGCTTCGCGTCGGGGTTCCACGGCACCGACACGCAGCGGCCGTCGCCGTCGAACTGCCAGCCGTGGAAGGGACAGGTGAGGCAGCCGTTGTCGACGGTGCCGAGCGAGAGCTTCACACCCCGGTGGGGACAGCGGTCGACAAGGGCGCGGGCCCGACCCGCGGCGTCGCGGAAGAGGGCGACCGGCGTGCCGGCCACCGTGATTCCGAGAGGCTTCGTCTTCAATGACCGCGCCGGCACCACCGCCGTCCAGACCCGCCGAAAGCCTTCGAACATCCCGACCTCCTCTGTCACGGCAGATCGGATGCCGCCCGCCCCGGATCCGGACCGCGCGGGCGCAGGGGCCCTCAGGGCTTGTCCAGGAAGCGCAGCACCCCGGCGACGGTGGCGGCGGGGTCCTCCTCATGGGGGACGTGGCCGAGGGTGTCGAAGACGACGATGGTGCTGCCGCGGATGTCGGCGGCAAAGCGGTCGCCGAGCGCGGGCGGGATGAGGCGGTCACGGCCACCCCACAGGATCAACGTCGGCGCCGTGATCTCGCGGATGCGGTCCGACATCGTGCCGGGCTGGGTCTGCTCGAAGCGGGCCACGAGGGCCGCGCGGTTGCCGGCGCGGGTGGCGAGGTCGAAGTAGCGGTCGACGAGTGCAGGCGTGACCTTCGCCGGGTCGCCGTAGACATCCTGCAGGCTCTTCTCGACGAGGCTGCGCGGCAGCACATCGCGCATCAGGCGGTTGAGCCCCGGGGTGCGGGCAATCCTGAAGGCGAGCGGCACCGACTGCGCCTGCACCGGATAGCCAGCCGCGTCGACGAGGATGAGCCCTTCCACCCGCTGCGGATGGGCGAGCGCCGTGGCCCAGGCCACGTAGCCCCCCAGCGAGTTGCCGGCGATGACGAAGCGCGGCACAGCAAGGGCGTCGGCGACGGCGACGACGGTGTCGACGTAACGCTCGATGCTGTAGACGCCGTCTGTCGAGGGCCCGGTGAGGCCGAAGCCCGGCAGGTCGAAGCGGATCACGCGCCGCTTCGACGACAGCGCCGCCGTCCAACCATCCCAGGTGTGCAGCGACGCGCTCGTGCCATGCAGCAGGATGATGGGCGCCGGATCGTCGCGCGGGCCCTCATCGCGCAGGTGGACCTGCAGCCCCTTCACATCGAGGAACGTCGACGGCGGCGGCGCCCACTTCGCCTGCAGCGCCGACACCGGCCGATCCGGCACGCGCCACGACAGCAGCAGCCCGGCGACCGCGACGACGACGACGACGACCACACCGACGATGACCCGCAGCGCGCGACGCATGGCTGACCTCCAGCGCATCGGTAGGCCGCATGGCGTCGCGGCGAAAGGCCCTGTGCCCTGCGCAAGGGTGCGCTATCGTCGTCGAACTCTGGACGGTCCATGATCCGCTTCGCCTCCCTGCTCTGCGTCGCTCTCGTCGCGCCCATCGGCTGCACGCTCTTCTCGCGGAGCGTGCCCTGCGACGACGACACCGACTGCCCGGCCCCCTTCAGCGTCTGCGTCGACGCGCGCTGCATCGTCCCCACCGGCACCGTCGACGCCGTCTGCGGCAACGGCCTCGTCGAGGGCGACGAAGACTGCGACGACGGCAACGTCATCACCACCGACGCCTGTGTGAACTGTCGGGGCGCGGTGTGTGGCGACGGCTTCGTGCAGGCCGGCCAGGAAGCCTGCGACGACGGCAACACGGTCGATGAGGACGACTGCACCAGTGACTGCGAGGACGCACGCTGCGGTGACGGCTTCGTGCAGACCGATGTCGAGGCCTGCGACGACGGCAACGACGACACCACCGATGACTGCGTGAACTGTCGCAAGGCAGTCTGCGGCGACGGCTTCATCCAGGCCACCGAGGAGGCGTGCGACCTCGGCGACGACGTCGATCCCTCCCTCTGCACGGCCGATTGCACCGCGCCCGCTCTCGCCACCGTCACGGCCCGCAGTTCAAGCGACGGCTGCAGCGGCGTCGTCGCGTTCAAGGGCGTCGTATTCCGGCTCGACGGGGCCGATCCAGTGCGGGTGCCGGTCGGGTCGATCATCACCTTCGATAGCGACCCCGGCTGCAGCGTCGCCGCCCTCGCGGGCTGCGTCGAAGACGATGGCCCGACCTGCACCGTCGACGCCACAAGCTGCGACGTACTGTTCGCCGGGCTGCAGCCGCATCTGACGGTCTACAGCGGCGATGACGACGTCCGGCTGAGGGACGCCGCGTTGGTGGGTACCAACCTCGTGGCCATTGGCGACCGAGACGGGACGGTGCTCTCGCTGGGACGGCCCACGACACCGCCCCGGGCCTTCGCGGCCTTCACCGCTGCGGGCGCAACAACGGTGCGGGGGCTGGTGGACGCGATCGCCGACGCCCCGACGCGACTCGACATCGTCCACACCGTCGACGGCGCCACCATCGTCGTCGGCAGCGGGGACCAGGGGCTGACCCTCGGGCCGGGCTGCCAGGCCAACGAGCGGGGCGCCGGCGTCTTCTTCGTGTTCGATGGCAACAACTGCACCGAGACGGTGCCGCTTCCCGTGCCCATCGGCTCCCTCACCTTCAAGGGCATGGCGGGCAACGCCGACGACCTCTTCATCCTCGCCGACTTCTTCGTCCAGGGCACCGGTTCGATCGCGGCGCAGGCGGCGCAGGCTGGCGCGGTCCTCCTGCACATCCAGGCCCGCAGCGCCGTGACGGTCCACAGCATCGGCGGGCTCGAGCCGGTCGGGCTCGCGCTGGCCGGCACCCGCCTCATCGTCACCGGCCGCGTGGCCCCCGAGGGGACGAGCCCCTGCACCTTCGTCACCGCGCCGAACCCTGGCGATGGGGTCGTCGCTGTCTTCACGGACGCGGTCTGCTCGAGCGCCATCGCGCTGCGCGGCAGCGACGTCACCGTCACCGCGCTGGACACCGATGGCGACGCGGTGTTCGTCGGCGGGCAGTGGAACGGCTCCCTCCTCGTCGACGGAGGCGGCAGCCCGACCGAAAGCACCGGCCTCGACGGCTTCTTCGCCGCCCTGGCCATCGATGTCGATGGTGCGCTGTCGACGACGGCCGTGCGCTTCCTGCAGGGCGATGGCGAGGACCGCATCCTCGATCTCTTTCTCGACGATCGCTCCGTGGGTGTGCTGTCGTCGTCGACGCTCGCCTTCCGCTTCGGGGGATCCCCTTCGCCGCTGGCCGCCGGCGCGCGCGTCACCACGACAGCCCGCGACGGGCAGCTGCTGCGCTCGGTGCCCATCGACGTCGGCACCGGCGGCCGGGCCATCGCCCTGCGCCGCGGCAGCGGCTCGGCCTTCGCGGTCGTCACGGAGCACACCGCCGGCACCACCGCCCTCGAGGGCATCGTCCAGCTGTTCGGAACGCCCTGACCCGTCACCGCCCCGACGACGGCGCTCACGTCACAGCGTTGTTGTTCGCCTGCGCGGCGAGCTCCTCAAGGAGCGCGCCCCAGCGCTCCACCGACGGCGCGGGCACCGGCAGCGGCGTGGCCTGCGGCGACGGTACCGGCACGTCGACGTCGACCATGGCCGCCTCATCCCACCACTGCAGCTGGGCCTCGCGGGTGCGCGGAAAGAGCTCGGCGGCGAGGGCGGCGATGAAGCTGGCGGTGTCAGCGGGAGCGATGATCGAGGCGGCGTCCTGCCAGTATCCGGGCTCGAGCCAGCGTCGCCAGTGCGCCGTGAGCGTAGCGAGATCAGCTGGACGGCGGTCGCGATCGATGGCGACGGCGTCGTCGATGACGGCGGCGACGGCCTCGGGCAGGTCCGGGCGCACGCTGCGGATGGAGACACGCTCGCCTTCGGAGGCCGCGCGCAGCATGTGCATCACCGTCAGCTCGGCGGGCGGCGCCCACGGCCGGGCGCCGGCGAGCAGGCGATAGAGGAGCATGCCGGTGCGATGGACCGTCGCTCGCTCGTCGACGGGCCGCCCGATGATGCCCTCGGGGGCCATGTCCAGGAGATCGTCGATGGCGCGATGGCTGAGGCGGAGCCGACCGCCCGGGGCGGCGACGTCGAGGCGGGGATGCCATGTGCCGTCCCACGCCACCACACCCTGGCCCCACTGGTTGCCGGGATCGGCGACGGGCACCGGCATCACCCCACGGTCGAGGATGTGCAGCGCGAATGATACGGCGACCTCGAGCGGCATCACGCCAGCGTCCCTGCGCTCGGCGAGGGCAGCGAGAAAGGTCCGCAGCGGCACGCCCGCCACCACCCGCTCGACGAGCACCGGCATGACGCCCTCACGGCTGTCGAGGACGTGGAAGGCGCAGGCCGACAAGACCCCCGGGCGCGCCTCTCGCCAGGCGTGCCACATGAGGGTGGCCTCGATGCGCAGCGCGCTCGCCGGCATCGACCACATTGGCGTGAACGCCGCCGGCCAGCGCTCTCCATCGGGGCGCAGCCACACCGCGCGGTGCTCCCGCTCGAGGATCGGGCCGTCGCGGTGCACCTCGTCGACGACGACGACGTCGCCACACCGATACGCCACCCGAGGGGGCACGGCCCACGACGCGGCGCTGCGCGTGTCGGTGGACGGCGGCGGCGTCGACGGTGCTGGCGACGGCGGTGGCGGTGGCGGCGGCACCTCGCCCTCGGGCGCCGTCGACGACTGCGACCACGGCACCACCTGCGTCGGCTCGACGAGGCGCAGCGGCTCCTGAACGGGCAGGGTCGCCTTCGGGTCGGGCCGATCGCGGGCCACGCGGAAGCCGACGTCGACGGCACCGCGGGTCTCGAAGGCGAGGTGGTCGACGTCGGGGACGTCGTCGGGGCGATCCCGATAGCGGCCGCCGCACACCCAGAAGCCCAGCGGCGCCGCCGTCTGCGTCCACTCCCAGCGCGTACACAGGGCCGTGACGCCGAAGGGCTCACCGAGCGGGGCCGCCGCCAGTCCGAAGAGACCACGGGCCGCGCGTTGCCACTCCCACACCGTCGGCAGTCGCCCGCCCACCGCCGCCGCAAAGGCCGCCGCGTCGTCGGGACCCACGCCGGTCACCGGGGCATCGGGCGTGCGCAGCTGCATCGCCCAGTCGAGGGGCTCGGGAACATGACGCCCCACCACGGCGAGGAAGCGCGCGTAGCGCCGCACCGTCACCGGCGCGGCGTCGAGGAGGAAGTCGTCGACATGGGTCGTGCCGTCGTCGAGCGCCGAGAGACGCACCGTCCCGCCGGGGATGTGCCGCAGGACCGCGCCGCGGTCGTACCAGACGGAGTCGTGGAAGAGGCGGACGGGCATCGTGCTTCATGATGCCCCAGGCGCCCGTGGCCCCGCCGACGATCGCGAACCGCTGGCTCACTTCGTCGTCAGTGGACCCAGCGTCAGTGGACCCAACGCCGCAGCCGCTCCCCGCGGCGCAGCACCGTGACGGCGAGCGGCCCCGACGACGACGACAGGGACAGCGGCCCCTCGGGCCGGGCGAGGTCGACGCCGCCGATCTGCACGAGCACGTCGCCGTCCTCGAGCCCGGCCGCCTGCAGCGCTGGCGCCCTGCCGACACCGAAGAGCTTGAAGCCGATCACGCGCCCCCGCTCGAACGCCGGCACGAGCCGACAGCCCGGCCCGAACAGGTGCCGCAGGAGCGCATTTCCACCGACGTCGTCGACGACGTCGGCCCCATCGACATCGACCTCGACGGCGTCGACGTCGACGCGCCCATGGGGCGTGGCCGCCACGAGGGCGAGCCCGAGGAGCGACGACCGCCACGTCAGCGGCAGGAGCAGGACCGGAACAGACATGTCGCAGAGAACGCCGCCGCCGGTCCGGCTGTTCCCGCCGCGTCAGGGCAGATCACCCTCGAGGCGCAGCACCCGCATGACGACGTCGCCGCCGACCCCGACGAGGACGTCGCACAGCGCCGGCTGGCCCTCGACGTAGACGCGCAGGGCGTCGTCCCCTGCGCGCGCATGCGGTGCGAGCGCCGCCAGCAGCGGCCGGGCGACGTCGACGTCGACGACGCGGAACAGCGGGCTCCCCGGAAACGCCGGGTCGAAGCCGGCCACGCCGACGAGCACGCCGTCACGGCGGGCCTCGACGAAGACCCGTCCCGGCAGGCTGCGCGCCGCGGCCAGCTCGCCCGGCAGCAGCTGCAGGGCAGGCACGGCGTCGACGTCGTCGGCCAGCGGTGTCACGGCGACGTCGTCGGCAGCGGGCAGGCGCTCGACGTCGCGCCAGCCGAGCTTCACGACCGCCGAGGCGAGGACCTCCACCATGCCGACGCGCTCGTAGAGGGCGCGGGCGACGACGTTCTCGGGCTTCACGGTGAGCATCCAGCGCGCAAAGCCGAGGTCCCTGCCCCGCGCGGCGGCGGCGAGGAGCAGCGCCCGGCCGATGCCCCGACGACGACGACGCGGGTCGCTCATGAGGTGCACGATGTGCCACAGCCCGCCGCGCGCCCGGGCCCAGACGACGCCAGCGATGCCGTCGTCGTCTTCGGCGACGAGCACGTCGTCGCGCATCGACGAGATGAAGCGGTCGCGCGGCGGCGGCGCCTCCGGCACGGCGAGCTCGGCGAAGAGGCGGGTGTAGGCGTCGTGGTCGTCGTCGACGGCGGGACGGATGCGCATGTCGCGATGCTACGGCACCGGCCAGGCCACGACCGAGCGACCTCATGGGTCGTGACGCGAGCGGGTGGGATCGACAGCGGTCCCGGTCGAGGTGGCCATGCCGCGCCTGCCCGAGGGCTGCGCCGTCGACGACGACGCCGTCGTCGTCGAATCCAGCGCGTTCGAGCGACGCCGGTCCCGATGAGAGGTCTGTCACATGGCGACGTCCGGAAGTGATGGCAGCGTCCGGCCTTCCCCCTCCCGGCCCCTGCGGCCATGGACGTCCATGAAGCGCCTCGCCCTCTCTTCGCTCTCTGCCCTGACCCTCACGACGGCCTGTGGGCCGGCCGCGCTCGACTTCAGCGCGGTCTCGTTCCTCATCTCGGTGGATGACGCGAGCGCCACCGTCGACGGTGTCTTCGAGCGCGACGCGGCCTGCACGGGCAACGCCGATGCCCTCGAGGCGACCATCAACGGCGGCGCCGCGACCCTCAGGCTCGACGATGACTACGGCGGCGGTGGCGGCCTCCCTCCGTCGTTGTTCTCCCAGGGCTGTCTGCTGTTCGCGCAGCGCACGTTCGACGTGGATGGCAGCGGGACGCCCACCGACGTCGTCTTCAGCGTCGCGGATGGTGCCGACACCATCGAGGCCACCGCGCCGGGCGCCATCCGGGCGCTCGCCGTGGAGCCGGCGGCTGTCACCGACCCGGTTCGCACCGGCAGCACCCTCACGTTCACCATCGATCCGCCCGTCGATCCGGCCTTCACGCCCTTCGTCCTCATCGACCTCGCCGGTGGTGGCTCCGCGCCCGCCGACGCCACCTTCACCGGTGACTCGATCAGCGTCGTCGTTCCGTCCCTCGACCCCGGCCCCGCGACCCTCCGCATCATCCTCGGGACGACGGGCGACTGCGTCTACGAGGGCGGTGACTGTCGCATGGACGTGGAGCTTCGAACGACCCGCGCCCTCACCCTGACGAACTGACCGTCACCGGCGCGGCGGCGGCCACCTCCAGAGGAGCACCGGCGCTGCGCCACCAGCGTGTCGCCGAGCGACCGCAGCTCGACGACATGGTGGTGCGGCCGCGCCGGCGTCCACCCGCAGGGCCTGTCAGTCGCGCATCCAGTGGCAGGTGTAGCCGCCGGGGTTCTTCTGCAGGTAGTCCTGATGGTAGGCCTCGGCGGGCCACCACTTCGTGAAGGGCTCGATGGTCGTCGCGATGGGCTTCTTCCAGCGGCCCGAGGCGCCGGCGCGGATCTTCGCCGCCTCGGCCTCCTTCTGCTGCTCGGGGTTCATCGGGAAGATCGCCGAGCGGTACTGGGTGCCGACGTCGTTGCCCTGACGGTTCGGCGTCGTCGGGTCGTGCATGCGGAAGAACCAGTCGTCGAGGATCTGGGCGTAGGTGATCTTCGTCGGGTCGTAGATGACCTTGATGGCCTCGGCGTGACCGGACTTGCTGTCGTGGGTGTCGTCGTACTTCGGGTTCTCGAGCCAGCCACCGGTGTAGCCGGCCTCGATGTCGATGACGCCGGGCGCCTTCATCAGGATGTCTTCCATCCCCCAGAAGCAGCCACCGGCGAGAATGGCGGTCTCGGTCTTTTCGGGCATCGTCACTTTCTTCTTCTCCGACTTCTCGAGGGCGAAGGGCGGCGTGGCCTCCGCGCTGCAGGCGCAGAGGGCGAGCGCAACACAGGCGAAGAGCGTACGCGTCATGGTGCCTCCATCTAGGGTTCTCCCCTGTACGACGCAGCCGGGACAACGGCTGCGGTGATCCGGGGCCGACCGCACGTTCGCGCCAGGGAGCCCTCTGCACGCAGCTGGAGAGGGCGCGCGGCAGCGGGGTGAGGTCTTTCGGTGCTACAACCGGCCCCGATGAAGCGCGTCATCCACAGCGAGACCATCGACCGCGAGCACGCCGCCGGGCGTCGCACGATCGCGGCCCCGGTGGGCTCGTGCGTCGTCACGCCCGCCGCCTGGTCACGCGCCCGGGAGCTCGGCGTCACCATCGACACCGCCGCAGCGAACACGACGACGACGGCGACCACGACGAAGGCACCGGCCCTGCCGCCGGTGACCGATCCGGGGTCCGCACAACGCAGCGTCGACAGGTCCGGCATCGTCGTCGTCCGCGGCGACAGCGTCCGCCTCGGGCGCTTCACGGGCGCCGGCCCCGGCAAGCAGGTCGGCCTCACCGACCTCATCACGGCGAAGGATGGCGCGCCGATGACGGCCGGCATGATGAGCTGGCGCCACGAGGACTCGTTTGCGTGGTCCCTCGACTACGACGAGATCGACTACGTCCTCGAGGGGGAGCTGCACGTCGTCGTCGACGGACGGACGGTGCAGGCCGGCGTCGGCGACGTCGTCTACCTGCCAAAGGGCAGCCGGATCGTGTTTGGTACGCCGTCGCGGGTGAAGGTCTTCTACGTGACGTACCCGGCCGACTGGGCCGCCGTGGCGAACGCGCCGCCGCGCCCGCAGCACTGAGCCTGCAAGTAGTCCGTTGATGTTCGTACCGCGCCTGACCGGGCGTTATACGCTTGTCTCAGCGACGCAGCGGATAGCGCACGAAGTCTCGTCGATGCGGCAACAAAGCCTTGAATCTGGCGGACCTCTCGCGGTAGCCCCGCGCAGGGGGATTTCCATGAACGCATCCGAAAAGCCGTCTGCGGCCGTGTCCGCGGCTGTCGTCGTCTTCGCCATCATCCTTGCCGCCGTACCGGTCCTCGTCGCCGGCGTCCTCGGCGAGGCCTTTTCGCTCATCTCGCTGCGGCCCGAGGGTCTCGGCTGGAGCACGGCCGGCGCCGCCGTCGTCGCCGTCATCGCCGCCGTTCTCGTCGGCACGCAGCGCCTGCCGGTGTGGACGCTCGTCACGGTGTGGCTGCCGGCCCTCGTCGCCGTCGGCATCGCCGATGCGCAGCTGAAGGACGCCGCGGTGTCGACGCCACTGATGGCCAACGCGATGAACCGCCCGGCGTTCTTCACGGCCTTCGCCACCCAGGCCCTCGCGGTCCTCAGCACCGGCGCGCTCTTTTCGTGCGGCGTGGCGTTCGCCGCGAGCCTTCTGTGTCGTCGTCATTCCGAGCGCGTCGGCGTCGCCCTCATCACCGAGGCAGCGGGCGCCATCGGCTTCGGCGTCGGCGTGATGGCGCTGGGGCAGGCCCTTCAGCTCGATGGACTCAACGGCAGCGGCGGCTATCTCGAGGGCGCTCGCCTCGGCCAGAAGCTGACGCAGGTGGCGCCGCTGATGGCCGGGGCGATGGTGATCGCCGGCCTCTTTCGCATCGCGCGCGCTGTCATGGGTGGCGAACGCCGCGGCCTCGTCCCCGGCGTCGTCGTCGCCGCCGTCGGCGCGGCCGTCGTGGTCGGCGTCGTCGGCGTCGGCACCACGATGGGTACCGGCATCGCGAGCTTCCCGGGCGTGTCGCTGCCCGACGGCGTCACCGTCATCGACATCGACGTCGGCCAGCGACCGCGCGGCGTGTTTCAATCGGTGTGTCAGACAGGTGGCGTGCATGCCCTCGGCGAGCGGGCCGGCAGCCCGATGCTGGTCGACGCCAGCGCCGGCGCCGCCGGCCTCGTCGCCTGCCTGGGTGCGTTCGCCGAGGCCGGCGCCACCGAGGTCGAGCTCGTCGGCCGCCGCCGCGTCGACGGCATCGCGACCGACGCGACCCTTGCGCCCTTCATCGCCGCTCCCCGCTACGGCGCCGTCGTCGTGCGCCGCTGCGTCGACGGTGACGGCGCCACGCCGCTGTCGGCCAGCACCGACCTTGCCGTGCTCTTCGACGGCGGCGCCGTCTGCTTCGCCCCGAAGCAGGGCTGACGCAGACACGAAGGGCACGGGGCACGGGTGGGTGCCTTGACGCCGGTTTCGGTCACGGGACGCTCCTGGCGACGGAGAGGAAGGTTCGCACGAGGCCGACGAGGTCTTCTGCTCGTTCCAGGTTTCCTGCATCGCCATTGAACTCGAGCACCCACCGTGGGCCCTCGTGCTTCGCCGAAGCGAACCTGTCCTCGAGGATGGTCAGGGCTTCAGCCTTCTCGGCACTGCCGGGAAGGTCGCGCACCTTGTTTCCCACGACCTCAGGACCCGCGGCCTGGAGAACCCAGCAGAGATCATAGGCGTCTTTCGGCTTGCGGCGGCCGACCAGAGCGAACGCCTTGAGGACGACGAAGCCCGCGAGCCCCACGACGCGGATGTTGGCTTTCGTCTGTTCGCCCTTGAGGGTCGTCCCCTCAAGGGTCATCGTCATGAAGTCGTGGGCGGTGACCGAAGCGGCGTCCATGACGAAGGCGCCAAAATCGTTGCCGAGATGCTTGACCGTCCCCGGCCGTCGGCGGTCTGCGTCAGGCTGCGCCATGATGAAGTCGATGAACACCACCGTGCTGCCTTCGACGAGCTTCCAGCGCGCTTGACGGATCGTCTCGCTGCCGTCGTCTTTCACGTTCGTGTCGTTCGTCAGGCCGGCATTCTTGAGGGCCTGCGCGATGGTCGCGTACCGCTCCCCATTGAAGACGCTGAGCTGCAGGGCGAGATCGATGTCGCGCGTACCGACGTGCGCCTCCACGTGCGCCGGCGGCTCCCGGAAGTGGAGCTGAGGCACGAGCCCACCCACCAGGACGACGTCCTGCAAGAGGTCGCGCCCGATGATGGAGGCCACCGAGAGGAGCGCCGAGCGGACGCGAGCTGTCTCATCGTCGGTGTAGTCCGCGTGCGTGCGGTTCCAGTCACTGATCATGACGAGGAACTCCACTTCAGAAGCAGGGCTTCGGCTGCTTCCGCCGCCCGCTCCGGGTGGTGCTGGAGGTCGAGCCACGTCTGTGGGACGTCGACGCACCGGATACCCTGACGTTCAATGAGGTACTCCTCACGGAGGATGTCTTCGTCGTCGGGAGCGACGAGCCACACGTTGGCGCCGTTCTCCACGGACCTGAGCCCCATCTCTTGAAGCGCCGCGCTCGACGGCAGCGAGGCCACGAAGGCCGTGACCAATCGGAACGATGCATGCGGCTCGTGGAGCCACGCCGCGGCGAGGCCTGTCATCGCGAACGGCACCTGCGCGTCGTTGAGCCGAGCAGCCACCGCCCGGATGAGCTCGGGGCCGGTGGGGGCATAGAGGTGGAGCCTCGCCACCCGGTGTCGCTTGAAGGCGTAGTGAAGTCCCCAGGACCGGAGGAGGTCCACTGCCGAGCGGGGACGGAAGACGTGCGCATCGTCGGTGTGGTGCTCGAGGAGCCCGAGTTCGTCGAGGCGATGCACCGCCCGGCTCACCACGCTCTTGCTCAAGCCGGTGGACCTCACGAGGGTGTGCTGTGCCGTCCACTGTCGAGGCGCGTGCAGGAGCGCCCGGGCCACGCGTGCGCTGCGCATGGCGAAAGGGTCATCAGGGCGGCCCGGCCGCTTGAACTGGTTCGGCCTGCCCTCGATGCGGATGAGGAGGTTGCGCGCGCGAATGTGGGCGTTGCCGGAGAGGTCGAGCCAGTGACTGCCCGCAGCCTCACACTGCCGTTGGGCATCCGGGCTCATGTAGGGCACCACCATGAGCGGCAGCATCGACGGGGGGCACGATTCGACGAGGCGGGCGGCGGCGCGCGCGACGACGCTCGGCGTGGAGGTGTGCTTTTCCTCGATGAGGAACACCAGGTCTGGCGCATCCCGACGCCTGACCTGCACCACGCCGTCGGCCTCGAAGCCCGGCAGGCGAGGAACGGCGAGGGCCTCGACGGGCGCGTCGAGGAGGCCAGACAGGGCAGCCTGTGCGTCGCTCGAGAGGTCAACCATGTTCCATTTATATCCGCAGTTCCCTACCAAAGCAACCTGGCTGGTTTACGGAACCGTTTGCAGCCATACACGAAGTTCCGTTTATACTGCTAGTTCCCCGTTTGCGAAACTTACCATAATTACGGAACTTCCGGGGCCGGGCCGCAGCCTCCAAGAGACTCAGGGACGACGTGGACCGGCCTCGAAGCGGGCGAGGATCGGGAAGTGGTCGCTCGGCCCCTCCTCGAAGACCTCGGCGGCGGTGAGGGCGAGGGCGTCGTCGTCGAAGAACATGTGGTCGAGGCGCAGACGGACGGGCACGCCCGGCCAGCGCCACGTCGGCGTCGACAGCGCGGCGCGATCGAGCACGCTCTGCAGCCCGCGGGCCCGCACCTGGTCGACGGCGTCGCCGGCGCCCTCGTTGAAGTCGCCGGCGACGATGGTGGCGACGTCGTCTTCGAGGGCAGCGGCGAAGGCCTCCATCTCGCGGGCGCGGATCGGGGGTGTCTGGTAGAGGCCGCTCGCCACGCTGCCGTCGTCGCTGAAGGGCGGCCGCAGGTGCACCGAGAGGAGCTGCACGGGGCCCAGCGGTGTGTCCACCACGCCGCGCCACGCCGGAAACCACGACACCGCCGGCAACACCTCGTCGCGCGCGATGGGATGGCGCGACAGCACCGCGAGCCCGCCGGCGCCGCAGCAGTGGTGGAAGCGCATGTGGGGGTAGTGTGGGGCGAAGGTGGCCCGCAGCGCAGCCTCCCAGCCGGGCGTCGCCTCCTGCAGCAGCACCACGTCGGCGTCGACGCGCGCGATGAGGGCGAGGGCGTCTTTGTGGCCCTCGACGCCGTAGTTCACGTTCCAGGTGAGCACGCGCAGCGCCGGCGCCCCCGCGGTGGCGGGCACGAGGTCCGGCGCAGCGCAGCCAACAAGCAGGAACATGAAGCAGACGAACAGCCGCATCGGCGCCTCCAGCTGCAGGAGAACCTGAGAACTCCATCACCCATTCGATCGCACGGCGTCATCGAGACGCTTTGACCCGATCCTGACATGCGGTTGCGGCGGCGACGCGGCACGGGCGATACAGCCACAACGGGGGACCGGTGAAGGCACTTTCCATTCAGCAGCCGTGGGCCGACTTGATTGTTCGCGGCCTCAAGGACGTCGAGAATCGCACCTGGGCGACGACCTATCGCGGGCCCCTCCTCATCCATGCAGGGCGCGCCCTGCAGAAGGGACGAACGACCTTCACGTTGTACGGCCCCGAACATGAATGGGACCTGGGCGGCATCATCGGCATGGTCGACCTCGTCGACTGCGTCACCGACAGCAAGAGCCCCTGGGCCGCGCCGGGCCGGACGCATTTCGTCGTCGCCAATCCCCGACGGGTGCCGTTCCATCCTGTGAAGGGGATGCTCGGCCTGTTCGAGGTACCGTGGCCGCCGGCCACCACCTCGACCCACGCGGCCCGTCGAGACGAACGCCCTGGTGTCGGCCCGGTGTCATCCGCCGAACCGCTGGGCGGCGTCGAACACGCTGGCCTCGTGCTTCCACTGCCGACCTTGCGTCGCCTCGCGCAGGAGCACCGAGGGATCACGCTGCCGGGCGGCGAGCGCGAGGCGCGCCCGGCATTCATGGCGGCGTTCGGGGGCTTGTTGCACCTGCTGTTCGAGGGTCTGACGATGGAGGAGCTTGGTCTGCTCATCCGCAGCGCGCAGGGCACGCCCGGCAAGACCCGGGAGACGATGGTGTCGGCGTGGGCGAGGTCGATCGGCGGATTCCTGGACGAGGACCTCGCCGACGGCCCCTATCGGTCCATCGATGACGATGAAGACGACGCCATCGAGATGGCGCTGTTGGAGGACGGGGACGAAGACGACGAAGGCGAAGACGAAGACGCCACCGAGAACCAGCCACGCATCAACGCTACCCGGGGCGAGGTCGAAGACGGCGACACGAGCAGGTCCCGTTCATCCATCGATGATGTCGACGTCGAAGTGGTGATGGCGGCGTTCCGACAGGTGTTGCGAGACAGCGGCGACACCGAGCGGGCGGAACTCCTTCGTGCCGTGGCCCGCCAGCTGGGCTTTTCACGACTGGGTGCCCGGATCGAAGAGGTCCTTCGCGGCCACCTGCGCGCGGCCATCCGTCGAAGAATCGCCCGCGCCGACGGCGACGTCGTCTGCGTCGAAACGAAGACGATGGCCGACTACGAACTTGAAACCCTCCGGGCAGCACATCCTGGCGTGCCTGCGACCAGGGCAGCGGATGTCGCGCGACGAGCTCATGGTCGCCGTGGCGCGTCGGCTCGGGTTGGCTCGACTCACCGACGCAGGCAAGGCGCCGCTGAAGTCAGCGTTCAACTCGGCGATTCGCCGTGGCGAACTGGAAGCCGATGGCGTGGACCTCATCAGGCTGTAGCCTGACCAAACAGGTCCTTGATTGCCCCCGATCGATTCCATGATGGAGCGTGATGATGTCATTGACCGATGATCTGGAGCGGCTCGATCAGTTGAAGACCAGGGGCGCCATCACTGATGGGGAGTTCCAGGCAGCGAAGGCTGCGGTTCTCTCGGGGGCTCCGTCATCCGCCACCAGGCCATCTGAGCCCCCCAGCGGCAGAAACCTCGAAAAGAACAAGACTCATCCGCTGACCATGGGGTGCGCGATCATGTTCGTCGCACCGCCCATCCTCTTCTTCATCGCTGTCGTTGCGGGTGCAGGCTCCGACTCCAGAGCCCCAAGAACGAAGCAGCGTTCGCCACCGACTGCATCGCCGGTGGCTGTCACATCGGTCAGGACGGCGCGCGGAACGTTCTCCGTTCCAGGGAAAGGCTTCACTGACGGCACCGATTCGACCTCCCAGCCGCCCGTGACGGTCATGAACATCAACGCCTGGGATGCTGTTCCGCGCACACGTGCGGTCTGCAGAATCCCACACGGCACACCTGTCACCATCGTCGAGGCCCGCCACGAAGCGTCGGAGGATCGCCACTACTTCCGAGTACAGTCGAGCTCTTCCTGCGTTGGCTGGATACCGGAGACCTTCATCGGCACCAGAAGAGTTGCCCCCATTGGCGACAAGATGTGAGGAGGACCATCGCAACGGGGTTCTGGCCGATCCCGACAGATGAAACGCGGTCTACTCCGGGGACCGAAAGCGTCCCGCGTGCATCGCGCCGAACCAGTGCTCCACGAGCCGGCCAGCAAGGTCGGGGTCGTCCATCTTGACGCCCAGCTCGATGCTCCTCGTCGTCCCGCGATCGGTGAGGTTGGCGGATCCGATGAGGACGTGACGTCGATCGACGACAACCATCTTCGCATGCATGTTGCTGATCACCGGCTCATCAAGTCCGCGAGGATCAAAATAGACCCGGGGTCTCGGCCCCTGAAATGGCCAGTAGATGTCGAGGAAGGCACCAGGCTCACTCAACTGCCGAGGCGCCCTTCCGACCCGATTGGCCACCCAGGCCACGTCGTAGAAGACGTGTGCCTCGACGCCATGTTCCGCCATGACCTCTGACAAGGGCAGGAAGATGGACTGCTTCGGATCGTGGACGACGTCGAACGAGAACGACGACAGCAGCACCTCGCTTCGGGCCTGCCGCAGCATCCCTTCCACGACCGCTGCCGTATCGCGTGACGCGGCAACGACGGGCTCCGGGCCGGTCCAGACAATCTCGGCCGGCGCCGGTCGCTCAGCGCGTTCTGCGAGGACGGCATCGATCACCGCGACGAGACCGACCGCTGGAACCTCATCGAAGGCGACCAGATCGGCGGCGGCGCCAATGAGACCGGCGGACCTCGCCGCTGCGGACCACGGCATCTGCCATTGCCCCGTCGCCACCGCGCGACGGACCATCGCGGCGTCGCTCGTCGACATGTGGCGAAGGCTGCGGCCCGTCACTCTTCTTCACCAAAGAACGCGCAGCCCGTGGGCCCGAGGGTCGGGACCACGAGCGCCCGATCGAGGAAGTTGTTGAAGCGCTCGCAACTGCATTCGGCGACGTAGAGGCACCCATGGCACGCCGCGCCCTCGAGATGACGCTCCGCGAGATCGCCGCCGGGCGAGTGCTGGGCACAGACCGGATCGTTCGAGCAGAGCCGGCCGGCGTCGAGGGCCCGCTGCAGGTGGTGCTTGAGGCGTCGTCCCTCCTCCACCAGGCCACCGAGACTGCCCTCGGCGCTGGGGCTGCCCGTCAGCAGCATGAGCCCGGCCATGGGGACCGCGTCGTCGTGGGGCGCACAGTAGAGGCGCTCGGTGATGGAGCTGGCCGGATAGCCACACTCGATGCTCAGCGCGGTGGCAATCATGTGGGCCAACGAATGCAGCAGGTAGAAGCGGGCGCCCGGAAAGACCGCGTCGGGGTTGCGCTGGGCGGCCCATGCCTGGAAACCGGCCTTGAGCGCGTCTTCGCGGGCGATGACGGCAGGGCTCGTCTCCCATGCACGCACCTTCGCCTCATCGAGCTGCAGGAAGATGCCCTCGCCGTTGATCTCCGAGGCTGGCAGCCAGTCCGCGTTGAGGCCAAGCTGTTGCGACCGCACGCCGAGGTCGAACTCGCCCTGCAGGTTCGCCGTCGACGACTCGAGACGGGTGAAGCCCACCTGCACCCGCACCTGGCGCAGCTTCTTCACGAGGACCACCGCCGCAATGCCGGCGTGCACCGGCACCTCGACGCGGCGCGCATGAAACACCTCGTCCGACGTCGGCGTCTCTCCCGGCGCTTCCAGTGGTGCGCCGATGAGCATCCGGTACTCGGCGGTGCGCATGGGTTCTCGCGCCGCGGGCACACCATCGCGGATGTGGGCGATGGTCTGCAGGATCAGGTCAGGTGCAGCGTCGCCCAGATCCTTCAGCTTCGGCACCACCGTGCGCAGCATGGCGAGCATCTCGGCGCTGCTGACGTTCTGGAGCACATCCCAATGGTTCTGCACGACGTCGCGGAGCGAAAACGCCGGCTCTGGAATCGAGACGGCGCTCTCGACCTGCGAGAAGTAGACATGTGACGCTGACCGCGTGAGCAGGCGAATGGGCTGCTCGCACTCCTCGTCGCCCTCGCTGCCAAGCCAGGGGCGCCGCCCTCGACAATGCGGGTTCGCGGCATCGACCGACGCCTCGATGAGTCGACGCCGTGCGCCGCACACGCAGCTCACGGTGATGTCGGCGAAGTCGCCGGTGGCGCCCTCGGTGAGGCGCAGCCGCGGCGAGCCGCAGAGGCCGCCGTCGACCTTCTCGTGCGTCCACCCCATCCACGGGAACTCGTCGATGTGGCCGTTCTTGCAGGCGGCGACGAAGCGCACCGGGACGCACTCGTGGGCCTTGCCGTCGTCGCAATCGTGCCAGTAGCGATCTTTCTTGCGCTCTTGATTCGCCGTCGTCACCAGCGCCCGACAGCGTGGATTCTGGCAGACGAACCAGCGGGGAAACTCCAACACATCGATGCCGCGTGACGTCGTGGCGTCGCGGGCGTCGCCGACAGGTGGCCGCCTGAATGGCTCCTGCGGGTGGAGCTTGCGGCCCATTTTCTGGAAGCGCAGCACCAGCGCATCCCGCAGGCGGGGCTCGTCGATGTAGGTTTCGTTGTCGCCGAAGTGCCAGAAGTCGAGGCCGCCGACGACGACGGCGTCGTGGACGAGGTCGACCAGGGCACCCGGCCCATAGGTGGTGACGACCTGACTCTGGCGGACCTCGCCGTCGGGCTGTCGCTGTCGTTGATGGCTGCCGGTGAAACGCGGTGGTGTCGCCATAGATCCCTCTGTTCATCACCTTCGGGTGATGAACGCCCTCAACCCGGTCGCTTTCCGCCGAGCGGACCGCGACGAACCCACAGATGCACCGAGGCCTCGACGTCGCGCATCGACGAACCGGCGGCGAACTTCTCATCCTCAGCGGTCATGTCTTCGCGCTGGTCACGCTCGGCGCTCTGGTACAGCAGCGGCCGTCCCTTGCGTCCCGGGTCCCACGGCGAATAGCAGCGGTCGCCACCGCCCTCCTGATTCGCCTGCGTGACGACCTTTGCCCAGGCGTCGATGAGGTTCCTGGCGCGCTCGCGCACGACGGTGCGGAGCTTCTCGGCGTCGGCGTGGGGCACGTTGCGCCGGTAGCCGGCGGCGCGGGCGCCAAGCGCCTCCACGACGGCGTCGGCGACTGCCGGGTGCTGCTTCACCGCCATGACACCGGCCGGCGGCGTCAGCCCCGGTGCCCCGTGGCGCATCATGCCGACGACGAGGCCGGCAAGACCACGGTGCAAGGCCGGGCCTGAAAACGGCGTGACGCTGGTGGCTTCGACGAAGCGATAGAACGCCTGGTGATAGGCCGCGAAGCGCTCGTAGTGGGAACGGTCGCGCGGCTTCACCGGATTGAACACCGTGACCACGAGGCCGGGGCGGTTCATGTTTCGGCCGACGCGGCTGGTGGCCTGGATGTATTCGTTCGTCGATTTGGGCTGACCGGCCACCACCATCAAACCGAGGCGATCGATATCGACGCCGACGGAGATCATGTTCGAGGCGAGGACGACGTCGGCGTGCTCCTCGTCGCACCATGGCCGCTCCATCAGGGCCTTGGTGCGCGCGATCTGGCCGGTGCTCTCGCGGCTCGTGAGCTCGATGGGTTCGCGAATCTGGCGATTGCGGGCCCACGGATGCGGCCCGCCCCAATCGTTGGGTCGTCGACCCTCGATGGTCAGGGCCCGCCCGCGCACCTCGTCCTCGATGAGGCGCCGCATTCCGCCCAGCTCGCGAAGCGCATTGAAGTAGCCGACGAGGGTCATGTAGGCGTCGGCGGGCTGATCGGCGAGGGCGTCCTTCGGCAGCTTGTCGCGGTAATGGAATTGCGCGGCGCCGAGGAGTGCGGCGTAGACACGCAGCATGGCGGCCTTGCTGGAGCGGCCACCGGCCGAGACGCCGACGTAGAGGCGGCCGGCGTGGGTGGTGTCGACCTTCGAGAAGAACGTCGCGCCCGGGTCGACGCCCGGCGGCGGAAAGACGCTGGCGAAGGGGCGACAGAAGAGGGCCTGGATCTGCTCGCGGGCCCGCTTCACCGTCGCCGTCGAGGCGATGATCTTCGGCTTCACCGGCCTGCCATCAATGATCGTCGTCGACAGTTGCTCGACCGCCGTCTCGTACAACCCCACCATGGTGCCGAGCGGTCCCGAAATCAGGTGCAGCTCGTCCTGCACGATGAGCTCCGGCGGCAGGAGCCCCTCGGGGAGCACCACCGCGCCCTTCTGCCGACCATCCGTTGGCCCGAAGAAGCGGCCACCCTCGCGGCTCGACACGCGACCAAAGAGCCGACCGGCCTCGCCCCGCCACGGCACCAGCGCAAACTTGTCGACGGTGGAGACGAGGAAGCTTGGCAGTTCTCGATAGACCTGCTCGTCGACGAAGAGGACCGGAATCCCCTGCGGCGAGCGACGGGCCGAGAACGGGCAGTCGGCGTTGGCGCAGGCGACAACGACGTCCTCGGGGGCCGATGGCTTCGGGCGCAGATCGAACGAATGCTTCGCGATGTCGTGCTGACACCACGGGCATTTCGTGAGCGGAAACGGTGACGTCGCCAGCGACGACGTGGCGTTCTTGAAATCGACGATCTTCCGCGCCACCTCGGCCAGCGTGTTGGCCGTGGCCTTGCGCCCCACCCACAGGCCCACCGTGAAGCGCTGCTCGCCCAGCTCGAGGGGGCGACCACGTCGGATGACCTCAAGGGCACACATGAGGCTGGCCGCGCGCGACAACTGATCGAGCGTCAACAAACGCAGCGTGTAGCGGAGGATGACGGCCGTCCCAAGGCCTGCGTCGGGCAGGTGTCGACGACGCAAACGACGCAGCAGCACCGTGAAGGCGATCACGCCGAGATAGGCCTCGGTCTTGCCGCCGCCGGTCGGAAAGAAGATCAACTCCACCGTCTCGCGGTCGTCGTGGTGGGGATCGACGATACCCGGCAGGTTCATCAGCACGAACGCGAGCTGGAACAGGCGCCACCGTGGCTCGCGAGCCTTCTCGGCCTCGGTGCGCGCACGCTGTCGCTGCTGCGAGGCCATCGCCGCGTTCATCGTGCAGAAGGCGTCGCGGACCTCGACATTCGTCGCCACAAGGTCGATGCCGGCGGCGATCCGCGCCTTCACCCGACGGGCCTCGTCGACGAGCTCATCGCGGGTCTTGCGGCGCTCGTCGGAATCGACGGTGATGCCCGCCTGCCCCTCGATCCAGGCCCCGTATTCATCGATAAGGGCGCCCAGCGCGGCCCGCACGTCGTCGGCGCTGGCGAGGCCGGCGAGCTTCTCCATCCGGCTCTCGATGGCGGCGCTCTCGTGGGTCTCGACCCGCCGCACCTCGGCGCGCGGAATCCACGCCGTCTTCGCGCGGCGCACCACACCGTCGTCGTCGGCGGAGACGTCGACGCTCACGCCGTGGCCGACGGCGTACTCGGCGTGGTCACGGTAGTGGAGGTCGGCGACGCGGTCGTCGATGTGGTCGGCGCCGTCGTGCTGGCGGTTCGGTCGGGCGACAAGCCCGGGCTGCCACGCCACCTCGAGGCCCACCTGGAAGGCGTAGGCGAGGTCGGCCCGGCGCCGTTCCACCTCGGCACGACGGTTCACGACGAACAACGACAGCGCCCGGGTGCCCGGCAAGATCCCCGGGGCGTCGCCCCGCCCGAGCTTGCCCATGACGACGAGGCCGTCGGAGCCCGGCACCTCGACGCCGCGGAGGAGCCCCGCCATGGTGAGCGGGACGCGCACGGCGACGGGGGCGTGGGGCACACGCAGCCACGGGGTCCGCTCGATGCCTTTCTGCTTCTTGCCGTTGTCGTCGGTGTCGGGCTCCTGCGGCGTGTAGTCGGCCCAACTGACCGTCGCCGTGACGTACTCGCCGTCGTCGCCGAAGGCGTCCTTCACGAGGTCGGTGGGCTGCAACAGCACCGAGAGCCCGATCGACGCGGGCAAGTACGTCGTGCGCTTGGGGGCAGGCTCCGCGGGGGGAAGATCGCCGTCGTCGTCGTCGTCGCCGGCGGCGAGCTCGTCGTCGTCACCGGGATCGTCGAGGCGCTGCCCCTGGGGCGCGAGGAAGCCTGTGAGGTACCAGCGCGAGGGCGGCACCGGCAGCAGCTCGTGGCCGCTCACCGGATCGAAGGGGCCGACGAGGTCGGCCTGCAGGGCGGTGACGAGGGCGCTGCGCACAGAGGCGGCGCTGGTGTGGCTGGTCATCGATCCCCCGGACAACGCGGCGACCCTGGCGTCGTCAACGTTGTGGTGTCACGCCTGCGAGGCGTTCAAATGTAGCCCAGCCCGCGCAACGCCGCTCGACAATCGGCCTCGAACGCCGCGAATGCTGGCACACGCCTCAGCCGGACGAAGGACAGCTCTTCGGCGAGGCGGGGCAGGTGGGTTGTCACGGCCGTTCGGCCTCGCGCCCTGACAACCGTGGCGTGGAGGGCCTTGAGGGTCGCCTTCGGGTCCGTGATCCGTTCGACGTCGACGGCGTTCGCCGGAATCCCGAGAGCGCCATCATCGAGGCGGGTCCCCCAGGTCCGGCGGATGGCATCGCCGTCGCACAGGGCCCACGCCTCCATTTCACGGATGGGCACCATCCCGACGGCCGGGATCCCGAGTGCTTCGGAGCGTCGTCGACCCGGGTCAACCTGCTGCTCCCTGATGCGGTCGGGTTGTCCGCCACCGTCGGCGTGGATCACCACGAGGTCGATGGCCTCGCGCGCCCGGCTCACGGCGTCGTCGATCTTGTCTTCTCGCCGGCCGCCGGTGCCTCGCAAGGCGACCGCATCGCCGATGACCACGGGTTCTCCCTGGCTGCACACGTCTTCGAGCAGCCGCCGAAGCAAGGGACGGAAGAATTCGTAGTCGGAGCTTCCCTCCGCGAAGAGGCCGACGCTCAACCGTCGTGGCGTCGACATCACGCCGCCCCCTCCACCGTCTGCAGATACCGATCCACCTCGAAAGTGGAGACGGCCTCACCGGCCTGGAGCAGATCACCCTGGTCTTTGCGCGCCACGGCGCGAAGTCGGGTGCGGGGCACAGGGCGCTGGCCGCCTCCCACGACGCTGACGACGTCGGCGAAGACCATCTGCGACGAATCAAGGGCGGACAGCACGACGGGGGAATGGCTGTTCATCAGGATTTGCGCGAGTGGGCCGTCATGATCGCGCCGGGGATCCGTCACGAGTTCCTGCAGTCGCCGGATCAAGGCCTTGAGTCGCATCGGGTGGATGCCGTTCTCCGGCTCTTCGAAGCAGATGAAGCCGCGGAAGTTCGGATCATGAAGCATGGTCAGGAGTGCCAGGACCCGCAGCGTGCCATCGGAGACAAGCTCCGACGCATACTCCTGACCGTCCCTCATCCGGACGAACAACTTGTGGCGCCGGGCCGCTGCGTCTTCCTCAACCCTGATCGACAAGACGCCCGGCACGAGGGCCGACAGGTCGGCGGAGATGTCGGACAACACACCGTCAACGGACACGTCGGTGCTGGTCTCGGCGGCGATGCGTGCGAGGACGCTGGCGAGGTTGGACCCATCCGGCTCGAGGAGCTCTCGTGGCCCGACCGTGGGCGAGGGTCTGCGCAGCGTGCCTGGGTCGAGCTGCAGGAACCGCCAACTGCGCAGTTCTTCGCGGAGGGCAAAAAGGTGCGGGAACTCGGCGCTGGTGACGCTGGAGAGCACCGTGGCTTCGGCCGCAACGGCGCTGCGCTTTCGGCCCTGATGCCCGTCCTGATGGATCTCGAAGGTGGGGCGATCGTCGACGTCAATGGTGTCGAGGAACGGCACCTTGCGACCGTACTTCAGGTGCTGTCGCGAGAACTCCTTCGACGGCTGGACTTGCCTGGTCCATCGGTCGGACTTCGACGAGATCGGCTTGACGGCCTCATGGACGATGACGAGCCGCTCGAGCCCCTTCTCTCGTCGGCGTTCGATGCCCAGCTCATAGCGCAATCGGGTCTGCGTGAGCTGCTGGGTGGCGCCCCATGGGTCGGTGATCTCGGGGGCAAGCAGGACTTCGACGGCGAAGTTCATCCGCTCGCCGGGAGCGCCTTCGGCGTCCCGATGGAAGAGTTCGTGGGGTTCGCCCCGCAGGCCATCCCATCCCCGCTTCGTATCGCCCACGATGGCCGAGCGCAGATCGAGCTCGGCAACCCGCGAGAGAAAGCGGATGGCATCGAAGAGGTTCGACTTGCCAGAGGCATTGGGCCCGAGCACCACCATGAAGGGCGGCAGGTCGAGCCCTGTGCCGACATAGCTCTTGAAACCATCGATCTCGATACGCGTCAGCACCTTCGCAGTCTCCCTGTTTGGGACAGCAGACTCAAGCGGTCGTGTGGGCAGGCCCGTTCGCCGTTGCCGTCGTTCATCGGGCATCGCTCTCCGTCGACGATGGCGGCGGCCCTGTACGGGGCTTCAGCGGCAAGAGGGTCGGGTTGATGCCGAGCTCGACGGAGAGCTGCTGCTCTCGCCGTAGGCCGCGTCCTCCACCCGCGAGGCTGTCGTCGTCAGCCCGGCGAGGATGGCGTCGGCCGCGAGGACACTGAGCCAGCGGATGACGGTCGAGAGATCCGTCTGCCACAGGCTCGCCAGCCCCTCGAGCCGCGCCCGGATGTCCGGGTGCAGGCGTGGGCGTGCCCTGCCCTCCTTCTTGTGCGCGTCGAAGCGCTGCCACGAGGGCAGCGGCGCCTCTCGATCGCCGACGAGCTGCAGCCCGAGGTGCACCGGGAGGGTGAAGGCGTCGCCGAGGCCAGCCGTCCCGAGGGTGGCGTTCACGCCGAGGGCGAGGTCCTCGAGATCAAGGGGCACGCGCAGCTCCTGGACCGCGCCGCTGCTCCGACGCTGCAGCGCGGCCGCGATGCGACCCGTGGCCCCGTGGGGGATGGCGAGCACCGTCGCACAGACCGGGCACACCCAGGCTGCGACGTCGTCGACGGTCATGGTGTCGTCGCCATCGACGACGCTGTGGGAGATGCGGCGCCGGTCGGCGGCCACACGTCCGTGCTGGGGGCAGCGGAGCATCTTCGGGCGGGCGAGCCGGGTCGTCATGGGCTTGTACCACTCCTGTGGTACACCGAGATCATGAGGTTGGTGGTGTGGGTCGTTCCTGCAGCCACGCCGCTGCGATGGCACATCGCGCAGCGTCACTCATCTCGACGTCGAAGGCGTGCAGCAAGAGGCAACGTCGGCCGAGCATGATGGCGAGGGCCTCGATGTCGTCGTCATGGCCGGCCACCAGTGCGGTTCAAAGCATTCGCACGGCGCGAAGGATCTCCTCTCGACGGAGACGGGCCGTGGGCAGGTCGAGGTTCGGCAGCAGCCTGGTGGCCTGCCACACCGCGAAGTCCTGCCCTGGCCCCGGCCGGGCATGGAGGCTTCCGTCGGTACCAAGCGCGTACAGGCTCGCCAGATCGTCGACGCGCACATCCAATGCGCGGTGTCCGGAGGTGTCGTGGGGCAGCCGCCGTCGCTCGGTGAACGCCGGGTGGTAGTCCGACTTGTTCCGATTGCAGGTGGTGCAGGCAAACAAGAGGTTGTCGGGGCTGTCGGCGCGCTGGGGGGCCAGCGCCTGCGGCTCGACGTGGTCGATCGCAGGCCGGCCCTCACGCAGCAGGCAGTAGCAGCACACCTCTTCCCAGAGCGCTGCCTCCAGCCAGGGCCGATAGCCCGCGTAGGGTGTCGCCGGCCGCGGGGCCGGCATGGGGACGTGAACGATGGCCATCCTCAGCCTCGCCGACGACGGGTGAGCTCCTCCAACAGCACGCCAAGTTCAGAGGGCTTCGGTGGACCATGGAAGCGCCGATCCAGCTCGGCGTCGAGGAAGGTCAGCAGTTCCTGCTCCCGCTTGCTGAGCGCCTCGCGGCGCATGCGCTTCGCGGCGAGCGGTGCCCGCACCTCGACAAGCTGCTCGGTGCTCCACGCATCGGCCACGCTGTGGGTGGTGGCCCGATGGCCGGTGACGCTCGGCGGGATCGACATCAACGATGAGACCACCTGGTCGAGACCCGCCTTTGACGAGCGAATCGTGGCCCGGCGGTAGCGGGGAACCGGCTTCACTGTCAGCTCAGTCAACATACTTCACCCCCATCTCCTGCATCAGCCGGTCGGTCGCGAAGTCGAAGAAGAGATCCTTCGCGGCGAGGCGCACCTCTTCGATCGCCGGCAGGATGACGTCGTCATCGGGCGTGGTGGCCTGAGCAAGCACCCGCTCCGTGACGACCTCGGTGACCAGCCGGAAGCCGACCTCGGCGCCCGTGGCCGACACCGACACCTGTCGCATCACCGGTGGCAGGTTCGAACGCAACCGCACGTCGAGCCCGTCGAGGACGTCGACGCCGCTGAGCTCAGCCTCGACGTTGACCTTGAAGTAGTCGGCGAGCACGCCGTCATCGGGGACGTCGACCTGGTTCACGTAGCCAAAGGCCACCCGCTCGACGGGGAACTCGCCTGCCATCCCCGATGAGGCGATGAAGGCAAGCCACGCCTGCAGCAGCGGTCGGAGCGAGGTGGTGTAGCGCTCGTAGCGGGCGCCGTCGGCCTCACGCACGAAGTGGACGCTCAAGAAGCGATGCCCGAGGCGGATGCGGTGACCGGCGGCGTCCCTGAGCTGGATGAACCAGAAGGGGGCGGCGCCGTCGAGGGACTGCTGGAACCACTGCACGCTCGGCTCTGGCGTCAAGCCCGGGAAGTGCTTCGTCGCCAGGAAATGCAGGGCCTTGGCCGCGCCATCACCCTCGAAGGTCCCAGGCGGGCCAAGGACCATCGCCCAAGCCTCCGTGATGGTGGAGCGCTCACAGAAGTCGACCCGCCGCTTCGTCACGCACACCTCTCCCTTTGGTGGTCTAACACAGCTCATACCTTCTGGCCGGTCCGGACCAGGCGGTGCGTCCCCGGAAGGGGGTGCTCACAGGAGCGAGCCCTGATCGTCGGACTTCTTCGGCTTCGTCGCCTTTTTCGGCTTCGGCGCGCCGTCGTCGCTGTCGGCCTTCGGCTTCTTCGCGGCCTTCGGGGCCTTCGCCGCACCCGCCGCCAGCCCGGCGGCGCGGGCCTCCTCGGCGGCGCGCTCGCTGTTGAGGGCGAAGAGCCGATCGATGACCTCGTCCTCGAAGCGGGCGAGCTGCGCGCGCTCGTCGTCGCTGCGGGGGCAGAAGGGCGGGACGGCGAGGTCGGTCCAGCCGTAGGCGTCGAGCACGGCGCGGTCCATCGCCTCGTGCAGGCGCCGCAGCGACAGCACCCGCGGGTCGTGCTCGCCCGGGTCCTTCAGGCGGTTGTAGGTCGACGTGAGCCCCTGCTGCGTCTCCACCATGAAGGCCGCCCGGGTCTCGTAGAGCGCACGGCCGGCGACGTCGACCGCGCCCCCGACGACGAGGGTGGCGTCGGGCGGGAAGGGGAAGGTCTCGAAGCAGTCGGACGCTGAGTAGCGCAGACGATCCTCGAGCGTTGACGACAACAGCCGCGCCCACGGCTCGTGAATTCGGCTCTGCAACATGGCAAAGTGGCTGTACTCGGAGAGCGGAAACACATATAGGCGGTCGGAGAACACCGTTGATGTGCCGGCACGAGAAAAGCAAAGATGCTTCGTGACTCTTGACGTCACCAAGGCGCAAGGGATCGAACTCGTTCGGTGATACAAACCCGGACGAAGCTCACCGAACTGCCACCAGCGAAGTCGATAGTTGTCGCGGTTGTTCTTGTCGCGTTCGGGCTTGACCTTCTCTCGAACGATCGCCAGCAAGTCTGGCCAGCGACTGGCCTCCTCAATGCTCATGTCGCCGAAATTTATGACAAATCGATCAAAGTCTTGTGTCGGCGATGAATTGACTTCTTCGCCACCGAGGTATGGAAAGATGCGTTCGGCATTGCGCGGCGCTTGCGCCACGATCTCCTCACGCTCGGCAGGCGTCAGGGTGAATCCCATCCCGAGAATGATGCTGCCCTGAAAGCTCTTGTTGGCGTTGGCCTGCAGCACCACCGGATCGGGCCGTTCCGGCGTCGGTCGCAGGCGCGAGTTGATCGCTGTGACGTCGACGCCATCGAGCCTGTGGCCTGTCGCCGTGGCAGCGAGGCCCTTGGCCACATGGACGACGCTCACAGCGACGGCGGCCTCACCGGGCCACAGCATCGTTCTCGTCGCATCCGTGATCGCGCCCCCGTGGTTGACGAGGTATTGCAGCCCGGTCGCCCGGGTATCGCCCTGGGCGATGGTGTTGGTCGCAATCAGCCCCAGCGTGCCGTGCTCGCCGAGAAGGTCCCAGCAGCGACGGAAGAAGTGGGCCGAGATGTCGGCGTTGCCGTGGGCGCCGGTGTGCACCATCTGCAGCCACGGCAGATACTGCGCATGCACCGCCGTCACGCCGTTCTTGCCCATGAATGGCGGGTTGCCGATGAAGGCGTCCATCCACGCCACCCGGTTGGCCTTGTTGGCCTCGAGGGGATCGGGCCGGCCGGCATAAAAGACCTCGGGGAATTCGATGGGCCAGTGAAACGGCGGGGCGATGGCATGCATCTGCCGCTGCCATTCGCGCAGCTCGTGGGTCGGCTCCCGCCGCGTCGACAGCCAGGCTTGCGCCGCCGTCAGCCGCGTCGTGCGCTCCTTCTCGCGGGCCTTGTCCTTGTCGTGCGCGAAGAAGGCCCCCACCAGCACGTCGGCGAGCAGGCGGGCATTGCGCACCGAGTCGTCGGCGTCGCGCAGCAGGTCTTCCTTCTGCTTGGCGTTCTGCAGGCCCGATTGCTTGGCCAGCTCGAGGATGCGCCGGCGGTGGTACATGGCCTCGTCGAGGTCGCGGGTGACGGCCTCGGCGATCCAATCCCCCTGGGCCTGATCGTCCGCCCAATGAAAGCGCCGCAATTGCTCCAGCGACAGACCCACGAGGCTGTCGCCCCAGCGCAGGGCGTGGTCGACGAAGGTGAAGGGTTCATTGGCCGCGAGGCTCACGAGCCACAACGAGAGCTTGGCGAGGGTGACGGCGTAGGGGTTTTTGTCGACGCCGTAGAGGCAGCGCTGCGCGATCAGGCGCCTCGCGTAGTTGGTGGGGTCACCGTGGCTGGCCTCGATGCCCTTCACGATGCCTTCGCGCGTCCACGCCGCCACCAGCTCGTCACCGAGAAAACGACAGGCCTCGACAAGGAAGGCGCCGCTGCCCATGGCCGGGTCGCAGACCTTCAGCTCGAGAATGTCATTCGAGCGCGGGCCGGCCCCGCCCTGCGCCATCGTCTGCAAGAGCGGCCGCAGGGTCTTTTCGACGATGGGCGCGCTCAGGCTGCGCGGCGTGTAGTGCGACGACGTGCGCCGCCGCTCGGCCCCCGGCTGAAGCACGAGGCTGCCGGCCTTCTTGAGGGGGATGTGCTTCGGGTTCTTCCGCAGCGGCTGCAGCGCCGCGACGACGTCGTCGCTGGTCGTCGCGTGCTTCAAGGCCTCGGCGATCTTTCCGACCCTGGCCTTGCTCTGCCCGCTCTCCTCGACGATCAACGCCTCGCGCCGGTTCGCCGGTGTCGACAGCACCCGCTCGGTCTCAAGCCAGGCGCCGCTGTCCTTCAGGCACACGGCGTCCGACACGAGGCGCTGCACGCTGTAGCCCATGAGGGCCTCGTAGACGGAGCCAATCTGCTCGACGTCGAGGGCCCGATACGACAGCCGCTGACCGTCGAGCAGCAGGAGTTTTTCGAGCACCCGCCCCACCGTCTCGTCGTCGATGCTCGGCACCTGCACCCGGGCGCGGCTCTCGACGTCGTGGGGTGCGGCCCCGCCGCTGCTCCAGCCCTCCAGGAACGGATGGGTGTTCGGGTCGAACAACCGCCCACGCCGCGCCGGCATCGACAGCGACGCCCCCGACTGCGACGTCCCCTCGGCCCCCTCGTAGACGGCGCGGAACAACGCCAACAAGCGCGGCCAGGCGCCGAAGCGACGACCCATCGTGTCGGGGTACATGCCGGCGTCGTGCTGCAACTGCTCGAAGAGCCCCAGGACGCTCAGATGCTCGGCATAGGTGGGGTGCTGCATCGGCATGAGGCCGCGGTCTTCGGCGTAGAGCAGAAAGACCAGGCGCAACATCGCCGTGAGCAGCCCGCCGTAGACGTGCTCGCCCTCGGCGAGGCCGCCATTCACCTCCTCATCCGCCTTCATGGCCTCCGACAACGCCGACGTGCCATCGCGCTCGGCGGCGGCCTCGAAGCCCGCGAGCAGCAGCGTGAGGGCCTCGAAGACCTGGTCCGCCAGGGCGTTGGTGACGTTCGCCTGCCGCTGCCGGCTCTGCCGCAACAGGGCCGGCAGGGTGCGGTCGTCGGCGACGCTGAAGAAGCGCTCCGCCGACAGCAGCGAGCGGAAGGCGTCGAAGATGGGCCGGCCGGCCACATGGGCCATGTCGGCGACGCGAAAGGTGAGATGCCCGGTGCTCTCGCCATGGGGCGCCACCATCAGGCGGATGGCCTCGCCATTGCTGACGACCCCCACCGGCACCCGCACGCCCCGCAGCAGTCGATCCAGCTTGTGCGTCGGCGCATAGTCCCACGGCCCCGTCACCACCTCGGCGTCGTCGAGGTCGAGGCCATCGGGCAATTGCCACCACAGCAGTTGGGGCGGCGCCTCGGGCTCCCGCCCCTTGATGACAAAGGTCGGCTGCAGGAATTGCCCGCCCTCGGGGACGAAATGCTCGAGGCTGCGCGGCACGGCGCTGCCCTCGATGAGGTCGCCGTCGCTGAAATGCAGCACCTCGCGCAACATCGCCCGCGTGTCGCGCACGCGCGCCCGCGGGGGTCCAGCGTCACCGCCCTCATCGACGACGACATGGGCAAGGAAGGCCTCGTGCACATCGGGGGTCGAGCGGTCCATCACCGAGGCATCGACGAGGACGGGCACCGAGAACACCAGGCCCTCGATGGGCTGCACCATGCCCAACCAGCTCTCGTGGTAGCGCTTCTCGACGTCGCTCATGAACAATCTCCGTCTCCCCCTCTCCCTTCAGGGAGAGGGGCGAAGGCATCGGAACCAGTCGCGTGATTCATCGCGTCTCGGGCCACAGATAGACCACGCCGACGGGGACGACGCGCCGCAGGGCGGTGACGTAGCCTTGGGCCTGTCGCACCGGCTCGGTGACGAGCTCCTGCTCGATGGCCTGCAGGCGGGCTTCCATGCTCGTGCGCTCGCCGTCCCATTGCTTCTGGGCGGCGCGACGCTCTTCGGCGGTGGCAGGGCCCGCCATGTCGAAGGGCAGCGCCAACTGGTTCTTGAGCTGTTTCAAGATCACGGCCTGCTGGTTCTTCAAGATGCGCGTGAGCTGTTCGGCCTCGACGACGCCACGGGCCGAGAGTTTCTGTTCGGCGTCGTGGGCGCGGGCGTCGGCTTCGGCGTCGACGTGGGGCCAGAGGGCCTTGAGGTCGTGCTCGGCCGAGTCGGCGAGGCGGTGGCGCACGGCATCGGGCACCGGCTGGGCGTGCCCGGTCTGGCTCGCGTGCAGGATGGACTCGAGCTGTTGCAGCGCGCGGCGGTCGTCGTCGACGGAGAACGGCTTGAGGTGGCTGCCGGTGCGGCTCTCGTTCCACTCGGCGGCCACGCCGATGAGCTCATCGTGCAATCGCAACGCGCCCGGGCCAAAGAGGGTCAAGCGCCCGAGCACGACGACGCGGGCGACGTCGTCGTGGGGATTGCGCACGACGGTGACCCGCGAGAGGTCCTGCGCCGAGAAGCCCTGGGCGAGGAAGCGCGACAAGAGCCGCTGCACGAAAGGATGGGCGAGGTGCAGATGGACGACGTCGCTGCGCAGCCGCTCGGGCGGAGAAAACACCACCGGCAGGGGCGGCCGCTTGCGCCATTGCCAGAAGTCCTCGTCGCGTTCCCGCACCGGCCGCATGGTGTCGAGGGTCCGGTCCCACCCCGACGACAGCGCCGGCACCTGCCACGTCGGCAGCTTGCGCTGCATCGTGCCGAGGCCATCGTCGACGTCGTCACCGGGCGACAGGGGCCCGAAGCCGGAGAGGGCGAGGGCGGTATCGAGGGTGTCCTTGAGGAGCGTGGCATCGAAGCCCATCACCTTGCGGGAATCCGACAGGATGCGGGCCGCAGCGTCGATCTCGTGCTTGAGGGCCTTGAGTTCGCGCGTGCCTTCGAGTTCGGTCTTTGCGGTGTCGCGTCGTCGGGTGCCGTCGGCCTCGGCGGCGTCGAGGCGGGCGAGCAGGTCAGGCCCGAGGCCATCCTGCAGGCTCTCCTCGAAGCGCTCCATCACCACCTGCCCCACCGACCCCAACTCCCGCTGGATGCGCTCGACCTTCTGCACGAGCACGTCGAGGACGCGGTCTTCTTCGCGGTCGGCGTAGACGAAGTAATGGCAGCGCACCTCGGCCGCGGGCTGCAGGGTGCGATCGATGCGGCCGTTTCGCTGCTCCATGCGGCCCGGATTCCACGGCACGTCGAAGTGGAAGAGGTCGGCGCAGAAGGCCTGCAGGTTGATGCCTTCGCGGGCGGCGTCGGTGCACACGAGGATGCGGACGGGATGCTCGTCGTAGGGCGCATTGAAGGCCCGCTGCACGGCGTCGCGCTGCTCGTCGGACATGCCGCCATGCAATTGCAGGATGCGGGGCTCGCCGTCGTCGAAGCGCGCCACCATGCCCGAGAGCAGCTCCATGAGGTGCTTCTTGGTGTCGCCGTACTCGGTGAAGACGATCACCCGACGGTCCTGCCACTTCGGCCGCTTCGGCGCCGCACTGTCGACGACGAAGCCGTCGCAGATGTGCTGCCGCAGCCAGGCCAGCAGCGCCCGGGTCTTGCCATCCGGCGCCGAACGATGACGGCCCGCCAGCTCCAGCATCTCGTCGAGCAGGGCCTTCGCCCGCCCCTGGGGCGAGGGCAGCGATGCGCTGCCGGCGAGGGTGACCTCGCCGTCGCGGGCCTCGACGTCGGCGTCATCCTCGCCAAAGGGCAATTCATCATCGCTGGTCGATGGCGCCAGACGTCCCATCAACGCCGTCGCCGAGCCCTTGCCGACACCGTCGGCGTGCTTGCGCAGGGTGCGGAAGAAGGCCTCGAGGCTCGAGAGCAGGCGCTTCTGCAGGTTGATGAACACGAGGCGCCCCGGGCCCCGCTCGGGCCGCATGAGGCCCGTGTACTCGGCGAGCAGCTTCGCCAGGCGCAGCTCGACGGGCTCGCCATCGACGACGCCCGCCGTCACGGTACCGAGGGGATCCTTCTGGCCGTCGTCGAAGCGGATGGTGGCCGACAACCCGCCGGCCCCGGCCT